>Ga0209561_1000105_pt1 | contig 26404 bp, 32 predicted proteins | sample WorMettrBAHAMAS2_FD_187393 | JGI IMG/M metagenome (GOLD analysis project Ga0209561, IMG submission 187393) | Marine gutless worms symbiont microbial communities from Max Planck institute for Marine Microbiology, Germany - Inanidrilus... | ecosystem: Host-associated > Annelida > Digestive system... | reverse complement strand
AACGACCGCTCGAAACGGTCATTGCAAGCCCAAATCGCCCCCAAAGCCGCTTTCCGCACCCCAATCCTGAAAAACGTCGGGTAGATGGGGGTGTCCGAATGACTTCCCCATGCCATTCCTGATATCCGTCGAGAAAGCGGTCGATCATATCCTCGAAGGCCTGGACAAAGGCGCCTTCGAGATTGCCTTCCCGAAGGGTTTCGCTTTCCTGATGAAACTGCTGCGGATTCTGCCGGATCCGTTGTTTTTCGCCTTGTCCCGGCGGATGATCGGCCCATGAACGAAACTTGCCAGCGTTATCGCCATTATTTGGAAACGTTGACTCCCGAGTCACTCGACCGGTTGAGCGATTACGTCGCCGACGACGTCCGTTTCGAAGATCCTTTCAACGAGGTTCGCGGTGTCGACAAGATGGCTCGGGTTTTCCGGCATATGTTCGAAAACGTTGACGACATCCGCTTCACAGTCGATCACGCCCTGTCAGACGGCGATCGTTGTCTTATGGGTTGGCGGTTCGAGGGCAATTTGGGCGGCGATCCCTGGGTCTTCGATGGCACCAGCGTCTTACGGTTTGGCGACGACGGTCGGGTCATTGACCATGTTGACCACTGGGACGCCGGGCAGGCCTTTTACGAGCGCCTGCCGGTCATTGGATGGATGCTCCGGCGGATACGAAATCGTCTGGCCATTCGGTGATCATCGCGGCGGGCATCGACGTGAGACGTTCGGCCGGCATGAACGCGAGGGTGACGGTGCCGACCTCGACGCCGAGCTTGGTGACCCGGGCCCGATTGAGGAGGACTCCCGACGGCTGCAGAAACATCCAGTCGTTGAAATGGACTCGGAGCGTCCCGTCACCGACCTTGAGGTCCATGTCGTAGCGCCAGTTGAGGGCATTGCCGTAGGCCTGGCCCTCGGCTTTTCCGATGACATCGTCGGCTCGGCCCTCGTATGTGTTCTCGCCGGTTTTCTCTATGGTCCAGACCCGCCGGTCGCGTTCTCCATCGCTGTACTCGAAGCGTTCGTCGAGGACCAGCTCGCGGCCGTCCCAGGTGTCGGTGATATCGACGATGAATTGCCGGCGCAGACGCCCAAACCGGTCTTCGAAAATACCCCAGGCGCGGGTTTCGCCCGCGAAATACTCCTCGATCAGTAACCGCGGGGCGGTGTTCTTGAAATCTGTCGGTTTCATGCTTTCGCATCCACTCAATACAATCAACAACATTGGAACAGCGATCAAACGGGCCATCATGGGGAAACCTCCATCGGCTTTCCGTATCCACCCGCCCTTCGCTCTAGGCGTCGGCGGATAATTGCGTGTTTCTCAGGCGTCAATGGGAACCGCCAGACAACCGTGATCGCGAGTACCTTTATTACGACCGGGACCAGTGCGTAGATCACCACCAGGCTGTTTATTCCGGCCTGCGTCGGCGAGGCCGGGTCGAACCCGAGTGCCTCGACCCCGGGCAGGGCGAGGCCGACGGCGGCAGCGAGCGCCAGTTTCGTGCTCATGCCCCATAATGCGAATTGCAGTCCGGCCCTGGCGCGGCCGGAGCGAAAGGCGCCATAATCGACGACATCGGCCTGGATGGCCGGCGGCAGCGCCAAGTCGGCGCCGAGCGCCATGCCGGTGATCAGGCAAACGATTGCGAAGGCGATCAACGTCCCCGACGGAATCACCGGCACGGCGACGAAGGCGGTGCAGGCCAGGATCATCGCCCAACACCAGATCCGGTGCTTGCCGTAGAGCCGGCTCAGTTTCAGCCACAACGGGATCGCCGCTATCGCCGCAATAAAATAGAGCAGCACGAAAAGAGGGCGCTGATCGGCCGCGGCGCCAAGACCGAATTCCAGGTAAAGGAAAAACAGGGCGGCCGGAACACCGTTGGCAAGGCCGTTGAGGAACCAGGCCGACAGCAGCCTGAGGAACGGCCGGTTGGCGATCAGTGCCTTGACGGTGGTAAGCGTGTGCTGGCGTTTGGCTGGTTTCCTTTGTCCAGCCAAGTCGCCGTCGGGGACGACCCATAGCAGCCATGGCACCGTGACGCCGCCGAGCCCGATTGCCAGCCAGGCGATCGTCGCCGTCGATTCCGTTTCCGTCCATCCCAGTCCCGCCGTCACCGCCGTGACCGCGCCGGCGCCGACGATACCGAGAAGCGCGAAGGTCTCCCGCCATGACGTGATCCGAGTCCGTTCGTCGTAGCCGCCGCTCAATTCAGCGCCCCAGGCCATATAAGGGACGGCGAGCATGGTCCACCCCGCATAGAGGACCAAGGACCAGACCAGGAGGTAGCCGGAATCGACGACCGCAGGTGGACTCAGGATCTGCAGCAAGCCGATCCCGGCAATGACGGCACCGGCGGCGATCCAAGGTTTTCGGCGGTTGCCTTTCCATCCGAAACGGTCGCTGAGCCAACCGATCAGCGGATCGGTCACCGTATCGAAAATGCGGGCGATCAGGAGGGCGTAACCGGTAGCGGCCAAACCGAGCCCAAGTGTTACGCCGTAGAGTGTCGGCAGGTGAATGAACACGGGAATCGTCGGCAGGGCGACGACAAATGCCGGCAGCGAATAGGCGATCAGGACCGACCGCGCCACGGGCGCCGGCGCTTGTTTCATTTGGCTTCGATGATGAACTGGCCGACGTCGATGTGGCCATGATCGAATCCGGCCTCGCAGTAACTCAAGTAGTAGCGCCACATACGCCGGAACCGCTGATCAAATCCGATGCCCTCCAATCGTGACCAATTTAATAGGAAGGCTTGGTCCCAGCGGCGCAGGGTTTCCGCATAGGAGGCGCCGAAGAACAGCTGGTCGGTGACGGCAAGGCCGGATTCGGCGACCACCGCTTCCAAGACCGATGGACTGGGTAACATGCCGCCCGGGAAGATATAGCGCTGGATGAAATCCGGCGTCCTGCGATAGTAATCGAAGCGGTCTTCGGCAATGGTGATGACCTGCAGGCCGGCCCGTCCGCCGGGTTTCAGACATCGCCGGAGGACGTCGAAATAGGTCGGCCAGCGGTCCTCGCCGACGGCCTCGAACATCTCGATCGATACGACCTTGTCGAAGGTGCCGGTGACGTCGCGGTAGTCCTGAATACGGATCTCGACACGATGATCGAGGCCGAGACCCGCCATTCGGGCCCGCGCGTAGGCCGCCTGTTCCTGGGACAAGGTCAGGCAGACGACCCGGCAGCCGTATTCGGCCGCAGCGATCTCGGCGAAACCGCCCCAGCCGCAGCCGATCTCGAGGACACGGTCACCGGGTTGGAGGTCGAGTTTATCGGCCAGGCGCCGGTACTTCCGATTCTGGGCGCCGATCATCGGTTCTTCCGAATCGGTGAACAGCCCCGAAGAGTATGACATGGTTTCGTCAAGCCACAGCCCATAGAAATCGTTGCCGAGATCGTAGTGAAAAGCGATATTGCGCCGGCTGCCGCGCCGTGTATTAGCCCGGAAAGCGTGGCGCAGCCGGTTGACGGCTTTGATGAGACGCGACGCTTGCAGGGCACCATCCAGAGCCTCGCCATTAGTGGCGCCCAAGGCCAGCAGCGACGTCAGGTCCGGCGTGTCCCAATCACCATCCATATAACTCTCGGCGAATCCGATATCGCTAGACAGCAACATGCGGGTGATGACGCGAAGGTCGTGGATCTTCAACAATGCTTGCGGACCGTCCGCAGGCCCTACGAAGGTGCGTTGAGCGCCGGACGGGAACTCGACGGTCAATCTGCCGACCTGAAGACAGCCGAACCAGCGACAGGCTAGTTTCTCGCGAAAACCGACCGGCCCGATGCCAGTGTCGAAGTGCTTTGCGGTACTTGAAAGTGAAGTCGTCATGGGTGGTCTACCGTTTTGCTTGTAGAGGTTGCGGGACGCTGCTGCGGACCGGTTTGGGCGCTGGTTCGTGGGCAAACACGCCGATACCCTTAAGCCAAAGTTTCAACGCTTCCCAGTGGATGCCCGCCATGACCTTGACCGTCAGCAGCGGGAATCGAAGCAATGTCCGGGCCAGCCGCCAGTGGCCGAGTTCGATGCGCCGTCCCTGGAACGAGACGGCAAGCAGCAATCCTTCTGCGTCTTCCTGGCGGATGACGACGTTGACACCGTCGCCCGGCGGCACGATACGGAAGTGATAATCGGCATCCATGCCAATAAAGGGCGAAACATAAAGCTCCTTGGCGCAGTTCTGCCGGATTACGGTGCGGTTCGGATCGTCGACCGGGATGACGTAGGTGTGGCGCTCCTTGAAGGTGTTGCAGACCTCGTAAAGGATGGCCGCCAATTCGCCGTCACGGCGATAGCAGAAATAGACGCTGAGCGGATTGAACACGTAACCGAAGATGCGCGGATAGCAGAGAAGCCGGATCGGCCCGCCGTCCGCCTCCAGTCCGGCGTCGCGGAGACGCCTTTCGACCCAAGGCCGCAAAGGCCCGCCGGTCGTCGGTCCGTGGTCCTTATCGTAGAAAGCAAGCGGCGCCGGGCGATTGTATCGAAAGAGCGTGAACCGGGACTCGAGGTCCGTAAGCTCATCCAAGTCGAGCAGCAATGTGAACACCGAGTGGCGGAGGCGATGGCGTTTCGGGCGCACGCGTTCGTGGACGACCGTGCCCTCGTAGATGGCCGATTGCAGCGTCATGCCGCCACCGATGCCCGCTTGCCGGTGACGTGAATACGTCCGTTTTCTTCTTCCACCGTCCACGGCCGGCGGATACCACCCAGCTGTTCGGCAACGGCGAGGCCCGACTGCAACGCGTCCTCGTGGAAGCCGTAGCCGAAATAGCTGCCGCAATACCAGGTCCGTCGATGACCCTGCAGACTCCAAAGGTTGCGCTGCGAATTCAATGCCGCTCGGTCGAAGAACGGGTGGGTGTATTCGAACTCCCGGAACACCGTCTCGGCAACCGGTTCGCGAACCGGGTTGAGGGTGACGAAGAGCGATGTTTCCGGATCGATCGATTGCAGCCGGTTCATCCAATAGGTGACGCAGAGTGATGGATCGACATCGCTCTTTTCGCCCTCGATGAAATTCCAGCTCGACCAGACCCGGCGCCGTTTGGGCATCAGGTTGGCGTCGCTGTGCAAGACGGCGCGGTTCTTGGTGTAGCGCCAGACGCCCAAGAGGCTGCGTTCGAAATTGTCGGCATCGGCCAGCATGCGGAAGGCCTAATCAGCGTGGGCGGCAATGACCACATGATCGTAGGTCGCCCGGTCGCCGCCGTGGTCCTCGACGATAACCTTGTTGCCTACGCGTTTGACGGAGCGGACCCCGCAAAGGCGGATTCGCTCCCGGTAGGAGGCCGTCAGCCGGTTGACGTACTCGCGGCTGCCGCCGTCGACGGTTCTCCACTGCGGCCGGTTCTTGACAAGCAACAGGCCGTGGCTGTCGAAGAACCGGATGAAGGCGCGGACGGGATAGTCTTCCATCTCGGGTGCCGTCGTCGACCAAATGGCCGCACCCATCGGCAACAGGTGGTCGTTGATGAAGGCGCGACCGTAATTTTCACGGCGCAGGTACTCGCCGAGGCTGAGGCCGGCGGTCCGCGGGTCGGTGAGGGCCGCCGGCGCTTCCCGGTAAAACCGCATGACGTCGCGCATCATGCGCCAGAACAGGGGCCTGACAATGTTGGAGCGCTGGCCAAGAAGACCGTTGAGGTCGGTACCGGCGTATTCGAAGGCGCCATCGCCGAGCGATGCGGAACGACATCTCGCTCGCCTTTGTCGGGACGTCCAGATGATCGAAGAGCGCCATCAAGTTCGGGTAGTTGCGTTCGTTGTAAACGATGAAGCCAGTATCGACCGGCACCAGGCCGCGCCCGCTCGGGGCGTCGACGGTGTTGGAATGACCGCCGATCCGCGGGTTCTGCTCGTAAACGGTGACCCGGTGTCGCTTGTCGAGCAGCCAAGCCGCCGACATACCGGCGATGCCGGTGCCGATGACGGCTATGGATAAATGCCTGCGCTCGGGTGGAGGAATATGGTTCACGGGAAAGGACTCGCTGAATCTGTAAAACAATGCCGACGATTGAATTGCGTTTTCTGAGAGGGGTTACGAGGGTGTGGGGCGATTGGATCACCGGCAACCAAAAAAAGTGGGGGCCTCGGTGATCCAGAGCAAAGTCGATAGCGTAAGACGGGTATGGATGTCACATTGCCCCTGCATAGTGCTACGTTGCCTGGAACGGCAGCTCTCGGGTCCGTGTGGCCGCGCGTCGGCCGGCCAACAAAGGGCGCGAAGGCGAGCGTCGAGGGGTGGAAGACGACGATGAACGCAGCGCAAACGGCGGACGGCAAGGCCGACAGGATGAACGACGCGATCCTTGCCGTCGCCCGCATTGAAGACCGTGCCGCCTTTCAAGAGGTGTTTGAGTTCTTTGCGCCACGCGTCAAGGCCTTTGTCATGCGCCAGGGATCCAACCCGCAAGCGGCCGAGGAGGTCGTCCAGGAAACCATGGTCAACGTCTGGCGCAAGGCCAAGCAGTTCGACCCGACGAAAGCTTCAGCCTCGACCTGGGTATTCACGATCGCGCGAAACCTTCGCATCGATCACCTGCGCAAGGCGAACCGCCCGGAACCAGATATGAATGACCCGGCACTGGTGCCCGACGCGGACCCGCAGGCGCCCGACCGGATTGAGCGGCGTCAGGAGGCGGACCGGTTGAAGGCCGCGCTCGCGGCGTTGCCCAACGAACAGCGCCAGGTCCTGCACCTGGCCTTTTTCGAAGACAAGCCGCACGCCGAGGTCGCGGCCGAACTTAACCTACCGCTCGGCACCGTTAAATCGCGCATCCGACTCGCCATGAAACGGATGCGGACCGAGCTCGGAGACCCGACATGAACATTCACCATCACCCGAACGAGGCGATGCTTCTTGATTATTCGGCCGGTGCCTTGGGCGAGGCCTGGAGCCTGGCCATTGCCACCCATCTGGCCCTGTGTCCCACCTGCCGACTGGCCGTTTCTCAATTGGAAAGCCTTGGCGGCAGTCTTTTGGATTCCCTGGCACCCGAACCCGTGGCCGCAAACGCCCTCGACGGCATTTTTGCCCGTATCGAAGACGATAGCATCGTCATCGAAGAGCCGACCGCACATGCTGTTCCGCGGGCCACCATCGATACACCGGTTCTGCCGCAACCCCTGAGAGGGTACATCGGTGGCGATGTAGACGCCGTGCCCTGGCAACGGTTGGGTCTCGGCGCCTACCAATCCGTGATCCCGACCGAAGAGACCGGCGCCACGGTGCGGCTGTTGCGGATTCCGGCCGGCCGCCCGGTGCCCGAGCATAGCCACGGCGGCCTCGAGCTGACCTTGGTCTTGGCCGGGGCCTTTTCCGATGCCACTGGCCGCTACGGCCGGGGCGATCTGCAGGAAGCCGACGAAACCTTAGAACATCAGCCGCATGCCGCCGACGGCGAGGATTGCATCTGCCTGGCCGTGACCGACGCGCCGCTCCGTTTCAAGAGCCTGGCCGCTAGGATGGTGCAGCCGCTGCTCGGGATCTAGGCCACCCGTGTCAGACGCGTCTCCGCTTCTGGCGAGTTTCGGGGGCGGTCTCAACGCTGCCGTTGTCGGTGCGTCCGGTGGTATTGGCAGCGCCCTCGTCGAGCATCTTGCCAACGACCCGTCCATCGAACGCCTCCATGCCTTGTCACGATGTCGCGCGACGTCGTTATCCGTCGCGGCGCGATGGATTCCGATCGACGTCGAAGACGAGGCGAGCATCGCCGCCGCCGCCAAAACGGCAAGCGAAAGCGGGCCGCTCGATATCGTCGTCGTTGCCACCGGCATCCTGCACAACGGTGACGGGCTTACGCCTGAAAAAACGTGGCGTGCGCTCGATGCCGATGCCTTCGCCAGGGTCTTCGCCGTCAATACGTTCGGACCGGCCTTGGTCGCCAAGCACTTCTTGCCGAACCTGGCCCGGGATCGGAAGGCCGTGTTCGCCGCCTTATCGGCTCGGGTCGGTAGTATTTCCGACAACCAGCTGGGCGGTTGGCAAGCCTATCGGGCGTCGAAAGCGGCACTCAACATGCTGATCAGGACCTTCGCCATCGAGCTGGCCTACCGAAACCCGAGCGCGTTTTGCGTGGGGTTGCATCCGGGAACCGTGGACACCAACCTGTCGGCACCGTTCCAAGGCAACGTTCCCGACGGCAAACTCTTCACTCCGGCAACAGCCGCAGCCTCTCTGGTCGAAGTCATCGATTCGCTGGGCAATGGTGACAGCGGGCGCTTGTTTGCCTGGGACGGCCGCCTTATCGAATGGTGATTGGCGCGCCGCCGCCAGGGATCAAGCGAGGACGCTGATCGTGAGGCAGCCGACGACGACGGTCAACGGAACCCGAAGCTGCGGAAACCAATGCGGTGCGGCGCCCCGCTTGGCCAGCCACAAGTCGATGGCCAACATGCCGACGAAGGATACGGCCAAGAGCAGAATACCACTTCGCGAGTCGATCAACAGAGCCACCCAGGCGAGCAGCGGAGGAAGGACGCTGAGCGCCAGGAGTCGTGATCGCTCGTCTGCGACGGGCACCGGCGCGTTGTCCATGACCCGGCCCCATAAGATCCCGCCGAGGAAGGACAGGATGACGGCACCGTAGGCCAGGAGGGCGCGGTTCGCCACCTCGCCCCATTCCGCGGGCCCGACAACCAGAAGGACCGCACCGGCGACGAACGGGATCAGCCCGCTCGCGCCCAAGACAAACGCCGCGAGAGGTACGCGATCCTTGTGGATAGTCGTGGAGTTGAACATTGTCGGTTCCGTCAGCCTTTCGGCAATACGGACTCGACGGCTTTGACGACCTTGTTGGACGTCGGCGAGGTTGGCGTCGAGAACCAGTCGACCAGAGTACCGTCCGGACCGATCAGATACTTGTGGAAATTCCACCGCGGTTTGGCCATCACCCCGGCCTCGCCTGCGGCCCATTTATAGAAAGGATGGGCATCAGCCCCCCTGACACGGGCCTTTTCCGTCAGCGGGAAGTCGACGTCGAAATTGACCTCGCAGAACTGTTTGATCTCGGCCTCGGTCCCCGGTTCCTGGCCGCCGAAATCGTTGGAAGGAACGCCGACCATCACGAACCCCTTGTCCCGATATCGGCTCCATAGGTCCTGGAGGTCGCCATATTGATCGGTGAAACCGCAATGAGATGCGGTGTTGACGACCATTACGGCCTTGCCGGCAAACGACGACATGGGAAGCGGGTCCCCGTCGATTGAGGTAAAGGTGAAATCATGGGCGTTCCGACCTTGCTCATCGGCCGCCTGAGCGAGACCGGGGATCAAGACTGCCAGGACGAGGACGAGCAAACGAAACATGACCGAAATCTCCGTGTTCCCTCTCGGGTATATGGGCAATGACTGTGGTCCGACAAAGAGGCGACCGCAAAGAAAGTTAGGTTCAGGACATACCGACGTTGGCGAGAAATTCACGACGCGTTCGCGAGTCCTCGCGAAATGCCCCCAGCATCTTGCTGGTCACCATGGTGACGCCGGGCTTATTGACGCCGCGGGTCGTCATGCACTGATGGGCAGCCTCGATGACCACGGCGACACCGTCCGGTTCGAGGACGTTTTTTATGGTATTGGCGATCTGCGCGGTCATTTTCTCCTGGATTTGCAGGCGCCGCGCGTAGACCTCGACGACCCGGGCCAGTTTGCTGATGCCAACAACCCGGGTGCGGGGCAAATAGGCGACGTGAGCCTTGCCTATGATCGGCACCATGTGGTGTTCGCAGTGGCTGACGAACTCGATATCGCGCAATAGGACCATCTCGTCGTAGCCGTCGGTCTCCTCGAAGGTACGCTCTAGGATCTCGACCGGATCATCGAGATAGCCGGCGAAGAATTCATCGAACGACCGGATCACGCGCGACGGTGTGTCGACCAATCCCTCTCGGGCCGGGTCATCACCGGCGTAGGCAATCAGCATGCGCACGGCCGCTTCGGCTTCCGCTGTGTCCGGACGATGGGCCGAGGCGCGTTCCCGTTGGCTCTTCAAGTCCTCAACGAGGCTGAGTTTGGCTGGCGACATGATCGTTCTCCGTAATCCGTTCGAAACAACTTATGAGTCGTTTACGAAGCGGACGGCACACTGGATCACGGTTGATCGCCACAGACGTGTTTCGAGATTTCCCTGGCCCGTTGATCCAACTGCTGCATTTCACCGTAAAGCGACTGTTACCATCTCTGCGGAGCAACCGGCGTGATCACCAGACGGGCGCCGGGCGGTGCCTCGGTTGCGGTCGCAGACTATTGTTTTTCAGGATCTCGACCTTGCCAAAACCCCGCCGCATCGTTCGTACTGCCAGCAAAACCTGCGCTGTTTGTCGGAGGCCATTCACTTGGCGACGCAAGTGGTCGCGCGTTTGGCAGGATGTCAAATACTGCTCGGAGCGCTGCCGGCGGCGCCGGAATACCGGAGGAACCGATGTCACCCAAGCCACGACGACTTGAGCCAGGACCCGGCCAGGAGTCGGTCTGGGATTATCCCAGGCCGCCGCGCATTGAGAGAATCCCCGACAGGTTGCGCGTGATGTTCGCCGGCGCGACCATCGCCGACACGACGAGCGGATACCGGGTACTGGAAACCAGTCACCCACCGGTCTATTACCTGCCACCGTCGCATGTGAACGGGCAGTTTCTCGTTCCAGCGACCGGACGGACGATTTGCGAGTTCAAGGGCGTGGCCGAATACTGGTCCCTCGCCGTGGGCGATCACCGATCGGAACGGGCGGCCTGGAGCTATGCGGCGCCGACCGAGACGTTTGCCGGGATAAAGGACTACCTGGCTTTTTACGCCTCTCGGGTCGATGCCCGCTGGGTCGGCGACGAGCGGGTCAATGCGCAGGAAGGTGATTTCTACGGCGGCTGGATCACGTCCAGCATCGTCGGACCCTTCAAAGGCCCGCCCGGCACCTTGGGATGGTGAGCAATGATTGTCGTACTCGACACACTGGGATTGCTGGCAACGGCCGCCCTGTTCGGTTCCATGGCTTTCTTCTCGGCCGTCATGGCGCCGCTCATCTTCATCAAACTGGAGGCCGCCACGGCCGGCGCCTTCATCCGCCAGGTCTTCCCCTGGTATTACATCGTGATCGGCGTGCTGTCGTCGCTCGGCGTTGTGTCTTTCGCCCTGGTCCGCCCAGGGGATGCGGTGATTCTCGGCGCCGTCGCACTCGGCGCTTACGTATCACGCCAACAGATCATGCCCAGAATCAACCGCGAACGCGATCTTGCCAAAGCGGGCGAAGCGGCGGCGGAAGATCGTTTCAATCGCCTCCATCGGGTATCGGTTTGGATCAACGGCGCCCAGCTTATCGGCGTGCTGGCCGTATTGTTGCGGTTCGCCGTCACCTGAGCTTGTCCGAACTCAGGGCCGGGTGGCGATGAGCATGTAATTGACGCTCGTGTCGGCACCAACGCGCCATCGGTTGTTCAGGGGATTGAAAGTGATCCCCGAGACCTCACGCGTATTCAGGCCATGTGGCGCGACCATGCGCTGGATATCCTCCGGCCTTAGAAAACGCCACCAATCATGCGTGCCGACGGGCAACCAGCGGAGGACGTACTCAGCGCCGACGATGGCCTTGACCCAGGATCGGAGGGTGCGGTTGATCGTAGCGACGATCAGCAATCCGCCCGGCCTGACCAGGGCGCTGCACTCGACCATCAGGCGGGCCGGGTCGGCGACATGTTCGATCACTTCCAGGTTCAAAACGACATCGAAATACTCGTCACCGGCAGCAACATGTTCCGTCAGGCCGTGGCGGTAGTCGATGATGAGCCCACTCTTGAGCGCATGACGGCGGGCGATCTCGATGTTGCGCGCCGTGGCGTCGATACCGACGACATTGGCCTCGACCTCGGCCAATCGTTCGCTGACCAGGCCGGCACCGCAACCGACATCGAGCATATCCAAGCCGCTCAGGCAACCACCGGACTGCTTGTTCCGGTGGAAGTGGCGGGCGACGCGATCGACGATAAAATCGCATCGGACCTCATTGAAGGCGTGAACCATCCGGAATTTCCCCTGCGGGTTCCACCATTCGTCGGCCAGCGCGTCGAAGCGGGCGATCTCTTCCGGGTCGACCGTTGGGGAATGCCCCCACGGTTGATCCAATCGGTCTTTCAGCTGCATTCGTTTCTCGCTCCCGCGGTTCGCGTCGTTGATGGGCGGTCATCCATCTTTCTTTTTCTTACGTATTTCAATCCATACGGATCACTTCGCTAGACAGAGATTGCTTCCTTGCTCGAGAAAACTCGATCTCCCCACCGCATTGCGGTGATCGGCGCCGGAATGACGGGATTGACCGCGGCTCGCCAACTGACGGATCGCGGTTTCGCCGTCACCGTCTTCGAAAAGAGCCGTGGTCTCGGTGGGCGATTGGCAACCCGGCGGACCATCGATGGGCTGACCTTCGACCACGGTGCGCAGTACGTCACGGCGCGCGAAGACCGATTTCGTTCAATGTTGGGGGATGCGCTAGCGGCAAAGGCTGCCAGCCAATGGAGCCCGATCGTGTCGAGTGAAGAGGTGTTTTCGCCGAGCGAATGGATGGTCGGTACCGCGACCATGAACAAACTGATCGCACCGATCGCCGAAGGCATCCCGGTTCAACGGCAAATGAAAGTCACCTCGATCACACGGGACGGAAGCGACTGGCGCCTGGGATTCGATCCCGGAGACGATCGACAGACCTTCGACGCCGTCGTTTGCACGATCCCGGCGCCGCAAGTTCGGCCTCTCTTTGAGGGCGAGGCGGCGCTACTGGCCGATATCGACGGAGTGCGGATGGCGCCTTGCTGGGCCCTGATGTTGACGTTCGAGACACCCCTCGACCCGGGTTTCGACGTCTGGCGTTCCGACCGACACAATTTGGCATGGTTCTGTCGCAACGCGTCACGGCCCGAGCGCAACACCTCACACGAAAGCTGGGTTTTGCATGCCGATGCCGAATGGAGTGAGCGACATCTCGAGGCGTCCCCGGAATTCATTGCCGCCGAACTGATCGAACGTTTGGCCAACGCCCTGCCCTTGCGATTGCCCGCGATTGAACGCGTTATGGCTCACCGATGGCGGTACGCCCGCACGACCGTTGCCCTCGGTCGCCCCTTCTTAGCGACCAAGGACCAGACCTTGTTGTTTGGTGGCGACTGGACCCTCGGCGCACGCGTTGAATGCGCCTACGAAAGCGGATTGGCGATGGCAGATGCTGTCGCCGAGAAACTCGGTGTGTGAGCCGAGGCATCTAAAACGGCCGGATCATGTCCCCTTAGCCGGCTCGGAGACGGGGTTTTGCGCTCCGGCGAAATAGAGCACTTTTCCGCCATCATCGAAGAGCGGCCGGATACGCAGGCGGTTCCAGAAGGGTGTGCCGTCCTTGCGGTAATTCAGGATATCGATCTCGATCGGTTCCTCGGCGACCAGGGCGTCGTTGATCGCCTTGATCGCCGCCGGGTCGGTATCGGGGCCCTGCAGGAACCGGCAGTTGCGGCCCAGCACTTCCTCGGGCGGATAACCCGTCTGCGTTTCGAACTCGTCGCTGACGAAGATCACCGGTGCGTCGGGCCGCGACGGATCGACGATAACGACGCTCTGGTTGCGCTCATCCTCGCTTAGCAGGTCCGCCTTTGACAGGTCTCCGTGTCCACCGTCCGGCATGAAATCGATCCCCTCTTGGCAACATCAACACGTGCTTGTTTCCGCCCCGCATACAATAGGGGGCAATCATGGCGATGGAAACACAGCCGAAAGCAGTAACCGGAAATCTCTAGGGGTCAGCCGATGGCGTTGGCCGCTTTGACGGCGTCATAGCCTTCAGGGGCCAAGGCGCGGGCGGTCGCATGCTCGACGATCGGCCTCGGGTAGGTGATGCCCAAGCGGACGCCGGCCTTGGCCAAAGTTTCCTCCGAGGTGTCAAAGGGGGCGTGGATAACATCGTTGCCGAGGCCAGCCAGTTCGGGGCACCAGCGCCTGACGTAAGCTCCGTCCGGGTCAAACTTGCGGCCCTGGGTGACCGGGTTGAAGATGCGGAAATAGGGCGCTGCATCGGCGCCGCTGCCGGCCACCCATTGCCAGCTTGCGGCGTTGTTGGCCATGTCGGCATCGACCAGCGTATCCCAGAACCAGGCCTCGCCGCGGCGCCAATCTACGCGCAGGTGTTTGACCAAAAAACTCGCCGCCACCATGCGCACCCGGTTGTGCATGTAGCCGGTTTGCCACAGCTCGCGAAGGCCGGCGTCGACAAAGGGGTAACCGGTCATGCCGCGCTGCCAGGCGCGAAGGTCGTCCGCGCAGTCACGCCATGGGTAGGCATCGAACCCCTGGCGCCAATTGTCCCGAGGTAGCGACGGGAAATGATAGAGGAGATGATGGGAGAATTCCCGCCAGCCCAGTTCGCTCAGGAACTTGTCGAGGTCCTTATGCAAATCCGGTCGGCTTTGCTCTGCAACGCCGGTAGCAGCCCAAATCTGCCGGGGTGAGATCTCGCCGAAATGGAGATGCGGCGACAACCGCGACACGTTCGGCAAGTCGGGCCGATCACGGAGGGTGCCGTAGCCGGCCACACCGTCGGCGAGAAAGGTTTCCAGACGGTCGCGGGCGCCAGCCTCGCCCGGTTTCCAGTGATCCAGCCAACTGGCCGCCCAGTCCGGGTTTCTCGGCAGCAGATCCCAGGTATCCAGGGGATCGCCGGCGCCACCGGAGTCGGCGAGTGTCAATTTCGGTTCGGCGAGTGGTGCCGTGACGGCCCGTTTCTGGGCGGCGCGCCAAAACGGCGAGAACACCTTGAAAGGGCCGCCGCCACCCGTCTCGATTTCCCAGGGCTCATGCAGCAAGGCCCCATTGAAACTGCGCACGCCGAGGCCGTCGGCGCGCAACGACGTTTTCAGCGTCTTGTCGCGGGCGATCGACTGCAGTTCGTAGCAGCGGTTCCAGTGGACGGCACCGGCACCTGTTTTCGCCGCCAAGTCCCTCAGAATTGTCGCCGGGTCTCCGCGCATCAGCAGCAAGCCGCCGAGACTCCGGTCGAGAGCGGCGAGGCTGTGGTGCAGCCACCAGCGGCTGGCGCCACCGAGCGGCCGCGGCGCACCCTCGTTCTCGCCCCCCTCTCCGAGGATATAGACGGGAACGACCGGGCCTTGCGCGGCCGCATGGAAAAGGGCCGGATTGTCGGCGAGGCGAAGATCCTGACGGAACCAGACGATGGTCGTCATTGTGCCGCCCTCACTGCCTCATCGGTGGTATCGAATGTCACCAGGATTCGGGCGGGCCGGTCGCGGCCAAAGGAATCGCTCGCACCGGGACGGCTGGGTTAAGCTCTTTGACGCCAAATGCTTGTCACGTTTCCTGGGCGGGATTGGTTGAGTGATTGATGCGGAGCGCCTTGATGTACTCGTCCTTGGTCAGCTCGCCGTCCCCGTTGAGGTCGACTTTCGAGAAGTCGAGAAACCATTCGCGATGGACGGAAGCTTCGCGTTCAGCCCGGGTAACGATGCCGTTCTCGTCGGCATCCATTTCGGCGAAAAACCAGGCCCCCATGTGTTCGACAGAATGGTGCATAGCCATTAGGTGGGCCTGAGCGGCCTTGTCATCCTTGTTGGCGTGTTCCGTTTCGTTTGAAGACGAGCAGGCGCCCAGGGCGACGGCGGCCGACGTGGCCAGTACGAGTGAGATTTTCATTGGGGGTTCCTTCTCCTAGAGTTGGGTTGGCATCCGGTCGGGCGCGCCACGCATCCAAGACACATGGGCAAGACAGGCCCCTTCAATCGCTACGCCGCGTGATCCGGTGTCTGTGTTCGTGACGTTGATACGTGTCTGATCCACTGGTAGATCACTTCAAAAATTGGTGACCGACCGCCCCGCTTGTTGATTCTCCCGGCAGGGAGTCTTGCGAAGCGCTCTTTTTGGAATAACTCGAAAGAGACAGGCAACCGACGATCCAGAAACGAGTTATTTGCGTAAAAGAGGTATGAAAAATCAGTGTGGATGTGCGTCGCGCAAGGGCGCGACTGATGAACAGAAGGGTTATGAACCATGAAGATCAACGATAGAACCGTGCTGCTGGTCGCCGCCGTGTTGATGACGATCCTGCTACTCGGTCCCATGTTGAGCTCGGGTGGCAGCCGGTCGAGCGAAATGCCGTTCTCCGATTTCCTGGTCGAGGTCGATGCCGGCCGCATCGATGCGGTGACCATCCGCGGCCAGGAGATCCTAGGCACCTATCAGGGCGGCCAGCCGTTCCGGACCTTCGTCCCTGCGGGTACGGATATCGTCGATCGCTTGACCACCAACGGTGTCCGCATCACGGCGACGCCGGAGCCGCAGCCGAGTTTTATGGCCTCGCTCTTCATCTCGGTCTTCCCGATCCTGTTGTTGGTCGGCGCCTGGATCTTCGTGATGCGGCGCATGCAGGGCGGCGGCCCGGGCGGCGTCATGGGCTTCGCCAAGAGCAAGGCCAAGATTCTCAATCAGGACACCAAGCGCATCACCTTCGCCGACGTCGCCGGCATTGACGAGGCCAAGCAGGAACTGGAAGAGATCGTCGATTTCCTCGGTGATCCCGACAAGTTCACCCGCTTGGGCGGACGAATTCCCAAGGGCGTTCTGCTGGTCGGACCGCCGGGGACAGGCAAGACCCTGCTGGCCCGCGCCATCGCCGGCGAGGCCAACGTGCCCTTCTTCACCATCTCCGGTTCCGACTTCGTCGAGATGTTCGTCGGTGTCGGCGCATCCCGGGTCCGCGACATGTTCGAACAAGGTAAGAGAAACGCGCCCTGCATCGTCTTCATCGACGAGATCGACGCCGTCGGCCGCAGCCGCGGCGCCGGCCTCGGCGGTGGCCACGACGAGCGCGAACAGACCCTCAACCAGTTGCTCGTCGAGATGGACGGTTTCGAGGCGACGGAAGGCGTCATCCTCGTCGCCGCCACCAACCGCCCGGACGTCCTTGACCCGGCCCTGCTTCGGCCCGGCCGCTTCGACCGCCAGGTGGTCGTGCCCAACCCGGACGTCCTCGGCCGCGAACAGATCCTGCAGGTCCACATGCGCGACGTGCCGCTGGCCAATGACGTGGAACCTCGGGTCATCGCGCGCGGCACGCCCGGCTTCTCCGGCGCCGATCTGGCCAACCTGGTCAACGAGGCGGCCCTGCTGGCGGCCCGCGCCGGGCGTCGGATCGTCGCCATGGCCGATTTCGAGGCGGCCAAGGACAAGGTCATGATGGGGGCCGAACGCCGCTCCATGGTCATGACCGAGGACGAGAAACGCCTGACCGCCTATCACGAGGCGGGCCACGCCCTGGTCGGCCTGTTCGTGCCGGGCAACGACCCTCTGCACAAGGTGACGATCATTCCACGCGGCCGGGCACTCGGCGTCACCATGAACCTACCGGAACGGGATCGTTACACCTACTCCAAGAGCGAACTGGAGGCCCGCCTCGCCATGATGTTCGGCGGCCGCGTCGCCGAGGAGCTGGTCTTCGGGCCCGACAACGTGACGACGGGGGCCGGCAACGATATCCAGCAGGCGACCGGCCTGGCCCGGCGCATGGTCACCGAATGGGGTATGAGCGACACCCTCGGCCGGCTGCGCTACAGCGAAAACAAGGAACAGGTCTTCCTCGGCCGATCGATCTCGCAAACCCAGAACGTGTCGGACGACACCGCCCGGCTGATCGACAACGAGGTGCGCCGCATCATCGAAGAAGCCGAGACCCTGGCCCGCCAGGTCTTGTCGGAGAACCCGGAGGCTTTGGGAGCCCTGGCCGAGGCGCTGCTTATCCACGAGACGCTCTCGGGTGCGGAGGTGCGCGCCGTGCTCGACGGTCAACCGGTCGAACGCCAAGACCCCGGTGACACGGACCGCTCACCCAGAGCCGGTTCCGTTCCTCCGGTCAAAAGGCCGCGCCGGGAACGGCCAAAATCGGTCCTCCAGCCGCCGCAGGTCCAGCCGGAGGGCTAACCCCAAGCCGCCCGGCGAGACCCGCCCGGCGCGACTGGATGTGACCGATCGGGGCGCCTATCTCTGCGGATAGGCGCCCCACTTTTTTGGAACTTGGCGAGATATTTCGGGAAAAAGACATGCGACAGCCCATCGGAAAATACCTGGTGATCTGGTTCCTGGTGCTGCTCACCGTGTGGGTCGGCCAGCAGCTTTACCGCGACCTGTTTCTCACCGTCGCCGAACCGCGGGCGGTCACGCCGCGCGGCTCGCTGGCCGATTTCGAACGCCAGAACATCGAGGTGTTCGAAACCATCGCACCCTCGGTCGCCTATATTTTCACGCGCTCCGGCGGTTCCGCGTTCAACACGCACTCTCCCGGCAGCGGTGCCGGCTCCGGATTTATCTGGGACCGAGCCGGCCACATCGTCACCAACCATCACGTGGTCGCTGGCGCCTCCGAGGTCGCCGTCCGCCTCGAGTCGGGCGACGCCATCAGGGCGACGGTGGTCGGCGCGGCGCCCGATTACGACCTTGCCGTCCTGCGCCTAAAACGTCTGCCGGGCGGCCTGCAACCCATACCCATCGGCACCTCGGCCGATCTCCAGGTCGGCCAGGCGGTGCTGGCCATCGGCAACCCCTTCGGCCTCAGCCGCACGCTGACCACGGGCATCATCAGTGCTCTCGACCGCCGCCTACCGGCGGATACGGGGCGTGAGATCGCCGGCGTCATCCAGACCGACGCCGCCATCAACCCTGGCAATTCGGGCGGTCCGCTCCTCGACTCCGCCGGCCGCCTCATCGGCGTCAATACGGCGATTATCTCGGGTTCAGGGTCATCGGCCGGCATCGGGTTCGCGGTGCCCGTCGATGTCGTCAACCGCATCGTGCCGCAGGTCATCGCCAACGGCAAAGCGGTTCGCCCCGGCATCGGCATCAGCACCGTGCCTGAGGAGACGGCGGCACGGCTGGGCATCGAGGGGATCATCATTTTCGATGTGGCGCCCGGTGGCGGTGCCGAAGCCGCGAGGCTGCGCGGCGTCGATCAGGCCAGGGGCACGGTGGGAGACGTCATTACCGAGATTGACGGCCACAGTGTTCGCACGATCGCCGAACTGGCCGAAGCCCTCGAGCGGGTCGGTGTCGGTAACGCAGCGACTGTTACCGTGTTCCGGAACCGGCAATCGTTCACCGTCTCCGTCGGCGTCATCGATATCTCTTGAGCCACAATTATGAGTGGGCACCCGGCGTCGGGCGCTCTGATCCGCCTATTGACGTACGGCGACTTGCCCCGGCTCGCCATCGTTCCGAGCCTGACCAATCAGTTCCCGAATCTCGGCTTCCGTCATACCAGCTGCGACATTCAGATCGCCGTCGGCGAGCTCTTCATCACATCCCGCTAGCGCTTTGCCGTTCATCGTGAAAAGTACGACTGCGGCGGCGAAAAGGGCGAGATAGGCGCGCATGTGAAGTCCTCCCTGTTTCGGTGCCACCTCGTCGGCACCTGTCCGTAAAAGATACGAAGGCTGGCGGTCGTCAGATCATTTCTTCGTGTGATCAGCGGCAACAAAAAACCCGGCAACGGGTGTTGCCGGGGTTTACTCCGTGCGCGACGGCACGGTTGCCTGTCGCTAGTTCGGGAGAACGACCTGATCGATCACGTGAATGACGCCGTTGGATGCAACGATGTCGGCATTGACGACGGTGGCGTTGTCGACTTTGACACCATATTTGGCATTGATGTCGATTTCGGAACCCTGCGCCGTCTTCACGGACATGGCCTTGCCCTTGATGTCGCCGGACATGACCTTGCCGGGGACCACGTGATAGGTCAGGACGGCGATCAGCTTGTCCTTGTTTTCCGGCTTGAGGAGATCCTCGACGGTGCCGGCCGGCAGTTTGGCGAAGGCTTCATCGGTCGGCGCGAACACGGTGAACGGGCCCTTGCCTTTCAGGGTGTCGACCAGACCGGCGGCCTTGACAGCGGCGACCAGGGTGTTGAACTGACCGGCTTTGGCCGCCGTATCGACGATGTCCTTCTTGTAGTAACCGGCATGGACCGAAGGCGACACGAGCATAGCCAGCCCGGCGATGAGGGCGACGACGAGAATTTTGGGAGAGAACGTTTTGGCCATTTTGGCCTCCTTTCATTGAAACATCGACCCTTCTACGCCGAGACCGCGGGGACGGATCAGCTGAAAGGCCCGTGCCATCGAAACCAACCCGTCGTTGCCGCCCGGTAGCCCTCATAGTCGGCACCAAGACGTCGCAGACGGGTCTCCGCCGCCATCACTGAGAGTGTCATCGGGTTTCGCGAATGGGCGAAGGACCCGGTCGTGATCAGTTTTGTCCGCTCGCTGTCGCGAGTCCGCGAACGCCAATCGTTTCCCATGGAAAATTGAACGACGATTACCGCGGCGGAAACAGTTCAGTGCCGACTGTGATATCGCGACAAGGAGAGGAATACGCCAACGGTCTGGTACTAACGGATCGTCAAATACCGGGACGGCAGCGGATACGGTCCGCATGAGGTCTTTTTCGATGACTGTGGCGAGCCATACGGGATGACAATGAACCCGATCGGGTTGGTCGCGGATATCGAAGCGGGGCCGAAGTCAATTTCGGGTGAGTTGCCCGCGGCAACCAACGATAAGAACAGCCATCCGGTGTTCGAGGAACCCAAAAAAACGGCCCGACTAGGCGTAAGAGATTGCCAATAAAGCGACGGACAGCGTTTGGCATTGATCGTGCCCGGGGTACCCCACGAGTGGTCCAAGTGAAATCCGCAAGACCGTGATTTTATGCAACTCATTGAAAGGGTTGGCGCACCCGACAGGATTCGAACCTGTGACCTCTGCCTTCGGAGGGCAGCACTCTATCCAGCTGAGCTACGGGTGCCCGATGCCTTGCGTCCAGCGCGCACCATACGCCGCGCTCCGGCCGCCTTCAAGTCGCAAGCCGTGTCGATGTTCTAACGCAGGGAATCCAGGACCTTGCGGATGGCCTCGTCCTTGCCGACGGTATATTGGACGATGTCGCGGTCCCTGCCTTTTATGTGGTCGGCCCACCAGTCGAGCAGGAAATCCTGTAATCGCTTGAGAACCGCCGCATCGTGGCCTTGCCGCCAGTTCGCGACAATCCGCGTCATCTGAAAGGAAAACTCCCGATGCAGGCTGCGATGCTCCTGCAAGTCGGGAAAACCACAGACACCCATGATCATCTCCTCGCGCCGGAAGTGGTAGTGGGTATAGGCGACCAGATCCTCGACGATTCCTTCCATGAACCGGTCGTCGTCCGTGGCCGCGTTGAGGCGGTTGATGAGCAGCGTCAACTGCTGGTGGTCCTTGTCGATGGCGTCGATGCCGACCTCCAGGTCGGTGGTCCAGATGAGAACCTTGCGGTTGGTCGACAGCGGCAGCTCGAACCAGAAGGTGCTGCCGATGTCTAACTCGCTTTCGAACCCAATGGTGCCGGCCATCTGTTCGACCAGCGCCTTGGTCACCGTCAGTCCGATACCCGTGCCCTCCCGGGCCGTCATCGGGTCGGCGCCGACCCGGTTGAACATCTTAAAGACGCCGGCCTGGTCCGCTTGCGAAATGCCAACGCCGGTGTCGGTCACGGAAATTCGAAAATACCCGCCGACCGTTTCCTCGCCATCGATCGTCACCGAGCCGCCCTCAACGTTGAACTTGACCGCGTTGGCCAGAAGGTTGAGCAGGACCTGCTTGAACCGCAGGCGATCGGACCGGATGCTGCTTGGCGATCCGCCGTTTAGGTTGTTGTCGATCCGGATGCGGCGTTTCTCGCCGAGCGGCGCGCTGAGACTGACGCAATCGGCGACGATATCGTCGACGGCGAAGGCCTCGATCGACAGGTCGAGCTGGTTGCTCTCGATCTTCGCCAGGTCGAGGATCTCGCTGATCAGTTCCAGAAGATGGCCGCCGCCGTCGAGGATATGACGGACGTGCTCTTTCTGGCGTTGCGAAAGGGCGACCTCCGGGTCGATCCTCAACATCTGGGCAAACCCCAAAATGGCGTTCAATGGCGTCCGCAGTTCGTGGCTCATGCTGGCCAGGAATTCGGACTTCGCCTGGCTGGCGCGCTCGGCCTCGTCCAAGGCTTCGTCGCGGAGCCGCTCCGATTTCTTCTTTTCCGTAATATCCGACGCCGACCCCCGATAGCCCATGAATCGGCCGGTGTCGTCAAACACCGGCACACCGCTGGTGCGGATCCAAATTCCCGGTTCGTCGTTTACGGTCCGGCGGTATTCGAAATCCCGGAACGGCTCGTGTGCATCCAAGGCCCGACGGTGTTCATCCCACGCCGCGCGATCGTGATCGGTGCCACAGAAATCCTCCCGTTTGGCGCCGTAGAAGTTTTCCCGCGGCGTGCCTGTGATGGTCTCGATGTTTTCCGACATATAGGTAAAGCGATGCTCCGCGTCGGTCTCCCAGTACCAGTCGGACGCCGACGCCGCGAAATCGCGGAAACGGGCCTCGCTAGCCTTCAGAGCCTCCTCATGTACGGCAAGGCGCGAGAGCATGTCGTTGTAGGCCGTGATCAATTCCCCGATCTCATCACCGCTGCGCCCGGCAACCGTCAGTCGAAGGTCGCCGCCATGCGTTCGTTGGATCGAGTCGCGCAACTCACCGATCGGCTTCATGACGATGCGCCGGTGGGCGATCAGGACGCCGACCGTGCCGAATAGGAGCAGTGACAGCACCAGGATGATCTCGTAGATCACACGCAGGCGCGTTTCGGCGTTTAAGCGATCGGTCGAGACGATGATGAACAGCTCACCGACACGCCTGAGTTTGTCGCCCTCGGCAAAATTGACCCCGACCCGTCGATGCAGGTCCGACGATCGGATTTCGAGGCGACCAAAGGTATCGAGCTCTTTTCCCTCGTCGTCATAGACGGCGACGCCGGCGACATCGCGGGTGCTGATGACGGTGGCCAGCAGCAAGCCGAGCCGGCCCTTGTCCTTGAAGGCGATGGGCTCGCCAAGGATGATCGATTGGCTGGCGGTCAGGTGCTCGAAATCCCGTTTCAACTGTTCCTTGGCTTCGAGAAAGGAAAGCCACTCGTAGCCGCCGACGATGACCGTAAAGGAAACGGCGAGAATCGGGATGACGCCGAGCAGGAAACGGGTGCCGAGAGACTTGAACAACCGCCTGGCCTTCCTGTCCTGAGACTACGTCGACATGGGTTCGTTGTCTCCGAGGGTCTCTTTGCTGATGGTCTTGATCTGCGGCCACAGACGATCGGCGACTTCGATGTTCTTATCGCGGTCGATGGACCAGACTTTCTTGGTGCCGAGATTGAGGTGCAGGAAAAGACGCCCGTCGACAATCGTCCAGGCGGCGGGATCAGTGGCGTATTTCTTGCCGACCCTAATTCCGTAGGAACACCATCCGCCGTAAGCCGGGCGATACCGATCCGGTTCTCTTTCGAAAGCGATCTGGTTCTCGCGTGAGGCGAAAAAGTAGGTGATTCCCTCGATTCTCGACGCATGGTCCGACCGTCCTCGGACCGGTTTACCGCTCTCGAAATAGGCAACCGGGTCGAAGCCGTTTAAGGCGATGCCCGAACCGTCGATGTGGGTTTCGTCTTCGGCGAGGGTGAGCGTTGCCGAAACGAGAAGGAAAAAAGCCGCAATGAACGAGGCTCCCCTTTTTGCAATCATGACTGGCTCCTCCCGCCTTGAACGGCACGTCAGTGTCTCCGTTCCGGGCGCTATCCCTCTCGGGCGGCACCGACCTCGGAGCCGCCTCTTTGGTCAAGCATAATAATTCACTTTACCTGCGCGGAAATACGCGGCCAAGTTTCACATCGTTTCCCTTTGTTTCCGGAACCCGGGCGGGCCCGAAGGCTGCGGATCGTGCGCAGACGGAGACGACTAGCGCCGTTTGGCCCCGACGATGGAGAAGATCGTCGCTTTCGGGTTGCGGCGGCATTCGGCCTCGACATAGGCGTAGAGCGCCTCGATCCAAGCATCGCTGGTGCGCGTGTCGCCGCTTGCCGCGGCCAGGTACCCGTCGAGCCAGGTGGCCACCGTCTCGGCCTGGCGGGTCGTGTTGACGTCGTCGCAGGTGAGCGCGCGCATGTCGAATTCGGATGCCTGCGGCGTCGCCGCCAGGCCAACGGAAAACAGAATCGCGATGAACGGAAGAACCCGCATGGATCGTCTCCTCCTTCCCAGTCGGGGCGAAGCGCCGTCGCGGCGCGGCCGCACCGGAGCGTTCACGGCCGATCTTAGCATGAGGCGGGGTCAATGGTCCCTGGATCGGGCGGTTTAAAATGCGTCAGGCGGGATCGGCTAAAAAACGCCGCCGCGGATCGGTTTTTCCGAACGCAGATGCTGCAGATTGGCGTCAAGGAATTGACGGAGCGTCCGGTCGCCGAACCGAATGCCAGCCCAACCGTTCTTTTCGGTCCAGGCGATGGTCTGCTCTTGCGTTTCGACGGCCTTGGCGAATTGGCCGGTCTCGGCATAGGCCGCGGCCACGGTGTCGCGGTGCAGCACCTTGTAGGCCGGTTGCTCGACGCCGCTTTCCAGGAACACGGCGCGTTTGGCGAACTTGAGCGCACGCTCGCCATCGCGCAGCGCCTCGTCGGAGCTTGTCGCCAGGATGCGGGCCTTGCCGCCGAGGCCGACGACACGCGGGTTGTTGGTCACCGGACTATACCGGGACCCGCCGAGATCGATGGCGATGTCGAACTCCTCGAGCGCCCAGGCATCGTTGCCCTGGGTCGCGAAAATGCGTGCCCGGTTGGCGTATGGGTGCCCGTAGTGGCCCGGTTTCGAGCGGATCGATGCGTTGCAATCCTCGAGCGCGCGGTCGAGATCGCCCTTCCAGATGAGGAATTCGCAGCGGCTGCTCAACGACAGGAAGACGATGGTATCGTCTTTCGCCTGGGCCAGCGCCTCCGTCGAACCGCGGATCGATTGATCCCAATCTCCCGAATGGGAGCTTTCGAAACTGAGTTTGAGCGGTGCCTCTCCGGGTATCGGGCCGCAGGCGGTCAGCAGGCCCAATAGGAGAAAACTGGTGACGCAGGAAAGACCGGTCTTGATAAAAGCCATGGTTTTTCTCCCATGAGGAAAAACCGGGTCGGAAGCCGGGGGTACGCTTCCCTCCCTTCCGACGGCGGTGATCACCTCGGAAACGGGCTTTGGGCGGGCAATTCCATATAATAACCCTATGTTTTATGGTAACATTATCGGGTGAATTCTTCCATTCGTAATTAGCGCTTTAGGGGAGTCCCGTTTCCATGAAACATAGGCTCTCAAGCGTCCCCAGGGCCAACGAAGGCTCGGCGATCCTGTCCATGGGCGTCGGCATCATGCACTTCGTCTCCGGCAAGGCCCGCTATGCCGCCATGCAGATCAAGACGCCGACGGCGATCATCGGCATCCGCGGCAGCGATGCGGTGATCGCGGTGGCCAGCGACGGGACGACCACGGTCAGCGTGCTCGCCGGCGAGTTCTCCGTCTCCAATGCCGAGGGCGGCGATACGACCACGGTTGGGCCGTCGCAGTCCGTCTCCGTCACCACCACGGGCTCGGTCAGCGCCCCGGCCCCGGCACCCGCGTCCGTGCCCGATGAGGTGTCGCTGCCGGCCCAGAAGGTCGGTTACGGCGGCGCCGGCGGCGGCCGCAGCCCGGGGGCGCGGGCCGGCGGCGGCGGTGTCGGCGGCGCGGGAATACCTGGCGGCGCGCTCTACGCCGACGACCACGGCCTCAGCGACAGCGGCCACGACGACCACGGCTACGACGACCACGGCGACGACCACGGCGACCATCCGGACAACGGCAACGGCAACGGCAACGGCGGCAACGGGCATTAAAGCAGGGGGACGGTTCGCTAGCGGCAGCGGCCGGGGCCGACGTTGTTTTGCATGTCCAACAGGACGCGGCCGAGCCGTACATAGATGCTGGTCCGCACGCAGGGATCATCGATCCGATCCAAATCCGGTAAGATCCCGAGCCTCAATCGGGCCGCGTGTAACGCTCCCAAACCATTAAGGGATACGTCCTTATTATCGGTCTGGCCCGAAAAAAGCTCGGCTGACGAAATGGCCCTAAGGGCGGCTTTTCTCTCGTTGTAAAAAGCGAAAATATCGGCGATGTATGCGTGGACCTCTGCCTTATCGGCGGGATCGTCAATCCGAACGACCTCGCGCTCCGCTTCCGAAACCAACCCGGCGCCTGCCAATGCGACAACGAGGGCCCAGCGTTTGGATTCTTGAACTGAGGGGGACAGCCTCTCAAAAAGACTCCGGGCCGCCTGCGCATGGCGGACCGCGTCGTCGACCCGGCCCATAAAAAAACGGGATTTCCTAGTTTAGGGTCTTGCATTATTCCAAGGCTAGTCATCCAAGGGAAGCTCGATTGTCTCGCCATGTTTTGGCAGAGCGCGGTTGACGTTGCGTTTGAAGCTCTCCCAATTCGGCGCGG
>Ga0209561_1000104_pt1 | contig 26460 bp, 26 predicted proteins | sample WorMettrBAHAMAS2_FD_187393 | JGI IMG/M metagenome (GOLD analysis project Ga0209561, IMG submission 187393) | Marine gutless worms symbiont microbial communities from Max Planck institute for Marine Microbiology, Germany - Inanidrilus... | ecosystem: Host-associated > Annelida > Digestive system... | reverse complement strand
AATAACCCGCAACATCTCTTCCAGCCGATCGCCGGTCTCAGACAGACGTCGCATATGATCCGGAAGGTCGAAAAATCCAAGCTGTTTCATGGCATCCCCCTCGGAAAGCCATCGAATCACAAAACCGCCAAATTGGCGAGGTTAATGGGGGTGTCCAGTTGCCGGTGCGCCTTGTCCTCGGCGGCTTGTCGCCGGGAACGGATCGGGTGCTGAACGACGAGACCAAGGCGACGATCCGCGAACACTGGGATCATGTGCACGAGGCCACCGACCAGCCGTTCGACTACGGCTTTTTCGAACGGGACGGGTTCGTTTACGACACGCAGCCGGCCTGTCAGGCGGTGGTCACCGCGCGTCGTCTCGACGCCGGCCGGGCACTGCCCTTTCTCGCCCACCTGCAGGGCGCGTTCTATCGGGACAATCGGGACGTGACCGACAACGACACCCTTTTCGACGTCGCCCGGGAGTTCGGCTTCGAGCGCGACCGCTTCCGGGACGAGTATGAAAGCCTCGATGCCTTCGGTGAGACCCGTGGCGATTTCCTGTTGTCGCGGCAGGTCGGTATCACCGGCTTTCCGGCCCTGCTCGCCGGCGAAGGCGGGCGCTACGCACCTCTGTGCACCGGCTACCGGCCGTGGGAGCCGTTGGAATCGGCGATCGAACAATGGCTCGACGGCAAGCTGGAAGTGAAAACGGGTCCGACTACGGAACCGCCCGCCTGAGGCTGTCCGGCACCTCGAGAGGTCACCGGCGAATCGTCGGGCCAGCGAGCTGCAATATCCGGCAATTACCCCGAAATGCACCTTTCGTTCCAACGAACCCGGAGGCTAGACCCGTTTCCCGGGAATGTGATGCCGGGATCGTTCGCCGGTGGTCACCTTTTCTTGCCACCGCCGACAGAGCATCTTACCTTAATAAACATAGGTTTACCTTAGGACGGGGGTCCGGTGAGCATGTGCCCGCCAGAGGCGGGAGGGAAAGCCGGGTAAACGCATGAGCGCAGAAGAAAAGCGTAAGATCTATCTCGACGAGGACGAGGATTTCTCGGCGACCTATTCGTACGGCAAACGGGTCATCATGCCCGTCCGCTATTCCACCGATCCCAGGGACATCGGCTGGGTCGAGGATAACATCCCCTGCCAGACGGCATGTCCGGCCCTGACCAACATTCCGGCCTACATCCGGATGATCACGGAACAGCGGTTCGGCCGGTCATACGAGTTGAACCGCATGGCCAATGTGCTGCCGGGGACGCTGGGCCGCATCTGCTCGCGACCCTGCGAGGACGCCTGCCGCCACGGCTGGCCGGGCAACGGCGAACCGGTATCGATTTGCCACCTGAAAAGGGTCGCCGCCGACTTCAAGTCGTCGAGCCATCGGATCGCCGAGAACCTGTTCGCCCCGACTGGCAAGCGCATTGCCATCGTCGGCGCCGGACCGGCCGGCGTCGCCGCCGCCCACGACCTGTCGACGCTCGGTCACAGCGTCACACTGCTGGAACGCGAGGAAAAACCGGGCGGCATGCTGATGTACGGTATCCCCGAGTTCCGGTTGCCGCGCGAAACCCTCGACATGGAATTGAGGAATGCCATCCGCCTCGGCATCGACCTCAAGACCGGCGTCGAGATCGGCAACGGCCTCGGCCAGACGCCCGTTTCCAAGCTGCTCGACACCTTCGATGCGGTGCTTCTGGCCACCGGCTGTATGGTCGGCACCAAGCTGCCGCTGGAAGGAATCGGCGACGACGAGGACCCGGTCTACGATCTCGACGGCGTCGAATATGGGCTCGATTTCCTGATGGCGATCCATCGCGGCGACGAGAAGAGGGTCGGCAAGCATGTCGCCGTCGTCGGTGCCGGGTTCACGGCGCTGGACTGCTCCCGCGTGGCGCGCCGCCTCGGCGGCGATGAGGTGACGATCCACCTGCGGACGACCGAAGAATACATCCCGGTCTCCAAGGAGGAGATTTTCGAAGCCAAGCGCGAAGGCGTCGCGATCCGAGGTCTCCGCACCCCCGTTGGCCTGCTGACCGACGACGACGGGCGCTTCCGCGGTGTTCGTTTCGCCCAGAACCGCCTCGGCGGCTGGCGCGCCAACGGCCGGCGTCAGGCGATCCCCATCGAAGGCTCGGAGTTCGAGGAGGAATGCGACACGCTGCTGGTCGCCATCGGCCAGTCGCCGGTCTCTGAGTATCTCGATGTCGATCCGAGCCTCGACCGCTGGGGCAGCCCGGTCATCGACTCAAACGGGATGACCACGGTCAAGGGGCTGTTCGCGGCCGGCGACTTCGTCAAGGGCGCGTCGACGGTGATCGAGGCGGTCGGCCACGGCCGCCAATTGGCGATCGGCATGGATACCTGGCTGATGGGCCGGACCCGGCGCAAGCTGGTGGTCAAGATCGAACCCGTCGAGGAACCGTTGCGCGAGCGCGCCTTCGATTTCATCCCGCGCCAGGAGATGCCGACGTCGGTATTGAGCGAGCGCTTCGACGACTTGACGGACGAGGTCGAAAAGGGGCTTGAACTGGAAGAGGCCTACGAGGAAGCCAAACGCTGCTACCTCTGTTACCACAAATACGAAATCGACGTCGACAACTGCATCTATTGCCGCGCTTGCATCGAGGTGGCGCCGCGCAACTGCATCAAGCTGGTGCAGGGCGTCGAGATCAAGGAGGACGGAACCTACGGCGACCTGCAGGAAGCCAAGGAATGGAACAAGGTCGGCGCGATCTGGATCGACAACGACGAGTGCATTCGCTGCGGCGCCTGCTTCATGGTCTGCCCGACCAAGTGCATTTCGATCACCAAGAACGAGATGTTCTATCAGGACGTTGGGGAGTCGGAATCAAAATGACCGCCAAGACCCATTACGTCATCATTGGTGCCGGAGCGGCCGGCAGCGAAGCCGCATGGCACCTGCGCCGCCGCGAACCGAAAAGCCGCATCACATTGATCACGGCCGGCCGTTTGCCTCTCATCAATCGATACGAATTGCCGCGCGTGTTCGACGGTGTCGACGATTGGCGGGAATTGCTGGTTCATCCGCCCCAGTACTACGAGGACCACGATATCACCGTCAGGCGCAATACTTGGGTCACATCCGTCGATGCCGCAAACAAGGTGCTTGGGTTGCGCCACAAGGAGAAGCTCCACTACGACAAGCTGCTGGTCGCCAGCGGCGGTGGTGGTTACCTGCCGCCGGATCTCAAGGAGTACGCGCCCCTCCTGCACCCGTTCGGCGGCTACCATAACGCCATCCGTGTCTACAAGACGCTGCCGAAACGAGGAACGGTGGTGATGATCGGCGCCGACATGATCGGCCTCGACCTGGCGCGCCACCTGGTGCGAAACGGGTACACCGTCAAGGTGGTAGCGACGGAACACCTTTTTTGGCCGCACCAGCTTTCCGATGAGGAGCGCGAGACTTTCGTCGAGACGCTGACCGAAATGGGAATCAAGGTGATTTCCGGACGCAAGGTTACGGCGATCAAACAACGAAACGCCGACGGGACCGGCCGCGCCGTGGTCACGACCGGCGGTCGCGAGGTTACCGGCGATGTGGTGATGTCGTTCTGCGGATTGATGCCGTCCTTGGAGTTCATGGTCGGCGCCGGGGTGGATATCGAACGCGGACTGCTCGTCGACCCGAAGCTGCAGACCACCGACAAGAGCATCTGGGCGGCCGGTGACGTCTGCCAGATCTGGTCGCCGGAAGAGAACCAATACCGCTTCTACTACGGCTGGAAAAACGTCAAGAACATGGGCCGGATCGCGGCCATGAACATGACCGGCGGCAAGGAGAAGGTCGGTACCTTCGCCGACGAGAACCTGGTTATCGACAAGCAGGGCCATATCGACTCGCCGTTCTGGGAATACGATTAGGGGGAACCATGGGGCGTTCCACGAAGGCAACGACGGACATTCAGATCGCGTTCTGCGGATCCGCCGGTGACGGCACCATCGCTGCCGGCGATATCTTCAAGCAGGCGATGGCGGCGGCCGGATTCAACGTCATCGCCTTTGACGTCTATCCGCCGGAGATCCGCGGCTTCGGCAAGTGTATCGCACGCGCCCGCATTACCTCCAAACAGGTCTATTCCCTGAAGCCGCAGTCCGATGTCCTCATCTCGCTCGATGACTCGCACGCCATACCGCATGTCGGCGAGGTCGGCGATTTCGGCGCCGTAATCTATGAAGACAACCCCATGGCCGAGGTCGAAGAAGGGGGCCACATGTCGGCCCATGTGAAACCCTGTCACATACCCTATGGCGTCGAGTTCCGGGAGATGTCGGAACGCACCACATCGAGCGCGCGGTCCCGCAACATCGTTGCCGTCGGCTACCTGGCCGGGCTCTACCGCATGCCGCGCGAAGTCTTCCACCAGATCATCGCCAAGAAGTTCAGAACCAAGGCGGAAATCGTCACCACCTCGAACCTGGCCGCCTTCGATCTCGGTTACGATACGGGGGTGTCGACCTTCCGCCTCGACATCAGCCATGTCGGTGCGGCTCCGAAAGGCAAGTCCTCGGAAGACTTGATCATGATGAGCGGCAACGCGGCCATCGTGAAAGGGGCGCTCGACGCCGAGATCGACACATTCTTCGGATATCCGATCACCCCGGCAACGACCATCATGGAACGCTTGGCTACCGAAATGCCGAAACGCGGCGGGCGGCTGTTGCAGACCGAGGACGAGATCTCTGCCATCGCCGCCACCATCGGTGCCGGCTACGCCGGTTCGCGGGCGGCGACGGCGACCTCGGGCCCCGGTTTCGCGCTGATGACCGAGATGATGGGACTCGGCGCCATCGCCGAGGTGCCGTCGGTCATATTCGTATCCCAGCGCGGTGGACCGAGCACCGGCATGCCGACGAAGACCGAACAATCGGACCTCAATTTGGCCGTTTTCGGCGCCGCCGGCGACGGCCAAAGGATCGTTCTGGCCCCGACCAACGTCGAGGGATGCTACAAATGCGCCGGCAAGGCCTTCGAGATGGCGGAAAAATACCAGACACCGGTCGTTGTCCTGCTCGACCTCTACCTTTCCAACCGGTACGAGGCGGTGGCCCTGCCGACCCGCAATCCATTCGCCGCCGATTGTTCGAAAAAGATCCCGAAACGGCGCGTGCAGGGTCCCTACAAACGCTTCGAACTGACCAAGGACGGCGTCAGTCCAAGGGCGGTTCCCGGTGACGAAGGGGCCGTACATGCCGTCACGGGGCTCGAACACAATGAGTTGGGCCGGCCCAACGACAGTCCCGACATGCACCAGGCCATGAGCGACAAACGTCATCGCAAGCTGGATGCGGCGGTTCGTCACCCCGGGATAACCAACTTCAAGCGCTTCGGCGACACCGGCGAGGTCGATGTCGGAATTCTCGGCTGGGGCTCGACCTTCGGCGAGATCCTGGAGGCGATGTTCATCGTCCAGTCCGAGGGTATCCGCTGTTCGGCCATGAAAGTGGTCATGTTGTCTCCGTTGCCGGTGGAACCTGTGTCGGCCTTCATGGACGATTGCGCCGAGGTGCTGGTGCCGGAAGCCAATCACGAAGGCCAATTCGCCAACCTGGTGTCCGGTGCGCTCGGGCGCCCCGTGAAACGGCTGAACCGGGTGACCGGGACGCCGATGGACGTCAACGAGATCGTCGATGAAATCCGCCGCCTCGCCGAGGCCGGCAAACGGATGGCGGCGGAATGAGCGCTCGAGCTGGAGGATAAAGAATGTCCAACATGAGAGAACCGGTCTACCTGGAAGACAAGCTCAAGGAGGTCAGCGACAGCGGCCGTCTCGACTTCCGCACGGCGTCCCTGCCGACCTGGTGCCCGGGATGCGGTTATTTCTCGATCACCGAAGCGGTGACCGATGCCCTCAACCGGCTGTCGTTCAAGCACGAGGACACGGTTGTCGTATCCGGCATCGGCTGCGCGTCCAGGTTCCCGTTCTTTATCAACACCTACGGTTTCCACTCGTTGCACGGCCGGGCGCTTCCCGTGGCGACGGGGATCAAAGTCGCCAACGACGACCTCAACGTCATCGTCGTCGGCGGCGACGGCGACGCCTTCGCCATCGGCGGTGCCCATATTCCGCACGCGGCAAGGCGCAACATCGACATCACCTACATCCTGTTCGACAACGGAATCTACGGACTGACCAAGGGGCAGACATCGCCGACCTCGGTCCTCGGTTTCAAGACATCCACGTCGCCCTACGAGAACGAGGACGCGCCCCTGAACCCGTTGATGATGCTGCTGTCTTACGGTGCTTCATGGGTCGGACAGGCTTATGCCGGGAAACCCCATCACATGGCCGAGTTGATCGTCGAGGCGATCTCGCACAAAGGGTTCTCGTACCTTCACGTGTTGTCGCCCTGCGTCACTTTCGACAAGACGACGAAGACCTACGGCAACCTGGATATGACAGTCGATAATCTGCCGGAAGACCACGACCCGGCCGACCTGATGGCGGCCATGGTTCAGGCCAGGGACACGGCCACGCCGGCGCTCGGCGTCTACTACCGGGAAGACCGGCCGACGCTCGCCGACGGATTCCACGAGATCATCACCCGGGCCGGCGGCGAGGCGTAGCCTATTCGGGCCCTAACGGGCCTGTTGCATCATCCGGCGGAAGTAGCCTCGGTAGAAGACGACGGCGCTTTGCCCGTTGGCCGAAATGTCGAAGACCTTCCAACCCGACTTGGCGCGGTAGAACCGGAAGTTCAACCGGGTCGCCGATCCACGGTGCCGGTAAACAGTCAGGGGAACGACCAATTCGTTGCGGCTGTTGCCCCTGTAGGACCGTCCGACATTGACGCGCGTGAATCGGGCGTCGCCGACTTTCTGGGCCAGCGATTTCAGGAAATGCCCTTGCAGGCGGGTTGCCGCCTGGCTGCGGGCGTTGGCCGGCATGGCTCGCCAGGCGGGGCCGAGGGCCCACTTCGTCATATAGTCGAAGTCGAAATAGGGCGCGATCTCTTTGGTGACGAAACCGCTCAAAGCGTTGCTGTCGCGGCCCTTACCTTGCGACAGAAACCGGCGTAGCTTGGCGATGCCCTGGTGTACCAGCACCTCCGGCGTTTGGGCCTGCGGACGCGGTGCCTGGACCCTGGGCTGCGGGGCCCGGGAGTAATACGGATTCATCCCATAAGGGTTGCCGTAAAATTGCGCCGAAACGGTTCCGGTGCCGAGGACGATGACGGCGAGGGCCAATAAGAAGAAACGGAGCATGGGGTCACCTAATAATTAAGATTTTTCGAATGTGTCTCTCTCATTAATAAGGCATTCGCGGTTGAATCACCATGAAGATTTCGTGGCGACGGGAAGGTGACCGGCCCGGCTTCAGACGTGAAAATCCCGGGCGCCTCTCACGAACTGGGTCATCCAATAGACGTGCGCGTCCACGGCGGCGGTCGGCAGCAGGACCCAAGTCAAGTCGCACAGGGCCAGAACGAGGACGATGAAACAGAAATCCGCCCGCGACAATTCGCGCAGTATAAAGACCAGCCATTGTTTGATGCCTTCTGGAACCGGTTGTGTCTCATGATGGGACCGCCCCGTGGAGTCGTATTCGTCCGCCAGTTCCGTACGGAACCGCGAATCGACGTAAAGACCGACGAAATAGTTGATCGTTCCGCCGGCGGCGCCGACCAGTCCGAGCCAAAACCAGAAGTCCTGGCCTGTCTCCTGGTTCACGCCCCAGCCAAGAGAGGCAAAAAACCCGGCGTGAACCACCCAGTCGACGAAGGTGTCGTATTTTTCGCCGAAGTCGGAGCACTGATTCTTGGCCCGGGCCACTTCACCGTCCGAGTTGTCGAGTACGTAGCAGAGTAAGAACAAACCGGCGGCAATCAGCGTTTCGAGGTAGGTTCCTTGGAATAGAAACCAACAGGTCCCGAGCCCGCATAAAAAAGACGCCGTCGTCACTTGGTTAGCGGTTATCGGCAAGCGGATCAGAAGCGGTGTTACCCTTAAGGAAACCTGCCGTATCAGCGGAAATACGGATGCCGTTGTCGTGTCGCCCATCTGTCGGCGCCCTCAAACCAACTCCTGATGATGTTGCCTGGGCGTCAGCAATATGCCGCCCCGAACCGGCGCACAACCTATTACCCCTCGCGTTCGCTGTAAATCGCCAACCGTGTGGTCGGATCGCGGCCAAAACGCGAAACACTCAAAAGAAGTAGATTAAGAATTAGAAACATTCCGAAACACTTCCGAAATCGAGCGGCAACACGACGGCCCTAAACTTTGACGACGATTAACATCGTCGACCAAGGGACAGAGATGAAGGCAGAACCGCGCCGAGATAGGACGGCGTTTTTGCGGCGCGGGACTCGGTAGGGTACCGGAGAGGAAATCATGAAATCGTTACTTCTCAAGACAAAGATTTATCTATTGCTGGCGGCCTTCGCCTGGTGTTCTATACGGCCGACCTGGCAACCGTCAAAGGTTGTGCGACGTGCCATTCCGAAATGCAAGATGAGGCCTATAAGGTCGGCGACATGCTTGGCATCCGGCGCTACGAGTTGCCGTTTTCCGCAGATGTTGCCGCTGGGTACGAGGCTTTGAACCCGACCTTGAAGGAATACCAAACGGCAGCGGCTGTTTTCACCAAGACGCTGGCGGCAATGAAGTCCGGCGGTGACTACCCGGCCGATCTCGCTATGGAGAAATCAATAACGGCGGTCGCCATCGACGATGACGAAAATCAGCAGGCGATCGTCGTCGTCGAAGAGGAACTGGCCGGATTCCGCCAAACCGCCAATGCCATCGCGAACGGCAGCGTTGCGAGACAAGACCAACATAAGGCGATCGGCGAAATCTTAGGCCAATCGAACAGGTTGCGGAAGGTCAGCAACGATCTGGTCGTGCAGTATTCGGCACTCGCCAACCAGAAGCAGACATTGATCCGTTTCTCCAATATAGCGGCGATGATGGTGACGCTCGCCGTTCTTCTCGGTATCGCGGTCTACTCGTCGCGAGGCATTATCCGGCCGCTGCGCCGCATGACCGAGGTCATGAACGTCGTGGCCGAAGGCGACGTCGAGGCCGAGGTTCCCGATCTTCACCGTCGCGATGAAATCGGCGACATGGCGAAATCGGTGCAGGTCTTTAAGGACAATATGGTCCAGAACCGCAAGCTCGAGGCCGAGCAATCTCAGGTCCGCGAGGCGCAAGCCAAACGGTCCGAGACCATTGCCTCGCGTACGGACAAATTCGACAAGGTCGTGTCGAGCGCAATCGAGACCGTGACCGCGTCATCGACCCAGATGCGGGCCTCTTCGGAGAGCCTGTCGGCGACGGCCGAGAAGACGAATACGCAAACGGTGGCCGTTGCCGCGGCGGCGGAAGAGGCGTCGACCAACGTTCAGACAGTCGCTTCGGCGGCCGAGGAACTGAGTTCGTCCATATCCGAAATCAGCCGTCAGGTCGGCCAATCAACGACGATCGCAGCGAACGCTGTCAACCAGGTCGAGGGTGCCAACGACCAGGTTCAGGGGCTTGCCAACGCGGCTCAGAAGATCGGTGAAGTGGTCAGCTTGATCACCGATATCGCCGAGCAGACCAACCTGCTGGCCTTAAACGCCACCATCGAAGCGGCCCGGGCCGGGGACGCCGGCAAGGGCTTCGCCGTCGTCGCCTCCGAAGTCAAGAATCTGGCCAACCAGACGGCCCGGGCGACTGATGAGATCGGCTCCCAGATCAGCGGTATCCAAACGGCGACGCACGACGCCGTCTCGGCGATCGAGGGGATCGGCGCCGTCATCCGGGAGATCAGCGAGATCTCGACGACGATCGCGTCGGCCGTCGAGGAACAGGGCGCAGCGACCCAGGAGATCGCCCGCAACGTCGAACAGGCGGCAAGCGGCACGCAGGAAGTGACAGCCAACATCAGCGACGTCACCCAAGCCGCCGGTGAAACCCGGCAGTCGTCGAATGAGGTCCTCGAAGCGGCCAGGGAACTGACGGAAAACGCGAGTGCCTTGCGCGACGAAGTCGATTCCTTCCTCGAGGACATCAAGGCCGCCTGACCGCGCCAAAGAAACAAACGCCGCCCCGGCAGGTTCGAGCCGGGGCGGTCGCGCGGCGCCATGGCGGCGGCGCGTCATCGCGTTCGCCTTAAGACATCGTGACGGACCAGAGAAGACAGCCGATCCGGCGTCTTTTCCCAGAAGATCCGCCTTTCCCGACGGACACAGCCGCCACGCAGCCCTTGCGCAAACGGCCCCGTGTTCTACCTTCATTAGAGAGCTCGGAGTCGGAGGAGGAAAGGCAAATGGCCATGGCTGAACGCGTCGTCCGCTTAGCGGATTCGTTTGCGCCCGATCCGGACTACCGGATATCGGTCGACGCCGTCGTCGAACATCACAGGATCGTTCTCGGTGGGGTCACCATCGCTGACAGCGACGAGGTCCTGGTGCTGCACGAAACGAGGCTGGAACCGACCTACTATTTCCCGAAAGCCCACGTCCGTATGGACCTGATGGAAGCGACCGATCACAGTACCTTCTGTCCCTTCAAGGGCAACGCCAGCTACTGGACGGTGCGGGTCGGCGAACACAGCGCCGAGAACGCGCTCTGGGGATACGAGGAGCCCTTCCCGGAGGTCCACGAGATCGGCGGCTATGTGTCGTTTTATCGCGATCGCATGGACAGCTGGTTCGTCGACGGCAAGCCCCTAGACGGATATGAACGCTCCGCCGTCCGGACGGACCCGTCGGGCGTTAAGGAAAACCCGTTCGTCGACTGGCTGCTTCGCGAGGCCTGGGACGCGACGACGACCCGCGAACTGGTGCGCCGCTTCGCCAATGCCCTGAACGAGGCCGGGCTGTCCGTGATGCGTATGAACGTCGTCATACCGACCCTGCATCCGCTGCTGGTCGCCCATTCCTACCGCTGGTCCCGCGACAGCGGCGAGGTGGTGCGCAACGCCGCTTCCAACGAGACCTTCGAAAGCCAGCAGTACCGGGCCAGTCCGCTACCGGTCATCTTCGAAGGGGAGGGCGGTATCCGGCGCTGGGTCGATGCCAAGAGCGCCAATGATTTCCCCATCTTCAAGGACCTCTACGAAGCCGGCGCCACGGAATACGTGGCCATGCCCGTGCGCTTCTCGGACGGCCAGATCAACGCCCTGACCATGGCCACCGACCGCCCGGACGGCTTCACCACCGAGGCGCTCGGCCATGTCCATGAGGTCGTTCCGCTATTGAGCCGGCTGTTCGAGGCGCACGCCCAGGCCCGGGTCGCCGACCTCAACGAAGCCCTCGAAGCGGAAGGAAAACCACCGATCGATTTCGGCATCGGGCTGCATATCGGCGAGGTCACCTACGGCAACATCGGCATCCCCGAACGCCTCGAATTCACGGTGGTCGGTGCGGCGGCCAACGAGGCGGCGCGCATCGAGGCCCTGAGCAAGGAGACGGAGGCCGCGATCGTCATTTCCGAGGCCTTCGCCGGCAACTACCAGGGCGACCTGACACCCTTGGGCGATTTCTCGCTGCGCGGTGTCAACGGCACGCGGCAGGTCTTTACAATACCGGACGATGCCTGAGGTCCGAGGACGCCCACCGTGAACGGCCTTTTGGCGGCCCTCGTCATCGGCCTGCTGCTCTCGTGGAATGCCACGCCGGCGAGCGCCGACATCACCGACACGTCTTTCGAGCTTACCGACCACCGGGGCAAACGGCTTTCGGACAAAGAGCTACGCGGTAAGCACCTGCTGGTCTTCTTCGGCTACACCTATTGCCCCGACATCTGCCCGGTGGCGCTGACCAACATCGCCGAGATGCTGGATCACTTGGGCGCCAACGCCAAAAAGGTGACGCCGGTGTTCGTCACCCTCGACCCGGAACGCGACACGCCGGAACAACTGGCCGGCTACGTGCCCCACTTCCACCCATCAATCATCGGACTCACCGGCAGCGCCGACAAGATTAAGCAGATGGCGACCAACTACGAAGTCACCTACGACAAGGTCACCAAGGGCGACGACTACCTGATCAACCACTCGGGCGGCGTCTACGTCATCGACCCGGCGGGGGCCTACCTGGGGTTTTTCGAGTTCGACGAACCGCCGGCGGCGGTGGCGAATACGATTGGGGACATGCTGAGAGGCGGGGGGAGCTAAATTCCGACGACGTGATGCTTGCGGTCTCCCGCGGTTTTACGCGAGCGCAAATTCCAACGGGTGCGCATTTGCGTGGGGGATTGCCAGACGGCCTCGATCTTGTTAATCGAATGCCCAGAGAGACTCACCGACCTGCAAGAGGAAATCATGGCAACCAAAGCCACCGGAACCACTCGTAAACCGGCCGCGAAAAAACCCGCCGCCAAGGCCGCTGCGAAGAAGCCGGCGGCGAAAGCCGCTGCAAAGCCCGCCGCCAAGAAGCCGGCTGCGAAAAAACCTGCGGCTAAAACAGCGGCCAAGCCGAGGAAGAAAGCGGCTGGCGTCAAATCCGGCGCGGCTCAGTCCATGGGCGTGCTCGACGGCTCCATGAAGAACGTCTTTCGGAGCGCCTTTCTCAACCGGCCCTAGGCCCTAGCCGCTCTCCGGCACCACCAGTTCGAAGATCTCGACGTCTGCGGCGACGCCGCGCACGGCCTGTGTGCCGCGCGCGGCCAATTCGTGCGATTGGACCAAGGCGGCCGTCGAACCGGAAACCAGGATCCTGGTGCCGAGGTCCTTGTTCAGGGCTTCCAGCCTCGCCGCCAGATTGACGGCGTAGCCGTGTACCGTATAGGTGAGCCGGTCGTTGGCGCCGACGGCGCCGGCGATGACGGAGCCCGTGTTGATGCCGACCCGGCATCCGAGGCGCCGCCCGGCGAAGCTTTGGCTGCGGCAGGCCTCGATCATCTTTTGGGCGGCACCGAGCGCCTTTTCCGCATGGTCGTCGGCGACGATCGGCACATTGAAGGTGGCCAGGATGCCGTCGCCCTGGAACTGGGTGACGACGCCGCCGCGCTCTTCCAGGATTTCCACCATGGCCGAGAAATAGGCGTTCAGCACCTCGACCGTACCCTGCGGTCCCAGGTCCTGGATCATCGCCGTGAAACCCTCGATGTCCGAAAACAGTACGCTCGCCACTGTTTCCTCCGGTGACAGTTCACCGCCGCCCTTGAGCAGGGTCTCGGCGACCCGTTCCGGCACGTAACGGCCGAGCGTCTCGCGGATCATGTCGCGGTCGCGGAGCCCGTGGACCATCTCGTTGAACGAGCGGGACGCGTCATCCAGTTCGCGAATATGGTTCGAAGGCAGGTCTTCCACCGCACCGAGATCGCCGCTGCGAACCGTCAGCGCCGATTCCGATATGCGGCGGACCGGCTTGGCCAGGGTTTTGGCGAAGACGATGGCAACGATGACGGAAACCAGGAGGATGATCAGGCCCGATAGGAACGCGTGCCGTAGGCGGACAACCTCCGACCCGCCGTGGACCGTGTTGAAGTAGATGCCGACGGTCCAGGGTTTGTCACCGTAGCCCTCGACCGTTCGGAACAGCACGGCAAAATAATTCTCTTCCATATTGACGATGCGCACCTCGGAGCGGGTCATCTTTAGGAACGACTCTTCCGAATGCGTATCGGACCACATGCTTTCCAGTATGACGTCGCCGATCTCTTCGACGGTGGGAAGGTTCTGCTCGGAGCGCGCTTCCGGCGTCAGGCTGGCCAGCAGCGGATGCGCCAGAACCCGCGACTTTTCGAGCAATATGAACGGCGTATCGAAACCGGTCACGGACACTTTATTGGCGATGTACCGGGAAAAACTGGAGACGGGAACGACTTGCACGAGAATGCCTAAGAGAACTTCGTCACGCCGCAACGGCGTTTCGAGTATCAGGATTGGTTCGTTCAGCGGGTTGTCCCAATTCGGTTGCCGCCATTTCGGCCCTTCCGCGTTTTCGACTTCCGCGAAGCAGGCCGTGAAATCGGCGTTGTGCTCCGTGATCGCTTCGACGACATTGCGCTCGTCGCGCATGTAGCGAAGGTATTCGCCGTTGCGCTGTATTAGGGCTATGCCGGCCGTTTGCGGCGTGCCCGCCAGGGCGCCGAGCATGAAGGAATCCAGCTTGCCCCGGTCGCCGATTTCGAGGCTGCCGCGGGAAACTTCTTTCGAAATCCAAAGCGCCTGTGCGACGATCGGCCGCAAACGACGGTCGATGTGTGAAACCATCGAGTCAATGGCGGCTTAGGCCTTGTCGGAAAGGAGGTCGAGTGTATTCTGGCGGCCGATCGCGACACCAAGATAGAGAACGACCGCGACAGCGACGGCGACCAAGCCTCCGAATCCGACGACGAGAACGGCGGTTATCGGCAAGCGAAAAGGAGCGGTTTCCTGGGGCTTCATTCTCTTGGCCAAAGGCGTTGGCAGGTCGCTTCGGGCGGCGTGACGATGTTCAGGACCGCGCCACCTGTTCGCTGGCGGCGATGATTTTTTCGCTCAGGGCTTTCATGATGCCGAGCGCCGCGTCGGGGTTCTGGGTGACCATCTTGAGGAACATCTCGCCGTCAATCTTCAAGGCCTTCAATGTGCCTTTCGCGGTCACCGTCGCCGAACGGCCGCTGCTCAGAAACAGGGCCATCTCACCGAACACGTCGTTGCCGCGCAAATGGTTGATCTTGACGCGGTTGCCGTCCTCCTCGAGAAAGACCTCGGCCTCGCCGTCCTCGATCAGATAGGCGCAGTCGGCGGATTCACCCATGCTGAAAACATCCTCGCCGTCTTCGTAGACCATCGGGGTGCTGACGAAGGCGAGCAGCTTCAGTTTCGACGCATCGAGGTTGCAAAAAAGCGGGATGCCTTTGAGCATTCTTGCTGTTTCTTCGACGTCCATTCGGTTTCCCCCTTGGGGTCCCAGCCCCAATCCAAAAATCGGGTTCCACCCCCGATCAACCTGTTCGGTTCCTTTCCCGATCGATTTCGGGTGCCGCGTCCCAAATCGATCCTATGCTGTCAGTCGTTTGTGGAACTCGGACCCTTCCTTGTCGAGTTCCCTCGTCAGTCCCTGTTCGATGACCTTGCCACTGTCCATGACGATGACGTTATCGAACCGTTTCGCCAATTCGGCCCGGTTGACCACCCAGATCAATGCCCGCTCCCGATAGGAGTCGAGAACGCCATCGGTGATTTCATCCTGTGAGGCCGGGTCGAGGGCGCTCAGCGGGTCGTTGAGGACCAGGAGTTCCGGCTTCTTGATGAGAGCCCGGGCCAGCGACAATTTCTGCCGTTGTACGGCGGAGAGCCGGCCACCGCCAACGCCGACTTGCGAATCGAGGCCCAGTTCGATGAGGATCGGCCACAGTTCGAGTTTTTCGATGACCTCGTTGATGATCTGATTGACCTCCTGGTGGGCTTAGGCGCGGCCATGGCGGATCTTGCCGAACAGGATATTATCGATGACCGAGGCGGCGTCGTTGTAGTCCTCGACGTCGTAGAACTTGACGGCGCCTTTGAGGTCGTCGGGCAGGTCGTCGGCGAAAAACCGACGCGCCTGCAGGAGCTGTTGTTTGATTTCCTCCGTTCCCAGGCCCAATCGATGGCGGTCCGGGACCAGGACGAAGGTGAGCCCCATGAGTTGCGCCTTTTCGGCTTCCTCGAGATTGTCGATGCCGCCGCTCTCGGCGCGCCTGAGAATGCCCTGGAACTCGGGCAATTCATCGGCCTGGATGAAACTATAGCGCTCGAAGAACTCGTGTCCCGGCGGCAGGTCCTGGAAGAGCTCGATCATCGTTTCCGCGACCTTGGCACCTGCCTCCAGGAACAAATTCCGGATTCCGACCTTGTCCAGGACTTCCAGCATGTAGGGGTGAGTTCCGAGATTGACCGTGTTGAAGGTGTCGCCGACGGGGGTCCCCATCAGGATGTTCTCGGCGACCGTCATGTTGTTGTTGTATTCGTTCTTGTCGAAAGGCTCGACCAGGCTGGCCAGTTTGGGGTCCTGAAGCCGGCTGACCAGTTCCCGGCGGGCATCCAATATCCGTCCCGTCAGTTCCGGGTGGGCCTTGGGGTCGACGCTCGTCTGCAGGGCGATTTCGCGCATGTCGCGCTCGAGACCACAAACCCTGAGGATCTCGAGCGTGTGATCGGCGACGGCACCATCGCTAGCAAGACCCAAGGCCGGAAAATCGAACCAGGTTGCGTCGACGTCGTCTTTCGTGTTGCCCGACTGTGCCGCTTCGTCTTCCAACTCGCCGCGGGTGCGTCCTTCCGCGTTCTCCGCCGTCGAGTCGCCCACCTGGCGGTGCTTGAGGCCGTAGTAAAGGTTGTCGCGGATGGTTCCGTTGAACATGTGGCCGCTCTGATCGACGTAGGCCGTCTGGTTGCCGAGCACTCCTTCGTGGATGTCCTTTATCTCGCGGCCGTTGATGTTGGCCCGCCCGCTGTCCGGCGAGACGAGGCGGACCAGGAGCCTGGCTAGGTCGTCGCGCCCGGATTCACTGGAGCCGACGACGGCGGTCGTCCCGTTGAGCGGAATCTGGGCGTTGGCGCCGTCGAGCGTCTTGATGCCGCTGTCATCCTCGACGACGATGTTGGAGATTCCGATATCGCCTTCGAGCGTCAGTTTGTCACCGACCGGGCCGCGCTGCATGTCTTCCGGCAACATGCCGGCCGGCTGGAACTGCTCGATCAACTGCTCGTACTTGATGCGGGCGTCCATGGCGATCTGGTAATGGGTCAGCAATTCCTTCCACGGCGGCGACAGGTCCTTGTAGGCCGCGAGCACCGCGACCAGGGCGCCGAAACTGAGGTCGCCTTCGATGACCAGATAACCACCGATCGAGTAGAACAGAAACGGCGTCACCTGGGCGATGAAGTTGTTGAGGAACTTGATGAAGAACTTGCGTTTGAAGATCTCCAGGCGGATGAAGAAGATCTTACCGAGCCAACTGGAGATGTCGGCCAATTCGAAAGCTGAGGTGTCGTGTGTGTGGACTTCCTGGACGCCGGTGACCGTTTCGCCGACGCGTTCGGACAGGCGCCTGACGGCCCGTACCCGTTGTTTGCCGAGTTCGTTGACCCGTCTCTGCAATTTCGGGATCAAATACATCTGGATCGGATAGAGCGCGATCGCGGCGATGCCCAGGAACGGGTCCTGGATCATGATGAATACCAGGATGGTCAATAGCGTCCCGCCCTGGAAGGCCGGCAATGAGATCGCCTCGCCGATGTACCCGCCCAAGGGTTCGACCTCGGCGGTGATCATCGAGATGATCTCGCCTTGGGAGGTCTTGCGGAATTGCGGCATCGGGAACCGGAGGACACGGCCGAAAAGCATGAAGCGCAGGCGGCGCAACATGCGCTCGCCCATGCCGCCGCGGTAAATGTTGATCCACAGCTTGAAGCCGCCGTTGATCAGGACCAGGGACAGAAAGATAAAGCAGAGCGTCAGGAGATATTGCGTCTGCCCCATCTCGAAGCCGAGGAAGACCTGCGGGAATTCATCGCCGCCGATGGCCTCGTTGACGATCGTTTTGGGCAGGTCGAGCGAATAGTAAAGGAATGGAAACGACGCCAGCGTGACCGTCAGCAGGATCAACTGCTGGCGCCGGGAATAGCGCCAGATATACCCGAAAATTGTCGGTTCCATAGGCGTTCGACGAGACCCCGTATTCGGTTGTGTCCGGTTATTCCCGGATTTGTTCAATCCATTTAAAGGTTGAACGACAAACCTTGCGCAAGGCGTTTTTGCGACGCCCGTGCCCTCACGTCCCCGTGTTGAGGATTGATCGCCCGTATCCGATTTGTTTCTTGTAAAAGGTCCGTCGACACCACAAATTTGCCGAAACAACACCTTATCGGAAAATGACGCGGATCGTATTGTCATGACGGAGGGCGCAATTCCCCTCGGGTCCAGGATCGCTCACGCGTTCGCGCGATTCTTGCCGCTTTCCTACTTCAAGAAACCGCCCAGCATCATCATCATCGACGTCACCAATTCCTGTAATCTCCGCTGTCCGGTTTGCCCGGTGACTTTCGCGATGACCCGCAAGCGCGGCTTGATGAAGCTCGACGTCTTCCAGCGGATCATCGACGATTTCAAAGAGGCCACGGATAAGCCCGCCATCTACTTCAACTTTTCCGGCGAACCGACCCTCAATCCGGATCTGCCGGACCTCGTCGCCTATGCCAACGAACATGGCCACGACACGTTTCTCAGCACCAACGCAACCAAGTTGGATGCCGAGATGGAGATGGCCAGACGCCTCATCGAGGCCGGGTTGGGGAGGGTCAACCTCTGCATGGACGGTTTCTCCAAGGAGGCCCAGGAGAGCTACCGCATCAATTCCGACTTCGACGAGGTCAAGAACAACATCGAGACCTTTCTCAGCGTGCGCCGCGAACTGGGTGCGGAAAACCCGTTCACGGTCCTGCAGACCTTGCTGACGGCCTATTCGGAAGGTCAGGTCGAGGAAATCACCCAGTGGGCCGATGACGTCGGTTTCGACCGGGTCCGCTTCAAGACGTTCAGCGTCGGCTCCTACACCTCCGAGGAGGAAAAACGGGAAAACGCGAAGTTCCTCCCGCAGAAGGAAGAATTCAAACGCCATCCGACCGGCGTCGAACGCGCGCTCTGCCGGACGCCGCTTTTCCAGACGGTGGTCTTTTGGAACGGCGACCTCGGTCTCTGTTGCATCGACTATGATCAGATGATCCAGTTGCCGAACATCGCCGAGCACGGCTTTATGCAGGCCTACCTATCGAAGGAAGCGTTGCGGGCGCGCAAGAATGGTTTTTTAAAGAGTTTTGAAGTCTGCCAGGGGTGTTCCTACGGCAATGCGGAAAGCCTCGGGTTCAAGGTCAACCTCAAAAAACGGCGCAAAGCGGCCTTGAGCCGTGCCGCCTAGTGACTGCCTGCGGTTTGGGGCCGGCCGTTATACGGCCCTGAATGGAGTGAGGATCAACCGATGCCAGTCCTTCGACTACTATACGTATTGATCGTGTTTTCGGTTGCCGCCACGTCCTTGCCGGCGCTTGCCGGTGGTCCGGCCGAGGCGTTCTATGGCCATTTCGTCGGCAAGGCCATCGACCAGGGGGCGGATGAGATCGAGAACCGGGACCTTGAGGTGCACATCCGTCCCTACAAGAACGGTTTCAATGTCGAGTGGACGACGACGATCCACAGGTCGTCCGGAAAGGTCAAGCGAGCTGCATTTTCCATCAACTTCCGACCGACCCAGCAAGACGGGGTGTTTTCCTCGGCCATGCGGAAGGACAAGTTCGGCAATGCCCGTCCTCTCGATCCTTTGAAAGGGGACCCCTACGTTTGGGCCGTCATCGAAGGCGGCGTTTTGACTGTCAATACCTTGATCATTCTCGACGAGGGTGGCTACGAGATCCAGACCTACGAACGCCGGATAATCGATGACGGCATGTACCTCGAGTTTTCGCGTATCCGCAATGGCGAAAAACTCAAGGACATCCGCGCCAAACTGTTGCGCGTCGCCCAATAGCCACCTCTATTGGACCACGTTGGCGCGGTTTCCAAGGTCGGTTTGAGGTGGTCTTTCGGGCAACTTAGCAATAGTCTTGTCGTCTGGGCAGGACGGAACGCACGACGATGCTGGTGGATTCAGGCCACACACGGCTCCTGATTTACAGTCATGACTCCTTCGGGCTCGGCCACTTGCGCCGGTGCCGGGCGATCGCGCACTCGCTGGTCGATCACCGCCAGGACCTCTCCGTGCTGATCCTGTCCGGTTCGCCGATCATCGGGAGCTTCGACTTCCGGTCACGGGTCGATTTCGTGCGTATTCCCGGTGTCGTTAAACTGCGCAACGGCGGTTATACCTCGCTCGGCCTCGACATCGGTATCGAAGAGGCGATGGCCATTCGTGAGTCGATCGTCCGGACCACGGCTGAGGTCTTCAAACCCAACGTATTCTTGACCGACAAGGAGCCGACGGGCCTTCGCGGTGAGGTCGAGTCGACGCTACGCCTGTTGAAGAGCAATGGGACACGCCTGGTGCTCGGCCTCAGGGACGTCATGGACGACCCCGGCAAGCTGACCGACGAATGGGAGCGCAAGATGGCGGTGCCGGCCATGCGTGACTTCTACGACGACATATGGGTTTACGGCCTGCCGGAAATCTGCAACCCTCTCGAAGGGGTATCGCTGCCGAGCGGCATTCTCGACAAGATCACCTACACCGGTTATCTGCGCCGCAGCTCCGCAACGGCGATCAACCCGTCGATCATTGAACAGATCGATATGCAGGACCCGTTCATCATCGTCACGCCCGGCGGCGGAGGGGACGGCGCCGGCCTCGTCGACTGGGTGTTGCGCGCCTACGAACATGATCCCGGCATCCCCCACCCGGCGCTCATCGTTTTCGGTCCGTTCATGCATCTCGACCTGCAAAGCGAATTCAAACACCGCGTCGAGATGCTGCCGAACGTCCATTCGACGACCTTCGATCGAACCTGGAAAACCTGATCTCGAAGGCCTCCGGCGTCGTCGCCATGGGCGGCTACAATACGTTCTGCGAAATTCTCTCTTTCGACAAGCCGAGCCTGGTCGTGCCGCGCACGGTCCCGAGGCTCGAGCAGTACATCCGGGCGTCGCGGGCCCAGGATCTCGGCCTCGTCAGTATGGTCGTCGACGACGGCGAACGGGATCCGCGCAAGATGGCCGAGGCCATCCGCACCCTGCCGGCCCGGCCGAAACCGTCGGAGGTGCATTTGCCAGGGTTGCTGGACGGTTTCTCGCACATCAATGCGACTGTCGATCAGTGGCTGAGCGCGGCGCAACCGGGAGAACCGTCTCTGCGCCTGGTGCACAAAGATGCGTGAGCGCCCGTGCAACACGTCGTCGCCATCGTCGTAAAGGGGTATCCCCGGCTTTCCGAGACATTCATCGCTCAGGAAATCCTCAGTCTACAGAAATCCGGGTTGCGCTACCGGATAGTGTCCCTGCGCCGGCCGACCGACAAGAAGACCCACCCCATCCATGGACAGATCACCGCCGCCGTCGACTATCTGCCGGAGTACCTTTACGAGGCGCCGGTCCGGGTGATGCGCGCCTGGCTGCGGGTGCGCAAGCGGCCTGGATACGGAGCCGCCCGCGGGGCATTTCTCCGCGATCTGTTTCGCGACCTGACGCCGAATCGGGTCCGTCGGTTCGGCCAGGCCCTGGTCATGGCCGCCGAACTGCCCGACGACGTAACCTGGATCTACGCCCATTTCCTGCACACGCCGGCATCCGTGGCCCGCTACTGCGCCGAGATCAGGGGATTGCCATGGAGCTGTTCGGCCCACGCCAAGGACATCTGGACCTCGCCCGAGTGGGAGAAGGCCGAGAAGTTGGCGCATATGGAATGGCTGGTGACCTGCACCCGTAGCAATGTGGATCACCTGCGCGGCGCGGACGTCGGCCGGTATCTCGACGGTCCGGCGTTCGGGCACCGAGAAGAAGACGTTGACGCTGCTCGAGGTCGCCGTGCAGAGATCATCCAAAAAGACGCCGTAGCCAGTGGTGATCAACTTGCTGCCGAGCTTAAGGACCCGGGCGCCGACGTCGACGGTGCCCGGATAGTGGATCTCCTTGCGGTAATCGATGGTGACGCTGGCCAGGACGAAGTCGATGCCGGGATGGGCCTGACCGTCGATGAGGCCGCCGATCAGCATGGTCCGGGCCGCCTCGATATAGGCGGCGAAGGCGACGTTGTTGACGTGGCCCAACGGGTCCTGGTCGGAAAAACGGATGGTTACCGGCGTCCAGAAGCGGAAACTGTCGCGCGTCGTCAGGTCGACGTCGTCCATGGCCGGTAAGACGTTCATGCCGGTATCCCCCTCGCAATCCGTGTCGTCGGCGCCAGTCTGTATCCCGTGACGCGCCGCGGCAAGTCCGCCGTTTCGGTCAAATGGGATCGGTCACGTCGGTCCCAGTGTGACCAGTTCGAAAAAGAGGGTGACGAAGGCGATCATCGGCAGGCTGATGAAAAAACCGCCGCCGATCTTGGTGTTCTCGTCTTCCTTGGAGAGGACGATCATCACCATGGAGAGGCCCCAGGCGACGACCATGGCTGCCGTATAGAGGGCCGTCTCGGTATCCCAGCTGAATGGGCGCCATTGGAGATCGCCGGCGTCCGTCCTCTCGAAATGGCCCCCCAGGTAACCGAAGAAGCCGAACAACTGGATTGCGGCCAGGACAATGACCGCGCTCAGGCCGTAACCGCGGTCAGGGCGGGGGCCTTTGTATCCACCGAAAGCCATGGGAAGGGGGTCCGAGATCCGTTGTCTGGGACTCAGGAGATGTTGAGACGGCCTTGGCTTGTCAAGTGCCGGCAACCGTTGGACGGCCTCGGTCGGAGATCGGCTTTGCCGATGGTTTCGTATTCAGTCGTCCCCTTGCTGCGGCACCGGGTTTGAATCCCCCAGCCAGGCGAAGACAGCCGTCGCCAGTACGGCGCCGACGACCTGGGCGGCGATGAAAGCCGGCGCGTGGGCCGGCAGGATGCCGGAGAAGGTGTCGGTCATCGTGCGCGCCACGGTGACTGCCGGGTTGGCGAAGGAGGTCGAGGAGGTGAACCAGTAGCCGGCCGAGATGAACAGACCGACAGCATAGGGCACGGCGCTCGGCCGCGCCTTCAGGCAGCCCAGGATGGTCGCCACGAGGCCGAAGGTGGCGACCATCTCACCGATCCATTGGCCGGCGCCGGTCCGCGTGGTCGTCGAGACCATCAGGGCCGGCAGGTCGAACATCAGGTGCGCGATGGCGGCGCCGACGATGCCGGCGATCACCTGGACGATCACATAGATGCCGGCGTGCGCCGCCGTGATCTCGCGGCGGATCAGGAACGAAAGAGTCACCGCCGGATTGAAGTGCGCCCCCGATATGGGCCCGAAGATCAGGATCAGCACCATCAGGATGGCCCCGGTAGCCAGGGTATTGCCGAGAAGCGCGATGGCCACGTTGCCGCCGGCCAGCCGCTCGGCCATGATTCCAGAGCCGACGACGGTGGCCAGCAGGAAGGCGGTTCCGATGGCCTCGGCGACGAGGCGGCGGCTGAGGTCGGGTTGGCTCATGATGCTATTAGCTACAACAACCGGAGGCCTGCTCGCCCGCTTCCTCTCCGGGCTCGCAGCAGAGCGCCACCTTGTTGAGCGTGTCCTCGCCGAAGGTCTCGTGGGTGTCGGTGGTGTGGAAGGCCTCCCAGACGAAGCCCTGGGGATCGACGGTCCAGGTCTTGTCGGACTTGGCATAGCAGCAGGCGGCGTCGTCCTGGTCCTCCGAGGGCGCGTCGGCCTTGGCGATGCGGTCGCGGACGAGGGCCAGTTCGGCATGGGTCTCGGCCTGGATGCCGAGATGATTGAGGGCCGGTTCGCCCGCGGTCGGCGCGATGGCGAAGTTGACGGCCGGGTCCTCCAGGGCCCACTTGGCGTAATCGTCCTTCAAGACGCTCGGCTCCTCGCCGAACAGCGCCGAATAAAACCGCACGGACTCCGAGAGGTCGCGGACGGTGAGTGAAACATGGAGGCATTTCATTGGATTATCCTCGATGGGGCTATGAACAGGCAGTACGCGAGACGGTAACACCGCAAATCTCCTCGCGGCCTTGGCAGCAGTCGGAGACCAAGTAGTCGACCAATCCGCGCACGCCCGAAAAATCGGCGGCGTACCAGATGTGTCGTTGGCGGCGGCGCGAGGTGACGAGACCGGCCCGCTCCAGCTGGGTCAGGTGGAAGGACAGGGTGGAGGGCGATACGCCGATCTCGTCCGCGATCTCGCCGGCCGGGCTTTGGCGAAGCCCCCGTCTTCAAAGCCGTCTACCGTTATGTGAAGGAGGCCGGCTACGAGGTCGCCACCATCCAGGAGTGGGTGAAGACGCACGGGCTGGAATAGTCCATCGCGCTCACCCGGCCCCGCCGCCGAACACCACGTCCGTCGGGAACCGCCGCGCCAGCGCCGGGCTGGATCGGCGGCATGACCAGCGGTAGAGGTCTCAATCGGATGTGGCGTTCCCGGCGCCGCGGCGGCCGCAGACTATTTCTTGACGCATTTCTTGTTCTTGCATTTGTCGGAAGCGCATTGCGCGTTGACCGAGCAAGACTGGCCGATGGCCTTGGAGGTGCTGCCGCAGAAGTTCCAGTCGAACGTCCGCTTGTGACAGGTGCGGATTCCCTCGTCCGGACAGTCTTTGTTGCTCTTGCAGGCACAGCGGCCGGACTGACAGGCGCCCGACGCACATTGGCCGTCCTTGGAGCAGGTCTGGCCGACTTTCTTGTCATCGACACCACAGAAGTTCGTGTTCGTCGCGCGTATGTAGCAGATCGGCCGCGACGGGTCGTTCAAATCGCAGTCGCCGTCGTCGTTACAGACACAGACCTTCTGCTCGCAGTCACCCGACTTGCAATCCGTGTTTTTCTTGCAGGTGCCGCCCAGGGCGACGCGCTCCTTTCCCGGCAGCCGCTGGTTTTTCGGTCTGACCTCAAGGCACAGTTCCTTGGCGTCGTTCTTCATCCTGTACATGGTGTCGTGTTTTTCGATATAGGGCGTTGGGTCGTTGTGCCCCTGGGTACTGCGGAAACCGTGGGCGTGGCCGACTTCATGCATGATCAGTCCGACCAGGGCGCAGACGCCCCAGTTCTGGTCAACCAGATTGAGATAGCAGATGTTGATCTGATTGCCGGGGCCGCCTTGGGCGAACCCGTTGGCGCCTTTCCGGCAAGTCGAGGATTCGTCGGCACAATCGATCGTCAGGTTCGGCCACTTGGCGACGATCTCCTGGCGCTGCTTGGCGCTGAGGTAGTGGTAGCTGTCGACGATGCGGCTCATCTTCCGGGTGATGAAGCCGGCCGCATCGTTGATGCCGTCCTCGGCGAGCGGTCCGCAATCCTTGATTTTGTATGCGGCAGCGGGCTCTACCGTCACGACGAGAAAAAGGATCACCAGAGGAAGCAACCGGGATAGATACACCAACATTCTACAACCCCCCGTCAATGCGGTTTGATTTAACCGTTCGGTGCAACCGGATTTCCATTGCCGTGTCGGGCCCTCTGCGGGCCGTCTCGTATCTGCCGGCGAAATCCCGGCCGGAGTGTATCACGCGATGGAAATTCACGCAGCCTGGGCGTTGCCAAAATCCGGTTGGGCCGCCGATACCACCTTCGAAACGGCGGTCGAGTTCCCCCTTGTTGATTGAGGAGCCAGTCAGTTTCGTTGACAGGATGGCGGCGAGTTAAATCCCTAGCGGCAGGTCGCGGTTGCGTCGTAGGCGAAGGGGCGTTCGTACCAAGACGGCTTGACGAACAGCCCGAGTTGCCCGGTCGGCGATTTCGAGGCGGCGACCTTGAAGGACGCCTTCTGGCCCTTCTTGAGGCGCATGCGCCGGGAGCTGACGACCTGGGCGTCGGTACCGATCCGGTAGATCTGGAACTGCCCGGAAGCCGGCCAATCGCCGCCCCGGTTCTCGGTGGTGAAGACCGTCTCGCCGTTGCGGCAGCTGGTAGAAATGTTGAGCGCCACGGGGGCCGGCGCCGCTTGCGCGGAGCGCGACAGGCTGAAGGACTCGGAACCGGTAACCGGGCGGCCGGCACCGCGCACCGGTTTGCCCTTGAGCGCCGCCGGGCGCGTCGCCAGGCAGCGGACGACGGCCAGGCGCTCGGCCGACGCCTCGGCGTAATCGGCGAGGGCCGCGCCCGAGAGCGTCACCGTCTCGCCGCCGATCCGGAGCCGGGCCGCCTTGCCGGCCTCGCGGATGCCCTCGATGCTCTTCACCTGTTTCTCCAGGTGCCGCACATAGGGCCCCCAGTCGCCTCTGAACTTGCGGTGCACGTAGGCCGTCACCTTTTCGGCGTTGAGATTCCCCCACAGCCGGTGCGTCGGGAACGGCCCGCAATCGGCGGCCGCCCCGGGCGCCAAGGCCGGGAAAACCAGAATGAGTGTTGCGAGCAGGGTTGCCATCATCAGATGGCGAATCCGGAGACTAGACATCGTTCGCCTCTTTGTCGTTGGTGCCGTGCCGGGGGGCGATTCGTTACCATGTAACCAGAAAACACCGGGCAGGGGTGCGAAATCGACATTTTCGGGGGGTTAGAGTCAAGGGGGTGACGTTAATGTTGGGTACGAGAGACGGGAAAACCGGGAGACATGACCGTTTCCCGATAGGGATGCGGATCGTGTCCCCCGGCGGACGTCAATTAGATTTGGTGTCCCGGAATTCCCCCGGAATTCCCACGTTTTCGGGAAAAGTAAACTGTCACTTTAATGGACCGGCCCCCGCTCGACCTTCACCGCCAGATCGCGAATTGCCGGGCCGTCGTAGTCCGTCGGAAGGGATATCGGGGCTGCCATGGCAAACGTCCTCCTGTTTGCCATGATGAGTCACATATTAAGCCACTTGGACACCCCCATCTACCCGACGTTTTTCAGGATTGGGGTGCGGAAAGCGGCTTTGGGGGCGATTTGGGCTTGCAATGACCGTTTCGAGCGGTCGTTTTGCCGGTTTTCGGGGTGTTTTCCGGCCTCC
>Ga0209561_1000103_pt1 | contig 26529 bp, 22 predicted proteins | sample WorMettrBAHAMAS2_FD_187393 | JGI IMG/M metagenome (GOLD analysis project Ga0209561, IMG submission 187393) | Marine gutless worms symbiont microbial communities from Max Planck institute for Marine Microbiology, Germany - Inanidrilus... | ecosystem: Host-associated > Annelida > Digestive system... | reverse complement strand
CGACCGAAAACGGAATCCGAAATCGCAAGGTTTCGCGGCAAAAACCTCGACAGCCTGCGGTTTCGGTTACTCCGTCAGACGGAAAAGCAATTCAGCGCCAGGGGTTTGGAGATTGTTCACGGGCAACGACCTATGGCGTGCGGACTGTTCCGTACGCGAATTCGAGTGGGTTAGACGACGATGATCCTGCCAGGTGTCCTCACTGCGACGGTTTCGGCTCTGCGCGCCGAAGGCACGCGGGCGGCGGCTGTTGCCGACAACGTCGTCAACATCCGCACTCCCGGTTACGCGCCGAAGACCGTCCGCACGACGAGCGTCGTCGATGATGCCGGCAGCAATGCGGTGCGCAATCCCGGCGGCGGTATCCGTGCGGCCGTGATCGAGGACGAGGGCGAGGTGGACCTGGGCGGCGAGTTCACACGCCTGATCCAGGCGCGTACCGCCTACGACGCCAACGTCGCGTTCCTGCGCACGGCCGACGAGATCGCCGGTCAGACGATCGATATCAAGACCTGACGGGGTTCTTCGCGAGCCGGCGAAAGTGCCACCCCCGAGGTCGCACAGACATCCACGCACCAATGACCAGCTTGGGCTCGGGCGAGCCGATGCGCCCGGCCTTGCCGGCCGCTCAAGAAAACGCCTTGAAGGCTATTGTGGTGAACGTGTCCTTGACCCCCGGAAGGGTCTGGATGCGTTCGGTGACGAAATGGCCGATGTCCGACTCGGCTTCGAGGTAGCACTTCAGCAAAAGATCGTATTGACCTGAAATAGAATAAACTTCCGAAACGCCCTCTACATCGACAACATCTTCGGCGACCTGGTAGGCGCGGCCGAGTTCGCATTTCACTTGAACGAAGATCGTCTTCATCGCGTCGTTTCTCCGGTCTCCTCGGATCGACGGTGGATTATGCCCCCTTGCGGGAAATCGGCTGGCGCAGCATGAAGGCCGGGACGTGGTCCCCCATGCCGACGACCGGTGCGTCGGGTTCCGACTTTCCACGCCGTGCCCGCCGCTTGCCGGCACCACCGCGGTCGGCTGACTCCTTAGCCGCTTCACCCTTCTTGTCGACCTTTTGGCTGCCGGCGCGCTTCTCGGCCTTCGCAGCGCCTTTCCGGCCTTTCTTTTCGGCGGTGTCTTCGCGGATTTTCGCTTCTGTCGTTGGCGTCTGCCGGCGGCCCGACCGCCTTCGGCGCCGCTTGTCCGAGCCCGCTTCAAGTTCCGCGCCTTCGACCCCATCGAGCGATATTCGGGGGATGTCCCTACCGATCAGGCTTTCGATGGCGGTGATGTACTTGCCATCCTCGGGAGTAGCGATGGTGAACGCGCAGCCGCTACGTCCGGCCCGGCCCGTGCGCCCGATCCGATGTACGTAGTCCTCGGCGTGGGTCGGCACATCGAAGTTGAACACGTGGCTCATTCCGGCGATGTCGAGGCCGCGGGCGGCGACGTCGCTGCACACCAGAAGCTTGAATTTCCCGGCCTTGAAACGGTCGAGGGTCTCGGTGCGGACCGGCTGGGCCATGTCGCCATGCAACATGCCGGCGTCGTAGCCGTGACGCAGCAGCGAGCGGTGGACGATGCCGACGTCGCGCTTGCGGTTGCAGAACACCAGGGCGTTGGTGACCGCCTTGCCGTCGATGAGGCGGCGGAGCGCCGCCCGTTTTTCCTTCTGGCCGACGCCGATGCGGCCACGGTCGCCATGATCGACGACGATCAGACCTTGTTCCACCGTTTCCGCCGGTGTCGACGGCGGCGCTACCGAAATCTCTTTCGGGTTCATCAGGAAGGCGTCGGCAAGCCGGCGAATCTCGGGCGGCATGGTCGCCGAAAACAGCATGGTCTGGCGGATGCGCGAAACCAGCGACACGATCCGCTCGACATCGGGGATGAAACCCATGTCGAGCATGCGGTCGGCTTCGTCGATGACCAGGATGCGGACGTCGTTCATCAGCAGGTAGCCGCGGTCGAAGACGTCCAGAAGCCGCCCCGGCGTGGCGATCAGCACGTCAACGCCGCGGTCGAGCACCTTGACCTGGTCGCCCATGGATTCGCCGCCGATGAGCAACGCCTTGCTCAGGCGGTGATACTTTCCGTAGGTGTCGAAGTTGTCGGCCACCTGGGCCGCAAGCTCCCGCGTCGGCTCCAGGATCAGCGACCGCGGCATCCGTGCCTTGGCCCGCCCGGCGGCGAGGATGTCGATCATCGGCAAGGTAAACGAAGCGGTCTTCCCCGTTCCCGTCTGGGCACAGGCGAGCAGGTCGCGGCTCATCAGCACGAACGGGATGGCCTGTGCCTGGATCGGTGTCGGGGTCGAGTACCCGGCGTCGGCGACGGCGCGCAGAACGTCGGGGCTCAAGCCGAGATCAGAAAAATCCATAAAGTCGGGATCCGGCCGCTAAACCAATCGCGGTTGACGTGCCCTGGTTCTTTCAAGCACCGGGAGTTTAGGTGTTCCCAGGCGTAAGTCAACGGCGCCCCGGTGCCGAAGCGCTTCGGCCCGAAGGGTTCGACTGGACTGCGAAATGCTCTACGGTGGCGGCGCCGACGGAACGGGAGGAGGCCGACGCGATGCTGATCAAGAGGGATGACGCCAGCCTGCTGGTCGTCGACATCCAGGAGAGACTGGCGCCCCACATGGCCGAAACCGATCGCGTCGTCGCCAACAGTTGCGTGCTCCTCGATGCCGCGAAGCGGCTGGGCGTGCCGGTGCTGGTGTCGGAGCAGTACCCGCGCGGTCTCGGGCCAACCGAGCCGGCCGTGGCGGAACACGTTCCGGAGGGGAGCTTGGTCGAGAAGGTGCATTTCTCCTGTGTTGGCGAACCCGGTTTCGCCGATCGTCTTGGCCAGCTCGGCCGCCGGCAGGCCATCGTCTGTGGGATCGAGGCCCACGTCTGTGTGCTGCAGACCGTCGAGGATCTGCTCGCGCAGGGCACCGAGGTGTTCGTTGTCGCCGATGCCACGTCGTCGCGGACGAAGGCCAACCACGACGCCGCCCTGGAGCGCATGCGCGCCTCGGGCGCCCGCGTCGTCACCACCGAGATGGTGGTGTTCGAGTGGCTGGAAAAAGCGGGCACGCCCGAGTTCAAGGAACTCAGCGCGCTGATCAAGTAGGTTCCAAAGGGGGGGGACGTCCCGTGCCGGCCAAGACGCCGCTGGTCCTGCTGACCGGACTTCTGTGCGATGCCGAGCTGTGGCGCCACCAGCTCGACACCCTTGCCGACATCGCCGAGATTTCGGTTCCCGATCTCACCGTCGACGACCGCCTCGGCCCGATGGCCCAACGGGTCCTCGGAGAGGCGCCGGAGATGTTCGCGCTCGCCGGCCTGTCGATGGGGGGGGTATGTGGCCCTCGAGATCATGCGCCAGGCACCGGATCGGGTGACGCGACTGGCCTTGCTGGACACCTCGGCCCAGCCCGATAGCCACGAGGTGACAGCCCACCGCCAGTCGCTCATCGATCTCACCGAGAAAGGCCAGTTCAAGGGCGTGACGCCCCGGCTCCTGCCGCTGCTGATCCATCCTGATCGCCTCGACGACCGCGCGCTGACCGAAGCCGTACTCGGCATGGCCGAACGGGTCGACAAGGACGCGTTCCTGCGTCAGCAGCGGGCGATCATGGGCCACCCGGACAGCAGGCGCGACCTCGGATTGATCCACTGTCCGACACTCGTCCTCTGTGGCCGCCAGGACGAGCGGACGCCCCTTGCCGCATCGCAGGAAATGGCCGAAAAGATACCCAACGCATCGCTGGTCGTGATCGAAGACTGCGGCCACCTCTCGTCGATGGAACGCCCGCGCGCCGTGACCGCCGTCCTGCGGTACTGGTTGTCGGTGAATTAGGTTGAAAGGCTCGCCATGTCCGGACTGATCATGCCCTACCGCGATGTCCTGCCGCGTATTGCGGACGGTGTGTTCATCGCCCCGACGGCAACGGTCATCGGCGACGTCGAGATCGGTGCCGACACCAACATCTGGTTCGGTTGCGTGCTGCGTGGCGACGTCCACGAGATCCGCGTCGGCGAACGCACCAACATCCAGGACGGCACCATCGTCCATGTCAGCCGCAACAAGTTCGGCACCTACATCGGCTCCGACGTGACCATCGGCCATCTGGCGCTGATCCACGCCTGCACACTCGAAGACCGATGCTTCATCGGCATGCAGGCGACGATCATGGATGGTTGTGTCATCGAATCCGGTGCCATGGTCGCCGCCGGCGCCCTGGTGACGCCGGGCAAACGCGTCCTGAGCGGGCAGATGTGGGCGGGCTCGCCGGCCAAGCCGATCCGCGACCTGCGCGATGACGAGCGGGCGGCCCAGGCCGACACGACGGCGCACTACGTCAAGCTGGCGCGGGAGTACCTCGATGCCAGCGATGGCTGACGCCGCCGCCCGGTCCGCCGAGGGACTCGTCGCCGACGTCCTCGCCGGGCGCCCGAAGGGCATCGCGCGTATGATGTCGCTGGCCGAGTCGTCGGGCGATGCCGCACGCGCCGCCGTCGCCGAGGTCCATCGCCACACCGGACGGGCCCACGTCGTCGGCTTGACCGGGGTCCCGGGCAGCGGCAAGTCGACCATGGTACGGGCGCTGACCCAGCGGCTCCGGGCGGCGGGACGAACCGTCGGCATCGTCGCCGTCGATCCGTCGAGCCCGTTCACCGGCGGCGCCATCCTCGGCGACCGCATCCGCATGGTCGACCTGGCCGGCGACCCCGGCGTGTTCATCCGCTCCATGGCGACCCGCGGCGCACTCGGCGGACTCGCGCGGGCCAGCCTCGACGTCGTCGACGTGCTCGATGCGGCGGGTTTCGATGTCGTGCTGATCGAGACCGTCGGCGTCGGCCAGGACGAAGTCGACATCGTCCAGGCAGCGCATACGGTCATCGTCGTCTCGGCGCCGGGGCTCGGCGACGAGATTCAGGCGATCAAGGCCGGCGTTCTCGAAATCGCCGACGTCCACATCGTCAGCAAATGCGACCGCCCCGATGCCCACAAGACGGCGGTGGAGTTGCGCACCATGCTCGGCCTGGGCCAAGCCGCCGGCGATCGTCGCGGCTGGGAAATTCCGGTGCTGGCGACGAGCGCCCAGAACGGCGAGGGGATCGACGATCTCGTCGCCGCGATCGGCCGTCACCGCGAACACCTCGACACGTCCGGCGAGATCGACATCCGGCGGCGCAAGATCCTGCAGATGCGCATCCTCAAGGCCGCCGAGGACATCGTGCGGTCGCGCCTGCTGGGGGAGGGAGGCGACCGGCTTTCTGGACTGCTCGAACAGGCGATGGCCGGGGAGATCGACCCCTACGGCGCCGCCGGCGATCTGCTGGCGGCTTTGGAGTAGCTGCTAGCTCCCGCTCAGCACATATGTGCCGGGGGCATCGGCGAGCGGTTTGGTCTTGCGGCTGCCGGGCTTGCGGGCGGGGATCCGGTCCTTGCCCGAGCGCCGTTTGATCCAGGTGTCCCAGTCGGGCCACCACGAGCCTTCGCGGGGTCGGGCGACGGCCAGCCAATCGTCCGCGGTCGGCGGCAGGGTGGCCGACGTCCAGTGGCCGTACCGCCCGCCGTCCGGTGGATTGACGATGGCGCTGACGTGTCCTGATGCGGAGAGGGTGAACCGTTTCGGCCCGGAGACGAACTTGGTACCCGCGTACACCGATCGCCAGGGAGCGATGTGATCCTCCCGCGCGGCGAGAAAATAGGTCGGAACCTTGATTTTCCCAAGATCGATGGGCTCGCCCGCAATGGTCATGCCGCCCGGCACGCTCAACGCATTGCGCTGATAGATATCGCGCAGATAGTCGCGCAGCATGGCGTGGGGAATTCGCGGCGAGTCGGCGTTCCAGGCGACGAGGTCAGCAGGGAACGCGTCGCCACCCGTCAGATAGCTGTTGACGACGAATGACCAGATCAGGTCGTTCTCGCGGAGCAGGCTGAAAGAGGACGCAAACTGGGTGGCGTCGCCGCCGCCGACGGCACTGGCGGGATCGTCGAGGAACGACGCCGAAAGCTCCTGGGTGAGCATGCCGATCTCTCCCGGTTCCGAGAGATCGAGGAGCGTCGAGAGAAGGGTACCCGAGGCGATGCGATGTTCATCCCGGGCGGCGTCGAAGGCCATCGCCGCAGCAAGGATCGTCCCGCCCATGGCATAGCCGACCGCATTGACCTCGCGTTCCCCGGTCGCCCGTTCGATGGCGGCCAGGGCCGCGTTGACGCCGTCGGTGGTGTAGTGCGCGAATCCGCGCGCGTATTCGGACCCGTCGGGCTCCGCCCAGGAGATCGCGAACACCGTATGGCCGCGCTCGACCGCCCAGCGGATCCACGAAGTTTCCGGGCGGAGATCGAAAAGATAGAACCGGTTGATCCACTCGGGGACGATCAGAAGGGGGCGCCGCAAGACTTCATCTGTCGTCGGAGCATATTGGATCAATTCCATGATATCGTTGCGGAAAACTACTTTTCCCGGAGTTGTCGCAACATGCTTACCGATCTCGAAGTTCGAAGCCGAGGGACCGCCCCGCACCGGGAGCATGCCGCGCTCCAGGGTACCGAGGATGTTCTTGAGGCCGACAATGAGATTCTCGCCGCCGGTTTCGATGGCCGTGCGCAGGACTTCTGGATTCGTGAACGCGAACGCTTTCGGCGAAAGCGCATCGGCGAACTGCTGCGAAAAGAACCCGATCTGATCCAGCGTGCGCTGATCGAGAGGGGTGATACCGCGGGTCGCGTCGTTCATCCACCGGTGGGCGAGCAGGAACGACTGCTTGACGTAGTCGAAAACTTCGTTGGTTTCCCAAGTATCGCTGGAGAAGTGCCGGCCCGTGTCCGGCTCGTTCCCGACGTCCTGACCGAGCAGGTGGCTGGTGGTGTTCTGCCACAGGGCCATGTAGTTGTGCCACAACGAGACTTGAGCCTGCATGACCTTGGCCGGATAGGCCATCATCCGCGTGGTCAGTTCGAAGAATCGGTTGCCGATGCCGAGGGGGTCCGCCCAGTTTCCGGGCGGGGACATCATGCCGTTGCGCGTCAACCACTCGGAGACGAGCTGCTGGCTGCGCTCGGCCACCTCGGCCATGGAGCGAAACGTCTCCTCTGGGTTGGGAAGGTTCAAGTCCGTGCCTTGTTGATCGGCCATGACTCAATCCTTTATCATCCCACCGGAGTCTGGGTGGGGAGCAGCCATCGCAGGCTCCACGCCACAGGCGCCATGAGGCACGGAGCGCAGAAAAAGCCCTGGTATTTATAGCCCGTTAACCGGGGGCGGGGCAAATTCGGGGGGCGTCAGGGAGTAGAATCGACGCCGCAGCCGGGCCAGGGAGGCAACGGAAACGATGCACGCAAGCAGCCGTCGACACGGTCACTCCGGAGGTCATCACTCCTGCACCATGCTCGCGATAGGGGTCGCGATGACCGCGGCCCTGGGCGCGTGCTCGTCTGTTCCCGACGCCCTCAATCCGGTGGAATGGTACAAGGGCGTCGAAAGCGTGTTCGAGGACGACAGCACCAGTGCCGAAGGTCCGAGGACCCCGCCCGAGGACTCCGAGCAGTCCGCGAAAGCGGCGGAGCCTTACGAACCGCCCAAGGAAGTCCCGGGCGCGGACAAGCCCATACCAAACCTTGCCGACGTGCCGGAGCGCTCGGAGCCCCGCGCGGTGAGCGGCGGCCTGGTTGCCGATACGCGAGGCCGGAGGTACGCGGACGATCCATTGCCGCGCCAAGGAGAAGCGGTCCAGCCATTGGCTCGACCGACGGATACCGCGCCGCGGACAACCCCACCGCCACCACCCGTCGTCGCTGCCGCACCGGCCGCGATGCCCGAAAAGCCTGCGCCGTCGGCAGCCCCAACTCCGCCGCCGGCCCCACCGAGGACGTCGGTTGCCGCGGCGCCGGCCGCCACAGCGCCTGCCACCGGAGCGCCGGCGACCGTCGGAGAAACCTTCCGACAACGCCTTAGCGATCCCGTTCCTCGGGGTGCGGCGTTGGGCCTTCCGCCGGCCAACGCCCTGGTGATTGGTCCGCGGGGGCCGTTGAACACCATCGTGGTGTCGTCGACCGAGATTGAAGTCGTCGATGTCGGCCCGCCGATCATCGAAGGCGGGGCGTTGTTCTCGGAGCCGACGCGGATCGCCCAGGCGACGGCGGTCGGACTGCCGCCAAGCGGCGGGACGATCAAAGTGGCGACAATCCTGTTCGACAACGGTTCGGCCAAGCTCAAGGCACGAGACAAGCGGATCCTGCGCGAGGTGTCGGCGTTCCACCGCAAACGCGGCGGAACCGTTCGCGTCGTCGGCCATGCCAGCAGCCGCACCCGCAACATGGACGCGGTCAGGCACAAGATGGTGAATTTCCGGATTTCCGCTCAGCGGGCGGACTCCGTCGCCCGGGAACTTGTCAGCCTCGGCGTGCCTTCCGACAAGATCGTTGTCGCGGCTCACTCGGACGAGGAACCGGTCTACTACGAGGTGATGCCGTCGGGCGAGGCCGGGAACCGGCGAACCGAGGTCTATCTGGACTTCTAGTGCCCCCTTTCACGGATAGGATCGACGGATGATCGCCTCGGCGCGGGTACGCGGCAGGAGGCGCCGCGAGGGCGATGTGGGGACATCGTCGAGCGGCGCCGACGCACTGCGGTCCCGCGTCGAAGCGACCCGGAGGGCGGGCTTCCGGGGCCGCCGGCGGCGTCGCGCGCCGCTTGTGATGGTTGGCCATCACGGCGCGACCCGCTCCTGGCCGTCGTCTCCCGGAAGTCCGTCATACCGGGCTCCTATCCGTGAAAGGGGGCACTAACAAGGCTGGACGCACGGTCCGTGGCGAGGTATTGCGAGATGCGGTCCCGGACGGTCGGGCGTTCGTTTGGATGAAGATCATGGAACAGGAATTTCACGCGATCCGGCGGCTGCCGCCTTACGTGTTCGCCGAAGTCAACGCGATGAAGGCGCGGGCACGGGCGGCCGGCGATGACATCATCGATTTCGGCATGGGCAACCCGGACTTCGCCACACCGCCCCATATCGTCGCCAAGCTGACCGAGACGGTGCAGGACCCACGGACCCACCGGTATTCGGAGTCGCGCGGGATCAAGGGGCTCAGGCGGGCCATCGCCGGCTACTACGATCGCCGGTTCGGTGTCGGCATCGACCCAGAAACCGAGGCCGTCGTCACGCTCGGATCGAAGGAGGGACTCGCCAACCTGGCCTCGGCGATCACCAGCCCGGGCGACGTGATCCTGGTGCCGAACCCCAGCTATCCCATCCACCAGTTCGGTTTCGTCATCGCCGGCGCGGCGGTGCGCAACATCCCGGTGCGGGCCGACGAGGAGTTCATGGCCGCCCTCGATCGGGCGGTGCACCACAGCGTGCCGAGGCCGACGGCCGTGGTGCTCAACTACCCCAACAACCCGACGACCGAATTGGCGACACTGGATTTCTATGCGCAGGTGGTCGACTTCTGCCGGCACCACGGCATCTACGTCATGTCGGACCTGGCGTACGCCGAGATATACTTCGGCGACGATCCGCCGCCGTCGCTGCTGCAGATCCCCGGAGCCAAGGACATTGCCGTCGAGTTCACTTCGATGAGCAAAACCTACTCCATGCCCGGGTGGCGGATCGGTTTCGCTTGCGGCAACGCGCGCCTGATCGGTGCCCTGGCACGGGTGAAGTCGTATCTCGACTACGGCGCGTTCACGCCGGTCCAGGTGGCGGCCACCGCGGCGCTCAACGGACCCCAGGACTGCGTCGTCGAAACTCGCGAGCATTACCGCCGCCGACGCGACGTGTTGATCGAGGGGCTGAACGCCGCCGGTTGGCAGGTCCCGTCGCCGCCGGCGACGATGTTCGCCTGGGCGCCGTTGCCGCCGGCATTCGAGCACCTGGGATCGCTGGAGTTCTCAAAGCTGTTGCTGAGCGAGGCCAAGGTGGCGGTCTCGCCTGGCATCGGTTTCGGCGAGCACGGTGACAATCACGTCCGGTTTGCCCTGGTCGAAAATACTCATCGCACCCGGCAGGCGCTGCGCAACATCAAGGCGTTCCTCGCCCGCTACCACAACGCCGTCGAGCGTATCGGTGGCGAGAACGTCTCGGCGGCGGAGTAGGGGCGATGGCGGCCGCCGCAGAACATCCATGAGCACCGAACCTCTGAAAGTGGCGGTCGCCGGCCTCGGCACCGTGGGCGGCGGCACGATTAAGCTGTTGCAGGCCAACGCGGACGTTTTGGCCGAGAGGGCGGGCCGTCCGATCGTCATCACCTGCGTTGCCGACCTCGACCGCCGCGACCGAGGATTTCCCGTCGACGGCTACGTGTGGTTCGACGATGCCGTGGCGATGGCGCGGAATGGCGACGCCGATGTCGTCGTCGAGTTGATTGGCGGCTCCGAGGGGGTCGCCAAGGCTGTCTGCGAGGCGGCGCTGGCCGCGGGTCGGCACGTGGTCACGGCCAACAAGGCGCTGATCGCGCATCATGGCAACGCGCTTGCTCGGGCGGCCGAGGAAGCCGGCGTCTCCCTGGGGTACGAGGCCGCGGTTGCCGGCGCGGTGCCGATCATCAAGGCCTTGCGGGATGGGCTGATCGCCAACCGGCGCAGGCGGGTCTACGGAATCCTCAACGGCACCTGCAACTACATCCTGACCTCGATGCGGGAATCGGGGCGCAGTTTTAACGACGTCCTCTCAGAGGCCCAGGCGCTGGGCTACGCCGAGGCCGATCCCAGCTTCGACGTCGATGGGGTCGACTCGGCGCACAAGCTGACGATCCTGGCCAGTGTTGCGTTCGGGTGCACCATCGACTTCGCCGCCACCCATATTGAGGGAATCCGGCACATCGCGCCTGAGGACATCGCCTTCGCCGAGGAGTTGGGCTATCGCATCAAGCTCCTGGGGATCGCCTCGCTGACCGATCACGGGGTCGAGCGCCGAGTGCACCCGTGCATGGTCCCGCTGAGCGCGCCGATCGCCCATATCGAGGGCGTATTCAATGCCGTCGTCGCCGATGGCGATTTCTCCGACACCATCATGCAGGAAGGGCGGGGCGCCGGAGAGCGGCCGACGGCGTCGGCCGTGGTCGCCGACATTGCCGACATCGCCTGCGGCCGGTCGGCGCCGACTTTCGGTGTCACCATCGCTCAACTCGCTGAAGTGCCGCCGGCGGAGATGAGCCGGCATCGTGGCGCCTACTACGTGCGGCTGATGGTCGTGGACCGGCCGGGCGTGTTCGCCGACGTCGCGACGGTGCTGCGCGACCACGACGTTTCCATGGAGGCGGTGCTTCAGAGAGGGCGTTCTCCGGGCGAACCCGTACCCGTGGTGATGACCACCCACGAGACGGAGGAGTCGGCGATGGTCGGTGCGCTCGGCGAAATCGCCGCCTTGAAGGCAGCGGTCGAAAAACCGGTGATGATCCGCATTGAGCCGTTCTAAAGTCCGTACGCGGACCTAGGAGGTCATCCTTGAACAGCCCCGCCGGCCGTTTCAGCCTGGTGATGCAGGCGGTGCGCGCCACCGAAGCAACCGCGCTCGCGGCAGCGGAGTTGATCGGCCGGGGCGACGAGCGTGCCGCCGATGAAGGGGCGGCGGCTGCGATGCACCGCGCACTGGCCGAGATCTCGGTCGACGGTACCATCCGTATCGGCGAAGGCGCCCAGGGGGAAACACGGTTTTTGCATGTCGGCGAGCGGGTCGGCTGCGGAGGACCAACCGTCGACGTGGCGGTCATGGCTTTGGAAGGCACCACCGCCGTTGCCCGCGGCGAGGCGAATGCGCTGTCGGTCGTCGCCATCGCCGGCGATGGCGGTTTTCTCAATGCGCCCGACATCTATATGGACAAGTTGGCGGTCGGTGCCGATCTGCCGGCGGATATCGTCGACATCGACGAAAGCCCGGATCGCAACCTCAAGGAACTGGCGCGCGCACGGCGCGTCGAGGTTCGCGATTTGACGGTCTGCATCCTCGACCGGCCGCGGCACGCCCGGCTGATCTCCGAGGTCCGCGCGACTGGCGCGCGGATCAAGCTGATCTCGGACGGCGACATCAGCGGCGTCATCGCCAGTGCCTGGCCGAGCGCCGGCGTCGATGTCTACATGGGAGTTGGCGGCGCGCCGCACGGCGTCCTCGCAGCGGCGGCGCTGGCCTGCATGGGTGGCCAGATGCAGAGCCGGCTGGTGTTCCGCGGCGGCGACGACCGACGCGCGGCGGCGGAGTGCGGGATCACCGACGAGGACCGCCGCTACACCGCCGCCGACCTGGCCTCGGGCGACGTGACCTTCGCCGCCACCGGCGTTACCACCGGCGCCATCCTGCAGGGCGTCCGCCTTGATCGTGGCGTGCCGGTGACTCATTCTCTGGTTCTGCGCGCCGGACGCAAGAAAGTCCGCTATATCGAGGCGCACCATCGCATCGCCCGGCGGTCGCCCGTCGACGAGGCCTGAGTTGACCGGCGCGGCAGCGACAGCGCAGACAGAAGACGGCGCCGCCGTTCTCGGGGTCGAGAGGTCCCTGGGTGGGCGCCGCTGGTATTCCGCGCCGTCGGACGAGCGGACGGCCCTGACTTCGGCCCAACGGTTGGGCGTTCCGGAAATCGTCGCCCGCGTGCTCGCGGCGCGCGGGTTGGGGCCGGGGGATGCGGAGACGTTCCTCGAACCAACGCTGCGTGATCTGTTGCCCGACCCCAGTCACCTGAACGACATGGACAGTGCCGCCGAGCGGCTAGCCGCGGCGGTCATTCAGGGCGAGGGCATCGCCGTGTTCGGCGACTACGATGTCGACGGCGCCACCTCGGCTGCGCTGCTGAGACGGTTCTTCGCCGCGGTCGGTTCGGAGATGCGGGTCTATGTGCCCAACCGGCTGACCGAGGGGTATGGGCCGAACACCGAAGCCCTGCTGCGTTTGCGATCGGAAGGGGCTTCGGTCGTGGTCACCGTCGATTGCGGCACGGCGTCGTTCGAACCGCTTTCCGCGGCCGCGACGGCGGGACTGGATGTCATCGTCGTCGACCACCATGTCGCCGAGGCCCGGCTGCCGCAGGCGGCCGCGGTGATCAATCCCAACCGGCTCGACCAGACAAGTCCCTGCGGGCACCTGGCCGCCGTCGGTGTCGCCTTCCTTCTTGTCGTGGCGGTCAACCGGACCCTGCGGCGGGCCGGCTGGTACCGGGACCGGACGGAACCCAACCTTCTGGAGTGGCTCGATCTGGTGGCGTTGGGGACGGTGTGCGACGCGGTCGCGCTTACCGGGATCAACCGTGCCCTGGTTGCCCAGGGCCTCAAAGTCCTTGCGCGGCGCGGCAATACCGGACTTGCCGCGCTGGCCGACGTCGCTCGGCTCGACCGGCCGCCAGGCGCCTATCACGCCGGATTCATCCTCGGGCCCCGGATCAATGCCGGCGGACGGATCGGTGAGGCTGGATTGGGAGCCCGGTTGCTGGCCTGTGACGACGCCGGCGAAGCGACCGCCATTGCACTTCGCCTCGACGAACTTAACCGCGAACGCCAGGAGATCGAGGCTGCGGTCCTTGCCGAAGCGACGGCACAGGTCGAGATAGCCGAAGAGTCCGGTGAACGCGCACCGGTGCTGTTCGCAGCCGGCGAGGGCTGGCATCCCGGCGTCGTCGGCATCGTCGCCAGCCGCTTGGCCGAGCGTTTTGGACGCCCGGCGTGCGTCGTCTCGCTGAATGGCGACCAGGGCACAGGTTCCGGTCGCTCCGTCCCGGGCGCCGACCTGGGTGCGGCGATCGTCGCCGCCCGCCAGAAGGCTCTCCTGGTCAAGGGGGGCGGTCACCCCATGGCGGCCGGGTTTACCCTCGAGCGCCAACGATTGGCGGAGGTTCGGGACTTCCTGGCCGGCCGACTGGTCGACAGCGTCGCCGCCGCCGACAGGGTTCCCGGATTGCGCATCGACGGCGTGCTGAGCGCCGGCGGCGCTTCGGCGGACCTCGCCGCCCAGCTTGCCCGGCTCGAACCCTTCGGTGCGGGGAATCCCGAACCCCGGTTCGCCGTCACCGGCGCCCGCCTCGTTCACATCGCACCCGCCGGACGGGACCACCTTCAGTGCGCGCTTGCGGGGGAGGGCGGTCAACGCCTCGACGCCATCGCTTTTCGGTGTTTGGAGACGCCCCTCGGCGCGGGCTTGCGGAACAACGATGGCCGCCCGCTGTACGTCGCCGGAAAGCTTCGCGAAAACACCTGGCGCGGCCGCACCAAGGTGCAGCTGGTCATCGACGACGCCGCGCCGGCCGGCGGAACGTCGTTCTGAACCGGAATCGAAAGGGGCGCGCGGCAGGTGCCGCACGCCCCAGATCGTGTCGGCAGCCGATCCTACGGGTTAAGGATCTTCGGCACCAGATTGAGCCGCAGCCGTGAGGTTTCCGGCATGCCCGCACCGAGCAGCGGACGCAGGTAGAGCCGGAACCGGTCGGTGATGTTGTTGCCGTCGTCGGAGATGAACTCCGGCGGCATCACCTTGGTCTTGGCGGCGATGTCCCCCAGAGGGCTCAGGTGGTATTCCACCGAATAGAAGCCGGTACGGTGGATGGTCACCGACCCCGTGTGCTCGCCCTTCGTGTCGCCGAAGTGGGCGTACTGCACGGCCTTCTCGCCGACTTCGCGGGCCTCGCGGGCGTCGACGTCTGAGACGCAGCCGAGGAACGACCGCTGCAGATAGCCGAAGGTGTCGCCACGCACGCGTTTGATGTCGCTGTTCTGCTTGATGTAGTCGGTCAGCAGGTCGGCCAGCGCGCCGGTGCCGGAGAGCTGAACGTTGCCATGGGCGTCGCGCTCGACATTCTCGGCAAGCTTGGTGGCAATCGGCTCGCCCGACTCGTCGTGGACGCCTTCCGAAACGGCGACGATGCACCGGCCGTGCTTGTCGTAGACCGACTTCACATCCTTGACGAACTGGTCGAGGCTGAAGGTCCGCTCCGGCACGTAGATCAAGTGCGGTCCGTCGTCCTGGTACTTGCGCCCGAGCGCTGAGGCGGCGGTCAGGAACCCGGCGTGCCGGCCCATGACCACGGCGACGTAGACACCGGGCAGCGCCCTGTTGTCCTCGTTGACGCCGGCGAACGCCAGGGCGACGAACCGCGCCGCCGAGGGATAACCCGGCGTGTGGTCGTTGATCATCAGGTCGTTGTCGATGGTCTTGGGGATGTGCACGCATCGCAGCTCGTAGTTGGTCGCCCTCGCCTGCTCGCTGAGGATGCGCAGGGTGTCCGACGAGTCGTTGCCGCCGATGTAGAAGAACGTGCCGATGTCGTGGGCCTGCAGGACCTTGAAGATTTCCTCGCAGTACTTGATATCGGGCTTGTCGCGGGTCGAGCCCAGCGCCGAGCACGGCGTGTTGGCGACGATCTCCAGGTTGTGGGTGGTCTCGCGGGTAAGGTCGATGAAATCTTCGTTGATGATCCCGCTGACCCCGTGATACGCGCCGTAGACCCGCTCGACTCCCGGGATCTTGCGGGATTCGATGACCGCTCCGACCATCGACTCGTTGATCACCGCGGTTGGGCCACCGCCCTGGGCGACAAGCACTTTCCCCTGCAACATCGGTTGGACTCCCCTCTAAGAACTCCTCGTGAACGCGTCGAGATTCGTGGCCCCGGCCTGCCCGCCGGAGCCACCGCCGCGCGGAGGGACCGCGCGGGTGAAACCGGCGGCGAGCGTAGCACTTCGCAACCGCACATAAAAGGGTCAAACATGGTCCATCGCGCCGGCGGCGCCAAACGTGGAAAGGCTTGATTTTGCCCGCCCGGACCGTTAGGTGATGGCCTTTCCGGCGCCGACCCCATCGTCTAGAGGCCTAGGACACCACCCTTTCAAGGTGGCGACACGGGTTCGAATCCCGTTGGGGTCACCAGCCGGATCAAGGGCTTACGCCAAGTCCCAGCGCGGCGGTCCAAGGACCTCCGGATGCTCGTCACGACGTTCCGAGGAGTGCGGTAGCGCCGTCGCTATTCGATGGCGAACTTCGATGCGAGGGTGCCGTCCTTGTCATAGAAGTACAGGTACGTGCCATCGTACTTGGTGTCCTGACACTTCTTGTAGCGCGACTTGTCGCCCGAGCTTCCCCCCTTCGGCTTGATCTCCCGGCACCATCCGCCATCCGTGATGCGGTAGGTCATATCGAACTTCCGGCCCCGGGAGCCGCCCACTGCTGTACCGTCCTGAGCAAAGGAAACCCAGTGATCACTTCGCTCGGTATCGACGATCCGCTTGCCGACAATGAGGTTATTCAGCTCTTCGGTGCCGACCATTCGTTCTTCGGCCGAAACCATCTCGGGCACAAGAAAGGCGAGTGCCAAGGCTACGAGTCCGACGCAGACCGATTTCCATCGCCTGTTCGAGCTTTTCATTCGAGACCCCTTCATTTGGGCGTTCAGCGAACATGACGTTCGACCCGACGTGCGCCGGGCTTTGCGTCTTAAGGCTTGGTCTTAGCGGGGGTCGGGAACCCAAACAATTCCCTCACCATCGCGACTTCCTGCCAAATCGGTCAACCGCCGACAATGGCTCGGTTGGCAGCTCCTAACCCTCAGATCTCGTATGACCGATCCGCCTTCGCCGAGCGTTCGAGCCGGAAGCCGATCACCGAAACGTCGTCGCGGCGGGCTTCGTCGCCCTGGTACTCGTTTAGCGCAACGGCGATGCGCTGCTTCTGGTCGGCCATCGGCAGGTTCTGGACCGACACGACGACGTCGAGGAGCCCGCCGCTTCTCGCCGCCGATCTGATCGGTGAGCCCGTCGGTGGTCATGTAGAAGGTGTCGCCGTTCTCGAGTGCGACCTCGTGATTTGTGAACGCCTGGTCGGGCGGGACGCGGCGATAGCCGATCCCCGACTTGTCGCCCTTGATCTCCTCGACGCCATTGCCATTGACCCGGAACAGCGAGAAGCGGGCACCAGAGAACACAAGCTTCCCTGCTTCGGTGTCGATGTGGCAGACGCCGAGTTCCAGCCCGTCGTCCGAGCCGCCTTCGTCATCATTTTGGCCGAGGAAGTGCTTGATGCTGCGGTTCATCAACGGCAGCAACTGGGCGGGATCGCCGTCGGGGCGATCCCTCAGCGCCCGGTCCAGCGCGCCCGTCGACAGCATGGTCATGAACGCGCCGGGCACACCGTGTCCCGTGCAATCGGCGAGCGCGATGACAAAGCCGCCTTGGCTGCGCCGGTACCAGTAGAGGTCGCCGCCGACCACGTCCCTAGGTTCCCAGATGATGAAGTGATCGGCGAGGTCTTCGGCCAGGAACTCCTCCGGCGGCAGCAGCGAGCGCTGGATGTTGCTGGCGTACTGGATCGAGTCGGAGATGACGTCGTAGGCGTCCTTGAGTTGACGCTCGGCCTCGCGGCGTTCCGTGATGTCGACATCGACGCCGCCGACGGATTCGATGGCGCCGTGAACGCTGCGGATGGGGAACTTGATGATCGAGAGAACCCGGGACTCGTCGTCGACCTCGAGTTCGGATTCGAACTCGACCACGCGGCCCTGCTCGATCACTTCGCGGTCCTGGTCCGCGTATTCCTTCGCCTGGGCGGCGGGCAGCAGGTCATTCAAGGATTTCTCGAAGATCTCCTCGCCTGCCACCCCGTAGATATCCCGATAGGCCTTGTTGATCAGGGTATAGCGGCCTTTGGTATCGCGCAGATAGACGGCCGCCGGCATGTTGTCGAGCACGGTTTGAAAGCGCGCCTCGCTCTCCTTCAACGCTTCCTCGGCCTCCTTACGGTCGGTGATGTCGACGTAGGAAATCAGCAGCCCGCCGTCAGGCGTTCGATTGGCGTGAACGTCGATGCTGCGCTGGTCATCGAATGAAACGTCCGTCCGGACATCGCCCTGCCACAGCTTCTCGACTCTTGCCCGAGCGAGTTCCGTCGGATCGCCTTCTCCGTAGCCGCCCTTTTTCGCGACCAAGAAAGCGAGTTCGAAGAGGGTCATGCCGCGCTTCAGGGCTCCCTCTTCGAGCCCAAGGAGGTCGCGGCTCCGGGGATTGAAGGTGGTCAGCCGCCGTTCCTCGTCGAACAGGATCACGCCTTGCTGCACGTTGGTGAGGATGCCGACGAGGAGTTTCCGCTGAGTTTCGACCTGTCGCGCCGCCTTCTTCCGTTCGGTGATGTCGATGAAGGAGATGACGAGACCGCCCTCCGGCGTCCGGTTGCTTTGAACGTCGTAGCTTCGGTCATCCCCGAACGAGGCATCCGCGCGGTGATCCTCGGCCCACAGGTTCCCCACCCGATTCCGGGCCAGTTCCGCCGGGTCGCCGTCGCCGAGGTCGCCGCACTCGGCGACCCGATGGACGACATCGTAGAGCGTCATGCCGGACTTCAGGTCGGCTTCGTCGATGTTCAGGATATCCGGGTAGTGCGTGTTCCAGACGACGATCCGCTGATCCTTGTCGAACAGCACGATGCCTTGGCGGATGTTGGTCAGGATATCGTTGAGCTGCGCCCGCTGGATTTCGATTTGCTGCTCCGCCTTCTTCCGTTCGGTGATATCGATGTAGGAGATGACGAGTCCGCCGTCTGGCGTTCGATTGCTGTGAACGTCGTAGCTGCGGTCGCTTCCGAATGAGGCATCGGCGCGGAATTCCTCGGCCCACAATTTCTCGACCCGCTGCCGGGCCAGTTCCGCCGGGTCGCCCTCGCCGTAATCGCCTCGTTCGGCGATCCGACTTGTCAGGTCAAGGAGCGTCATGCCGGACTTCAGGTCGGCTTCGTCGATGTTCAGGATGTCCGGGTAGTGGATGTTCCAGGCGACGATCCGCTGATCTTTGTCGAACAGCACGATGCCCTGGCGGATGTTGGTCAGGATGTCGTTTAGTCGCGCACGTTGGGATTCGAGCTGCTGCTCGGCGATCACGCGCGCCGAGATGTAGTCGGCCACCTCCTGGGCCGTCGATTGGAAGCCTCGGGCGATCTCGGCGATCTCGTCGCGGCCGGGAAACCTGGAGAGGTCGACGGGCTTTCTTGTTTCCCGAAACTCCGTGATCGAGCGGCTGAGCTCGGCAAGCGGCTTGGTGATGGAACCGGCGAGGACGACGCCGCCGAGAGCGACCAGCAGCGTCAAGCCGATGCCGATGAAGGCGATGGAGTTGCGCATGGTATCGATGGGCGTATCGACCTCGGCCACGTCGATTTCCGCCATCACCGCCCAGGTGGTGCCGCTGAACACGAACGGCTGGAATGCCGAGAGCACGGGAACGCCTCGGTAGTCGTCGACCACATCGATGCCGCTTTCGCCGGCGAAAGCGCGTTTGGCCGTTCCGGTCGCGACCGAGGTCTTGAGGATGGTCGACGTCTCGGAGAACCGGGAATCCGACCGCATCAGGTAATCGGGGCTGACGATGTAGGTTTCGCCGATTTCGCCCATGCCGGCGGTCACCTGCATCACCTCGTTGATGCGGTCGATGGGCATCTGCAGGGCGAGGACGCCGAGAGTGCGGCCGTCGCGGACGATCTTCCGGGCGATGAACGCAGCAGGCGCGCTGTCGCTCGGCGCGTATGGCTCGAAATCGGCAAATGCCTGTCCGCCGTCCAGGGCGCTGGCGAAGGCCTTGGCCAATCCCGACCCGGACCACTTGCCTCTGACCAGGTTGGAGGCGAAATCCGCTTCCTTGAACGCCGTGTAGACGACATCACCCGACGGCGAGACGAGGAACAGGTCGTAGTATCCCCGCACCTCGTGGGTGAACTGAAACCAGGTGTGGAACCGGTTGTGGAGCTGGAAGTACTGCGCCGTGAGCGGCGTGCCGGCAGACGTCAGCTGGTCGGCGTTGCCGGTCCGGTGTTCCGGCGAATAGACGCTGCGCAAGGCGCGCTCTTCCCGGTCCCGTGTCTCCGGGCCGATCCCCGCGAATGCCGCAGTGAACGCCTCCAGCGCGGCGGCGACGTGGGCGCTGGCTGAATAGAGCTCCAGGTCCTCCTCGATGGAGCGGAAATATTGGGCCAGCGCCGCGTGCCGGGACTCGCGAAGCGAAACGAGCTTGTCCGTCGCCTGGCGGCGGACCTCGCTCGCCGACTCGAAATAGGAGAACCCGCCGATGGCGATCGCGGCCAGGGCCGCGGCGAGGATGACGATGGCCGGCAGGCGGAAAGCGATCCTCGTGAATCGGGGAGTCACCGACGGTCGTTTCGGTTTGATCGGGGTTGGAACATGGTTCGAGAACACCGCGAGGAAATGGCCCAAATGTCCCGCGCGCAGGCAATGCGAAACAACTGTAGCATACCGTGGCGATCACACTGCACCAACCACCACGACATGCCGCGACCGTGGGGGCGCTGAGACGCGCTGATCCGACGAATGCCGCACCCACCGGCGCGCTCGAACGCCCCGTCGGTGGGTGGCTAATGCGGTACTCAAGGTTGCGACACGGGTTCGAATCCCATTGGGGTCACCAGCGCTCGAACAGTCTTCCGATACGTTCCCGAGCTACTTCCCGCTCATCACCCAGACGCCGGTCCAGTCGGACGGCGGGTCGGCGGAGAAGGCACGGGCGCGCTCAGCCATGACGAACGAGGGACCGTCGGTACCAGCGTGCGCCGACCAGAGCGCATCGGCGTCGACAAAGGCACCTTTCCTGTAGAGATCGAGGGCCGCGGCGTAGTCGTCCATGCATGCGGCGTCCGGCACGGTTTCGCCGGCAAAGGCGACGGGTTCGAGGATACGCAGCGGCTCCTCCTTGCCCTTGACCGCAACGGTGTCGAGCTCGCGAAACAGAAACCGTCCGCCAACCCGATCGGCCGTCTCGGCCGTCACCACGACCCGGCACTTGTAGACCCCGGGAAGGCTCTCCAGCCGCGCGGCGATGTTCACCGCTTCGCCGACGGCCGTATAGTTGTAGCGCTTGTCCGAGCCGACGTTGCCGACCACCGCCGGCCCGGCGTTGAGGCCGATCTTCACGTCGAAGGCGTGCTCGCCGGTCGCCTCGGCCTGTTCCTTCGCTTCGGCGATGCGCCGGGCGATCTTCAGCGCCGCGCCGACGGCGTTGGCCGCGTGGTCGGGATCGTCTGCGGGTGCCCCCAGACGGCCATCACCGCATCGCCGATGAACTTGTCGACGTAGCCCTGGGTGGCGTCGACCTCATCTGCAATCAATTTGAGGTATCCGTTGGTGTGCTCGATCAGCGCCTCCGGCGACAAGATGCCGGAGAGCGCGGTGAAGCCGGAGAGGTCGGCGAACATGATCGTCACGTCGCGCCGGTCGCCGCCGAGGCGGAGAGGGGCGCCGGTCTCGCTGAGCCGGTCGACGAGGGCCGGCGCCAGATAGTGGCCGAAGGCATGCTGGACTCGCAGCCGGCCGCGCTCCTCGGCCAGGAATCGGACGACATAGGCGACGATCGCACCGGCGGGGAGGGCGAGCACGGCGATTCCCAATTGCATCCACGTGCCCAGGGCCAAGGTCGTCGTCTCCATCAGCCAGATCACCACCATGCCAGCGGCGACCGCTCCGGTCGCTGCCGCAGGTCGCATTCCGAGGCCGGCGACCGCTCCGGCGAATGCCGCGATACCGGCGACAAGGGCAATCCAGCCGACACCTGCCGTCCCGACTAATCGGCCCGAAAGCGCCGCCTGGGCAGCGACAGCGTGCAGATGGACTCCTGGTACGGTTGGGGCATCGGGGACCGACGCCGCCAATCGGCGAAGACCGCACCCCTCGTCGACCGGTACTTCAGTTTTAGGCGAGGGGATAAAACGGGACGGGGGTTTTTTTCGGTCCTCCTCCGGCAGGGTCGAACCGACGAACACGACCCGGTTCCGGAAGGCTTCGGCAAGGGCTTCGGGGTTCGTCTGCGCGCACCGGATCACATCGATGAGGGCGTAAGTCGGGATGGTTTCCGGATGCTGAAATTCGGTCACGAGAATCTCGGGGGGAGGGGATTCGACGTCGGCCCGTCCGAGGGCCGCCCCGACCAGGCTCGGCAACACCGCGCCGCCCCTGGTTACGAACCGCGTCCGAATGCGCCGATAGACACCATCCTCGTCGGGAAAAACTTCGAGCAGGGCGATGGCGTCGGTGTCGAACCGCAGGGCCGCCTGATAGTTCCGAGCCGGCGCCATCCGGACCGAGCGGCCGAGGACGACCCGGTCGCTCTGGCGCGACAATGTGGCCAGGAAGGGCTTGTCGAAGTCTTTCCGAAACTGGTTAGCCGAATAGGACAGGATAAAATCGAAGGCCACCACCTTCGCTTCGGCCGCGGCAAGGGCGTCGATCAGTTTGGCCCACTCGGGTCCCATAAATGTGCGGGGGTAGCGAGACAACTCCTCTGAATCAAGGCTTCGCGACTCGACGGCAACGACCGCGACCTTGCCGTCATCGGTGTCGGCGGGGGCGAAGAGGGCGTTTGCGCCGATGGCCGAGTCGAACAGCAGCCCGTCGAGCCAAACCGGGCCCAGCCCGGCACCTCCGGCGAGCAGGCCGGCAACGAGGCATCCGATGGCAGTGACAACGCCATAGCGCTTGCGAAACGGCGAACGCGCGACTTCCGACACCTCTCAGTCGACCCGAAGCAGCGTCAACGTGCCTTTTCCGGAGCGGCCCGTGGAACGGACCTTCAGGCGTTTCTCGAACGTGCCGTCGCTGGTTCTGAGGGTGACGACATAGGGCTCACCCTTGGCCAGGTCCGGAGCGGACTCGGGCCAATGAAAGACCCGTTTCTCGACTTCGGAGTTGAGTAGCGTGCGATCGCCTTGCGACACGGCGATGGTCCCGAAGTCATCGGCCCTGGCGCCGACGAGCACGAACGTGGGCCGCGTCGGTACCCTGTTGCCCGATTTGCCGCTGCGCAAGACCACGCCGCCGACCTCCGAGGCGCCGCTCACGGCGATGGTCTTCGGGCACTTCGACCTTTTTCGGTCGAGGATCTTGCCGCCGCTGGCCAGAAACCGCTCCTGCGTGAAGTTGAGCCGGCCGCCGCGCACCGTAACCGCCTCGCACCGGGCGTAGTGCAGAAACTCAATCTCCGTGTCGGGACCGAGCTGGATCGGATTGCCCGGTTCGATCTCGGAGAAGGCTTCGACCGCCGGTTCGGTCTCGCCCGTGACAGCGAACACCAACGCGGCGGGCGACGCCGCGCCGACGGTCACGGCCACTGCGGCCACCACCAAAATCCAACGATGGAAGCGCTTCATCGCTGGTCATCTCCTTCGAAATTGTGTGTCCTCGGCTGTCCCGAGTGTGGAGTTGATGATAGCCTGATTCTGCGAATGAATATAATAATGACCGAGGAGTCATAACCTCGGCCGTCGGAGGTGGCGGTTTGACGTCCAAGGGGCAAAGCACGGCGAGATGGCGATGGCCGGCGATCGTGTTTGCGGTCGCCGCAGGATGGGTGCTCGCGTCGTTACCTTTCGACGGGGCGTCCGTGCGGGTGGCATCCGCCGCCTCGCAGGCCGATGATCTTCTCATCATCGACTGTCTGCTGCCGGGTAAGGTCCGGCGTCTCGGTACCCGGGTCACCTATGTCACGGCGCGCAAGGCGGTCAAGACCACTGCGTCCGACTGCGCCATTCGCGGCGGCGAATATACGTCCGCCGACCGGGCCAGCTATGACACGGCATTGAAGATCTGGATGCCGCTGGCCCAAGCCGGTGACGCGGAAGCACAGACCTACGTCGGCGAGATCTTCGAAAAGGGCCTGGGCGTCGAGCCGCAGCATGCGATGGCGGCGCGCTGGTATCAGCTGGCGGCCGAGCAGGGGCACTCCCGGGCGCAGATGAATCTGGGAGCGCTCTATGAGAATGGCCTCGGCGTGCCGAAGGACAAGGCCAAGGCCTTCGAATGGTACAGCAAGGCGTCCGGACTCGAGGCCGGCTCCTTCGTGCCCGGCGAAGTTCAGGAGGAGTTGGAAACCCTCCGCCAGGAACGGCAGGACCTCCAGCGGGAACGCGACCAGCTGCAGAGAACTCTTGACGGTGTGCGCGATGAACTCGACCGCGCGCGAGAGGAACTGGAGCGCCGCGCCGATGCGGCCGCATCGAGCCGGGCGGAGTTGGATGCGGCCCGAGAACGGCTTCAGCGCGAACTCGCCGCCGGCCGCCAGGATCGGGTCGTCGAAGTCACCCGCGAACTCACCGCGAGATCGCGGGAACTGGAGCAGCGAGACAGTGAAGTCGCGGACCTGAAGGCGCGGCTTGCCGCGTTGGACCGTCAGGCCAAGTCCCTTCAATCGAACCTGAGCGACGAGGCCGCGCGGCGCGAGCAGGAAATCGAGCGTTACCGAGCGGAAGCTAAGGCCGCCAAGGCGCAGCTTCGCCAGGTCACGTCCGATCTTGACGTGGCGCGAAGCGATCTCAACGTTGAGCGGCGGCAGGCCGAATCCGCCCGCCGGTCTCTCGATACGGTCCGCGAGCAGTTGGAAGCCGAGGTTGCCGCGGGCCGCGAGGAGCGCATCGCCCAGCTTTCCGCCGAACTGAGCAGGAAGTCCACGGACCTTCTGCAAAGGGAACAACAGGTTGCCGACCTGACCGGCCGGCTCGGCGATCTCCAGCAGCAGGCGGAGACCCTCAAGACGACGCTGACCACCGAACTCGGCGCCCGCGAGGAGGAAATCCGCGAAGTCCGTTCGGAGGCGGAGGCGGCGAAGGCTGCGCTTGGCCGCCTGGGTTCCCGGCTGGAGGAGGCGGAATCGGCGCTCGCTGCACAGCGCAAGCGTACCGAAGCCAGGCGCGGCGAAGTCGAAGCATTGAAGGGGGAAATGAATCGCCTACGCCAGTCCGCTGAGCGGGACAAGGCGCGCGAGGAGGCCCTCCAGCAACAGATTGCCGATCGCGAATTGGCTCTTGATGCGGAACGTGAGCGGGCCGCCGAATTGTCCGCGACCGTCGAGTCGCTGCAGGGCGAGACCGAGCGGGTTCGCAGCGAGGCGGCCAAGCGGGCGGAGGCCGAAAAGGCGCAGTTAGCCGGCGGGCCTGTCATCGAGATCATCGACCCGCAAATCCCGGTCACCCGCGCGACGGAGCCAGCCACCGTGGCGATCAAGGCCAAGGCCGAACGGCTGGTGATCGGCAAGGTCCGGGCCGACGGCGAACTGCTGGGACTCACCGTCAACGATGTCGAGCTGACGCCCAACGACGCGGGAGTCTTCCGCGCCAAGGTGCCGATCACCGACGCGCGGACGAAAGTGACCGTTGTCGCAATCGATGGATCGGGCCGGCGCAGTACGTCGGAGTTCGTGCTCGCCCGCGCGGCGGGGACCGCCGCCGTCCGCAGTGCGGAGGAGGGCGCCAAGCCTGCGGCCGCTCCGGAAACGCTGGACATTGAATTCGGGACGTTCCACGCACTGGTGATCGGCAACAACGACTACAAGTTTCTGCCGAAGCTGGAGACAGCCGCCAATGATGCGGCAGCAATCGGAAATTTACTTCAGAGCCAGTATGGATACGAAGTAAAGACTCTGCTGAATGCGGATCGCTACGCCCTTCTTTCGGCACTCAACGAGTTGAGAAAGGAACTAACCGAAGACAACAACCTTCTGATCTATTATGCTGGTCATGGGGAGCTCGATCGTGTAAATAATCGCGGGCATTGGTTGCCGGTTGATGCCGAACCGGACAGTACGACGAACTGGATCTCCAACATCCAGATCACGGACGTTCTCAATGCCATGTCCGTGCGGCAGGTCCTCGTCGTCGCCGATTCGTGCTACTCGGGCACCTTGACCCGCTCGGCCATCGCCCGGCTCGATGCCGGCATGTCCGAGCAGAAAAGGAGTAAGTGGTTCCAGTTGATGGCCGACAAGCGGGCCCGCGTGGTGATCTCGTCTGGTGGTGTACAGCCGGTTCTCGACAGCGCCGGCGGCGAACATTCGATATTCGCGCAGGCTGTGCTCGATGTGCTGTCGGCGAACGACCGTATCCTCGAAGGCCAGCGTCTGTTTGCCTTGGTATCCAAGAAGGCGGCGGTGGCGAGTGCCGAAGCCGATTTCGATCAGGTTCCGGAGTATGCGCCGATCAAGTATGCCGGACACGAGGCCGGGGATTTCTTTTTCGTGCCGGAGTCGCGATAAATCAGAATTGAAACGCGCACGACGCGCGTTGGTGCGGGGGAATGACATGATGAACGCAAAAGCAGGGATGCGCGCCCAATCGATCCTGGTTGCCGCCGGGGTTGCGGTGCTCACGATGATAGCGACGCCGGCGGCGGCGCAGGACGCCCTGTTCCAGAACTTCTTCACGACCATGTGCAATGCCGGCGGCGCATCAGGCGGATTGGCGACGGCATGCGGCGTCAACAACAACATCGCCGGCGACAGCGAAACCTCACTCAACCCGGCCCAGGTCAGCGCCGGCGCCGAGATTTCACGCGGCCGCGCCGAGGCCATGGTGGAAGAGGCAGGCGAGCGCATGGAGAAGTCCCGCGACGAGGCTGCCGGTTTCGTGACGGCGGCTGGCGGCGACGACGAGGAAGTTTCGTTCGGCCGGCTCAGCTTGTTCCTCAGTGTCTGTCCGGCAAGTTAACGGTTTTTTTAGAATAGGTCATGATTGAAGAGGGCATCTTCTGATTTTTGTGGAGGGATGCCCGATGTGGACAGTCGAGAACCGCGCGCTTTACGACCG
>Ga0209561_1000102_pt1 | contig 26602 bp, 26 predicted proteins | sample WorMettrBAHAMAS2_FD_187393 | JGI IMG/M metagenome (GOLD analysis project Ga0209561, IMG submission 187393) | Marine gutless worms symbiont microbial communities from Max Planck institute for Marine Microbiology, Germany - Inanidrilus... | ecosystem: Host-associated > Annelida > Digestive system... | reverse complement strand
CACGCCGCCGCCGACGGTGAGCGGCATGAAACAGACCTCGGCGGTGTGCGAAACGACATCGAAGATGGTATCCCGGTTCTCGTGGCTGGCCGTGATGTCGAGGAAACAGAGTTCGTCGGCACCGGCGAGCCACAACACGGAAACGCCCAATACGCCGGCCAGGGTCAGCAGCTTGTTGGCGCGCGGCTCGAACTTTCCGTTTTCCCAGCTTTCCAGCGTTTCGGGCACGACGCCGACCCGCCTGGCCAGTTGTTCTGGGGTAAAGCCGGCGGCCTCACGTGCTTCGACAATCCTTTCGCCCATCGGCATCGGTATCCTCCTTGATAATAGTGTTCACCGCGCAACCGCGAGGCTGCGCGCGCTCTGGCCCTTTCGGGAGATGACAGTATTGGCGACCGATTCGGTCGTGGATGAACCCAGGCTCCCTGGCAGAACGGGCGATGCGTCGCGGATGCGGGTCGGCGCCAGGAACAATGCCGGATTCGAATTTCGACGTGGCCCCACCATAACATAGAGAACCAGGCCTTGCATTCACCGATGCGGAAATCGCCCGAAAATCGATAAACTTCGGGAAGGCAAGAGGGACCGTTCCAGGCTGACCACCCCAACCGATGCGTGTTACAGTCGCGCCAATGCCTGAAGAAACCGATCCTTACGCCCCCCTGCGCCTCGCCCTCTACGAGCCCGACATCCCGCAGAATACGGCCGCCGTCCTGAGGACCGCGGCCTGTCTCGCCGTGCCGGTCGACGTCATCGAGCCCTGCGGCTTCGTATGGGGCGGCAAACACATGAAGCGCTCCGGAATGGACTATCTCGAACAGACCGAGGTCATGCGGCACGTGGACTGGGCGGCTTTCCAGGACGCGCATCGAGGCTGCCGGCGGGTGTTGCTAACGACCCGCGCCGAGCGGGCCTATTGCGATTTCGCCTTCGCGCACGGCGACATTCTGCTTTTCGGCCGCGAGAGCGCAGGCGTGCCCGAAGCCGTCCATGCCGCCGCCGACGCGCGCCTCACCATCCCCATGGCCCCGGGCGCGCGCTCCTTGAACTTGGCGGCCACCGTTGCCATGGTTCTGGGGGAGGCTTTGCGGCAGTTGGGCAGGTTTCCGAAAGAGTGAAACGGACAGGCCGCCAAATAGGGGGATCAATGGACAGGGACTTCGGCAGCGAGGAACACAAGGATAAGGCCCGGGCCTGGTTCGAGCACCTGCGGGACGACCTTTGCGCCGCCTTGGAGGCCATCGAGGACGACGTGGTCGGGCCCAACGGCTCGAGCGAGCGCGAACCAGGGCGGTTCGAACGCAAGGCCTGGCAGCGCCCGGGCGAGGACGGCTCGAAGGGCGGCGGCGGTGTCATGTCGATCCTGCACGGCCGTGTCTTCGAGAAGGCGGGGGTCAACGTCTCCACCGTCGAGGGCGAGTTCTCCGAGGAGTTCCGCAAGGCCATCCCCGGTGCCGCCGAGGATCCCCGCTTCTGGGCGTCGGGCATCTCGGTGGTCATCCACCCGTTGTCGCCGCTGGTGCCGGCGGCGCATATGAATACGCGCATGATCGTCACCACCACCGGCTGGTTCGGCGGCGGCGGCGACCTGACGCCAGTGTTTCCCGACGACGAGGAGACGGCGACATTCCATCGAGCCTTCAAGCACGCCTGCGACGCCTTCGATGCGGACTACTATCCGAAGTTCAAGAAATGGTGTGACGAGTACTTCTTCCTGCCGCACCGGAACGAGCCCCGCGGCGTCGGCGGCATCTTCTACGACAACCTCAATACCGACGAATGGGACCGCGATTTCGACTTCACCAAGGAGGTCGGCAAGGCCTTCCTCGGCGTCTACCCGAAACTGGCCCGGCGCGCCATGGACCTGCCGTGGATCAAGGCTCAGAAACAGGCGCAAATGGTGAAGCGCGGGCGCTACGTGGAATTCAACCTGCTCTACGACCGCGGCACCACCTTCGGCCTCAAGACCGGCGGCAACACGGAGGCGATCCTGATGTCCATGCCGCCGGAAGTCGCCTGGCCATGATCGAAACTGACCGAACGGTCAATATAAATACGATCCAGATAGTTGAGGCGGAAGATGACCGATCGGCAAGCGTCCAGCGAATCGTCGCCGATGACCCCTGGAGCATGGATGTCCTCGAAACCGTGCGTCGTCTCGGATTGCCCGATTGGGCCATCGGCGCCGGTTTCGTAAGGGCCCGGGTGTGGGATGAACTGACCGGCAAGGCGCGCACGCCGCTCGGCGATGTCGACGTGCTCTTGTTCGACCCGGCCGAAAACGATTCGGCGGCGGACGCGGCATTGGAACGGAAACTCGCGGACATCCACCCGGACGTTCCCTGGTCGGTCACCAATCAGGCCCGTATGCATTTCCGCAACAACGACAGGCCATACCGGGACACGGAGGACGCACTCCGCTTCTGGTTGGAAACACCGACCGCCGTCGCCGTACGCCTCGAGGATGATGGCACGATTACGGTGCTCGCACCCCTCGGCCTCGACGATCTCTTCGAGCTCGTCGTCCGCCCGACGCCGGAGACCCGCGAGCGCGCAGACAAAATGGCGGCCTACCGCCATCGCCTGGTGACCAAGGCCTGGCCGCAGAACTGGCCGGGCCTGCGGGTCGAGGACCCGTGAACCGCGCGACTTTTCGCCCCGTTGCCCCGCTGCCCCGTCTCCCCTAGGGTGCTGTGCCCTATTGGAGGAACCGCCATGCCCGACCGCCTGTCCCTCGCCAACATCGAAGAGGCATCCCGCGTTATCGACCCGGTGTTCCGCAACAGCCCGCAGATCGCATTCGACACCTTGTCTGACATACTCGGCGCCGAGACCGTGCTCAAGGTCGAGACCCTGAACCCGATCCGCTCATTCAAGGGACGCGGACCCAGCTATTATGTCCATCAGCTGACGGACAAGACGCCGTTGATTGCCGCGTCAGCCGGCAATTACGGCCAGGGCCTAGCCGTTGCCGCCAAGGCCCGCGGCATTCCGTTCACCGTTTTCGCCGCCGAGAAGGCCAATCCGCTGAAGGTCGAACGCATGCGGGCGCTGGGCGCCGAGGTCGTCCTCGGCGGCACGGATTTCGACGCCGCCAAGGCCCGCGCCCGAGCTCATGCCGAGAAGAACGGCTACCCCTTCGTCGAAGACGGCAAGGAACCGGCGGTCAGCGAAGGGGCCGGCAGCATGGCGGTCGAGCTGCTGGCCTGGCCGGACCCCTTTGACGCGGTCCTGGTGGCGCTCGGAAACGGGGCGCTGATCAACGGCGTCGGCACCTGGATCAAGGCTCACGCGCCGGAGACCGAAGTCATCGGTGTCTGTGCGACCGGCGCGCCGTCCATGCAGCGCTCCTGGCAAACCGGTACCGTCGTGACCACGGAGGCCGTGGACACCATCGCCGACGGCATCGGGGTGCGGGTGCCGGTGCCCGAGGCCCTGGATGATATGAAGGATACCGTGGACGATGTTGTGCTGGTCGACGATCAGACGACGCTGAAAGCGATGCGCCTGCTGTTGCTTCATACCGGTTTACTGATCGAACCCTCCGGCGCCGTCGGCGTCGCCGCCCATTTGGCCGACCCGGATCGCTTTTGCGGCAAGCGGGTGGCCACCATCCTGTGCGGCGGCAACGTCACCGAAGAGCAGTTTCAGGCCTGGTTCACCGCGGGTGCCGGTGCCGGGTCGGTATAACCGCCGATCCGCTCAATCCAGTCCTTCACGGTCCTTGCCGTTTCCGTGTCCGGTAGCCGGGCCGGGTCCGTCGACAGATGGGCCGCCGCCGTTCCCGGATCGCCCGGCCTCATCGAGGCGCCGAGCTGATCCATCAGACGCAGCGCCCGGCTGTTGCCATTGAGCACCAGACCGACGAGCGTATCGATCCCAAGGCACCGCGATGAGGCCATCAAGGTACCCAGCAGCACCTTCGACAAACCCTGACCCTGGAAGTCGTCACAGACCGTAACGGCGGCCTCGGCGACGTGGGAAGCATTGCCGTCGCGAATCCAGCGGCCGAGGCCGGCGCCTTCATAGGTGGTTCGGTCGATCAGGCACCAGGCGACGTGATCGTTGCCGTCGACGCTGCTCAGGTAATCGACGTCCTGTCGGCTGGCGCGAAATCCACTGCTGTGAAACCGGTGATAGCGGGTGGTTTCGGACAGCCGATCGATGGCGCGGGCCAGGTCCTCTCGGTCCTCCGGCTGCAGGGGCCGCAAGACCAATTGTCGCTGGCCCGGCGCAATAACCTCGATACCGGTCAGGTTCCTGCTATGGACCATGGGCACCCCTTCCACAGAGTCCAATCTAGGCGCCTTTTTCGGTCGTGAAAAGGATCGGCAGCCGGAACGTCACCTCGACGGGTTGGCCAACGAGGCCGGGCAGGACTATCTCTAGGACCATGAACCTGCGCCGCGCCCAACGCTCCGACCTGGACCTCCTTCAATACTGGGACGGCAAACTCCATGTCGTCGCCGCCATGGGTGAAGACGAAGGGTGGGATTGGCCCGCCGAACTCGGGCGCCATGCCGATTGGCTGGACATGTTGATCGCCGAGGAAGACGGCCGCCCCATCGGCTTCATCCAGATCATCGACCCGGCTCTCGAGGAGACCCATTACTGGGGCGACGTCGAGACTAACCTTCGTGCCATAGACATCTGGATCGGTGAGGAGACGGATCTCGGGCGCGGCTACGGAACCCGGATGATGGCCTTGGCGCTCGAACGTTGTTTCGCCGATGTCTCCGTGTCCGCCGTCCTCCTCGACCCCGCGGTCTCCAACCACGGCGCCCACCGGTTTTACGAACGGTTGGGATTCGAACGGATCGAGCGGCGCAACTTCGGCAAGGACGCGTGTTACGTCTACCGGCTGGAGCGGTCGGATTGGTGTTGAAGCGGCGCTTACGCTGTAAGATAAACCAAGGGATGAATTTCCGGACACGGCACCACCTTTTGGCATGACCGAACGCACCGTCAAAGCAAAACGGGGACGACGACCCCCGTATCGAGTTGGCGCCCTGATGACCGTGTTCTGCGTCGTCATCGCGTTCTGTTCGGGCGCGTCGGCGGTGTCGGCCGATGACCAGGTTCCGCCCCCCGACGTCATCATCGAAAAACGGGGTGATGTCACCAACATCCTGACCACCACGCCGGCCCTGAAAGAGCAAATCAAGCTGTTCGAGGCGATCCAAAAGAAGCCGCGATCAGCCGACGCCGAGGTGATCGCCTGGATCTCCGAAAACGCCGACCGCCTGACCCCAAACTTCCTTTTCGAACTGTCGCGCCGATTGTTTGACAAAGACGCGGACGCGGCCATGGAGTGGTTCGTCGTGGCGTCGACCCGTGCCCGCTTCGACGCCCTTCGTTGCGCCGACCCGACGTCGCGTCAGGGCATCACTTTTCTGCCGTGGATCGCCGTGAACGTCGAACAATACGCCGACAACAACCGGGAAGCCTATGGCCGGGCCGGCCTCAGGGCCCTGGCCCGGCCGGACCTGCTGACCGATCGCGTGACGCCGATGTGGATCTGCGTTCACGGCATGAGGGCAGTGAAATCGGCCTTGAAACAGGAGCCCTTGGCGGAATCGAGATGGTTCGTTCCCGAGGACGAGTGGCCGGCAATCGAGGACAAACTGTTGGCCGCCTTGGCCGAACACCTCCGCCAGCAAAGCCTGCCGCAGGACGATCCGGTGCCGATGGATGCCCGCACGTTCACCGTTAACCATTCCCCCGACTCCATTTTTGTCGAACATTTCGCCTGGTTGACGGCGACCGAACTGGTAATCGGCGAGCGAAATCCGGCCAAGCAACGGGGCATCGACACTAACCTCTATCTCTGGCAGCCGGGCGCACCGGGGGCGCCGCTGGAGATCGCGCGGGAGGCCTCGGGTTTATGGTGCGCCGGGCGCGGGAACATCCGGTATGAGACCAAACAGCGCCACCTGACACCGCGCCTCATCGAGTTCACCTACAGGTTTGGCCCACCCTTCGATACGAGAAAGGGGACCTACAAGGATGACCGCAGGTGGGACACGCCGAAACAGGATATGAGCATATCCACTCAATCGCCCCATGTCGCCGATTATGCCCAGATCAGCCCTTTCACATGCGAGCGTATCCGCAACGAGCGGTTTTCACGAGCTTACAAGAGCAATTGGTTGCCGTTGATCGGTAACGATGGGTTTCTTGGCTTCAGCTACAAATACCGCGAGGAATTGATGAAGCCGGACCCCACCGTCTATTACGCCAACAATCGGGATCATCCCGGTTTGCCTTTGCCCATCCATAGCACCCAGGTCCTGCCTTATTGCGTCGCATACTTCGACTATACGGCGGCCTATTTCCTTCAACCCTGCGCCATCCGTCACAAGCAAGTGAATGCCTTCAAGAAACAACCCTGCATTCCCTATTGGTGGCTCAAGAAGGTCGGAGATTCCCTGCATGTAAAGGATCATTGCCTGCCCACCGATTCGGTCACGGCGAACCTACCGGTCATGGTTCCCAGCCGCGCCGGCATGCTACGTGTTGCGAAGTACAGACAAACCCACCATGGCCGCAAGCCAGGTGGAATCTACCTGACGGCGCCGAACGGTGCCGTTACCAAAATCGTTGAGGCGGAGGTCGACAGGGTGACCATGTCATCCGAGGGCTGCCTTCTCGCCTATGGCCAACGCGAATCCGATTCGGGCCGCCAAATGGTCAGCGTCATCGATGTCTGTTCAGCCGGACCGCTGGCCGGGCAATGAACCTGTATTCGGCTAGTCGTCGACGGCGTGAGTCCCTCGCTCGTCGGCAAGGTGATATACTGACCACAGGTAAAGGAGGCCGGTTGCCGTGACAAAAAAACCTACGAAGAATTCCGCCAAGCCTTTCAGTTGGACCTACTGACCGTCTACAAGAACGCCGGCTGGACCTGGTCAGTGCGGCCCCAGCAGCCGACCCTTGGCGCTTCGGTGATCTCGCTCAACCGCTTCGCCGAGCGCCTGTCGGATATGACGGCGGAAGAGGCGGCTGATTTTCGCGATGTCGTCGTCAAAGCGGAGATGACCTTGCGGCAGGACGAACGAAGTCTTGCGGGTCAAGTACCAATCGCGGTCGTGCCCGAAATACTCCTGGTCGGCGGCAATCTGCTCGAATCCCACATAGATGGCATAGAGGTCGAGTGGCCGTAAACCGGCCGGATTGGGGTTGTCAGGCGGTGGCGGGCAGTATTTGAAGGTATTTCGCCGATCGCTCCATAGGTTACGGCGGTCCTTTCTCCACTGAACGAACTCGGGTACATGGCGCCTGACAATGTCGGATGACAAGTTATTCATGGGGATGGTGGCAATTGCGTCTAGAATCGTAAATAGGCCGGGTGGACTGGGGTCTCGTTCGTATCTGTTATCCGGCCGGCTCTTGGCGTCGACAACAATCACCACGATCTTTTCAGTTCTTGATGAGTTGACTCTGGTGAGAAGACTCCACGGAGAGTCAGTGGACAAGAGCGCTGTCAACGGGCCTCGGAGTCCGATGTTGTCGGCAACACCACCGTCGAGTAGGTGGATGTACTTCCGTTCGGTTACGTTACGGTAACTCCAGGCAACCCGGGCGCGGGATACACGGGGCCCAATGGACGACAATTCTTGGTCCTTCTCGGCCATTCTGATCCAAATCGGTTTTTCGTACACGCAGTGGTCCGCGTAATTGTTGACCTGTAGTGGCGTAAAGGCGACCGGGAAGTTGGACGATGCTGCAACGGCGCGCGCCACCTTGAACGGTGTAAGATCGGAGCACAGGAGATCGAATTGCGACTGAATGAAGGTAAAAGGCGCTCCCTTAGACATGTCAGTGGCGTTGATTAAAATGAACGGCCGGCCGTTCTCTGCCATGTCGGCAAACGTGTTGTCCTCGAATATCTCCCGGTCATAAAACTCGGAGGCCAATTCGATTCGTCCGTAGGTTGATGAGGCGAGTTTCAACCAATTGACCGGATTGAGCAGCCGTGCCACCAGTTCCCCTTCGATGTCCCGGTAAAGGAAGCGATCCTTGAAACCGTCTTTCTCAGCGAACAGACGGTCGCGGAACAGTCCGTAATAGGCGGCTGTGAAGCTGCCGCCGGACACCGACGAGATGACGTCAACTTCGTCGAGCAATCGCCTTTTTTTGCCTTTCCAGTAGATCGTCGTATCGCGCAGTTTTTCCATAACGCCGAATGACAGTGCGGCGGCTCGCGTACCACCGCCGGAGAAGGTCAAAATGACGAAAAGGCTTTCCGTGTTGCCGTCAGCTTTCAAGGTATCGAAGCGGTAACCGGATTGTGGATCCAAGCGGCTCATCGGTTCGTTGGCCGGATAGGTAGCGCAGCCCGCGAGCATCCCGCCGACCGCGAGCAAGGGTAGTAAGGGTTTGGCGAACCGGATCAATGTTGTCTCCGTCGACGGCTGCCACGGTCTCGTTGTCGTTACGAACCGTGAGGCTTCGCGCATATCTATATCAAACCCAAGGAATTAGAGGGTATTTCATGAAAAAATGTAATCTAAGCTGGCTTTAGATCAAAGCAGTGGGCGTGCCGGCCGGCAAGGGTCGACAAGGTTGCCATAACGGTTTAGAGACAAATCCCGATGTCGATCTATTTCATCCGCCACGGCCAGTCCGAGTTCAACGCCGTCTTCGAGCGGGGCGGTGAGGACCCTCTCATCTTCGACGCGCCCCTTTCGCCGCTCGGCCGCGAACAGGCGCGCGGGCTCCGCGATCAGGTCGCCGGTCTCGGGATCGAGCGGGTCGTCACGTCGCCGCTGACCCGGGCCATCGAAACGGCGCTGCATATCTTCGACGGCGGTCAGCCCATCGAGGTCGATGCACGGGCCCGAGAATTGTTGATACACAGTTGCGATGTCGGCCGGCCTCCGTATCAACTCGCCGCCCGGTTTCCGACGGTACCGTTCGATCACTTGGATGACGTCTGGTGGCACCAGGGCCCGGCCAACGATCACGGAGTCGCCCGCGAACCGGTTCCCGTGTTCGAGGACCGTGTCGCCGAATTCAGAAACTGGCTGATCGAGCAGCCGGACCGAAACATCGCCCTGATCGGACACGGGGACCTGTTCAAGGCCTTGACCGGGCAGAAACTCGCCAACTGCGAGGTCCATCTGTTCGACAAGGATGCGGAGTTCGAGCCGGGGCCTTACACCTGACCTGGCGAAACGAGAGTCGCCTTAGACCCGCTCCAAAGCCAGTGCGATACCCTGGCCAACGCCGATGCACATGGTCGCGAGCGCATATTGCGCGCTACGGCGGTTCATTTCCCGGGCCGCCGTCAGCACCAAACGCGCGCCGCTCATGCCCAAGGGGTGGCCGAGGGCGATGGCGCCGCCATTGGGATTGACCTGTTCGGCGTCGACGGGAAGGTCGAGGCCGCGCAGGCAGGCCAGGGCCTGGGCGGCGAAGGCCTCGTTTAGTTCGATAACACCGAAGTCCTCGATGGTCAGGCCGGTCAAGGCCATCAGCTTTTCCGTCGCCGGCACCGGCCCGATGCCCATGATGCGCGGTTCCACGCCGGCGACCGCGGTGGCCAGCACCCGGACCGTCGGCTCGAGCCCGTGTTTCTTGACGGCTTCTTCTGACGCGACGATAAGCGCCGCGGCGCCGTCGTTGACGCCGGAGGCGTTGCCGGCGGTTACGGTGCCGCCGTCGCGGAACGGCGTCGCCAGGGAGGCCAGCCGTTCCAGGGTGGTGTCTGCCCTCGGGTGTTCATCCGCATCCACGATCACCGGATCGCCTTTCCGTTTGGGGATCGTTACCGGCACGATCTCTTCGGCAAAGATGCCGGCGGCCTGGGCCTTGGCGGCGCGGGCCTGGGAACGGAACGCGAAGGCGTCCTGGTCTTCCCGTTGAACGGAGAATTCCTCGGCCACGTTCTCTGCCGTCTCCGGCATGGAGTCGATGCCGTAGCGCTCCTTCATCAGCCGGTTGACGAAGCGCCAGCCGATCGTCGTGTCGTGGATCTCGGCCTTGCGGGAGAAGGCTGTATCGGCCTTCGGCATGACCATCGGTGCACGCGACATGCTTTCGACGCCGCCGGCGATGATCAAATCCGCTTCTCCGGCCTTGATGGCCCGCGTTGCCTGGCCGACGGCGTCCATGCCCGACCCGCAGAGCCGGTTGATGGTGGCGCCGGGCACGCGGGTCGGCAGCCCGGCCAGCAGCGCCGACATACGGGCCACGTTGCGGTTGTCTTCGCCGGCCTGGTTGGCGCAACCGTAGAGGACGTCGTCCACGGCGGCCCAGTCGGCGCCCGTATTGCGCTCCATCAGGGCCTTGATGGGGATGGCGCCCAGGTCATCGGGGCGCACCGAGGCCAGGCCGCCGCCATAACGTCCGATCGGCGTGCGCAGGCCGTCGCAGATGAAGGCGTCAGGCATTTGAGCGGGCTCCGTCAATCCGGGTCAGCTGTGCAAGGCCTCGTACTTGGCTTGCAGTTCGTCTTGCGATTCCTCGAAATCGGGATTGGGCACGATGCAATCGGCCGGGCAGACCAGCTCGCATTGCGGCTCGTCCTCGGCGCCGACGCATTCGGTGCACTTGAGCGAATCGATGACGAAGATGGGGTCGCCGTAGGAAATCGCTTCGTTGGGGCACGGATCGACACAGGCATCGCAGCCGGTGCAGTCTTCGGTGATCATCAGGGCCATGGTCCGGTTCCTCCGTCTTTTTTTGATACTCTACGACGCCATGGCCAACTGACCCAAGCGGGCCAGCTTTTCGTGGCGGAATGCGCCCCAGATGGCGGCACCGATGGCGCCGGCGTAGATGGAATCCGGATGGTTGTGTACGTCGACGGCGACCTTCTGCTCGACCATGGATTCGTTGAGTGCCGCCAGAAGGCCGGTGTCCAAGGCCAGGCCGCCGGTCATCAGGACGTCGCCTTCCTTGACCTTGATGGCGCGCAGGAGCTTGACCAGCCGCGTCGCCATGGACATGTGGATGCCCTTGAGGATGTTCGCCGCCGTGATCTGGCGCGACACCATGTTGATGACGTCGGTCTCGGCGAGGACGGCGCAGATCGACGACACCTTTTCCGGGTCGTCGGCCTGTCGCGACAGTTCACCGATCTCTTCGAGCGTAATGCCGAGGTAGCGCGCGATGTTCTCCAGGAACTGTCCGGAGCCGGATGCGCATTGCGACGTCATGCGGTAACTCAGGACCTTGCCCCTTTCGTCGATGACGATGGCGCGGCCGTGCAGTGCCCCGATGTCGAGGACGGCGCGGGCTTCGGGCTTGAGGAAAATGCCGCCTCTCGCGTGCGTCGTCATTGAATAGAAGTGGCCGGTGGAGAAATCGAGACTCTCCGCTTCTCCTGTCGTCGCCACGTAGGCGACGTCGTCGGCCGAGACGCCGGCGTCTTCGAGCGCCGCGTCGTAGGATTCACGGGCCAGCTTCAATGGATCGCGCTGGCGGATCTTCTCGATGTGCCGGCTCAACCATTTGATTTCGCCGTTGCCGCCGTCCTGGACCTCGAAGACCACGGCCTTGACGGCGCCGGTGCCGACGTCGATGCCTGCTGTGATGGTCATGTCTGGTCTCCTCCGATCAGTTGACGGCGCGACGCGCGAAGGTGGCCGCGCCCAGCGCGCCCGTGTAGATGCTGGCCGGGTTGATGTTGATGGTGACCTCGCCGTAGTTCTCCTTGATCAGCTTCTTCAGTTCGGTGACCGCCGCCTCGTTGTTGGCGACGCCGCCGGTGAAGGTGAACTGATCGGTGATGCCGCCGGAACGCGAGATGATCGACATGGCTCTGAGGATGATGGCCCGGTGAAGTCTGGCCAGGATGTCTTCCCGCTTCTCGCCAAGTGCCAGACGGTCGCGCAACTCGGCGCCGGCGAAGACCGTGCAGGTCGAGTTGATGCGCACCGACTTGGTCGCCTTCATGGCCAGCGGGCCGAGCTCATGGAGGCCCATGTTCATCTCGTCGGCGATATAGCCCAAGTAGCGCCCGCAACCGGCAGCGCAGCGGTCGTTCATCTGGAAGTTCTCGACGATGCCCTTGCCGTCGACCTGGATGGCCTTGGTGTCCTGACCACCGATGTCGAGAACCGTGCGGGTGTCTTCGTACATCATATGGGCACCCAACCCGTGGCACAGGATCTCGGAGCGGATGTGCTCCTTGGGGAAGGGCAGGGTAACGCGACCGTAGCCGGTACCGACTACATAGGTTTCTTCCAATTCGACGTCGACGGCCTGACTCATGGCGGCCTGGGCCTTGTCTTCGTCGACCTCAAGATGCGGCTCCGTCTCGACGACCCTATGCAGACCGCGCTTGAACTTCTCGCCCATGTTGCCTTCCGGCGGGCGGTTCTCGACGTCGATGATCGATTTGTCATAGAGGTTGAGGAGTGTGTCGAACGGCACGTCCGCCTCCTTGGCGACTTCCTCACCCAGGCTCATGACCCGCGAGCCGGCGATGTCGCGGAAGAAGTCGGACTTGCGCTTGGCGTCGCGGCTGAACATCTCCGGCGCTTCCGCCTCGATGCGGTGGAAGACCTCGTTCAGCGCCTCCAGGATGCCTTCCTGGCCGTCACGCACGTGGCCGGCACAGGTTTCGCGTAGATCCTCCAGCTGTTCGAGGAACTGAATCATGCGGATGTTGAGTTCCAGATCCTCCAACAATTCGTCGACGTACTCCGCCTTTACGGCGTCGCCGAGATTGCGGCTGAAGAGCGTCAACCGGGCGCCGAGGCGCGCTTCCTGTTTGGCGACGGCGGCCGCCGTCTCGTAGTTGGAACGCGAGTTGGTGATGCCGCGGCCGAGAACCTCGAAGTCGCTGTCCATGAGGACGGCCTTTGTCGTCGTCGAGCCGAGGTCGATACCGATGAAACAGTCCATGTGTTTGTCTCCCTCGTGCCCGTCAGGCCGCCGCCGCCGGCGAACCGCCGCCGGTGCGTTTCTGGTCGATCATCTGGAAGTAGCTCTCGAGCCGGTTCTTGACGTTGGCGGCCGAGAAATAGCGCGGATCGACGAGATCCGTCTCGATAAAGGCGGCCGGCTTGCCGGTCCGTTTCTCGACCTCGCGCATCATCATCAGCTGACCGGCCGAGAAGCTGTTGCAGCTCTTGATCGAGTTGACCAGGAATCCGTCGGCCTGGTACTCGTCCATGTAGGTTTCGACCATGTCGACGCGGCTCGGCAGGTTGCGGTTGGTGTAGCAACCCAGGCAGTACTCGGCGAGGCTCTCCAGAGGCCGGTCCGGGTCGTGGCGGAAACCGTCGTAGTCGTAGACGCCGCCGACCTTGGTGTAGGTCGAGGCGACGACGACAGCACCCTCGTCGGAGAACATCTTCCAGAAATCACGGAAACTGGTCCAGTTGGGCGGACCCTCGACGACCAGGCGGTATTTCTCCTCGCCCATGTCGCCGTCCGGCGTGATCGGTCCCTCACCCTTCTCCATGCGCTGCTGGATCTCGCTTTTGAGGATCTTGTAATAGTCGACCGCCTCGTCGGTGCCGCGGAAGGCGGTGAAGATGGGGCCGATGTAGTAGACGCCGCCGAAGTAGGCGTCGATGGGCGACGGCTTGTTCTTGGCGCTCTGCAGGACCCAGACGAAATCGTCTTCGGCCTCAGCGGACTTCTTGAGGATCTCGCGCAGCTTGTCGATGTCGAACTTGACCCCGGAGACCTCCTCGAAGGTGGGGATCACCTCTTCCTTCAGCTGTTTGACGACGTAGTCGCGCATGTTGTCGGTGGTGTGGCCGTCGCCCTCGTAGGGGACCTGCAGCATCACCGTCCGACAGCCGTATTGGTCGCGCAGCAGTTCGAACCATTTCATGAAGGTGAAACACCCCGTGTGGGAGAGCAGCAACAGGTCCGGCACCGGCATCGGCTTGCCGTTGGGTGCGATCGAGCCCTTGGCCATGTTGCCGATGTCGGCCTTGACGTAGGTGCAGACGTCCTCCGAGTGGCCCATCTTCTCGGCATCCATGATCATGCCGCCAGATTTCTTGCGCATGCCGTTCTGGATGGCGTTGATCTCCGGCAGGTTGTTGAGCATGTCGAAGCACATGACCAGTTCGTTGAGGTTGCCGGGAACGTAGGTGGCCGACACCTTCTGGCCGCGTTCGGTGGCACTCGTCAGCTTCTCATAGTTGTCGGCGATCATCTCCTTCTGCTTCAGCATCGAAGGTTCTTTGACCACCTCTTGAGTCTGTGTCTGGGTGCTCATGCTTCACTCCACAATTTGATGGTGTCGGCGAAAGTTCCGGCCTGCTCGCGGATCGGCTGCATCTGGCCGGAGTTCTCGGCATATTTGAACGAGATGTGCGGGATGTTCTCGCGGGTCAACGCGCCGGCCAGCATCGGGCGATCCAACAGCGCCGGATCGCAGAAGCTGGGGGCGGCGAAGATAACGCCTTCGGCGGCGCGTTGGCGGACGGCATCGACCAGGTATTTGCCCTTGCGTGATCCGTCCGGCTCGTACTTGGCCGCCGTTTCCGTCGAATACTTGATGAAGGCTTCCGACAGGTTGGCGATCGGGTCGCCGTCGGTCGGCACGTCTTTCAGCAGCCAGCGGGTGACCAGCATGTAGTCGTCATCGACGATGTAACAGCCGGCCAGCTCGATCGACTTGACCAGGTTTAAGGGCGGCTGTTCGCAGAAGGAGCCTTGCAGGATGATCCGGCAGTTGTCGCGCATGGGCCGGTCTTCGGCTTCGGCGGCGGCCAGATAATCCTGCATCAGTTGCGAGTGGTCCTCGACGGGAAGCACCATGCCGGCCCGCATCAGGAGATAGACCTCCCAGGCCGGCGCCTTCCAGGGTGCCTTGGTGCGGTAATCGTAGACCTCATTGACCAGTTTGCGGTTCTCGTTGAAGACCGCGATCGAACGGCGGATGTCGTCGTCGCTGATGGTGCGCCCGACGACGCCCTCGAGACCGCGCTTCAGCTCATGGAGTTCGTGGGTGTAGTAGTTGCCGCCGATCTCGTCCTGGTAATTCTGCGGCACGTCGAAGTATCGGGCATAGACGTCGGGGAACATCATCTTCCACATACCCGACAGATTGCGGATGACGTCGCAGATGGACGAGAACAGCATGCCGTCGACGAAATCGAGGCGCTTGGTTATGGCCAGTTCGATGGTCGAGCGCGGGATGCGGCAGATGTAGCTCTGGTAATAGGCGTCGCCGTGGATGACTTCCATGTTATCGCCGCCGCCTAAAATCCCTAAGGGCAGCATGCCGCCGGCGTGGATGATCTCACGCGGTACGTAGACCGGCATGTAGCCGATGACCTTGCGGCCCGGCTCGGCGTCCTTCCACTTGCGCGCGGCGGTAAAGTCCAGGTCCTCGTAAAGTTCCTGGCAATAATCGACGATCTCGGAGACCTTTTTCATGACTAGCGGTGCTCCCAACTGGCTTTGCGTTTCCCGATGAAGGCTTCGAGGCCTTCGACGGCGTCGTGGGTCTTCATCAGTCCGTTCAGATAGAGCGCCTCGACCCGGTCGAGGTCGGCCGTCACCTCGTCGCGGAACCGCGCCCGCGCCGCATCGACGGCGAACATCAGCGAGCTCCCGGAGAGACCGGCTAGATTGTCGTTGTAGTAATCGAGGGCCGCCGCTTCCGGGTTTTCGTCGGTCTTGACGGCAAGGCCGATCTCGGCCGCCTTCTCCCCGCTAATCGAGCGCCCGGAGTATAGCATATCCTCGGCGTGTTGGCGGGCGACCAGGCGCGGCAGCAGGCAGCTCGCCGCCGGCGCGAAGACGGCCAGTTTGATTTCCGGCTGGCCGAGGCTGGCGTCGGGGGCGACAAAGATCATGTTTCCGGCCATGGCCACTTCGAGGCCGCCGCCGAGGCATTGGCCCTTGATGGCGACCAGGATCGGCACCGGGCAGGCGACCATCTTCTTGATCAGGCTATGCAGGGCGCTAAGCATGGCGGCGCATTGATCGGGCAGATGCTCCTCGACGCTGGCGCCGAAGCTGAAATGGGGACCGGCGTGGTCGAGCAGGACGGCCTGGACATCGCGGCTTTCGTTGACGCTCTCGAAGGCGGCGTCGAGTGCGGCGATCATCTCGGCATCGACGATGTTGGCCTTGGGGCGGCCGAGGCGCAGCCGCAAGAGCCGCCCGTCGTCCTCCCGCCAGACCGTGAGCGGCGCCTCACCCATCGCTGCCGGCTCCCGGCATCAGGCTTTCGATCAGTTCCGGCGTCCACGGGGTGCCGACGGCCAGCGCCTGGCGCAGCTTGACGAAATCGATCTCGCGGCCGGTCTCCTTGGTGCCCTCGTTGAAGGCCCGGAAGCCGGTGCGCGCCTCGTTCATCATGTTGAGCGCCAGCCAGGAGCGCGAGTTCTCTTTGTTGGCGTTCCAGGCGTTGAGCTTGGGCTTGCGCAGTTCCTCGAGGCTCTTGGTCATGCACTCGGGGAACGTCTCGATCAGTTTGGCACACAGGCTTTCGACCTCGGCGTCGAGCAAGCTGAGATCGACTTCGCCCGATTTGATGGTCTCGCGCCCGGCCTTGAAGTCGGCACCGGACTTGAACTCGCCGTGTACGATGCGCCCGTAGTCGTCGAACATGCGGTCCGTGACCACGGTCGGGTTGGCGACGAACTCGCCCCCATCCTTGAGGGCCGGCACGATCCCGGAAACGATACCCAAGCGGTAGGCCTTGTGCGCCGAGAAAGGCTCGCAGAGCGTGCCCGACACCATTGCCTGTTCGCAGCCGATCATCACCGGCAGGAAGTCCGTGGCGCCGCCGATGGCGGCCGAGCCGTGCTTGGGGCCGGCCTGGCCGAAGTTGGCCAGGTCCTGGGTCACCGAGAAGTCGCAGGCCATGCCGATTTCCTGGCCGCCGCCGATGCGCATGCCGTTGACCCGGCAGATGACCGCCTTGTCGCAGCCGAGGATGGCCGAGACCATGTCGGTGGTGTAGGAGTTGTACTGCTTGGGGTTATCGAGGGTGATCCAGACGTTGTAGAGGCCTTCGGCCGGTGAACCGTCGAGGCGCTTTGCCGGGCGCTTGTCGTAGAGGATGCCGGGAACGACGGTTTCAGCCGCGGCGATCAGGTTGTGGTCGTTGAGGGCTTCCGGCTTGGTTTCGGCGATGATGGCGTCGGTATCGGGCATTGTCTGAAAAACTCCAAAAACTATCCGTGTTGCGGCACCAGGATGGCGCGGCGTTTCAATTCGTGGCCGTGGGCCGCTTCGAAAATGCGGTTGATGTCGTCGAGCGGGTGGCGTTCGACGAAGGGCAGCACCTGGACCTTGCCGTCGAGCACCAGATCCAGCGCTCCCGGATAGAGGTCCGGCGTGCAGCCCCAGTTGCCCAGCGCCCGGGCGTGGAAGGCCATCAGGTTCGACAGGCGCAGCTCAAGCTTGGCCATGGTGAAGCCGACGACGCTGAGCGTTGCGCCGTGGACCAGGAGGCCGAAAGCGGTCTCCTGGCCGGCCGCCGTGCCCGAACATTCGAAGATGAACCATTCGGTCATGGGCAGGCCGTTCTCCTTGGCGAAGCCGCCGATGGCCTTTTTCAGGTCCCGCCCGGAAAGCTCGCGGGCGTTGAAGGTGGCGGCGGCGCCGTATTCCGAGATCATCTTCAGTTTCTCGTCGTCGACGTCGATGGCGATGACGGTGGCGCCCATGGCGGCGGCGATCTGGGCGGCGTAACCGCCGACCCCGCCGACGCCGATGACGATGGCGAGCGAACCCGGGCTCACTTCCGCCTGGACGGCGGCCTGGTAGGGCGTGGTCACGGCATCGGCGACCACTGAGAGGTCGCCCAGTTCCATGCCGCGGGCGGCGAGGCGGGTCAGGTCGACCTCGCAAAGGCCATTGGCCGGCACCGTGATGTGCGAGGCGAAGCCGCCGTGGATGTCGTTGCCGGGCATTTTCTGGTTGCGGCAGATGGTGCCGCGGCCCCGTTTGCAGACATCGCATTCGCCACAGGGGATGACGGCGGAGATGATCACCGGCTTGTCGTACCAGTCCTCGGCGCCGGGGCCGGTGTCGACGACACGGCCGGCGATCTCGTGACCGAGACACAGCGGCAATTCGTGGTTGGTGCGCACGCCGTCGTAGAGAAAACCCAGGTCCGTATGGCAGACGCCGCAGCCGTCGACGGCGACGGTGACTTCGCTGTTGGCCGGCGGTGTCGGCACGAAGTCTTCCCGGGCCAGCGGCTTGCCGACTTCGGTCATCATCCAACGGTGCGCATAAGCGTTCATGTTCCCTTGTCCCCCCGAGGTTGATCCTCGTGTCTCCCCTGAGGTGCCGGCCCGCCCTCCTCTCAGGCGGACCGGCGACAGGGAGGCTTAATACATAATTCGGTACTGTAATGCGTATTTAGGGGTTTGTCCATAGGTTTTTTGCGGGTTTGGGGAATTTCAGGATCCGGTTTTAGGGCGGTTCGAACGCCTTGCTGGACACCCGGCATCCACTCTGTGCGGAAGGCTTCCGAAACATCGAAGAAGACGATACCCTTCAGGCTGACGGGTATTCCGGTTTTGGTCGGCTCGCAGGAAGGAGCGTATCGTGACACTGAGCAGCGATGAAATCGCGCGGTACAGGGATCAGGGCTACCTCCTGGTGGAGAACGTCATCTCCACCGAGCAATTGGCGGCGCTACGCCGCACCACAGACGATCTCATCGACGCATCGCGGACGGTCACCGAGTCCAACGACCGATACGACCTCGACGAAGGGCATTCAGCCGACAACCCGCGCCTGACACGCATCAAGCTGCCGCACAAGCTGGACCCCATCTATTGGGACGTCCTGGTCAACAGCCGCATCACCGAAGTCCTCACCGATCTCCTGGGCGCCGACGTGGCGCTGCAGACGGCGAAGTTGAACATCAAGGCGCCGGGCGGCGGTATGGCCGTCGAATGGCATCAGGACTGGGCCTTCTATCCCCATACCAATGACGATCTCTTGGCCGTCGGCCTGATGCTGGACGATGTGGACGCGGACAACGGGCCCTTGCAGGTGATCCCGGGCTCGCACCGGGGGCCGGTGTTGGACCACAGCAACCGGGACGGCGTCTTCTGCGGCGCCGTCGATCCCGATGATCCGGACTTTCGTTTGGAGGACGCGGTGACCCTCACCGGCACTGCCGGTAGCGCCACCGTCCATCACGTGCGGATGCTGCACGGCAGCGCCCCCAACCGCAGCCGACGCTCGCGCATGATCCTGTTCTACGAATGCCTGGCCGCCGACGCCTGGCCGCTGGTCGGCGGCGACAATTACATCCACCGGCAGGGCCCGGCCGCCATCTGGGAGGACCTTGGCGACCGCATGATCTGCGGCGAGTCCTCCCTGCAGCCCCGGATCGAAGTCAATCCCGTCCGCATTCCGCTGCCCTTGTCACCGGAATCCGGCTCCATCTTCAAGGTCCAGAAGTCAGGCGGCGCAAGTTCCGCTTTCGAATAGGGCTGCCGTCTATTCCTGCAGAGTCGGCGGGTCCGGGTCCTCGTCCCAGTCGTCGTCCGGGAGCGGCACCTTGGCGAGCCAGTCCTGCATGAGTTGAATGTGCTCCTTCTCTTCCTCCATCAGCTCGCGGGCCAGTTCGCAGACCTCGCTGGGGCCGACCGTCTCGCAGACCCGGGAGAAGAAATCGAAGGCCCGCTGTTCGCCGCGCAGCGCCAGCTTGAGCGCGTGATGCGGCGTCATCAGGTAATGGACATCGGTGGCGGTGATCGACTCAGGCGCTTCCTCGTCGAGCCAGCGGAAATCCCAGGGCGAGATGTGCGGCAGCGTCATGTCGCCGACCCGGTCCAGGACCTTCTGCACGTGGATGCCCTCGACATGGGCCATCTTGCGGAAAAGCGCGGCCACCTCCTCGTTGTGGTGGACCTCCATCTGCTGGGCCAGTTCCTGGTAGCGCTCCAGCGCCTCCTCCTCGATGGCCTTGGCGTGGGCCAGGAGCTCGGCGACGGTGGCGATCGACTTGTCGGGGGTCACGTCGTTTCTTTTGTCTCTTTTGGGTGCCGCGTTAGACCGCGAACTGTTGGCCGAGCCTTGAGGCGTCCTGTTCGGCGTCACCGACCGGCACCGCGTAGGGTTTGCGGTTGCCGACGTATAGCACACCCAGGTTGAAGCCGTCGTCGGTCATCAGGCGCCTCGCGGCGCGGCCGATTTCCTCGGTCGGATCGACGGGCGCGGGACGCGCCACCTTTTTCCAATCCCTTTGGTCGGGCCGGAAGGTGACGCAGGGGCTCAGGACCTCGACGAAGGAAAAGCCCGGGTTCTTGATGGCCTCGACGATCAGCTTGGCGGTGCCGTTGGGATCGCCGGAGAAACCGCGGGCAATGAAGTTGGCGCCCGAGGCCAGGGCGATGACCAGCGGGTTGAAGGGCCTGAGCCCGGTGCCGCCCGGCGAGAGGGCACTGTCCCAGTCCGGTTCCGTGGTCGGCGACGGTTGGCCCTTGGTCATGCCGTAGACCCGGTTGTCCATGACGATGTAGGTCATGTCGACGTTGCGCCTGCAGGCATGCAGGAAGTGATTACCGCCAATGGAGAAGCCGTCGCCGTCGCCGCCGGTGACCAGCACGGTCAGATCGGAACGCGACAGCTTGAGGCCGGTAGCCAAGGCGGTAGCACGGCCGTGTACGCCGTGGAACCCGTAGGTGTTGAGATAGGCCGGGATGCGCGACGAGCAGCCGATGCCGGAGATGACGGCGACGTCTTCCGGCGGCAGGGCCAGCTCGGCCAAGGCCGTGGTGATCGACGATAACACCGTGAAGTCGCCGCAGCCCGGGCACCAGACCGGTTTGACGTCGGATTTGTAGTCGCGGGCCGACAGGGTCGGCAGGGGGGCCGGCGCTTCGCTCATGATGCGCTCCATTCACGGATTTCACGGGTCAGTTCCTCGACCCGGTAAGGCAACGGTCCGGGGCGGTGGATGTGGTCGACGGGGCAGGGGAAATCGAGGTGCCCCATCAGGTAATGGTAGAACTGGGCCGAGTGGTTGAGCTTGACGATGAGCGCCCGCTCGACGCCGTCGAAGGCCTTGGCCCAGGCCTCGGTCTGCAAGGGCGCGAGCAGACGCGGCGCGATCAGGCGGATGTCCTGGCCGCCGGCGCGGAGCCTCGCCAGCGCCTCGCGCACGGCACCGGTGGTCGATCCCCAGGTGATGACGGCGGTCGAACCGTCACCTTCGATATCGGCCCAGTGATCGCCGAACTCGTAGCCCTGAATCTTTTCGGCCCGTTTGTCGAGCTGTTCGGCGTGGTCCGAGACCTGGCTCGACGGCAGGCCGGATTCAGCGTGCTCGAGACCGTCGGCCGTGTATTGGCCGCCGGCCACGCCCGGCACCGACATGGGCGATACGTTGCCGCCGCCCAAGGCATAACGCTCGAAGCCCTCCATCTCGCCGCCGGCAGTCAGGCGCTGGCTGACGAAGGCGATGTCGGCCGGCTCGTCGATGATCGCCTTGGTCTGGCCCAGAAGCTGGTCGGAGAGCACGATGGCCGGCGTTTGCGTCGCTTCGGCCAGCGTCACCGCCCATTGTGTGGTGAACAGGCAGTCGCCGACGGAGAGCGGCGCCAGCACCAAGTGCGGCGCGTCGCCGTGCAGGCCATGGAGCGCGATGTTGAGATCGCTCTGCTCGGACTTGGTCGGAATGCCGGTCGACGGGCCGCCGCGCATGACGTCGACGACGACGATCGGCACCTCGGAGGCGACGGCGAGGCCGATGCTCTCGGTCATCAAAGCCAAACCGGGACCGGAGGTGGCGGTGAGGGAAGGGGTGCCGCCGAAGGAAGACCCGACGATCATATTGATCGACGCCAACTCGTCCTCAGCCTGGACCAGGGCGCCGCCGACCTTCTGCAGATTCTTGGCCATCCACTCCAAGAGATCGGTGGCCGGCGTGATCGGATAGGCGGCGACGAACCGCACACCGCCTTTCACCGCACCGAGACCGGCCGCCTCGTTGCCGCTGATCATCCAGCGGTCCTCGCCGAGGCCGCCGGGCTGCAGTTCGCGGGGTTCGCAATCGGCGTTCGCGGCGAACTCGGCGCCTGCAGCATAGGCCTCGCGGCTGGCCCTGAGCGCTTCCTCACCGCGTTTGACCAGCATCCGTTTCATGACCTCGCCGACGTCGTCGTCAGGCAGGCCGGCCAGGGCCGCCGAGACGCCGACGGCGATCATGTTGGGCCGGCCCTTGGAAATGGCCTTGGCCATGTCCTTCATGGGCAGTTCGATGGCGAAGCGGTCGATGTTGTGCCAGTCGATGGCGATCAGGATGTCGAAAACATCGCCCGGTGCCGAGACCGGTTCGCTCGAAAGGCGTAGCATGGCGGCGGCCTCGCCGCCCCGGATCTGTGGGCCCGAGGAGCGGGTGAACAAGCCGTAGAGACCGGATTTGGCGGCCGCTTCAAGGAGCATGTTGCCTGCCGTAATGACACCGGCACCGCCGCTCCCAGTCAGCGCGATGGAGATGCTTCCCGATACGGCTTTCTGATCGTTCATCAGCCCCTCCTCATTGGCGCCATCCAAGGATCTAGCCCGCCTTGACAGGTCCAGCACCCGCCAGTAAGCTTAAATCAGCAAATAAGTACTTTAATACCACTTTATCAAATTCGTCAAGGCAGGGACGCTGTGGAATGAAGGATTATTTCGACTTTCAAGGACGCGTCGCATTGGTCACCGGAGGGGCAAGGGGGATCGGCCGGACGATCGCCGGGACTCTGTCCGAAAGGGGCGCCAATGTCCATGTCTTCGACCGCGAATTGCCAGAAGATGCCGACGCCCAGGCCGGATTGATTTATCATGCCGTCGACATCGCCGATGCCGCGAGCGTCGTCAACGGCATTGCCACTATCGGCGCCCCGGTCGCGCTTTTGGTCAACAACGCCGGTATCACACGGGACCGCTCCATCGCCAAGATGAGCGACGACGAGTGGTCCGATGTCCTCACCATCAACCTGACCGGTGCCTTCAACGTCATCCGTGCCGTCACGCCCTCGATGAGCGAGGCTGGATACGGGCGCATCGTCAACGTCACCTCGATCAACGGCATCCGCGGCAAATTTGGCCAGGCCAACTATTCGGCTTCCAAGGCCGGTCTTATCGGTCTCACCAAGACAGCGGCCCGTGAGCTTGGCCGTAAGGGGGTCACCGTCAACGCCGTTGCGCCGGGTATGGTGCTGACTGAGATGGCAGAGCAGTTGCCCGAGGAGTTTCGCGACAGGGCACTCGCCGAAACGGTAATCGGCAAGCTGGCGAAACCCGAAGACATCGCCGCCGGCGTATTGTTCCTGCTTTCCGACGCCGCGGCCATGATCACCGGCGAGGTCCTCAAGATCGACGCCGGGCAGTATATTTGAGGCGGCCCGGCCGCCTTTCAGTTTAGCCCCCCGATGAGGTCGGCAATCACTGGCACGGAGCCGCTGATCACAGGGGCCAGGATCGCCAGGCCGCTCTTGGTGATTTCCTTCAGGGAAAGCAGGTTCTTGAAATCGCTCAGCGGCAGGGCGGAAGTCTTGCCGTCTTGCGATTTGTCAAGGCCGCGTTCGACGTAGGTATCGTTCATGATCGTGGCGGCCGGCAGGAATATGGCGAGCAATATGGTCGTGAACAGGAGGCCGTGGACCAGTACGGTGCCGTCCGCTGCCGCCCGGAAGGCCGCCGTAGCGGCGGCGTACGGGTCCATGTAGGCGGTGGGCCAGGTACGCCAGGCGGACATGGTGACGATCCCGGCAACCAGATACAGGGACGCGGAATAGAGCAGGTTTTTCCAGCGCTGCGCCAACTTGGCAAACAGGTCGCGGGCGGCGGCGTCCGCTTCTTCTTCGCGGATGTTGCGATACTGAATCACAAGGCAGCAGGCGGCGACGGCGACGAATACCGAAACGAAAGCGGAGATGAAGTTTTCCACCCCGATCTTCTTGTCGACCAGGCCGAGAAAGCTGTTCTTCACCGGCACGGGGGCGTCGGGCAGGCAACCCGTCGCCGCGCACTTGCCGAGCGTCAGGTTGAAGGCTTGCGGCATGAGCGAGGTGCGCAGATCGCCGCTTTTCGAATCGACGTAGCTGAGAATAAACACGCCGAGGATTATGGCGAGCGCGGGGACGACCCAGCGGGCCTTCAGCCAAGGGAGGCGCTCGGTCAGGATGTGGTTCTTGGCGAAGCTGAGCCACATCTGTCGGAAGGATTGGGCGAAGGCCGCGGCGCCGGCGGCAACGAGGAACAGGAACGACGCTGCGACGCCGTAGCGCGCCTCCACGTGGAGGTCTTTGGTTGGTATCAGCGTGATCCAGTTGCCGAGCGGATCAGGGGTTGGCTGGAGGACGGCTGTATTAAGTCCCCAGCGGACCTCGATGATGTGGACGCCGACGAACGCAACGAAAAACCCCGCCAGGAACGGCACAGCGCTCAAGAATCCGAACTTCACGATGGTCTTCCCGCCCTCGTCGGGCCTCGCCGTATCGGCGCTCACGCCGTCCCCCATTTACGTTGTCTTGGCCGAGACCGTTTCCCCATTAGGCTTAAACTGTAATGGAGAACCGCCGTCGAGAGAAGCCCGATCAGATACCGTTATCATGGTCGGTCGTCGCGTCGCGGCCGTCGTCGCTTTCTTCGCCATCGCCCTCGTCGCCGGCAAGGTCCGCGGCCAGATCCGAGAGATCCGTCGTCACCACGTAATTCTCGCCTTTGATCGTCGGTCTGATCGCCGCCGCCACCTCGTCGCGCCAACGGTCGATGTCGTCGCGTATGGTCTCGGCAATGGTTCGGGCCTTGTTGCGCTCGGTCTCCAGGGCGGCGACGAAACCGCCGGGGTCGAAGACCCGGGCCCCGGCCAGGTCGTAAAGGCAGTGGGCCAGGTCCGCCGGTTGATGCCAGCGGATCGTCTTGGCCAGGACCTCGTGAACCGTCTCCAGTGGCAGCTCGCGCCTGGCCAAGCACCAGCCGGTGATACCCGGCGCCGTCAGCAGCGGCGAAACCGTGAAGCGGATGGCGCCTTCCGGGCGTTCCAGTCGCAACCCATCGTCCGTTTCCTGCCAGGCCTCCGTGAGCGCGCGGACCTTGGTGTTGTGATCCGGCGACAGGGCGCGGAGCCCGTTAAGGTCGGTGAGATAGATGTCGATGTCGTCGCAGACCCGGTGCTGCAGGTGCTGGGCCAGGGCCGCACCACCGCCCCACGACCACACGGTGCCGGCAGGCAGGGTGTCAACGGCGCCGAGCGCCAGGTCGAGCAACCTGCGCCAGTGGGATCGGAGGGCCGGTTGGGTCATGGGTGTCGTCCGTCTCAGGGCCTTGCCGCCTCGAGAGGCGGCGACCTGTTCTGAGTATAAGCCCATCCTCCGCCGAATCGTTTCGCTCGTCCACCCGGATTTTCGGTGCGGAGATGCCGCATCGGAAGGCCGACTCGTCGACAGGTGTCGCATCAACGACGACATCCATATGGCCACGGCATATCAAAAACGTGCCGACGCCGGACCGGACGACGTCATGACTCCTCACCGGCCGCCCCGACGATCATGATGTCGAGCATGCGCCGATTGACCCGGATGACCGCCTGCGCCTGTTTACCCTCCATCAACCGGTTGTTGACCAATACGTCCAGGTTCATCATCACCAGCCAGTCCAGGCCGTCGTCGTCCTCGACCAAGGCGATGCGGCACGGCATGTAGGCGGCGAAGGCTGGATTGCTGGCGACGATCGCGCTGGATTCGAAGGCGTCGCAGTATTGGAAAATGGCCACGTAGGGAACCGTAATGCCCCGCTTGGCCAAGGTCTCGGAGAGATCCTGGCGAGCGACCAGTTTCATGTCCAATTCGGCGGCCCGCTTGTTCATGGCCAGGATGGCGTCCTCACGATCGACGTCGCCAAGCGGGATGCGGGCAACGGTCTGGATGATGTCATCGATCAGGATTGCGGTCCGTGTCGTCGGCGTCATCACCTCCTGCAAATCGAATTGCGGCAACTTGGCGTAGCGGAGTTCGGTCGGCTCATCCAGGGTGGTGATGAAAGCGACGAGGTCAGTGATCTCTTTTTCGCCCAGGTCGTCGAACGTAGTGTCGCCCGGATCGTTTTCGTGAACGCGCGTCCGCGCCTGGAATCCCTTGATCGCCTCGATCAGGTATTCGGCGTGCTGCCCGGCCAGGGGCGGTACGCCCTTTTCCGGTGTGCCGTAGCCGTCCCGTTGATGGCAAGCCCGACGGCATTCCTTCATGTAGTATTTTTCCCCGGCCTCGACATCGCCGGGCGGACCGGAAACGACGAATCGGGGGTCGTTCCTGAGATCGATCTCGGCCAGGAAGGCCGATACGTCGTGGAGGTCCTGTTCGGTAAGATCGTTGAGGCCGGCGGCCGCCACCATGTCCTCGCTCAGTCGCTCTCCGGTGACGAAGTCCTTGAGGATGGAAATAGTGTAGCTCTTGGGCAAGCCGGCGATCCGCGGTGTATCGGGGCCGGGTGCGCCCTGGCCGAAGGTACCGTGGCAGAGCGCGCACCGTTTGTTGATCAATCGCCCGTTGAGTACGTCGACGGCGGCGGCCTCGATCGGCAGCCAGCAGGACACCCCCATCTACCCGACGTTTTTCAGGATTGGGGTGCGGAAAGCGGCTTTGGGGGCGATTTGGGCTTGCAATGACCGTTTCGAGCGGTCGTTTTGCCGGTTTTCGGGGTGTTTTCCGGCCTC
>Ga0209561_1000100_pt1 | contig 26782 bp, 27 predicted proteins | sample WorMettrBAHAMAS2_FD_187393 | JGI IMG/M metagenome (GOLD analysis project Ga0209561, IMG submission 187393) | Marine gutless worms symbiont microbial communities from Max Planck institute for Marine Microbiology, Germany - Inanidrilus... | ecosystem: Host-associated > Annelida > Digestive system... | reverse complement strand
GTGCTGTAACAGGACCCGCGACGAGGCAGGTGGCCCAGCCTCTCTTTCTTCCTGGTATCGACACACAACACCGGTACGCCGCGGGCTCGGGCTTGGCGGCGCAAGGTAGCGATCAACCGGAACTGCTGGTCAACTTGTTTCGGTAAGCGAATTTACGAATATTTCGCAAGGTACACGAAAAATGTGTTCGGACACCAAATGCGTTCCGAACGGCGCGAGGCGGTCACCGTAGTCGTGGAGGTGATGTGCAAACACATGGATTTAGCGACTATGCAGGTGGGAGTTCCCACCCCGAATGGATTCTACAACTACTCGTTCGAGAAAATCCGGGCGGAAACCGATTTAGGAATATCGCGTTTCCAACGCGCAATTAAGGATATAAAGAAGTGTACTGGCTTCGATGTGAACCAGTTGTACAAACAGGACGCGGACGGCTCCTACAAAGGGATGGCCGCTGTGAAGAAAATGTCCATGCACCTCTTTAAGGTGATTGGACTCGGCATCTCAGATGCGGCGAGAACAGCAGAAAGCGAAAGTGCGCATGCTAAAGAAAGAAAGGGAGAGGTTTGCGTTGCAAAGCAGAGACGCGAAATTGCGACGCGCCGACGCGGAATTCGGGCGCGCTAATTCTTTCCAGTCCGTGGCAGAGAAAATACAACACCTCCGCGAGGCATTAGGAAATCTCAATCGTCTCCACACCAACCATAGTCAAAGACGATTCCAACACACGCCACTTCTGGCCCCGTCTCGGCAGCCGGGTGCCCCAACTCGCCTCCTTGTCACCTTGAACGCCTAACTGCTGCAGTCCACGGCGCATTTTCGGCCTATCCCCCCCCCAGATTTCCCGTTACACTTGTGGTACTCCTGTGGACAACTACGTACTCCGTTCACATTAAGTGCTACTCTCTAACTGGAATAAGTGTAAACTGATATTCAGTCTCCATTATCAGAACAAAACCTGTGGATAACACACCAACCTCCAAAGCCACTTATATCGGCTCGGAGAATCAAGTCTTCATGGTAGAATAGTGAATTCCTTAAGCGGGAGTGTAGGGTGATCGGGATGTGGGATCCCTGGAGACAGAGTGGTCCAGACACCTAGTCTTCCTATATCCCTATAGTCTCCGGCATCAACCCATGGCAAACTGCCTGCGCGCGCATCCCTGCGCTTGCACTGGATGAAGTGACGATGGAGTGGTAGGCCCAAGGGACGAATTGTAGCTTTCGGCTCTGTGGAGGCGTTGTGCAAGCCAAGTGTAGATGTCCGAAGCCAGGGCCGAATACGACAAACCGGCGAGGGCGCGTTCATCGAGGGGGACAGCGTGCTTTGTCGATAATGGTGCGGCGTCTTTTATCCCCCTGTGCGATTATTTATTGAAAAACCAGGCGCTTGAATTTCTCGAAGCGGAAGGGCATCGCGTTTTCGTACACACCGTCATTACCGGAGGCCCGGCCCTGCGGGATACCTTGTCCGGGCTGGATTCGATTGTTTCTCAATTCCCAACGGGCACGAAAATCGTCGTGTGGGCGAATCCATTCTTTGGCGCAACCGATTACGACGGGAAACCGTTCGAGGAACTCAAGGCGATCCAAAAGCACACGGGCAGCCTGTCCGGGATCGTTCACATTCCGAAACAGAACGAGCTTTTTGCTGAGGACATGCGCACCCTGCTGGAAAGGCACTTGACGTTCGAAGACGCCGCTGCCGACAAATCTCTCGGCCTCATGAACCGGCGCCGGCTCTCCATCATCCGAGACAATTTGTTCGGAGAAATCGATGAGTCGCTCAAAGAGCTGAGCCGTGCTGGATAAAGAGAAGATTATTCAGACCGTCGCGCAGAAGCATGGCATCCTCCTGGGCGATGACGATCCGATTCTAGCGTTCCTTTCGGTGCACGATGTGCTCCTGGATGACTATCTGGATCGGTTCGATCGCACCGATGCGAACCGTCGGGAACAAATCGAACACTTGCTGGATCGCTTTTCCGTTCAAACTAAGAAGGCGATAGAAACTGCTGTTGGAAGAGAGCGGGAGCGATTCCGTAATGACCTGCAAGCCCTCTTGGCTGCGGAAAGGAAGGCGCACCGGGGTCGGGGTGGCGATGCGGTTCCGATCCTCTTGTGGAGCATTATCGTGGTATCCGTTCTGCTTTCATCCGTGCTGGCCTTCTTTCTCTTCACGTGATTCGAAATGAACCATGCGTGCGCTAGGCAATGGCGAAGTCTCATTCTCTTTTTCGCGTTAGTTGGAAGCGCGCAATCCGGAGAAGGCTATGGCCCCTACCAGGCGAAGGTCCTGCGCGTCATCGATGGCGATACGGTGCAGATCGAAGCCGCTATCTGGCCCGGACTGAGCCAGCGGACCAAGCTGAGGCTCGCTGGCGTGAACACGCCGGAGAAGCGGGGACGGAAGATTTCAGACTGCGAGAAACGGGCTGGGCGCGCCGCCACTGCTTTTACGCGGCAGTTTTTGAAGAGCGCGGAAGCCGTGACGGTTTCCGGGATTCGTCATGGCAAATACGCTGGACGGATGCTGGGGAGCATTCACGTAGACGGAAAGAGCCTGGAGCGTGCGCTGCTCGATGCCGGGCATGCCCGGCCGTACCGTGGCGGCCGCCGCCAGCCCTGGTGCCAGAGCTCGCCTTGAGGATACCGCCTGAGAGGCCCCAAAACGCCCGGTAACGGCTTCCCCGTGCCGGACTTCTGCCTTACTCTGACGCTGGAAACGCGCCAAGGGCGCCTAGAGCCCCCCAGAGCCTTGCCGGAGCTCCGGCCTAATGGCTGGCATGATTGCCTGCGTCCTGGCCGTGCTTGGGATCCTGTTCCTTGGAATCGTTTTTGTCCCACTGGCCGCAATCGCCGCTTCGATTGGATCGGTGCTGGCTGTAAAGAACCTGAATTGGGGCGGTATCGCGGTTGCTGTTCTGGCTTGGATAGTGACGGCGGTTGGGCTGGTTCTCTCGCCTGCTCTTTTGGCCTTGCTCGCTTGAACCATGCCTCCTTCCACTCCGTTGCAAACGCAGGGATGCGTGCGCAGGCAGGGATGCCGAAGGCTATAGGGACAGACAGGAAGATGGGATCTGGAAGCCACCGTTTTCAGGGCGGGACACGCCCGGCTCGCCTGTGAAGTGAGCGGTGCGGTAAGTCCGCCAGCAGCAGGAACCCACCGAAGCGACTCGTTCCAGCATTGAGCCGGAATGAGCGCTATAGGAATCCCCCGACGTTAGGCGGGGGAGGATGTTAAGGCTGAAGGCGACCGCTTGCTCAGTTCCGTGGATTCGTGCGTCCTGTCCACATTCGGCATCCTGCCTGCGCGACGTTACAACATGGCATGCAGTTCCAGATACCACTGAGACGCCCGGTCATGTCCTGGGTGCGTTTCATCGTACACCATTTGCATAAACGCATCGTCTTTCGTTCGCCGGTCGATCTCAAGTTGAGCTTGCTCCGGCAGCGAAGCAACTGGAATGCCCTGATTTTGGTCCCCGGTGAAAGTCCCTAATTGGGGCTGGCCTTCGCCAAGTCGGCTTCCGATCGCGGCCAGGAGTTTCATCGTGGAGGCCAGGTTCATCGAGCCTTCGAGGGCCGTTAGCGTATCGGCATCGAGGCCCAGCGCCTGAACCGCGCGTTTCCCACGGCTGATGAACGACGAGAAGTCCTGACCATATTCGGACTTCAACCGTTCAACATTATGGTCGTTCTCCTCTCGCAATTCAGTTGCCAATTTCTGCGCATACTCGGCATCGCTTTGAAGGACCGAGGCGAAAAGCGCCTGCGCAAGATCTTGCGGAACATCGTGTTCGGCGAAGACCGAGCGAGCGTCCTCCCGGAAGCCGCTCAAATGCCGGTCGGATGCGCGTTCTTTTGGGATCTGAAGATCGTATCCATCTGGCGTTTCCGGCGCGCCAAGCCGCCGATAGATCGCCCGCCGCTCGTCGCGCGTCATTCGGCCATCTTGCGGCAATCGCATAAAATCCCTGCCATCACCAACCCGTTCATTTAGCGTGTGAAAGCTCGCCAGCGCATCCTCAGCCGACGAAAATCCACGTTCCTTCAGAAAATCGCGCACCTTCGGATCACGATACGCACTGAACCAAGCCTCCTGGGCATCCGATGGCGCATGCAGCGCACCGGAAAGGGCTGGCGTCTTCGGTGTCCCGGCAACGGGAAGCCCAATGGGCACGTCTTGCCCAGTAGGTGTAGTGGGTTCAGATTCGGAACCGGCAGTTTCAAGCATGGAGCACCATCCCATTTTGACATCCTCCCCCGCCTAACGTCGGGGGATTCCTATAGCGCTCATTCCGGCTCAATGCTGGAACGAGTCGCTTCGGTGGGTTCCTGCTGCTGGCGGCCTTACTGCACCGCTCACTTCATAGGCGAACCGGGCGTTGTCCCGCCCTGAGAACATTGATCGCGCCGACCACATCGGCGTTTTCCCCGAATCCGCATTCTACGCACTTGAAGCGCACTTGTGTGCAGGGGTTGTCTGAGGACACGTGGCCGCAGCAGGGACAGGTGCGGCTCGTGTTCCGTGGCGGAACGGCAATGAGGTAACCGCCGCTCCACGCCAGCTTGTAATCCAGTTGGCGGCGGAACTCGAACCAGCCCTGATCGAGGATCGCCTTGTTCAGACCGGATTTAGCCCGGACATTTCTTCCCGGTTGTTCCTGACTGCCTGCCGAAGACTTGGACAGATTCCGCACCTGCAAGTCCTCAACACACACCATCGCGTGGTTTTTGCTGATCGTCGTTGTGGCCTTATGCAGGAAGTCGCGGCGGGCATTGCCGATACGGGAATGGATACCCTGGACACGGGCTTTCGCTTTCTTCCAGTTCTTACTGAACTTGGTTTTTCGGCTCATCGCCTGCTGTGCCTTACGCAGCGCATTATCGTGCCGCTTAAAGCCGTTGAGCGGCGTAAGGAACGTACCATCTGAGAACGTAGCGAAGCGGGCGATGCCCATATCGATGCCAACCGAGCCGTTGTTCGGTTGTCGCTGTAGCACCTCACGCTTGGTCAAAATGCTGATGAACCATTTTCCGGCGCGTTCCGATACTGTCGCCTGCCTTATCTCCCCCAGAACGGTGCGGTTGTTGCGGTAACGCAGCCAGCCAAGTTTCGGAAGGCGGATGCGGCTGTTGCCCTGATCGAGCTTGATCTGCTTCGGATTCGGGTAGCGGAAGCTATCGCCTCGCCACTTCTTCTTGACGCGGGGGAAGTTGGCCCGCTTGGCGAAGAAATTAGCATAGGCCTGTTCCAAGATCCTTGAGGGACTGCTGTAACGGGTGTGCCGGCTCGTCCTTGAGCCATAGGGGTCTCCGTGCCATTGCGCCACGCAGTAAAGCAGCTTGGTCAAGCGTGCGTTGAGATCCAGGCGGAAAGCGCGGAGCGGGACTGCAAGGCCGCCGGCTCAATCGCGATCTTCTTGCGTTCGGAAATCGACCGCGCGAAGGTGAGTTGCTTTACCGACGGCTCGTCCGGCAATTTCGTCTTGTTCCGGTCGATCCATTGCGACAACAAGTTCCTGTCCGCCAACGTTTCCTTCGGAATCTCACAACCGATAGCGCTGGCGATCTTGTGCGCGAAGGAGTGCGCCGCCGGAGAGGGCGGTTCACCTGCCATTTTCGCGTTCACGCCGAGCGGTTCTCCGCGTTCGCTGCGCGACCGCAACGTCTCATTGAAAGCGGCCGCGCGATCGACCAGGGTCGATACGACCGGGCCGGTTTCGTTTTTCGTGGCAAGAATCCCGTCGAGCGCCAACTCCATTTCCGCCGTCGCCGCCGGGTCGAGAACCGCTGGCGCCTCGCGGCGCAGCAGCGCGTAAACAGCCATCGCCAGCTCGGACGCCTTGAGTTTTCCGTTCTCGACCGCGAAGAGGTGCTGCCGCTTCAAGCCATCGATGATGGTGTCGCGCGTCGCGGGCGTTCCGATGCCTTTCGCCTCCTTCAGGCGCGCAGATTGGTCCGGGTTTTCGGCGAACCGCATGGATCGACCGGAATAAAACGAACGTGCCGGACGAGCCATCGGCAAAGCAAGCCGCCTTCGCGCGGTCGATTTCCGAACGCAAGAAGATCGCGATCGAGCCGGCGGCCTTGCGGTCCCGCTCCGCGCTTTCCGCCTGGATCTCAACGCACGCTTGAGACCCAAGGCGGCCTCCTCTCTGCTCGAAACAGGATCCAGGAAGCGACGATGAAGGCTGATTCCAAAAACGTGTTGCGTCTTTACGCGCAGCGGTTCGTGTTCAGCGGCATCGTCCGTTTTCTTGTGGAAATGCTCTTGATCGTACTGTTATTGAGTAGCATTTTTTATACTTTCCTTCTCTATGCGTCTCCCGATCATTCGCTTCCGTTCCCCATAACACGGATACTTTTCTTGTGGTTTTCACTCTCGCTCGTTTGGCGGTCCGGTTATCTGTGGATCCAGAATGCCATTTGGCATGAATATGCAATTCTTGCGGTGAAAAAGAGCATTTTCACTGCGGCTCTTGCCGTCTTTGTCTTTATGGCGCCTTGAAATACCCCACAGGTCGATCAAGCAGGTGGAATGCGGCTTGTTCGCCGTGCGGATTCCACCTGCGAAAAGAAAAAACCCGCCGAAAGGCGGGTTCAATTCTATACTGGCAGTATTCGCAAACCAATGTGCAAGTCGCTTCCAATAGCCGTTGGAATAATACGGGCTTGCACTCACCCCCAAGCACCAAAAAATGGCAAGCGATTGAACACTTCAAGTTTCTTTAGAGGCTACCGGGCAGTTTATTGCCCTTGTTCCTCTACTGCAACTATCCGGTTTGGACGCCTGCCGTTCGGAGGCAAGCCATGTCCAATTCGGACCGAACCTTCACATCTCGTACTCTTCTCAACGCGGAAACCCTCGCCAATGCGCTCGGTGGCCGGAAAACCGGCGACGGTTGGGTAGCCCGCTGCCCTGCTCACGAGGACCATCGTCCGAGCCTTTCAATCCAGGAGAGGCACGGGAAAGTCCTGGTCTACTGCTTTGCCGGTTTCCGCCAAGTTGACGTCCTCGATGCGTTGAGACAGCGCGGATTGTGGCCGGACAAGCCGCCGCTGGGCGGCGGCGATCATCCGCGTCCTGCCGTCCCTTTCCTGCTGCCGCCCAACCGCTTTCCTGGCCGTTCGGCCGAGGAGCTGCGGGTGGGATACAGTCCGGTATCGCCGAGCCATCCTTACCTCGCAAGAAAGCGCATCGGCACGCATGGCGCACGGGCTGTTCCGAACCAATCCACGCTGGCGATCCCTCTCACCAGCGGCGATCAGAGGGTACCGGTCCGCGCCTGATCGATCCGCGCCGTGTACTCCGTATGCAGTGCAAGTGCCTTCGCCGCTTCCAGGTCGGCACCGCTCAGGTTGGCATTTCTCAGGTCTTTACCGCGCAGGTTAGCCTCGCCCTTAAGAACACTCGCATCAGCCGCCAAGTCGATCTCTTGAGCGTGGAGACCTTCGGGTTGAAGGAGCGGCAGAAACAACACAAAGGAAAAAACGAGCAAGCTACGATTAAAGATCGTCACGGTTAACTCCTTTTACGGGTGTTTAAGGTAGTAGAGGATTCCACTTCTCTTCTCGTTTCTGACGGAAAGATAAATCATTCAAGATTGGGATTCTCTTCTGTTATGTCAGCTTCCGTTTCCTGGAGTTTTTCAACCGTAGCCCTTTTGTCCCTGATGATTTCCGATATAGGCCTTATGGGGTTTCGGTCCGGCTTCCCCCCCCACTCCCATAGGGCCTCACGCCGCAGACTTCGGTACCCGTCGGTGTGTTTCTTTACGGGAATATGTTGGAGATAGGTGCCGACCTGCGGCGCAAAATGAAAAAATCGGCGGGGGATTTACCCCTCTATTCCCCCCTCTCACCGACCACCTGTTCCCCCCCTTTTTTGCACAGGGATCGGACGAGGGGCAAACGAAAACGCCGTCCGCAGGGGGGAACAGTGGATGCGTGCGGCATCGAGGCCGCGTGTCGTCGCCGTGGTCGCGACCGACGACGGAGCGCTGCCGAGGAAGATAGTGCGCGCGACGCGGCGTGCCGCACCCATTTGCCCGAAGCGCGGTTCCCTGTTTTCAAGCTCGACGGTTTCTGCGCGCTCGCCGTCGATGTCCTTCTCGATCACGGCATCCCAACCCGCCGGAAGGTAATAGGTCAGCTCGTTGCGGCTGCTGCCGTCATGTAAAGGCAGGCTGCCAGGCAGGATCATCTGGTCCTGGTTATCGTCCTGCCACAGGCGATAGATGACCTTGGCCATGAGTTTCAGAACGCCACGGGTGCGCTGAAACCCTTCAATTGTGGTCCAGTCTTCGTACAGGCGGTCGAAGACCTCGGGATGGATAGGATACGCCTGTACCAGCCGCTCATAGTAACGCCGCTCTTGGGTTTCAGAGGGCAATCTCACGCCCTCTGCGACATAGGCATCGGCGAAGGCGCGGCAAACGGTCTCGCTGGCCTTGGGATCGCGCACCGGTTCGAAAAGACGGTGGCGCACGATCTCGAAGGCTTCTTCCGTGGCAACCGGCTTCCAAAGGGCCTGCACACGCCCGAAGGTCTTCTCAAGCGCGCGGAGCGCAGCAACGCCACGCTGACTGCCCGCTTCGACCTCGGATGCGGGGAGCGATGCCAGCACAATCGCGCTCGGAACGAGTTTCGCGGCCTCGGTGAGGGCCTGTACAAAGGACAGATTGCTGTCGTAACTGCCGCCGCTGAGGGTCTGCCCTGCCGGGAATTGCCGGACATAGGCGACCAGCTCGTCGATCAGGATGACGCAAGGGGCATGGCGCTCCAGTAGATCACGGAGTACGTCCTTTCCCGGTGAGGTTCCGGTTGCATCGGCGTCGCTGACGAGGGCACAGGCTTCCTCGCCACCAAGCTGCCAGGCAAGTTCGCCCCACAGCGTCTTGATCGTCTGCTTGCCGTGTTTCCATGCTTGCCCAGGGGAATGCTCGGTGCCATCAAGCACAGCAACGCGCGCCTGGGGCACGTCTATCAGGTCCGCGCGGTCTACGAGCACAGGAACGCCCGCAAGGTAGGAAAGCGCACACTTGCGCGTGGCGAGGTGGTAAACCGCCAGCATGGCGTGGGTCTTGCCGCCGCCGAAGGCGGTTTGAAGCTGCACGACCGGCTCGCCGCCCTTGCCGACAAAACGCTGCGCCACCTGCGTCAGCAACAGGCTCATGCCTTCGGTGATGAAGGTGCGCTCGAAGAAGGCAACCGCGTCCCGATACTCGCGCGGTGCGCGCCCGGTGCGCACGGCAGTGATGTCGGCGGCGAACTCGGCTTGCTGGAAAGAGCCTTCCAGAACGTCCCGATGGGGAACCGCAATTTCTCTCCAAGGCTTCATGCTACTTCCTGCCCCTTACGCGAACAGCCCGGCCTGCTGGGGTACCTGAGCTTCTGCCGCTGCTGCCTCGATGGCGCTCCAACTCGTCACAATCTCATTGTAGGCCCGGGCATCCTCGGCCCATCCAGCCCGCTCGCACAGCGTATAGAGGCGATAGGCGAGCTGGCGGGTTGCCTCGGCATTGTCCAGATCGGCGGCAACGGTCAGACCCGCCACACGCTCACCTTCTGCCTTGAAGATGCGGATCAGTTGATGCAGGAGCTCCCAGACTGGCAGGCGCTCGTCTTTCTCAGGCTTCCAATCAACCGGGTACTCGGACCATTTGAGCAGACGCACGATGCCGCTGATTGCATAGAGCACACCGGACTCCTTTACCTCATCCACGCTCGTGCCCTTGGCGCGGGCAAGCGTATCGGCCTCGCCGAACCTGCCCGCCTTCCAGCCGTACTGCTCGAACCAGTGCAGACAGAACTGAGTGTCGTGGTCGAAGTCGTCCTCGGCCAAGAAGCGGTTGATGAGTTGCAGAGCCGTGCGCACGCTCATCGGCGTGCCGTCGGCTTCGAGGACGGCGGCGTATTTGGAAAAGACCGCCATGCCGGGACCGATGATCGCCTGCGAGAGGTCTACCGGCGCGACCGGCGAGTGTTCGTCTCCGGCGCCTCGCTTCATCTCGTCGAGGGCCTTGGGGAGCACCTGGTTCAGCTTGCGCAGGAAGGCGCGGCGGGAGGTCGTCTTGGCCGAAGCAGAACGCGTCCGGCAGACAAGAATAATACTGGAAGCCAGTGCGTTGGTTCCAGCCCCAATCATGCGGTTACCGAGCTCCGTGCGCATCGGCCAGGTTCCGGTGAGGGCAAAACCCGAGCGGATCACGGCGTCTAGAAAGGTCTCCCACCCCGTACTGATGGTTCCTGCCTCGGCTTTCGTTTCCGATTGTTTGAAGGCGTAGTAGATAGTGACAGGCAAGCACGGATGAGCCTGACCGGCGAGACGCTGCATCGCCTGGGTCATCCCGTCAAGGAAAAATGCTTCGGCCTTGTCCTTGCTACCGTGCCGGTAGGACGTCGCCACCAGCTCGTCCGCCTTCGGGACGGCAAGCGTTGCAAAAAGGTCTGGGAAAACTGGTTTCAGTACCCCTCTGAGCCAGACGTAAAAGAAGTCGGAGGGGTCTGCATAACCGATGTTATCGTAGTAAGGCGGATCGGTGGAGACAACCTTTCCGGCACTCATGCTCTGGTTCTGAGCATCGTTTTGTTGGGAAAACCCTTTGGAAATCGCTGGGACAGTGCCAACGGCTTTACACGTCCAATCAACCATTGCCATCCAGTTTCCTGTAGAAGCACTGAAAGGATTAGCCTCCGCGTAATCCCAGTTCATAGGGATGGCTTGACGAACAAAAGTATTTCTCATTTTCTCGCCGGAACTGTGCCAGCTACATATTGATGACCAATAGTCGCTACACTTATCTACGATAAAGCTTAAATAAACCCCCACGGCCTCGGCATAAGCCAGTGCGCCTGTGCCACCTGCATCGAGCCCCGTCTCGTCATTGGGGAGTCCTGCGGTCACGGCATCCTGAAAAATCCTGTCCATCGCCTCCGTGACCAGATCGCTGAACGTTGTCAGCGCAACGAGTTGGCGGGGGGTGAAGAGGTCGCCGTACGTCGTCAAACCGTAATTTGGCGTCTTGAAATCACGCGGGTTATCTGGAAGTTTCGTTTCTGGCTTCCATTCCGGATGCGCTTTTTGGACGATGGCCTCATGCTCCGATGTTGGTGCAAGATAAATGCGTCCACGCTGACCCTCGGCAACGATTGCCATTAACCTCGCGCTCATACGTCCCGCTTTTCCTTCCGGTCTGATGTGGTTGTAATCGACTGGTACACCAGACATTAGACATCGAAACGCTGCACGTTTACCGGCAGTTGTTCCCGCCTTCGCCTCCGCCGGCGGTTTGTCGGTCTTCACGGTAAACCGGTAACTGTCACCCTCGGTCACCGGTTCCACATAGGCTTCCTTTCCCGCCTTGCTCGATAGCACAAAGGTCGAGGCAAGCGGAACCTCGACGTGCCGGAACGCCGGGTTAGGACTCTTGACCGTACGCGTCCAAATCCACGCGATTACGGGCAGCTTCTGCCCCACATACGGCTTGAGGTCAGGACGCTCCTGCGCCATCTCCGTCGTCACCTCGACCGGCGGATAGAGATGCCCAATGCGTTTTTGCGCCTCCTCGCGCATCCATGCTCCGTAATAACGAACGTCCTCTGCGAGCCCCCTTGCCCCGCGCCAATCCTGATCGACCAGCTCCTTCCTGTTCTGTGCTTTCGGGTTGACTGGCGGCCTTCCGGAAAACTTCGGCGGGATTTCGATCATCGCCTTGTTGATGAGCACAGCAACCGGGTTCAGGTCGCTCGCATAAGCTTCGAGGCCCAGCCGCTGCGCTTCGAGCGGCAGAGCACCGCCACCGGCAAACGGATCGTGGAAAGCGGGGAGCTTGTCAGGATCGAAGAGTTCCATCGCCTGCGGATGATCCTGGTTGATCTCGCAGGTCTCGCACCAGGATTTTCGGATTTCCGCGCGGGCCTTTCCCAACATGGCCTCGTTGGTGGTGTTCTCCCACTGCACAAGGTTCTCGATCAGGGCAAACAGCCGCTTGCGGTTCGCCGCCCAACTGGCCTTGAGGTTGCTGGGGGGAAATTCTCCGGGATGCTCCAGTTCCCACTTCCACGAAGGATCGTTGACCATCTGCGCGAAAATCACCGCACGCGCCGCAGCTAAAGGACGCCGCGCCCACCACAGATGCAGGGTGCTCGGATGGCCGTGGCGGATGGATTTCTCGCGCGCCGCTGCTTTGTTGATCGCATCTAACGGCAATGCGACTTCGATCAGTTTCTTCGAGGAAATAACAGGATGTGCGGTCGTCATTGGGCCTCTGCTCGGACGAGCAAATCGCCCAGATTGAAGTTGATGGATGCGACGCCCCAGCCGGGCTCCCGCTCGAAAGGATTGCGGATGTAGTATGGGCCATCAAAGCTGTCGTCCTCGCCAACGAGTACTACCGCCAGGACAAACTTGTCACCCTGGTTAAAGGCATAGAGCATCTCGTTACGAGAGACCGTGATCGTGCTTGCGCCTTTGACCCGCCCTTTCACCTCGATATGCTGGGGCTCGGGCTGCTTGCCCTGGCTTTCAGGGGGATAGGGGGTGAGGTCCCAGCCGCATTGGTCGGCGGAGACATCGACGACGCGGCAACCGCGCGCCTCCTCGGCCCTACGCACGGCGTCCATCGCAATCCGCTCGATGCGCGCGCGCGCATGCGCGTCGGCAGCGATGGAATCGACCGGCTCCTCACCGCGCAGCCTGTTCATCAGGCCCGCCGGGACGATCAGCGCAGTGCCCAGCATCACGGGCGTGCCGCTCACCACATGGCGCATGGACTGAAGCTCCTTCTTGCGGCTCTCCAAGCGGCTTTCGAGATCGGCAATCGTGCGCCTGACGTTCTGGAGATTGAGACGCACATCCTTGCCCGCTTCGCCGTCCTCCTTGAGTTTCCGCCAGCGGTCCTGCCAGAAGTCGATCTCCTTGTTCAGGCGCTCATTCACGGCGGCAAGGGTCTTCTCCACGTGCGCGATGAACCGGTGCGCAACTTCCTTGCAGTGATCGGGCACGAGGGTTTGCGCAGCCAAGGTAATCGCCCGTTTCTCCTGCCCCAAGGCAATCCAGGGATCGGCAAGCGTTTCTTCCAGCAATGGGCGCTCAGCCTTTGGAAGCGACTCCAAATCGAGATGCGGTGCCCATCCGGCAAACGTGGCCCGGCCATCCGATCCCATGCGCACGAATTGCAGCCGCTTGGAGAGCACCCGGTCATCGCCGGACTTGATCTCATGGGTCAGGAGGAAAAGAAGGGCGGGATCGAGGCCCGCGTCCGCCGGGTCGATCAGGATGGTTCCCCGGCGCAGCAGGTTCGTGTGCTGCTCCAGGAGCCTGTCGGTCATCGAGAGCATCAGTGGATGGCCGGGATGCATCAGCACGGCCCGCTCGATGCCCGGCTTTTCGAGAGGCTGGATGGCCTCGCGCTCGAAACAAATACGGCTGTAGCGCTTCAAGATCGGCTCGTGCTCGCGTCGGTTGCGCCCGGTGATACGGCGGTCGCGCTCGCGGATCGCCGCCGGAATATGGGTGATCTCGAAACGCCCGGCTTCGCGCGGATGGGCCGTACCGCCCAGGGCATTGAGCGCCCTGGTAAAGAAGGCCCGCACGAAGAACGGCTGCAAGCGGCGCGCTTCTGCCTTGTCCATCGCCTCCTTGGCGGCTAAAGAGCTGCTCCGGGCTCATCGTCTCCTGAACCAGTGCGCTGTAGCAGGTCTTTAAGGCTCGTTTCCTCGAAGACTTCGCCCAGAATGTCGAAAACGCGGCCCTTGAGTGCACTACTCTCAGCTTCTAGCTTCTCCAGCAGGCGGTGATAAACATCGCCCTCGCGCGCTTCCTTGGCCACCAGGTTCCACAGATGGCACACCTCGGTTTGCCCGATGCGGTGAATGCGCCCGAAGCGCTGCTCCAGGCGATTCGGGTTCCAGGGCAGGTCGTAATTGACCATCAGGTTCGCGTTCTGGAGGTTCACGCCCTCCCCGGCCGCGTCGGTCGCCACCAGCACGTGCACCTCGGGATCGGAGCGGAACCGAGCCTGGAGACAGCGGCGCTCGTCGCGGTGCGTCCCGCCGTGAATGCTGATGATGGCCTCCGCATTGCCAAGCACGCCCGCGATCTTGCCGCGTAGGTAGTTGAGCGTATCCCGGTGTTCGGAAAAGATGATGAGCTTGCGCTGCCGCCCGGAAGCAGCGCGCATCTCGGGACTGTTCTGGAGGATTTTCGACAGCTCGTCCCACTTGCGGTCCTGGTCCGATGCCACGACCGCCCTGGCCTGCTCCTCCAATCCTTGGAGGCGCACGATTTCGGCTTCGAGCTCCGCCACGGTCCTGGCGGCGGTGGCGTCGTCGATCAGGGTCTCTTCGAGACTCTCCTGCTCCTCGGCGGTGAGCTCATCGTCGTCCTCTGGGATGTCGGCAAGGGTCTCGGCGAGCGCCTTGTGGCCCTTGATCTCGAGCTTCTCATCGCGCAGGCGGTTTTCCATGCGTTCACGGCGGCGCTTGAGCGACTGGAAGATCGCCTCCGGGCTGGAGGCCAGGCGGCGTTGCAGGGTCGTAAGGGCAAAACCGACGGAGCCCTTGCGCGGCCCCTTGAGCTGGTCAGCCTTGCCCATTTCGGTCTTGACGTAATCGGTGACGGCTGCGTAGAGATCGGCCTCGAGCTGGGAAAGCTCATAGTTGACGGTATACGCCTTGCGCTCGGGGAACAGCGGTGTCCCGTCGAACTTCACTAGTTCTTCCTTGACCATGCGCCGCATCAGGTCCGAGGCATCGACCTTGTGCACACCGTCGCGGAACTTGCCGCAGAAACGGTCGGCATCGAGCAGCGAGAGAAACAGCTGGAAATCCTCTTCCTTGCCGTTGTGCGGCGTTGCCGTCATCAACAGCAGGTGGCGGACATGCGCACCGAGCTTCTCGGCCAAGCGAAACCGCCCGGTCTTCTTCAGCTTCGAGCCGGAATAATGAGCCGCGAGCTTATGGGCCTCGTCGAAGACGGCCAGGTCCCAGCCCGGCGCACAGAGTTTCTCCTGAAGCTCTTCTTTGCGTGAAAGCTGGTCGAGCCGCACGACCAGACGCGGGAAATCCTCGAAGGGGTTGCCGCTTGGTGAGGTCTGCTCCAGCGGCGCCGAGTAGATGTGAAACTCCAGCCCGAATTTCTCGTACAGCTCGTCGCGCCACTGCTCGACCAGGCTGCCGGGGGAAATGATCACGATGCGGTGAGAATCTGCGCGCATGATGAGCTCGCGGATATAAAGCCCGGCCATGACGGTCTTGCCCGCGCCTGGATCGTCCGCCAGAACGAAGCGCAGCGGCTGGCGCGGCAGCAGAGATTCATAAACGGCGGTGATCTGGTGGGGCAACGGATCGACGTTCGAGCTGTGCACTGCCATCATGGGGTCGAAGAGAAAGGCAAGGTCGATGCGCTTGGCCTCGCAGACAAGCTGGAAGTCCGCGCCGTCGCCGTCGAAGGCGAAGGGACGCTCAGCGGTGGCGATTTCGACCGAGGCCTCGTCGTCCCGTAAAAGCAGGCGTTCCTTGATCGCCCCCTCGGGGGTCCGGTAGATGAGTTGGAGGGACTCCCCTCCGTGAGGCACGGTCGCGACAACTGAGACAACCTGACTGGCCTCGATGCCGGATAAGCTTTGCCCTGACGTGATCGCTTCGAGTTTCATGGCCTATCGTTTCCTCAGCGTTCCCACATTTCGCGTTCGGCGCTCAGGCCGTGTCATCGCGATCCGCGAGCCCGGTGCAACCGCCGGGGAAGTAGCGGTAGAGGGTGGATTGATCGATCTCGATGCGGCTAGCGGGGCCTGCTTTTGGGTGGAAACGCAAGCGTAACCGACCAGCATGGCTGTCAGTCACCAAATGGGAAGCCGTGCCAATCGACTGCCATGGCGAACAGCTGCTGCTCTGGATACTCTTCGGGCGTGCTGACTTGTCTCCTAGAGGCTTCCGTGGCCTAAGGGAACGGGGGAACATCCTGTCCTTCCCGGAACACCGCAGCAATGCCATCACGACAGCCCAGGTTATCCAGGGGCTCATCGAGCTCGCCAAGGATATCCGGGGCGCCCGTCAGAGGAGCGAAGAAGAAGGATTGTCCGAGGAGAAAATCGCCTTCTACGATGCCCTGGCAGAGAACGAGAGCGCGGTCCAAGTCATTGGGGATGAATAGCTTTGCATCATCGCCCATGATGATCTTAATAGAGCGTGAAGAATAGCGTCACCAAGGCAACGAGGTTTTCTCGGAAACGCCTGGATGCGCTGCACAAGGCGATCTTTACGGGCGAGAAGGTATCAATACACTTGGAAATATATATTACATTTGTAATGAGGTAAGCATAGTGTTTAGCTTTCACCATGTTTCATTAAGTGTTGAGAGCATAGAATTGTCTGCGGAATTCTATTCCGCACTTGGGTTCAAGAAGGTTTATGAATGGCAGGCAGAAGACCGATCTTTAAGGATCGCACACTTGAAATCAGGATCTGTCTTCATAGAAATGTTCTGCTACCTGAGCCCTCAGGCCGCTCCAGAAACTACCAAAGAGTTAAGTACGGATCTGCCCCGAATTGGCGTCAAACATTTCGCCTTGAAGGTGAAATCAATTACTGAGGCAAAAGACGCCTTGATTGAAAAGGATCTCATCAATGATGCAGCAATAACAAGAGGCCATACCGAAGTTGATTACTTTTTCTTACGTGACCCCAATGGTATCTTGGTTGAAATTGTACAGGATGATCGAGGGATCTAGTACCAAGTTTCATCAAAACTTTCCGTTAAAACCATCCCTGTCATCCCTCGCGTATCGAGGGATCTTCGACTTGGAAAAAGTCCTCAGCGCCCAGAATTTCTTGCTACGCTCGAAATGACAACCAGAAAAATTTTATGAAATGATCTACTAGGTCGTGTTGACATATAAAGCTGAGCGACTAATTTCAAACGCACACTCCCGGAGTCCCTGATCGCAAATCCTCTACCTCACTGAGACCAAAGGTGGATCGATCGACCTGAACGACCGCTCGGATCTGGAGTGGGTAGCGTGCACTCTCTGCCCATGCGCGGCTTCTCGCGCGTCGGCATTATTGCTCTTGTCACGGCGCGGCCGATGGTGACGGCGATCTTGTTCGGATCGCGGTTCCTGGTTGGCTTACGTTGGCTCGCCATCGGTTTTGCTCGTCCATTTTGATGTGGTTATTAAGGGTTCCAGCACCGGAGGCCGTTATCCTGGATAATTCCTCGACTCGTCGCCACCCCGCTGATGTTGGATTGAAAGGCTTCCGCCAGCCACCCGGACGAAAACCATCTATGGAAAAGCTCCAGGAGGGCGAGAAATATCGCCCAGAGATCACCAGCGCCTCAAAAATCTAATTCTGCGTACATTTTTCGGGCATTCTGCGTACCAACCCCAACATATATTCTAGGCCGCTTGTCACACGGATTTGGGGAATTCTGCGTATTCTGCGTTTATATGTGAAAAACATCCTAATCATAAGGGATAGCTTACATGCTTGTTTCCGTTTAATCCGCCCTTCGGATGTGTGAATAATGGAACGTCCAGGCTGTTCTTTTTTGCATTTTCGCCCGCCTCCTCCTCTTTTGGGGAACACTACATCCCTGCCATTTCCGCTTTCGTTCGTATCGATCTCATCTTTCCTGAACTGTCGCAAGTATCACGAAGTGTCACAAGCCCAAATGCGACACTTAACCAATATGATACATAAGGAATATAAATTGGCGACGGCTTTAGCCTTCGGCAGCCCACGTTCGTCCTGCATCTGTTACCCCACCCCACTACGCGGGGCGTAGGGCTCCCGCCAATGACTTGACGCCGTGCCGGACGGCCTGGCCTGTCGTCTCTGCGCACGCTCCCGCGCGCACGCCGACGAAACGCTCGGCCCTACGGCTACGCGGGGTCGTCGCTTTCGCTCCCTCGCTTTCCTGTGCTCCTCCATAAAAAATCTCGGCAGAGAAAGTAAAAATCACTTGCGTAACCCCTGCGACACTTGCGACACCAGCAGCGCTGGACGGCCTACACCCGACTTAAAATCGGTTTACTATCAGTTTGTTGTCTTTCTTTTCTATTCTTATATCTCCTTGATCCTCGAGCTCATTGAGAGCTGCGTTAAACCGGTCCTTGTGCCTTATCTCACCTGGGGTCACGTTTCTTTGCAGGTCGCGCTTTGTGATGAAATTGAGTTTGTTTCTATCCATCCATGCGAGAATCGAATCGGCATCTCTCATGGCTTCCGGCATCGATGCCGATCTTAGAAACTGCAACGCTTCGTCCAAGTGCCATTTCGCCACGGCTGTCGCTCCCTGAGTGGCCTGTACCCCAACCTTCCCCACATCACCTGGAGCATCCATGGCTATCTGAAATAGCGCGGCGATCCGGGCTATATTGTCGGCCAGTTTGCTCGCGAGATCGCTGATCGCCTCATACTCCCCGTTTGGCCTCAATTCGTGCTCGATAGCGTCATGGAACTTAACCCATAATTCCTGGGCCTCCTTGTCAAAGCGCAGGATGCAGCGCGTCGGCTTTTCCCCGGGTGTCCGGTCATGGTTCAATAACCCATTTATGAGCTCCTGATGCTTGAATAGCGCGGGCCAGTGCTCTAGGGGCTTCTGATACATCCGGCTTCCTTTTTTTGATTCGGGATGAGTGATTAGGCATCGCACTAGAAATCCTGAATTTCTCGCCAGTCCCTGGCTACGGCCTATAAACTCGCGGAGGGGTTCTTCTTGAACCTGTATACTCAGAGTCAGGCGAGCGGCTCTTACCGTAAATGATTCGGATGTCTTGCGGTCCACTCTTACTGGCTCACCATCCCACAGCGTGTTGTATGCTCCCAGATTTTTTTGAATCGAGCTGTCGCTCATCCCATGCCCTTCGCTTGTCATGACCCCGCCGGAGGGCCAGGTGTCATGCAATTCCCACAACAGTGATTCTGGTGTGACAGATCCGAACCCCCGACTCGATAGAGTCGGGGATAACACAAACAATATCTTTAAGAGATATTGGAGTGGGGGCTATGTGAATAACACGAACCATATATCCTGAGATATTAGAACAGTGCTCCTCCCGTGCAAAATCGCCTTAGTACTTGTGCATAACCCCCAGGGATAACTTAAGTTATCTACGGGTAGTTCGTGATACAAACCGATTAGTTGTACCTCTAGGTACCGATAGTTGGAACCGACGCGCCTGTGGAAAACCGGGGAAATCGTTGCGCGAACGTGTGGATACTTGCTTGCAAGCACCCACACTTTCCCACTGGTTTCCCACACCTCGCCTCGAAACCCCACAGTTGCCGGGAGGCTCCTACGGAGTAACAACAATTTTTTTGAGTTTTAGCCCAAAGCGGAAGGCGGCACGGATCCACACACCGACCTCCACAGCGGTTTGCTTGGCTCCGGGGGATTTGGTCTTCAGGATGGCGATGTGGTCTCGTTCAGGTCGGTAGAACGCCGCAGAGTTGCGGCCACCTGATGCACGGAGGATTCCAGACATTCGTGCGTCCCTGTCCACACTTCGGCATCCCTGCCTGCGCGCGCATCCCTGCGCTTGCACAGCCACGGATGAAGTGATGATGAAGTGGCAGGAGCCCAAGGGGGACAACGAATTGTGGCGTGGCTTTCGGCGTGGAACTCGGTGGAGGCGTTGTGCAAGCCAAGTGTAGATGTCCAAAGCCAGGGCCGAATGGGACAACCCGGCGAGGGCTCGTTCATCGAGGGGGACGGCGTGGTTTTGGAGGCTGGCCACCCACCGGTCATCGAGCCACTCGTACCCCAGTCCTCATCGATCGCTCCCTTCCTCGACCTATCCCCACCCTCCAATGTACCCCTAGGAGCCTCTGAGAGGCTCTCTACGGGCTTCCTGTGCCCTTACCTATGGTACCCTACTGCTGAGGACTCCCAGAGGCGTTTTGAGGGCTTCTGAGGGCTTCTGAGGCCGAGCCGCTTCGGGAGCGGCGGCGGCAGGGAGGCATGGATCCACATTTCAACCGCCAGAACCGCTTCTGGCTCTGAGGAATTTCTGCAGGGTGGCGATGCGGTCTTGTTTGCCGGTCTGTGGAAAGCCGCAGAGCTGCGGCTACCTGACGCACGGAGGATTCCAGGCATCCGTGCGTCCCTACACACTTCGGCATCCCTGCCTGCGCGCGCATCCTGCACTTGCCAGGATGGGCGAGAAGCCTTCAGAAGCCCTCAAAACGCCTCTGGGAGTCCTCAGCAGTAGGGTACCATAGGTAAGGGCACAGGAAGCCCGTAGAGAGCCTCTCAGAGGCTCCTAGGGGTACATTGGAGGGTGGGGATAGGTCGAGGAAGGGAGCGATCGATGAGGACTGGGGTACGAGTGGCTCGATGACCGGTGGGTGGCCAGCCTCCAAAACCACGCCGTCCCCCTCGATGAACGAGCCCTCGCCGGCTCGCAAACTGGATCAATCTTTTTTCTCAATTTAAAAAAATGTATTGAAACATGCTTAAGACCTGATAATTAATCCCGAGTCAAGAGAAATGAGAAAAAATTCGACTCAAAAATACATCTCACTAACCGGAGTTTAGCGATGAACGCGAAACAAAAGCAGATTCCCGAAGTTTCTCAAAAATTCAAAAGCATCATGCAGGATCTTTTGGATAGAAAGCTAAATAACACTCAAACGTTCAACGACCTTTTAGTCGCAGGATCGCGATATAACGAACAGGTTTATTCTATCAACAAACGGAATAGCAAAACCGCTAAAGAGCGATTAAATAAAGCACTGGCTAAAGTCGAAGAAGAATGCTAGAAATCGCTCAGATTTATCACCGTAGTAGATAAATCAAGATCCTTGAAGGCATGCGGAGCATTTTATAAGAAGTAAGCAAAAGAAGAAAACGAGACCGCATCGCCACCACTGTAAGTGGAAGAAGAAAAGTAGAGGAATCTATGACAACCACCGAGACGGAAGAAGGAAAAAGACAGGGGTATATGGATCATGGTTCTGTCGAAGGTCAACTGCAAGTGCTTTCTGAGCGAGGCAGCCTTCATCTCGTAGTGTATGAACCTATCAGCGATAGGCCGATCCGCTGCTACATAAATGAGGATCTGCTGAATAACTCTCGCGATGCTTTTGGGAAGCGCGTTGAGATTTTTGGCGACATCCGATATCGGCCCGACGGAACTCCGAGAAGCATTAAGGCCGAAGAAATCGCTACCTTTCCTGATGCTGGCGATCTGCCAAGTGTCGCTGATGTTGAAGGCATACTTCGGAATTACCATTGAGCAGAGATACGAGATATTGGGATTCTGATTGCTTCTTGGCGCTACTCAAGAGGGAGCATGGCAGGATTCCGGCCTAAAGAGATCTCGTAGAGGAATTTCCATGCTCATCGGTTACATCCGCCTTCCGGCCCAGGACCAAAATCCAGACCTGGAGCGGATCCAACTAGAAGCACTAATGGCCGTCGGTTGCCAGAAAATCGTCAAGGAGAAATCCTCAGGTGCACAGCGGGACAGGTCGGAACTCAGAGCCATCCTCGTCACCATGAGGAAGAGAGACACTTTGGTGGTATGGAGACTCGACTGCCTGGCACACTCTCTGCGGCAGCTTCTCGAAACGATAGAGGAATTGAGCATGCGCGATGTGGGATTTCGCTCTCTGAGCGAAGCCCTGGATGCCACAAGGCCCGGTGGATACTTACTGTTTCGCTTTGCCTGCGCCTTGGCTGAATTTGAGCGCACGGCGGTCCGTGATCGGTTGCGGAAAGGAGTCAAGACCGCACACAAAGAAGGACGTTTTCGTGGTGGTAGACCACGCGCACTGTCCGAGGAAGATCTCACGGTCGCGCGTGCGCTCCTGCGGAATCCGGACAACACATTTGCAGATGTAGCTAAGCGACTGAACGTATCACTACCGACTTTGTATCGTCACCTTCCCGGCGGTCGTCGCCAGGTGGTTTCCAAATGAGCACCAGGAGTAGCAGCTCCTGACGAATCAGGAGTAGATAATGGGCTTTTCCAAAGTTAAATTAGGAAAGAAACGATAGCCGACGCCGGTTGGCCTACCGACCAGAAGCCGACAGGCGGAACGAGAGCCCCCAAGACGGCTTTCTTACGGGCGCCTATCTGGCGGCCGCGTGGAATGACTGGCGGGGGGGGGGGGGGGGGGGGGATCTCTAACTCCGTTTGCTCCGTTTCGATCCAAGTACCAGCCGCACCTATACCAATAAAAAACCAACTTGCGCCCAAAAGGATCACCCCCAAGCTAATATCACCGAGAACAATTATAATGCCTACGGTAATGAAGACAGGGAGAACGGAAAAAATTGCTCCCACCCTATGACCTGTTGACCAGAAGGCGACTGGCGGAACGATAAGCCCCAAGACGGCTTTCTTGAGAACGATTTCTTGGCGGGCGTGCGGAACACCCAAAAAAAATATCCTGTTTCAGTTTCATGGCACCACTACCTGTTCGTTTTCTAGGAAAAAAGGCCTATGCTAATTTCTTCGCCAAGCGAGCCAACTTCCCAGATCAGTCTCACCAGTCTAATCTCGGATTCCCATTCTCAGAGAGCCTCTCAGAGGCTCCTAGGCGCACATGAACGAGCCACAAACCCTGGCCGCTCACCTTAAAGGCGATCATCTAACGGTCGCACGGAATACCCACCAAAACCATGCTGTTTGTCCAAAGCGGAAAAGGAAAATAGGGGATGGGAGTTAACCGCGATAAGCCGGATAGCTGGAAAGACGATATTTCAAAGTCTGTAGATTTTTATAACGATTGGTTCATGGAGTTTGCGCCTAAGGCATTCAGGGAAACGCGCGTCAACACGACGAAACAGGTTGAAGACGCGCTTCAGTGGACAAAAAACTTAACCGATGTTCGTTTGGACCTCTTGCGCGCGCAGCCTGCCGTTTTGCCGATACTACGCATGTCGACCTGTCCACCAATTGCCAGGGACCGCCTGACCGGCCTTGCCGGGGTTTCTAAAAATCTCGTTTTGAAGATGGACCGGGACGGGGAGATTCCGCCGCGCATGAAGACAGCTGATCTTCTCTGTGATCTGGAAAAAATAGGAAACATCATCGAGAAGATGGCGGACCCGGATATTTTTGTCTGGCTAGAGCGGAAGGATGAACAAGGTACGGAAGAGGAAATTCACCGCGCCGCGACGATTGTTGCCGACCGGCTTTGCGGTGCTGTGGCTGATCCGATCATCCGTAACGCCCAGGAGCACCGCCAGCTTGCGGCTATGCGGAAATGGCTCGAAGTCAAAGGCTACCGGATTTTGCAACCTGGAGAAGCCAACAGTTTCGAGGACATGCCAGCCGGGACATTCAGCTTCCGCTCCAATGTCCCTGTGTATCTGGACGACGAGAAGAAGGTCAACATTCCGGTCGACGCGGTGATTATGCCGAAAAATGCCGCGTCTGGCTCTTTCCCTGTCTTGATGGAGGCCAAATCCGCCGGAGACTTTACCAACGTCAACAAGCGGCGCAAGGAAGAGGCTGTCAAGATGTCACAGCTCCAGAAGACTTACGGTGACAAAATAACCTTTAATCTGTTTCTGTGTGGCTATTTTGATAGCGGTTATCTGGGTTACGAGGCTGCAGTAAGGAATTGATTGGGTATGGGAACACCGGATTGATGATCTGTCCGGGTTTGGGTTTTAGATATGCTGAAAATTCAAGACTACGAGGCCAAACGCCTCAATATTCAAGAAGCTTTGGACAGGCAAAAATCACAGGCGGATAGAAATCGTTTGGGGCAGTTTGCGACGCCGACTGGCTTTGCCCGCGATATTCTGCAACACGCTAAAGACTTGCTTCATGACCGTACTAAGGTACGTTTTCTTGATCCTGCGCTTGGTACGGGTTCTTTCTTCTCTGCCCTAGAAAACGTGTTCCCGGAAGACCACGTCAAGGCCACCACCGGGTTTGAAATCGATCCGGCGTTTGTCGACGCGGCTCGCCAGCTTTGGGAAGGGAAAGGGCTACAGGTCCACGGCGGTGACTTCACTCAGGCCACCGCCCCGAAGGCTGAGAGGGACCGCTTTAACTTGGTGATCTGTAACCCGCCTTATGTGCGTCATCATTACATCATCAACGGGGACAAGGCCCGCTTGAAGCAACGGACAAAGGAAGCGTGCGGCGTTGGTCTGTCCGGCTTTTCCGGTCTTTACTGTTATTTTCTTGGCCTGTCTCATGCTTGGATGACAAACAAGGGTCTTGCCGGTTGGCTGATCCCAAGTGAATTCATGAATGTGAATTACGGCCTTCCGTTCCAGCGTTACCTTTTGGAACAGGTCACACTTGAACAGATTCACCGCTTTGACCCCAACGATGTTCAGTTCGATGATGCGCTCGTGTCTTCCTCCGTGGTGTGGTTCCGAAAGGAAAAACCGGCTCCGGAACATGAAGTTTTGTTTACTTATGGGGGAAGCTTGGCCGATCCGCATGATTCCCGCCTCGTGTCTATCGATGTCCTGTGCAAAGAACCCAAATGGACCCGCTTTCCACGGTCCGAGGCACGGCAGACCGAGACCAGTGTAACGATAAAAGACTTTTTTTCATCAAGCGCGGCCTTGCGACCGGTGATAACGATTTCTTCATCATGGACCGCCAGCAGCTCGAAAAGCGTGGCTTGCCGTTTGAGTGTTTCCGCCCAATTTTACCGAGCCCCCGCTATCTTAAGACGGAAGAGGTAGACGCCGATTCAGCGGGTATTCCGCTGATCGAGCGACCATTGTTTTTACTCGATAGCCGCTTATCCGAAGACGAAATTAAGACTCGGTATCCGATGCTGTGGGCATATTTGCAGGAAGGGAAAAAAAAGGAGTTTCGGAGCGATATTTATGCCGTCATCGTTCGCCTTGGTACGCCCAGGAAGATCGGAAGACTTCACCCTTTGTTTGTACCTATATCGGACGTAGCGACAAGAAGGGTAAACGGCCCTTTCGCTTTATCCTTAACCATTCACAGGCAACGGTGGCGAACTCCTATCTTATGCTGTATTCGAAACCGACCTTGCAAAAGGCGTTGTCTGAAAATCCATCTTTGGAAAAGGCTGTTTGGAAGGTTTTGAATAGTATTTCCGTGGAGTCCATGCTTGAGGAAGGCCGCGTTTATGGCGGTGGTCTGCACAAGATGGAACCCAAGGAACTTGGAAATGTACCGGTTAATTCCATTGACGAACTCATTCAATCCGTTGTTAATGATGAAAAACAGGAAGCCCTCTAGACAGCATATTGAGCGGCACCCCGGAACCAATCACATGGACCCAATAGCTATGCCTTCGGGTAAGCTAGTTTCTTATCTAAAGCACTCTGCGGAAACACAGCCAGCGGCGGAGATTTTCTAAACAGGCCGTGCGGAAATTGAAACAGAAAATAAAGGCCGGAGTTAAGATTAATGTGTTGAAAACTTCATTTGTTTTTAAGGATAAACCGTCATTTCCGGAGGTACACAATTTTAGTTATTTTCTAGTCATTTCTCTTACCTTAATGTGGCTACTCCGGGCCGATCACCGGACATTCCAGGCTGCCGCGAGCCGCTGGCGGCCTGCCTTCCTCACCACGCAGAACGATGACGCCCAATTTCCACTACCTCTCCCGCGCCCAAATGATCTACGTAGATCGTAGGTGGTGGCTAAGCAGGAATTCCCTGGGTGCTTTTGTAACGCATTCATAGGCTGGCCTTCGGCGATCAACTCCGTGGCGTGCGTGTACCGCAGGCCGTGCGGATGCACCCGCTTATCGATGCCCGCTTTTTTCGCCCGCCGCTTGAGCATGTCGCGGATTTGGCTAGATGAAGCTATCGCGCCACCACGCAAGGTACAAAGCAGCAGCGTTTGTGGGTCTAATCCCCGCTCGGTTTTTGTGGCACGCCAGCGGTCGATCAGAGCAAAGGCCGTAGCATCGAGGCCAACCGTGCGGGGTTTATGGCCCTTGCCGCGATGGATACGCAGCGTGCCGCGCTCGCGGTTTGAGATCGCGCGCATACAACGCCAACGCCTCCCTCAGACGCAGGCCGCCACGGTAAAGCACCGCGATTAAGGCCGCATCGCGTATCCCCGTAGGTGCCCGCATTGAGCATTGAGAGATCAGTTGCCGGACTTCGGAGGGGGTCAGAATGTGGAGGGGTCGTTTTTCCGTCATTTTTAATGAATACAGTCCTCTTTAGGGAAACTGGCGATGGATTTGTAATGAGATCGCTGCCACATCATAATCGATAAACATCCCCACGGCTTGAAACTGACCAACTGGCGAATACTGTCCGCCAGTTGGTCAGCTTCCAACCGTGGGAGGGTACGGCTTCTGAGTTGCTGTTGGCGTTGGAATCGATTGCGGAAGAACGGGTAATCAGGAGCAAGCGGTGGCCGGGGAGCGCGTCGGTATTGACTCGGAACCTAAAGCGTATGGCACCCGCGTTGCGCCGCTTTGGGATCGAAATTGTTTCTTTGCGTAAGGGGCACCGGGGACTTCGGATGATCGAAATCAAGAATGTTTCAATTTGAACGGGGCGGTTGCTGACGGCATTTCCGGCTTGCTGACGGCATTTTTTTGGGACCTATATACCTAGCTAGCCTCTACAGATCTGGCGTGCGAAAGACGCAGGCCCTATAGATCAGTCCTTGGGCGGTTTGAGGAACAGGGTAAACTGCACCTGCTTCTTGCCGTAGTGCTGGGCCACTTTCTCCCGCAACTCGCGGATACTGTCGGAATCTTTGGCCATTCCGATGACCTCATAGCAGCGCGACACAAGTTGCCGGACTCCCTAGTTCTCGGTGAGTTGCCGGTGCCAGCGGACGCCGGGCG
>Ga0209561_1000093_pt1 | contig 27525 bp, 25 predicted proteins | sample WorMettrBAHAMAS2_FD_187393 | JGI IMG/M metagenome (GOLD analysis project Ga0209561, IMG submission 187393) | Marine gutless worms symbiont microbial communities from Max Planck institute for Marine Microbiology, Germany - Inanidrilus... | ecosystem: Host-associated > Annelida > Digestive system... | reverse complement strand
AACCAGCGAAACCGCCAACCAAAGCCAAAAACCGCCGCAGCATCTGCCAGTGGCGGCGAATAAACGTCCGCTCTTAATAGAAGCGGACGCCCAAAACACTCTTTCGGACGAGTTTATCAACGATATCAACAGCATGCAGACCCACGAAAACGTCGAGAAGTCGGGCTCGTCGTCATCCTTGCCGAGCTTCACGTCACCGAACCGGCTGGTCATCAGCCAGAAGATGAAGAACAACACGACCGTGACGACGAACACGTAGAACCAGCCGAGCGACCCGATCACGTACCCTTTGGCCGCATTGAAGATCTCTGCTGATTTCTCAACGTCCTGAATTGTGAAGAGGACAAACCCGATGATCATGATCATTGAGAGAATCGCCATGATCGCGTTCATGCCGGCGAAAATCCCGGATTTGGCGACCAGGTCTTCCGGCTTCGGTTGAGTTACGGTATTCATCTGACATCCCTCCTCATTGGCTCTTATCGCACCGTGCCGGAAGCACCCTGCCGGGTGGCCGCGGCCAGCCAGGCATTGAACGCTTCCTCCAAAGTCGCGTGGTTTCTCGACCACCAGTCGGCATTCGAATAGATGACCATGTCATTCTCATTGGCAGGATTGTTTGGCAGCCGCGCCAATACGTCGTCCGACAGCAGCGCCAACGACGATTTCCGCGTCGGCCCGTTGGGCAGATATGTCACCATCTGGGCCAGTGACTTCGTACTGCTGGCATAGCGAATGAAATCCATGGCCGCCTGTCTGTTGAGACTGCCCTTGGGGATACCGAATAGATCAAGCTCGATCACCCGGCCATCCCAGATCATGGAGAACGTGGCACCCTTTTCTTCGGACGCGACGGCACCGGTGGTCGCCCAGACCATGCTCATCGTCACATCGCCCGCGTTCAGCAGGCGCACCGGTTCGCGACCGCTCGACCAAAGCTGCAGGCCCGGCCTAATAGACTCCATAACCTTCAGCGCGCGCTGGATGCCCTCGGGCGTTTCCAGAACGTCATAGACCTTGTTCCGCGGCACGCCATTAGCCATCAGCGCCCATTCCATGATCACCGTCGGTCCTTGCGAATAGCGCGTCGGCCCGGAAACTTCTTGGTGTCGAAGAAGTCGGCGATCTTGCGTGGCGGATTGCCTGCAAATCGTTCCTTGTCGTAGGCGAAGGCGGTGGCCCACACGATCACACCGACGCCGCAGTCGTTCAAAGCCCCCTCGACGAAGTCCTCGCCGGCCGGCGAACCGTCGTCCCCGGGCGGCAGCACGATATCGGAAAGGTCCTCGAGAAGTCCTTCCTTGCAGGCGCGAAGTGAGTCGGCCTGGGTCAAATCGACAACGTCCCAGACGACATTGGCCGATTCGACCTGATCGCGAATTTCGTTGATCCCGCCGGCGTAGTGTTCGACGTGCACCCGGCTTCCTGTGTCGCGCTCGTAAGGCCGGACGAATCCGAGCATCTGGCTGCGCATATAGGGCCCGGTCCAACTGGTAAAGGTGATTTCATCCCCCGGGCCCGCAACCACGGGCGTCGCGGCGACGCCGCCGACTGTCACAAACAAAATTATGAAAAAGGTATGCAGGAATTGACGAACGGTCATCTGACTCCTCCCCCTGTCGAGCCGATCTATCGTAACTTGTATGTTAGCAGAACGAATATCGCCCCAGCATGTTGCGTTGGCGACCGTTTGTGTGGATTTCTCGCCGACAATCGCGGGCTACCGGCTTAAAGAAGTCCGTTTCAGCACTGGCGGCAGTATACCGACGCGGCATTCATCCTGGGGAAGGTACGCCGTAACCGGAATTCACTGCAGACGTAGCGAATATCCGCAAGTGGGACAAAGCGGCCTTACCGGCAACTCCACTTCGGCGGCCCGGCCTACGGATCCGGCCGCGTGAACCAGGGAAAGGGCGTGACCGGGCCGGCGTAGGAGCGCACCCACCAGGCGCCCGAGGCGGCGCGCTCTTCCGGCGTCGTGAAGCGGTAGTAGAAGTAGCTCAAACGGATGAACTTGGGCGGCGCTTCGGGGAAGGGGTTCTCGGCGAGAAGGGCGGCGACCGGTTCCGATCCCTCGGTCAGGCCCTTGACCAGGCCCGAGACCCAGAACTGGTGGTCCGGGCGGCCCGACGGCACGAACCACAGCATCCAGTCGAGCCGTGGATGGTGGGGCTGAACGACGGAAAGCGGTTTGTCCGGACGGTCCGGCTTGTAGCGGAAGCGGTATTCCCACCACTCAATGGTGTCCTGGGAGCCTTCGATCACGACCTCGATGCGTTCGCCGTTCATGACCGGGAAGACATGGTATGGATGAACCAAGTGGTAGCCCTTGACGATGTCGAGGAAGCGGGCCATCGCATTGGGGAACAGGTTTGGTGCCAGCAACTGGACCGGCAGGGCCAGGCTCACGGGCACGATGACGAAGGCGGCGGCGCGGGCGAGCAAAAGGCGCAGGCGGCCTTCCTCGCGGGTCGGAAAGCGCCGAGTCAGCCAGTTGCGCATACCTTCGGGAACCATGCGGCTGAGCGCCTGGTCGTCGAACAGGAACAGGCAGAGGACCAGGGTCAGGACGTTGAAGAAGTTGTGGTTGCTGGTCAGCATGACAGCGACCTGGAAGGCGATAGTCGCCCAGGCCGCGATGAGCCGATAGCGGCGGCGCATGAACATCATCAGAGGCACGACCAGTTCGAGGACGAGGACGACGACGACTCCCGCCGTCAGGATCCAGTCGGGCAGGTGGTGGGCGTACCAGGCGCCGGCATGGGGCAGGGGTTGCGTCTCGAAATAGTACTGGAGCGCGGTCAAGCCTTGCCAACTGCCGCCGCCGAAGAGCGCCGGCAAGCCAAGCCAATAGGGGTCACCGCTGAGGATCTTGAAGAGACCGGATAAAAAGCGGAGCCGGAACAGGAGCCAGCGGTAGAGGAAGACGACGAGGCGCGAACCGCCGGGCAGGAAGATGGCCAGGAACCCCATTTCCAGGAGCAGGGCGTCCCATTGGAAGTTCATGAAGACGGAGCCGGCGCCGACGAAGGACAGGTAGAGGACGAAGAGCGCCGCCGCCGATGTCCGCGGGCGGACATCGATGAACAACAGGACGGAGAACAGAACGCCGAGAACCGCAGCCCCTTCGAGGGCCCAGGTGTCGGCCGATATCCAGAACAGCGACGGGTTCATCCACAAGGCCGTCCAGCCGTCGGCGGTCCAGGCGTTTCCCAGATAGACGCCGTAGGGCAAGATGCCCCGCGGGCCGGCAAGGCCGTCGATCTGGATGCCGATGGAAACGAAGGCGATCAGGTAGACGACCGCCAGCAACCGGAGGAACAGGCCGGAGACCAGGCGATAGCTCGCGGGTTCAGGGCCGGGTCGGCTCGATCCGGATTGTTCGGCGCCTTCGTTCGTGCGTCAGGCCTCTCGTCGCGGGCCAGCACCTCAACCGGGATTCTGAGCGTAGAGCCCGGAAAATACCACGACTAGATGGAGTATTCGGGGACGGTGAAATCGGGCTCAGACGGGTCTTCGCAAGGCTGCCAGACCGTGCGGTCCTTCGGGAAGCGGATGGATACGGTGGTCCCCTTGCCGACTTCGCTCTCGATGGTCAGGGCGCCGCCGTGGAGTTGTACAAGCCGGTGGGAGATGGCGAGACCGAGGCCGGTCCCGTCGTGGGCGATATGGGCGTTGTCGTTGACCTGGGCGAAGGGTTCGAGGACCTTGTTGAGGTGTTCGGGGGAAATGCCGACGCCCGTATCGACGACCCGAATACACATGCCGTTGTTTTCCGGAACTTCGACCTGGAAGGTGACGGTGCCGCCTTGCGGCGTGAATTTGACCGCGTTCGTCAGGAGGTTGAGCAGGATCTGCTTGATGTGGTGTTTGTCGGACCGCAGGCGGGGCAGGCCATCCTCGATGTTTCGCGCGAGTTGGATGTCCTTGGCCTGACGGCGTTCTTCGATCATGCGCAAGCAGGTATCCGCCTCCTCCGCGATGTCCGTGTCTTCTTCGTCCAACTCCGTTTCGCCGGCCTCGATCCGCGAGATGTCGAGGATGTCGTTGATCACCGCCAACAGATGCTGGCTGGAACGCAATATGTCGTCGGAGTAGTCGGCATATTTCGGATTCGTGTGTTTGCCGAAGGTTTCGCTGGTCAGGACCTGCGAAAACCCGATGATCGAATTCAAGGGAGTCCGCAATTCATGGCTCATGTGGGCCAGAAACTCCGATTTGGCGAGGCTGGCCGACACCGCCCGTTCTTTGGCGTCCTGGAGCAGCTTCTCGGCCAGCTTGCGTTCGGAGATGTCCGTGTTGATGCCGCCGACGGCCATCAATTGTCCGTTCTCATCGGTGATCGGGAACCTTTGCATCAGGGTCGTCTGGGAACTGCCGTCGGCAAATGGGGTCTCAATTTCGATTTGGATAGGGACTTGTCTTGTCAGAGCTTCCCGGTCCTTTTCCCATACGGAACTGGCAAAAGCCTTGGGGAAGAAATCATCGGCGGATTTCCCCCGGACTTCGAGATTCTTCGGATTATGCCAATTGTTCCAACATTTGTTGACGGCCAAATAGCCGCCGTTGACGTCCTTGATGGACACGGCCGACGGTATGTTCTCGATGAGGGCACGGAGGATGCTCTCACTCTCACGGAGCTGATTTTCGGTGCGCACCCGCTCGGCGATTTCCCTCTGCAACGCGGCCGTCCGTTCCTCGACCCGTTTTTCGAGAAGGTCCTGGGATTCCCTGACCTTGCGCTCGGCCTCCTTCAATTCGGTAAGGTCGTAGATCCAGAACAAGATGTGGTCTTCGCCTTCAAACTGAATCTTTTCCCAGCACAGGTGGCACCAAAACACACTGCCGTCGGCGCGTTTCAACCGTGCCCCGCGGGTCGGGACACGTCCTTGTTTCATGAAGATATCAAGGAAAACTTTTCGATCGACTTCATCGGCCCAGAAGTCCCTCGATGTCGAGCCGACGAACTTGTCGTTTGAAATACGAAACAGCTCGGCGTTTCTGGCATTCGAGTAACGGATCGTACCATCTGTGGGATTGGAAATGCCGACACCGATGGGGCTGGAATCGAATATAGCGCGCAGTGCTTCCTCGTTTTCCCTTATCGATTCTTCCGCCTGTTTGAGTTGGGTTACGGTGTCGAACAGAGAGCGCTGGAAATGACTTAACTCCGAAATCCACGACCATTCTGGGCGTTCGACTGCCGAGTGATCGCCGCGTGCGATTTGGCGGGCGGAGGCGACCAGGCTTTGAAGCGGCCCCATGATCTTGCGACTAAGAAAAAAGGCGATGGCGATACTGACAATGCTAAAGACCAAAACGCCTGTGGCAGCGAGGAACAGGTTGTGGCGTCGCGTATGATCGAGGCTCGAGGTGGGCGCGAAATAGTGAATTTGAGGAAGTCCCGGAATCGTCGCAAAGGTCCCGTCGACGCCATCGATTGACATCCGGTTTTCTACGAACTCGCCGGCGGTCCAGGTCTGCGAATCCTGAACACGGAGGGCTTCGCCATTGATAAGATCCCGGTAGACGCCATCGATCTTCGCCACCAGGCGTCTGCCTTGGTGGTCTTCCAAGGCCTTTGGCGGAAGGGCAGCATGGCTGACACTGTAGAACGCGCCGGCGACGGCCGGGTGAAATTCGGCGCCGCGGATTTCGGTGGTGAAGATGAATACAACTTGGCGTTCTCCGACTCGAGACAATCGCGCATTTTCCGGGGATTTGCCGACCAGGCGAATAACAAATTCCCGCAAGGAGTCGGGTAGATCCGCAGATGCGCGAACAGAAGCAGGACCGTCTTCGATGACGAAAAAGACGGCGCCCGACGGATCCGCCTGCAAGGACCGCAACCGTTTCTCGATCCATTTCTCGGAGCCGGGTGGCACAGCGAGATTCGCCAAACTGTCGACACCAAGACTGACTTCTGCCAGTTCGTGTTCGATCAAGTGACCGATATAGCTCTTCTCGGCCTCGACCCGTTGCATGAACGAATCTGTCAGGTGTCCGTCGTAATCGTCGTGCAACAGGTAGCTGATGGCGACCGTGTTGGCGACGGACACGGCGATGATGATGGCTGCGACCAACCCCGTCAGACTGAACTGGTTTGCGTTCCTAATCATGGCACGGACAATAGGCCGGTCCGTCTGGCACTGCCGAAAAACGGGCCCATCTCCACCTCAGGTGCAATCTCACAAGTCCCACAAATCGAAAACCCATTCCGTCGATTTACGGTCTTCGACTGCTAAGAGAATATCACCCTGGTGCGTTTCAGAATGTTTCGTTTGGTGTCGTCTCGTGAATGCGGCGCCAGCGGATTCCCGGCCGTTTGACGCATTCGTAACCATTGGTCGCGTTCGAAAAGATGAACTCAGGATTCCTGAGATTGTAGTGTCCCGTGGACCGCCCTCTCAGCCGGAAACCGCACCTTCACTCTGGTTCCGTGGTCGATTTCGCTGGCAATGTGCAGGGAACCATCATGCATTTCGATCAACGATTTGGCGATCGTCAAACCGAGTCCGGTGCCGTCCTGGTTCCGGGTGAGGCCGCTTTCAACCTGTTTGAACGGTTGCGTGATTTCCGGGATTTTGTGCTCCGGGATACCGATTCCGGTGTCTTCCATCACTAGACATACGGCCCCATCATCCTCGATTTCCACATCGACCTTGATGACCCCGCCTTGCGGAGTGAATTTGACGGCATTGCTGAGGAGGTTGAGGAGGATCTGTTTCACCCGCAGCCTGTCGCCGCGCAACCTTGGAAGGCCGGGGTCGGGAGATAACGCCACGGTGACCCCGGCCCGCAAAGCCCGGTCCGCGACCAAATTCGACGAAGCGGCGATGACATCGGCGATGTCGACCAGTTCGTCGGTGAGTTCCATGGCGCCGATCTCTATACGTGATACGTCGAGGAGGTCGCTGATAATGGACAGAAGATGGTTGCCGGACATGTTGATTCGGCCGGCATAATCCAGGTATCGGTTATCGCCGACCTCACCATGCATTTTGAGACCGATCATCTCCGAGTAACCGATGACCGAATTCAACGGCGTACGAAGCTCATGGCTCATGTTGGCGAGGAATTCCGTTTTGGCGCGGTTCGCGATCTCGGCGTCTTCCTTGGCCGCAAGCGCGGTGCGTTCGGCTTGTTTCTGAGCGGTGATGTCTTGGACCATCACGAAAGCGCCGCCATCGCTGCCGGTCGATCTTATATCCGGAATGAAGGATCCAAGAACGTCGCGCGTTTTGCCGTCCGGGTACGTAATTGTCTCTTCGAACGTTACGACATCGCCGGCGCAAGCGCGGTCGTAGCGCATGCGCATTTTACGTTCCACCTCTTCGTCGAGGATCTCGCCGATCGATCTGCCGATGATGTCGCCGGCGCTGCGGTCGTACCACCTCTCGCCTGTCCTGTTGATGAACTCGTAGCGGAAGTCCTTGTCGAAATAGGCCAGCAAGCTCGGCATGGCGTCGGTGACGGCCCGTAACCGTTCCTCGCTGACCCACAGGGCCTGCGCATAACGGTTTCGCTCGTCGATCTCGGCTTGGAGATTTGCGTTGGCCGTTTCGAGTGCCCGTTCTCTCTCCAGACGTCCAGATATACGATAGATCAAGAACACGGCGCCTAGTCCAACCACCAGTTGGATCGATGCCGCGACTACCAGGAGATGCCAATCGCTCGCCGCCTCGGTGGTACGGGCCGAAACGTCGAATGATACGGTGACTTCTCCGATGGCGGTTCCGTCCCGCGTAACCGGCAGGCGGCGGTGAACGACGTTCTCTGCTAGAGGTGGGTCGCGCTGGAATCTCAAGAATGACCCTTGCGCCTCGGAGAAGACATGAACGGCGACAATGCGCGGGTCGGCCACGATCGAGTTGAGAAGCGCCTCACCGCTCTCCGGGATCAGGTTCCAGATCGGGTCTCGCATCCCGTCGGCCAGCACGTGAGTCAGTTTTTCCAACTCGGAATTGGTCGTCGCGACGATGGCCTCGCGGGTCAGGTTCTGATTGAGCCATGTCATGAACAGCAATGGGCCGACCAGGCCGGCAAGAAGCACAGCGACGATCAGCAGCCTTAGTTTTTCCCGCCGAGGGACACTCTCGGTATTGCCCACGCTATTTCCGGTATCGGTCAAAATTCGCGGCTTTTCGACGAAGTTCACTGGGCGTCCGGCCTAACGACGTCGGAGAAGGAGACACCCAGCTTTTTCCTGTAAATGGTATCGACCGTGCCGTCTGCAATCATCGACCGAAGTGCTGTGTTGATTCTGGACTGGGCCGAGGCTTTATTCTTATTGAACGACGGGTAGAGCCGGTCAAAGGAGTGAGATGGCACCAGGGCTCGCAAAGACAGTCCGTTCTCTTTCGCAAAGTACTGTGTGCTCGCGAAATCGCCGATGATGACATCGACTCGTTTGAAACTCAGTTTCCGGATGTTGGTTGAATCGTCTTTCGAGTATTCCCTATGGACTCCCGGCTGCGACAGGATTTCGTCGAGCTCATCGCCATACCGGTACCCGTCGACCAGACCGACGCTCTTGCCTTGAAGCATCGCGCTGTCGAAGGTTTTGGACGGGTCGTCGGCCCTTACCCAGAACGTGTTGGTGTAGACCGTCGAACTGGCCTCTCCCTGCAAATACTCGTCCCGTTCAGCGGCGTCCATTACCGCATCGACCTGACCTGTCTCGACCATCTGCAAGCACCGCTTCCAGGGTAACTCACGGAAGGTGGCCGCCAATCCGGCCCGGTCAGCTGCCCCCCGCAAAATCTCAACAGTTATGCCTTCGGCCGCCCCGTCTTTCATCACCGAATAGGGGGGCCAGTCATTGAAACAGAAACTGACGTTCTCCTCGTCGGCCTTAATCGGCGGCGCCAAGCAGGCGGCGGCCAGCACAGTTGCTGCGACTAATAAGCGTTGAATCCAATTGCAGCGTATTTTCATCATTACCTTCCCCGACAACCCACCTCCGCGCCGGCGACGGGCTCGAATAGACACGCGGCGTGCAGAGACTTCCTACAATAGTATGAAATGTGATCGGCGACTATCCCTACAGTTGTTGCAAGATGAGGAGTAATTGCCTTTTGGTTCAAAAGATGGCGTTAGAACAGCTGATAACGCCGAAGACGAGATGGATCAAAAGACGGACCCGCGGCGCCAGAATTCCAACCGACACGCAACCCCTTTCATCAACCGAGGTGAAGGCCTATGTATGGGCCAATAGATTGACCGCCAAGCGGAGACCGTTCGCATGCGTAAGTATCTTCACCTCGACCTAAATTCGCTGACCGTGGAAAGTGAGGACATGGAGGGGCAGGCGCTGGCCCGGGCCGGGCGTTATTTGATCGCGAAGACTCTTCTTGAGGGAGGCGTGGCCGAAGTCAATCCCCTGTCGGCCGATAATCCCCTGATCTTTTCGGCCGGGCCTTTTGCCGGTACCAACTTTTCCAACGCCAACCGCCTCAGCATCGGTTGTAAGAGCCCGCTCACCGGCGGAATCAAGGAATCGAATGCCGGCGGCACCTTCGCCTTCGCTATGGGGCAACTGGAGATTGCCGGTTTCACGCTGAACGGCCAGGCCGAGGATTGGACGGTCATCCGCATTCCCAAGGACGGCCCCGTCACTTTCGAACCGGCCGGCGACCTCGTCGGCAAGGACGCCTTCGATACGGCAGAAATCCTGCACCAGCGCTACGGCGACAAGGTCAGCCTGGCGTTGATCGGCAGTGTCGCCGAGCGCCAGGGACTGATATCCGGCATCGCCATCACCGACGTCGAGGGGCGGCCAACGCGAATTGCCGCGCGCGGTGGCGTCGGTGCGGTGATGGGCGCGAAAAAGATCAAGGCCATCGTCATCGACAAGCACAAGATGCCGCCGTTCCACGACCGCCGCAAACTGATGGCCGGCGTCAAGGACTACGGTGCCAGAATCAATGAATCGGTCCCGGCCCAGAACATGGGACTGCTGGGCACGGCGATGGTCGGCGATTTCACCAACAAGATCGGTGGCCTGCCGACCCGCAACTTCTCGGCTGGCCAGGCGTCCGACGGCGAAGACGGACCGTTCAAGCTGGGCGGCGATTATATCCGCGAGCTCAACCTGTCGCGCGGCGGCGATACCACGCATGCCTGCATGCCCGGTTGCATGATCAAGTGCTCCAACGTCTATCACGGAGAAGATGGCGAGGAACTGGTGTCGCCGGTCGAATACGAAACGCTCGGGCTGATCGGCACCAACTGCGGCCTCGAGGATCCGGACGACGTGGCGCGGATCAACGCCATGCTGAACGACCTTGCCGTCGACACCATCGAGACCGGCGCCATGCTCGGCATGCTGATGGGCGCCGGCCATGCCGAGTTCGGAGATTTGGAATTCATGACCCAGGCCGTCAAGGATATCGGTGAAGGCAACGAGCGCGGTCTCCTGCTGGCCCAGGGCACGGCCAGGGTCGGCGAGCATTACGGTATCGAGCGTGTGCCGGTCATCAAGAAACAGGGCATCAGCGCCTATGACCCGCGCGTCATCGAGGTCACGGGCATTTCCATGATGTACACGGCCCAGGGCGCCGATCACACCACCGGCAACAATCCTGCGGCCGAATGCGACGGCAAGTCGACGGAACAGTTGACCCAGGAAAGCCTGACCATGCAGATGTTCAGCGCCGCCGCGGATTCGCTGGGCCTGTGTGTTTTCGGCCGCTCGGTGCACAACGAGGATCCGGACATGATCGTCGATTCGATCAATGCCGCGTTCGATATCGGCCTCGAGCACGGTTTCCTCCAGGAACTCGGCTACGAGACCATCCGGCTCGAAAAAGCCTTCAACGCGCAGGCCGGATTCGCCGAAGAGGATGACGAACTGCCGGAATTCTTCTACGCCGAGGAACTGGCGCCCTCGGGCAAGAAGGCGCGCCATCACGCGCCAGAGGTCAACCGCATCATCCGCGATGCCCTCGGCTGAGGCCGTCGAGGTGCGTTCAGGCGGTCTCGTTCACTTGCGTCCGGCGTCGACGATGTAACTCTGGGCCGTGCAGGCACCGCCGTCGTCGGCGGCCAGAAACAGAACCATCTGGTTGAACTCTTCCGGATAGACGCGCTTCTTCAGGCACTGCATGGCCATGCAGTCGTCTTCACCTTCCTGCGTCCACCATTTGTCCAGCTGGCGCTCGGTCACCACCCAGCCGGGGACCACGGAATTGACCCGGATGTTGTCGACGCCAAGCGTTCGCGCCAGGGTTCGAGTCAGTCCTTCGACCCCGGATTTGGCGACCGCGTAGGCCGGGAAGAAGTCCTCCTTGGTCATCCACGACGAGCTGCCGATGTTGATAATCGAGCCGCCGCCGGCCTGGCGCATGATCGGCGCGACCCTCTGGATGGCGAAATACTGGTGGCGCAGGTTGACGGCGAACCGTTCGTCCCAATAGTCGGACGTCACTTCGCCGAAGCTGTGCCGGTCGTCATTGGCGGCGTTGTTGACAAGCACTTGAATCGATCCCAGGTGGCGGGACGCTTCGTCGACGGCCGCTTCCAGCTTCGCAATGTCGCGGAGGTCGCATTCCATGAACAGCGGATCGTGGACGAAACCTTGGTCCTTGCACCACTGCACGGTCTCGCGTCCGAGTTCCGGGTTGATGTCGACAAAGGCGACCTTCGCCCCTTGTTTGGCGAACTGGCGGACCATGTCGCCGCCGATACCGGAGGCACCCCCGGTAACGAATACGGTACGGTCCCTGAGACTCGGGTAAATGGCGTATTCCGGCATGATTGTGTCTTTCATTAGCGCTGTGAAGGGGGTGGCGCAGGGGATGTGCCGACACATTCAGGGTATGACGAAACCCACCGAATTGAAAGCTTGCCAGCGGTGCCGATGAAGCGTCCGGTCAGTCCAACCAGACCCCGTTCGGCCAGGCTTCGCGGCCCAAATCGTTGACGACGGTGACGCGGAAAAAGGTGTCCTTGAAGCGCCGGAGCCTGAGGCGGGCGCCGGTCATTCCCGTACCGAGGACCATTTCTCCACGGGAACCGCGCCCGGAAGCGACGACGACGCTGGCCGGCGAGCGCTCGATGGCGATTTCGTCACCGTCGACGTGGTCGTTTTCGATCTCGGAGCCTTGGTTATAGACTTCCACGGCATGAGCGAAATCGAGGATCCGCGAGCCGTCGGGCTGTAGGCCATATCATGGCGATCAGCGTGGTGAAGCCGTCTGAGCGCTGGTCGCGCGTGACGGTGACCGGATAGCCGTAGCGCTCCCGGAAATGATCGCCCAGGGCAACATATTCTAGCGCTCGAAGGTGGCAGATTTATTGCCGTAACGTTGAAAACCGTTTCCGGTCTCGTGGATTTCCATTCTTGTTTCTTATCGGGAAATCGATATCTAAGGGTGCGTTCCAGATTGATTTCATTTATGCCGGTGGCACATGACCGACAGAAAAAAAACCTGATCACGCTCGTGGTTTCGATCCTGCTGGCCTATTCGGTTCTCGAGATCTTCGTCTGGCGCAACCTTCTCCACCATGTTCCGTTAACGTTGCACAGCGAGTTGGGACGTTTGAAGCCGCTGGCGCAATCCTCCAAGAGCGGTGTTGTCCCCAAGGACTACATACTGATTCTCGGCGATTCCTATGCGGAGGGGCTGGGTGATTGGTTGATGCGGGTTGTCGGCGACGGCAATCCGGACTACAGCGCATCGCACGTCATCCACGAACTATCGGGCCGTGACGTCCTGACATCCGGCCATCGGGGTGGGCACCCGTCTATCGTCAACGTATTTCATGCGACTCGCGAATTCACTGGGGTCAATCTTTATGCCGGGCTGAGCGTTGATCATCCAGATGACTTGGTCGTCTATTATTACGAGGGGAACGACATCAATGATGAGATGGCCTACATCAATTTTTTGCCGCCGAATGTCGATCGCGAACGGTTGAGCGAACCAAAATACCTTCGTGCCGTCATTGATGGAATTGGTGCCGACGGCGTCAAGGCTGCGCACAAACGATGGCATCTCTTTAGGAGTGCGCATCTCCTCGACACGTCGACGAAGTTATTCAAGCTGGCCTACAAGAACATCAAAAAAGATGCGGGAAACCTGTTTCAGAATACGGACCCCAGTTTCCGGGTCCGAGCAAACACCTACGAAGCGGACTGGTCGAGATACAAGGATTCCGAAACCCCCATTTTAGCCGGAGGGAAGGTTCTATATTACCCGCAGGGTTCGGTTGAGGGTTTCCCTTACCGCACGCCGGAAGAAATCGCCCTAACCAGCCAGGTATTTGGCGAAACGATAGGGTATTTGAACCGGTTCTTTCCGGGAGCCCGCCTGTGGGTCGTCTACATTCCCTCACCGATCAACGTTTATGAGCTTAAAGACGGCCATGCGACCCTTCGCGATCGCATACGCTTCGCCCAAAACGAAAAGGCTGGTCCACCGAAACGCTTCACTGCGGAGCAGTTGTTGGGTGCCAGCGACACGATTTGCCGAAGCGTCAAGGACATGTCGGAAAAGGCGAATGCCACGTTTGTTGACACACGGTCGCACTTTTGCGCGGTGTCCGGCCGCCTCGGGTATCTGCATGGACCCAACGATGCGGCGCATTTAAACGAAAAGGGATACCGAACGCTTGCGCGGATCATCCTGGACGCTATGAAAAATGGCCCGTCAGATGCACAGTGCCAGTTGTCAGAAACCCTCTAAGACACGGGTCGTGGTAACGAAATTGTGCAAGAATCAACGTGTTTCTTGATCGCTGGTACGGCCTCGGGAGATAGTAAGATCCCTAGGTAACGCGTGGATCATCATAGGAGGTTGGCCATGGCCTTCAAGAAACCGGCTGCCTTTGTTCGAATTCTGGCTATAGCGGCTGTCATAACGACCTTGATCTCTGATTCTCGGCCCGTCAACGCTTCCGAGATCAACGCCTCGGGCTGGAGCGGGGCAGCCATCGACGGGACCGATCCGGTCGCCTATTTCACCGAGGGGCGTGCCGTCGAGGGATCGAAGACTTTCACCATGAAATGGCGCGGCGCCACCTGGCGTTTCGCCAGCGCCGACAACCTCGCGGCCTTCAAGGCGGCTCCCGAAAAATACGCGCCTCAATACGGCGGTTATTGTGCCTGGGCCGTGAGCCAGGGCTATTCGGCGAAGATCGACCCCGAAGCCTGGAAGATCGTCGACGGCAAACTCTATCTCAACTACTCGAAGGGGGTGCAGCGACGGTGGCAACAGGATATGGCCGGAAACATCTCCAAGGGTGACGCCAACTGGCCGAAAGTCCGCGCCGAGCTCAACTGACCGTTGGGTAGGATGGTCCGAATTCCGCTGATCGCCGCCCTCCTATTCGTGCTGTCCGTCGCGTGGGCGGTCGATGCCGAAGCCTGCGGCCCGCGGGTGGAAGTCCGGTTCGTCGATGATGCGGGCGGTGATTGGTTCCAGATTGAAAACACCAGCCAGGAGCCTTGGTCCATCAGGACGCTGACCATCGTCTTGAGAGGGTCGAGCGGGCATCTGGTCTTCGACACGGCGGCCGGCGGCGAGGGTGCATCCATGCACACGCCGTTCGAGGTCATCGGCGGCGAAGGTGTCGGCTACCTTGGTGCAACCCTGGTCGATGACGGGTCGGACGCCGTGACCCTGACGTTCTCCGACTTCTTACCGGGCCGGAGTTTCGATTTCATTGTCGACGTCGACGACCGGTTGGCGGATTCGGACCTCGGTCAGGCTTATGTCACTGGCCGCGAGATCGAAGGGGCGCAGGTGAATGCCGACATGGTGACGGCAAACGGCCGGCGGGCGCGGGTGCGTGGCGAGTTCCGGGTCGACGGTGACGCGACACTGGGCGATGGTGGCCTTTGTGCCTGACTGTCAGGCGATGCGGCTGGCATGTACCGGTCGGTGAAGGCGCGTTTAGCCGATTCTCTCGGGTGAACCGGTTTTCTATTCGATCCTGGCGGTAAGGATTTTCACACCCGCCGCTCCGAAGGCGATCGCGAATAGAGCCTCGAACCAGCGCCTGAGGCGGGTATAGCCGGTTATCATGGGCCCGCTTGAAAACAGAAAAGCATAGACGTGAAAAACGCAAAAACTCTGGAGGCCGATCGCCCCGATCACCATCGAAAGGTCCTGGAGCGACGATCCCGGCGGCATGCCAACCGAGAATAACGCCCCGAAAAACAGGATGGCCTTGGGGTTCGTCAGGTGCAGCAAAAGCCCCTTTCCGTACGCGCCCGGCATCGATACGCCTGTGATCTCTTGGATGCTTAACGCCTTTGCCCGGAATGCTGAATGCGCCGACTTGATCGCCAGATAGAGAAGATATGCGGCACCGAAGTAGCGCATGGTCTCGAAAACCCAGGCATTGGCGAGCATGATCGTGGCCATGCCAAACGCGGCGGCGATTGACCAGGTCAACGAACCCGTCGTGACACCGGACGCGAGCGCCAACCCGTAGCGGCGCCCCGACCCCATCGAGGTTGCGGCAATGGCAAGCGTGGCCGGGCCCGGGCTGGCCGTGGTAATCAAAGCCGCGCCGAGGATTAGCGGTAGATTGATTTCGTTCATTTCGGGATCCGATCCAGCTTCGGATTGCCTGGGTATGGTCAGGCCCGTGTACACTAGGCGGTGCCGGAACGGTGATCAAATTTAATGTCGGGGCTGGCAACGCTTGACCCCCTTCCTCGTCGTAGTCGATGGGGATACTCTGGGATGATTGGTATTCGCTCGTTTTCAGGTGACGGGATGAGGTTTTGATACTGAGGCCTTCGAGCTTATTCATCGGCGTTCTTCTGTTCGCCGCGCCGGCGCTAGCCGAAAAGACCTGGCGGCCGAAACCGATCTTTACCGATGCCATCTGTTCGAAGGAGTTGGCCAACGCCAAGCCGGCGTTGAACAAGAAGATCGAGGATCTCAAGATCGAGGTTCCCAAATCGAACCGCGACGATGCCGAGATCGTCGCTGTGTACGAGAAATTCCTCGAACGGACGGACCGGGAAACCGAGCAACGGGCCAAGGCCCAGGAATCGGCGGCCGGCAAATGGAAAGGCAAGACTCGCTACGAAATCCTGCGCTGGCGCAAGAAGAACGAGCTCTCCGATACCAAATACCGGATCGGGTCCTGTCAGGTCGCCAAAAAGAAGATCCCGCTCAATCGCGCCCTCGCCGTCGCAACTGCCGACTCGAAACCGACCGAGGTCGATCAAGAGATGGCCGATACGATCAAGCGCTACATTGCCATGAAGAAGGAACGCGTGATCTGCCGCACGTTGAGGCCATGGAAAAACGCGCGCAATTGCCTGAAACGAACCGCCAAGTTCGATTGGCTCGATCGCTACAAGCTCAACGAATCCGACGGCAAGCGAAAGAAAAAGTCCGGCGGTTATTGACCCCTACGAGTTGAGACGCGCCGTTACGCTTGCGGTTCCGCCTCGGGGCCATCGTCGGGGCCGCTGCTGCGCCGCTGAAAACGCCGGTGGGCCTGGATACTGAACGGGAAAGTCAGAATGTAGAGAATGAGGATGGCGGACAAGGTCATCCACGGCACGCTGACGGCGAAGGCGGCCAAGCCGGCGACGATTAGCATCGTCGGCAGGATCCAGCGATTGGTGACTTTGAGGCGTTTGAAGGAGAAGGTCGGCACGGCGCTGACCGTGAGCCCACCGACGACGATCAGGAAGAAGGCGACGACCCAAGGGTCGCGGAAGAACTCCGGCGCCCACTGGAACGACAGGACCATCGGCAACAGGACCAACCCGGCGCCGGCCGGCGCCGGCACACCGGTGAAGAAATGTGCCTTCCAGGCCGGCGCATCCTCATCATCCAAGGCGACGTTGAACCGGGCCAGCCTGAGGCCCATGCACATGGCGAACAGCATCACCAAAATCCAGCCCGGCCGGCCGGCGTTCTCCATGGCCCAGAGATAGAGAATCATAGCCGGCGCCACGCCGAAACAAACAAAATCGGACAGCGAATCGAGTTCGGCTCCGAACTTGCTGGCGCCTTTGAGCAGCCTCGCGACGCGGCCGTCTAAGGCGTCGAGGATGGCGGCGATGACGATGGCGAATACGGCCAGTTCCCAGCGTTCGTGAAGGGCAAAGCGCATCGACGTCAGGCCGGCGGCGACGGCCAGCAGCGTCAGGATGTTGGGAATCATCTTGTTGAACGACAGGCCCTTGAGGCGCCGGCGGCGTGGCTGTTCGGTCTCCGTTTTCGCCAAGGCCCCGTCCTCCAACTACCGGATTTCACCGATACGGGCGGTTTCCTGGGCCCGCATGTCGCCGATCACGGTCTCGCCGGCAACCGCCGTCTGCCCGACCGAAACCAGCGGTTCCACATGGTCAGGCATATAGATGTCGACGCGACTGCCGAACCGGATCATGCCGAACCGTTCGCCGGCGCGAACGCTGTCGCCTTCGCGGACGTCGCAAAGAATGCGCCGGGCGACGAGCCCGGCGATCTGCACGAAGGCAACCTCGGTCCCGTCCTCGGTACGGACTTTCAGGCTTTGCCGTTCGTTGAACTCACTGGCCTTGTCGAGAGAGGCGTTGAGGAACTTGCCCGGACGGTAGCTGGCGCCGGTTATGGTGCCGCTGATCGGCGCCCGGTTCACGTGAACGTTGAAGACATTCATGAAAACGGCGACCCGGTTGAGCGGTTTATCGCCCATTTCCAGTTCCGGCGGCGGCGCCGCCCGGTCGATCATCTGCACGACGCCATCGGCAGGCGAGATGATCAAACCGTCGCGGACCGGCGTGACCCGATCCGGATCCCTGAAAAAATAGACACACCACAAGGTGAGGATGCAGCCGACGACACCCAACGGCTCGAACAACAGCCAAAGCGCGACGGTCGCCACGGCGAACAACGTTATGAAAGGCCAACCGGCCCTGTGCACCGGGACGAAGACCGTTTTCAACATCCGCAGAGCGCTCCTTTCCGAAGCTGGTTTGTTACAGGGATCGCCATCAATCTCAACCCATTTCGTCAGTCATGGCCCCGGATTCACCTCTGGCAAACGCGTGTTGGCAGAACCGTTCCTTCTGACAATCGGCTTTATTCGGAAGGGTTTATACCCGTTCAGGACCATGATAGTCTCGGCGCGACCGTAGATCGGGGAGACACCGCGTGAACGACCGTCCGGCGGAAAAAACACAGCAACTCTTGAAGGCCATGAGCGACGTGGCGCCGGAACCGCTCGGCCTCGGCAAGGCCGGTGAACTGGCCGGTCGTGGCGCTCAGTTCGACTTTACGTTCGAATATCTAGGCTTCCTGTTCGCCGTAAAGGCGACGTCCCAGGAACAACGCACCAACATGCGGTTCCACGCCAACCTCGGCTACCTTCCGTACACGGCCGAGGACCCGAAACGCCGTTTGGATGCCATGCGAATTCTGTTTACGGCCGGAAAACTCCTCGGCGGGAAGGTTCATCTGAGCCGCGAGCAACGGATCATGCTGACCGAGTCGTTGTGGTTCGACGAACCATTGACCCCGGTGGTCCTGGTGTCGCGGGCCACGCAACTGCTCGTCCAGGCCAAGCCGGTGCTGGAACTGTTGTCCGAATCCGTAGTGCCGCCAGGCCAGCGCCTAGCCATCACGCGCTCTTAGAATAAATCAGTTGGTGGCCGGCAGGGCGAAGACCTGGCCGGGGAAGATCAGGTCCGGGTCGTTGATCTGTTCGCGGTTGGCTTCGTAGATCGTGGTGTAGGCGAACCCCGAACCGTAGGCCCGTCTGGCCAAACGCCACAAGCTGTTGCCCGGTTGTACGACGACGAGTGGTTCCGGCGGCATATCGCCATTCAGAGGTTCGGCGCGGAAGAATGGCATCGAGACCCGCGCGGTCACCCGGCCATCGGTGCCCACTTGATCGGCGCGAAGCTGGTAGGGGCCGGGCGTGACCGGATTGAGTGGGCGCAAGCGCCAACCGCCGTTTTCATCCGTTTCCGCCTTCCCGATGAAGGCATTGTTGAGATAGACCTGCACGCGGCTGCTTTTCACGGCCCGCCCGCTGATATTGAGACGCCCCTCGTCGTCGTAGTCCACGGTATCGACGTTGAGGTCCATGGCCGGCTCGTCGCCCCCGGGTTTCTGCAGGACCGTGCTGGCACCGCCGGCTTTCGGGAACTTCAATGCCAAGGCTCCGGTGGGTTTTTCCGCCTTTTGTCCGGCGATGTTCTTCTCGGGTTCCGGCACGACGAGAACGACGACGTCCTTGGAAGGTACTGGCTTGCCGGTCTTATTCTGTGTTTCCAGCGTCAATTGTCGGCTGCCCGGCTGGAATGGCTTGTCAGGAACGAACACCCATTCTCCGCGGTTGTCCGCCTCGACCTCGCCGAGGACCTGACCGTTGTCGATAATCTTGACGCTGGTCTTCGGATCGGCGCGACCAGCCATCACCGCGTCGCCCTTCGGGTTGACGCGCACCACGTCGAAACTGGGTGCCTGCGGCTCGGGTGCCGTGGCCTCCGTTGCGGCGGGCGCGCTCGCCACTTGCGATTCCGCTTCGGGCTCCTTCGCCGGCGCGGCCGCGGTGGATGGGTCGCCTTGTTGCACGGCGGCCGACGGGGGCGTCACCTCGTCTTCCCACATGACCACATTGACGCCGATGGCCGTGGCAACGGCGGCCCCCCCGAGATCATGAGATCGAGGCGGGTCGCGATGACGACTCGCGACAAAACGTCGCGGCCCAGTTGGTCGGTGCCGAACCAGTGGGACCAGGACGGCGGTTTCAAGGCGTTGGCGGCGTTGGTTGCCAGGGGATCGTATGGCGTGATCCAGGGGCCGAGGAGGGCGACGACAACGATCAGCACGAAAAGGACGAAGGCCAGCAGGCTGACCGGATTGGATGCCAGCACGTGGCGAACGTGGCGCCACTGGGTCTTGAGGCGTGTGCCTATGGAGCGGTCGACCGCGGCATCCGGCGTGCTGACACCGGGGTCGGCGACCGGGGTGGTCAGTTCGCGGCGGGTTGTCTCGTCCATGGTCAATCCCGTGCTCCGCCTCAGTCGCCCAACCGGATGCGTGGGTCGATGAGGGTATAGAGGATGTCGATGGTCAGGTTGAGCAGCAGGAAGATGACCGCCATTGACAGGACGAAACCCTGGACCGCGGCGTAATCAGAAACGACCAGGGCCTCGACGGCGTAGGAGCCGATGCCCGGCCAGGCGAACACCTTCTCGACCAGGACGTTGGCGCCGAGCGTGAAGGAGAACACCATGCCCAGCGTCGTGATCACCGGTAAGAGCGCGTTGCGGAAGGCGTAGGTGCCGAGTACGGTGCGCCCGGCCAAACCGGCGGCCCGTGCCGTGCGGATGAAGTCGCTGGACAGGACTTGGAGCATGGAGGCACGGGTCATCCGCGCGATCGGCGCCAGCGTGAACAGCGCCAGGGTGATCGCCGGCAAGGCGAGCTGGCCCAAGGCCGCCCTTGCGGTTTCGGGGTCCCCGGCGAGCACCGCATCGATGACATAGAATCCGGTAACATGGGGCGGCGGCAGGTAGGCGAAATCCAGCCGACCCAAGGGCGACGGCGCCCAACCGAGCAGGTAGTAGAAGACGAAAAGCAGGGCGAGCCCGGTGAAGAATGTCGGCAGCGACACACCCGCGGTGACGATGAACCGGCAGAGGTGGTCGATCGGCCGGCCTGGACGGGTGGCGGCGAGGACGCCCATGGGGACGGCGATGCTGAGTGAGAGGACCAGGGCGAAAAGGGTCAGTTCAAGGGATGCGGGCAGGCGGCGGATCAATTCCTCGGCGACCGGCTGTCCCGTCGAGATGGACATGCCGAGATCACCCTGGGTCAGGTCCTTCAGGTAGATCAGGAACTGTTCGGGAAGGGGGCGGTCGAGACCCAGGGTCTTGCGGATTTCGGCGATCGATTTCTCGTCGGCCGCTGGGCCGGCGAAGTAGGCCGCGGGGTCGCCGGGCAAGGCGCGCGTCAGCAGAAACGTCACCACCACGACGCCGAAGAGAGCAGGCAGAGCCTGCCCCAGCCGGCGGCCGATGGTGCCCAGGGACGACCCGGCGGCCATCGATCGTCAGGCCCCGACCTTGCCGAGCTTGCGGGCGTCGAGCTGGCGGTGGAACCAATACTCGTAGCCGTTGAGCTTGTTCGACATGGCCGAGTTGAGGGTCGGCTGCCACAGCGGGATGCGCGGCACGTCCTCGAAGGCGATCTCGATCAGGCGTTTAACCTTCGGTGCGTAGGCCGGATCGTCGACCTCCAGGTGCAGCGCTTCGTCGACCAACTTCTTGACCTCCGCGTTGTCGTAGTTGGACGAGTTGAACAGGTGACCCTTCAGGTAGGCCCAGAAGAAGTAGTAGTCCGGGTAGTTGAGCCAGCCGCCGAAGTTCTCAAGGTGCAGAGGCAGTTTCTTCTCGACCAGGGCCTGGGTCCGCCAGTTGGCGCCGGGGATCTTCTCGATGGTTGCCTTGATACAGATCTCGCCCAAGCCCTCTTGGATGAGGAGTGCTGCCGGTTCCATCCAGCTGGCCAGTGACAAGTTGATCGACAAAGGCACCTCAAAGCCGTCCTTGTAGGGCGTTTCCGCCAGGAGAGCCTTGGCCTTGGCGACGTCGGTGGAGTAGGGGAAGGGCTGCGGCCACGAAATATCGGCCGGCGACGTCGCCTTGCCGCCCCACATGGGCACGCCCTGCTCGTAGGCGGCGACCTTGAAGATCTCCTCGTAGGGCACCGAATAGGCAATGGCCTGGCGCACCTTCTTGTCCTTGAAGGGATCGAAGGCGAGGTTGACGCCGAGGCAGTAGATGCAGTTCTCGATCGGCGTCGACACCACGTGGACGTCCTTCTTGTCGCGCAGTTCCTTAGCGTCCTTGTCGGAAACACCGAACGACAGGTCGACGTCACCGCGTTCGATCAGGGCCCGGCGGGTGGCGCCCGACGGCACCTCGCGCACGACGACGCGCTTGATACCCGGCAGCGGGCCGCTCGACCACTTGTCGTTGCGCTCATAGACCAACTGCTGGCCTGGGTCCCAACGCGCCACCTTGAAGGCGCCGCTGCCGGCCGGGTTGCGATGCAGATATTCGGTGGCCCAGGGATCGTCCTTGGTGGCGTGTTTCTTGGCGACCTTGGAGTTGATGATCATCGGCACCGGAACGGCGAGATCGGGCAGGGTCAGTTTCGATTTGCGGACGAGGTCGATGCGGAAGGTCTTCTCGTCAACGGCGATAAATTGCTCGGGCTTGATCAGGGAACCGGCCTTCATCTGCACGGCCGGAAAGCCGCCCAGCGAAACGGCGCGGTCGAGCGACCATTTGACGTCTTCGGCGGTGATCGGCGAGCCGTCCGAGAAGACGGCGTCCTGGCGCAGTTTAAAGACGATGGCGTTGCCGTCGGGCGTGGTTTCCCAGCTTTCGGCGAGGTCCGGCTCGAGGACCGAATAGTCGTAGGACAGGGACCCGTCCGGCATTTGCTTGGTGCCAAAGGAGATCAAGCGGTCGTAGCAGTTGACCGCGATCTGATAGCTGGGGCGGTTGATCCCCTTGCGGTGGATGTCGAGGCTGTTGATGGTTTGGCCGATGACGACGACAGCCGTGCCGGCTGTGGCGGCCTCGGCGGACGTAAACTTCAGAAACGGAAGGACGTTGGCGCCGAGCACGGTCGCCCCGGCGGTCTTGATGAAATTCCTGCGGTCCATAGGGACACCTCCTGGTGAAATCGAAGGCACTTTGCCTCCGGATTAAATTGCATGCAATATTGCACGCAAAATCAATGCCAGGAGAAAACATGTTTGAAAACAATGGAATGTGATATTTCGCGTGTGAGAAACGTCAATATACTGATCAAAAAATAGTCAACAAACAAAAATAGACTAATTTTTAATCAAAATGGGTGGGCCGCTGCCGATACGAGAGAGGCATGGCCGGGGCGCGACGCCAGGCGTTGAGCCGGTTATCCCGCCGCGTCGGCCCCCTGCACGATCTCCAGATGCTTGTTGTTGTCCGGCGATAGCACGCGCCTGAGCATCGGTTCGAAATGCTCCAACGGCAGGGTGTCGAGGTCCGGGTCGAAAGCGTTCTGGTCGTAGTTCTGGCAGAAATAGACGCAGTCTTCGTAGTAGGGGTGGTCCTTGTATTTGTCCCTGGCGTTGCGGTCGCCGCCAATAAAATGGAGATAGTAATAGCCCTGGAACAGGCCGTGGTGCTCCACGATCCAGTGGACACGCTCGGAAACATAGGGTTTGAGGACGGCGGCAGCCATCTGAGAGTGGTTGTAGGGTGCCAGGATGTCGCCGATGTCGTGCAGCAGGGCGGCGGCGATCATCTCCTCGTCGGCGCCGTCCCGCTCGGCCAAGGTCGCCGATTGCAGGGAATGCTCGTAGCGGGTCACCTGGTAGCCACCCCAATCGACGTCGAGAGTCTTCAGGTGCGCCATCAGGCGGTCGACGAGATCGGCATTGAAAGCGGCCTCGACCTCGTCGAGCAGGGCCCAGTCCTCGGCCGTGCCGTCCTCCATGCGGGTCCAGGCAACGCGGGGGATATCGTCTTTCATGGCACACCTCTTAGTGACGCAACTCCGCTGAACACCGGAGGATACAATTTGTTTTGACCTTGGGGGTAAAAGTTTTCTATGAAACGGTCAAATCCCGCATTTGCGGTGTGGAAGTGACAATGAGAGACGGAAAATGATCGTCTATAACGTACAATGCTCCAAGGGCCACGTCTTCGAGGAGTGGTTCGCCTCCAGCACCGAATACGATACCAAATCAGCGGCCCACGACATCGCCTGCCCGGACTGCGGCAACACCGAGGTCAGCAAGGCGATCATGGCCCCCAACGTGGCCACCGGCGCCCAGGACCCGGCCGGCCCCTGCGGCCAGCCCATGTGCCAGACGGGGTGCGCTTACGCGGATAGTTGAACCGGGTCCAAGGGACATTGGAGCGGTCGTTTGGGGGCGGGGCGTTCCGCCGTTGCGGCAACACACCGTATAGCCGCCAAGAGTGACTCGCGAGAAAATCTCCCTCGATCGTGCCCCAACCTGCCGATTTAAAACCGTCAGGACACCGTGCTCAAACGCAACTGATCAGTCGAGTCGGATACTTAGGGAACGTCCGTCTACATACCCCCTGCAGCCAAATCCGATCGATTGTTCAACAGCTCGATCACCCGCTGCGTTAGAATCAGCTCCAAGGCAAAGGCCATCTTGCCGCCGGGGATAACGATGGTATTGAAACCGGTGATCATCGCACCTTCGATCATGCTCTTGAGGTTGCGTTTGTATTCGATGCTCGGCTTCGGTTTCAGGAAATGGATCATCACCAGGCTCTGATCGGGCGTTGGAATATTGGTGACACAAAATGGATTTCTGGTGTCGGTCAGCGGGATGCGCTGGAAATTGATATGCGTTTCAGAGAACTGCGGTACGATGTAGTGCATGTAGTCGTACATGCGCCGGTGGATCGTATCCATCACCTCATCTTGTTTGTATCCCCTTTCGGCCATGTCGCGATTAACCTTCTGTACCCACTCGAGATTGATCGTCGGGCAGACCCCGACGAGTAGGTCGACTTCCTTGGCCATGTTGTATTCTTTGGTGACAACGCCGCCGTGTAATCCTTCATAGAACAATAGGTCCGTGTTTTCCGGAAGCGGCTCCCAGTCGGTGAAGGTCCCAAGGGGGCCACCATACAAAACCGCTTCTTCCTCGTTGTGGATATAGTGACGGCGGGTTCCAGTCCCCGTTTCACCATATTGGCGAAAGACCTCGAACTGTTTGTCGAACAGATTTCCCTCGGGCCCGAAATGGCTCAAGTTACGTCCGGATTTCTTGGCCTTTTTCCGTTCAGCCTTCATCTCCGCGCGGTCATAGCGGTGAAAACTGTCGCCTTCGATGTCCGCGGCACGCGCGCCGACAAACTTAAAGATGTGCTGCAGCGCCTCCTTGACAGTGCTGGTCCCGGCCCCGGACGAACCGGTAACCGCTATTATTGGGTACTTCTTGGACATGGGATCACCTCACCTGATCGTTTCCAAGTTGTTCCCAGATTAGCCCCTGCTTAATCCCTGCTTTGCCCCTGCTTAGACCCTCATGTTAGCCAAAATGGCTCCATTGCGGAATCTCGGACAGAATTTTTTCGAAAAATGCCACCATCGGGTCGTCGCCGGGCTGACCAATGAGATTCTGGGGCGTGCATTCCGGGGTAAGGCGGAACGCCGTCGGGGGTCGCTTGGCGGTGCGTACGTGGAGGAACTGAAGAAACCGGCGACCCCATGTTACGCGGCTAAGATGACCGGTTATCGGCTCGCTCCGGCATCCCTCTTATTCCCTTGACGCAAGGGCCCGTGTGGCCTAAAAACCGGCCACCTCGGGGCGCACCTGATGTGCGCCCCGGCACTGTTTTCAAAAGGATAAGAGCCATGTCGAGACGTTGTGATCTCACCGGCAAGGGCGTACTGACCGGCAACAACGTGTCCCACGCCCACAACAAGACCCGCAGGCGGTTCCTGCCGAACCTGCAGAAGACGTCGCTGATGAGCGAGGCGCTGGGCACCATGGTGCGGTTGCGCCTATCGGCTTCGGCCCTGCGCACGGTCGAACACAAGGGCGGCCTCGACGCCTTTCTGCTCGATACGCTGGACGCCGACCTGACGCCGGAGTTCCGGCGCCTCAAGAAGCGCGTCAAGAAAGCGGTCGCCGCGCAAGCCGCCTGACAGCGGCTTCCAGCGCTTACGAGGGGCCCGCTTCCGGCGGGCCTTTTTCGTTGGTTACAGGTGTTTCGCCTACCGGGTCTTGAACAGCATGATCCGGTGGTTGTGGGTGTCCGAGATCCACAAATACCGTCCGGCCACGTCGACGCCCTCGGGACCGTTGAGGCCATCCGGGCCATCGCCCCGCGTGCCGCTGCCAATGGTGCCGACCTGACGGAAATCGGCATCGAAGATCTTGATCTGGTGATTGTATTCGTCGGCCAGGAACAAGGTGCCGTCCTCATCCGTCGCCACGTATTTCGGTTCGTTGAAGGCGTAATCCGGCTTTTTCAGTTCGCTGAGCAGGTTGAGGTCGCGGTCAAAAACGAGGACCCGGTGGTTGCCGGAATCGGCGAGATATACCCGGTCCTCGGGGCCGACGTGGATGTCGTGGGGGCGGGCGAGGGGGGTGCCGCCGGCCGCTTCGACCGTCTTGATGACGCGTCCGGCTTCAAGGGCGACGATGGAGCCGGCGCCCGTATTGGCGACGTAGACCCGGCCGTTGCTGCCCTCGGCGACGCCTTCCGGGGTGACGATGCCCTGGGTGTAGGTTTCGATGTGTTCGGCGTTGGCGCTTCCGTCGCGGAAGACGCCCTTGAAGGTATAGACCATGATGCGGTCGTTGCCGGTGTCGGCCACGTAGAGGCGCTCGTCCTTGCCGAACGCCACGTCGTGCGGGCTCGAAAGCTCGCCCTGTCCGAAGGCGGCCAGCACTTTCAGGCGGCCGGGATCGAGAACCTTGACGGCATCGTTGCCGAGATCGGCGACAACGAGATAGAGACCCGTCGGCGCGATGGCGACGTCGTGTGGGCGGGAGAAGGCGCGTTCCGATTCACCGATGAAGACGGGTTTGATCTCGCCCGCCAGCGCGGTGCCGGAAAAGACGGCGAGCACCGCGGCCAAAGTGGAAAGCGTTTTCAACATGGTCATTGCCTAACATCTTGGGCCCTGTCGGAAAAGGATCAACAGGGCTTGGGCGAGCGCTTCTCTCGTTCGAATTACTTTCCGGTGTCGGCCAACCAGCGGGCGACCCGGCCGAGGGCGTCGCTGCGCTGACGGGGCGACAGCCGCGGCTCGAGCCGATCGGCCCGGCCTTTGGCCCTCTCGGAGCCGTGCCGGGCGGCGAGTTCGTACCAGAAGAACGCGTTCATCATATTCGGTGGTTCGCCGACGCCCATTTCCGCCATCTCGCCCAAGGCCTGCTGCGCCGGCGTATATCCTGTTTTCGCCGATTTTCGAAACCAGTCGCGGGCCCGGTCGATGTCCTTGTCGACGCCGACACCGTGAAGGTATTTCTTGCCGACGACGAATAGCTGGCCCGGTTCCTTGGTGCGTTCGGCCTCTCTGGCGAATGCGAGAAACTCCCGGTGCCGTTTCTCGGCCGAAGCGGAAACGGCACGCGCGGCCTCGCCGGAGGCTCGGAGATGCGCCAGATAATCCTCAAATACGGCGAGGAGTTCCGGGACCTTCGGCGTGCCGAAGTTCCATAACGCCATCGACTGCGGATTCTGGCGGCGCATGAACAGGCGGAAATCGGCGCACCAGTTGCGTTCCATGTCCTTGCGGAAGCGAATCATCTGGGGTGCCGCACGGGGCAGCCGAAAATCCTGGTAGGCGGCTTCTTCGTACAGGCGGGCTTCACACTCCCGATCGATTTTGCGGTCACGGCCGGTGCGTCCCCGCAGGTGCTGAAGTCCGTGGCCGACCGATACTGTTGATAAACCCCTGTTGATCGGTTTCTGAGATCGTGATTCCGTTTCCCGAGTGATTCGGTGGAGGGCGGAACGATGATGGGGCGGTTGTCGGACGACCAGGGCAAGTTCTTCTACGACTT
>Ga0209561_1000090_pt1 | contig 28996 bp, 27 predicted proteins | sample WorMettrBAHAMAS2_FD_187393 | JGI IMG/M metagenome (GOLD analysis project Ga0209561, IMG submission 187393) | Marine gutless worms symbiont microbial communities from Max Planck institute for Marine Microbiology, Germany - Inanidrilus... | ecosystem: Host-associated > Annelida > Digestive system... | reverse complement strand
GGAGGCCGGAAAACACCCCGAAAACCGGCAAAACGACCGCTCGAAACGGTCATTGCAAGCCCAAATCGCCCCCAAAGCCGCTTTCCGCACCCCAATCCTGAAAAACGTCGGGTAGATGGGGGTGTCCAAGTGGCCTTCTTCGAGTACGACGGCGCCAGCACCATGGAGCGCAAGTTCCACGGTGAACGCACCTCGAAACCGCTCGGCTTCGACCACGTGTCGTTCACGGTCGAGAGCCGGGATGCTTTGTTCGGCCTCAAGGACAAGCTGGAAGCGGCCGGCTTCGAGGTCACCGGCGCCGTCGATCACGGCATCATTTGGTCGATCTACTTCTTCGATCCCAACAACATCCCGCTGGAGGCCTCCTGGAAGATCGTCGACATCGCGGAGCCGCCGGTGATCGAGGATGACGATCCGATCCCAGTCGCCGCCGAAGGCGCCCTGCCGCAGCCCGGCAAGTGGCCCCAAGTCACGGACCCGACGCCGCCGGACCAGATGACGGCACGACCGGGAAATGGCCACGACATGCGCGAGCGCATGATCGAGGACCGCCGCGGGCGCCTGACGGAAGCCTACGTAGCGGCGCTCGGCGACGGGTCTTGACGGCCGGCCGGGCGGTTCAATTGCCGCGCCGGTGCAGGCTGATGTTCCTGTGTATGCCCTCGATGTTGAGGATCCGCCAAACCTTGTACTGGTCCCAGTCCTGGTAGGCGGCGAGACCGATTTCGGCCTTCATCTGATCGACCGTCCTGCCCGCCCGGGCGGCTTCCAGCACACCGTCGTAGAGATCCTCCAAATAGCGGCGGTGGTCGGCGGCGTCGGCCTTGGTTCCCATGGGGCCGTGACCGGGTACCAGGATGTCGAAATCCATGGCCTCGACCTGGGCGATGGCATCCATCCAGTTGGGGAAATAGGCGTCGCTCAGGGTCTTGTAGGGCAGCCGCTTGACCGTGATGAAGTCGACGGTAAACAGCGCGCGTTCCTCCGGAAACAACATCACGATCATATTGTCGGAATGAGACGGGCCCACATAGGCGAGCTCGACCGTCTTGCCGCCGAGCTCGATGGTCATGGAATCGGTGAAGGTGATGTCGGGGACGGCGGTCGGGCGCTTCTCGCCGATGATCGTCCATTTGGCATTCTCGTGCGCGACCACGGTGGCGGTGTCGGCCCAGACCTCGCCGCCGGCGATGTGGTCGGCGTGGTCGTGGCTGTAGATGACGTACTTGATCGGTTGCCCGAAACGCTTGTCGATCTCCGCTTCCAGCCATTTCGCCGCATCTGCGTTGATCGGGTCGGTGGCGATCACGCCCTCCGGCGTCACCAGGAAGACCGAGTAGTGGAACTTGTTGCGGAACCGGTAGAGATCACCGGCAATCTTGGTGATTTCCCGATCGGCACTCTGAGCGATACTTGGAGCCGAAAAGACCGACCCGACGGCAACGGCGACAATCAGAACCGGCAGCAGCAATAGTCGATACACGGCATCCTCCCCTAAAACGTTCGGCACAAAGGCAAAACCAAGTTTTAAGGTAATGAACGGATGGCCACGGCGGAATTCACGAATCCGCGACAACCTCCGTACGTCGGCGTCGCCCTGGGGTGGGCGACCAGGAGGCTCAATCGAGGGCCGGCAGCTCGGCACCTTCCTTGAGGAAATCCTTGGCCACGGCGGCGATGCGATCGGTCGGGTAATGGGCCGCCAATTCACGCAATACCTGCTCCAGTTCCCGGGCCCGCTCGTCCCCGGACTCGAGGGCACGGGCACAGATCTCCAGCATGTCGGCCTTGTGGGCCGGAAGGGTGTATTGCACGGTCCGCGCTTTACGAAGGGACTTCGGATTGACCGATCCGGTACCGTTATCCTGGTCGCCGGCCTCCCCCTTAACATAGGGGATGTATTTGCGGTCCGTCCCCAGAATGTGCCCCATCAGCCATTCGGAGAGGAAATCCAGGATCTTGTCGAAATCGAGGGCGTCGGGAGCCGTCTCGTGGGCGAAGCCGATGGCTTGGACGATCTCGGCGATCCGGCGGTGCTCTCGGGCGTGCGCCGCATAGTCCGGGTAGTTGCTGTCCGCCATGAAGCGTTCCTCGCGGGCGAAATGCTCGACGACGTAACGTTTCAGGAGCTCGATCACTCCGCCGACATCGTGTTCCGGATCATCGGACCTGACCGCGTCGTGGAGGTTGTTCAAAACCTCGAACAACATCCGATGGTCATTGTCGATCGCCCGGATGCCGCAGGAAAATCCCTCCGACCATTGGATAAACGGCTCATCCATTGTTCCGTCCCGTCGACCGGTTTCCATAAGAAAAGCAATGATTTGGCCTAATTTCAATGGTTCTGAGTGTGAAACGGCGGACGCGTTCCCGATCACCGCAAGGATCGGGTGGCAGAACGCCCCCCAGGAGCGCTATTTTTGACCCGCGAACAAGGAGACCGATATGGGCCACGCCGCACCGAAAACCGACGATTACGATCGCATTGAGGACGCCATCCTGTTTCTGGCGGATCACCGCACCGACCAGCCGGAGTTGAGGGATGTCGCCAGCCACGTCGGCCTCAGTGAGTTCCATTTCCAGCGCCTGTTCACGCACTGGGCGGGCATCAGCCCGAAAAAGTTCCTTCAGCACATGACACTGCACGATGCGAAACAAAGACTCCGGTCGTCGGCCAGTATCCTCGATGCGTCGTTTGATGTCGGCCTTTCGGGCCCGGGTCGGCTCCACGACCTGTTTATCGGCCTCAACGCGGTCAGTCCGGGCGAGTACAAGACCCGGGGTCAGGGATTGGTGTTTGTTTATGGCTTCCACCCTTCCCCCTTTGGCGAATGCCTGGCCGTCATGTCGGACCGCGGTTTGACCGGCCTGTCGTTCGTCATCGACGGCGACCGTGAAGCAGCGATTGCCGATCAGAAGAGCGGCTGGGAAAACGCCAGTTGGCTGGAAGACGCCGGCGCCGGAGCCGACGTCGTTGCGGCGACATTCGGAGCGTTCGCGGGAAAGCAGGCTGGTTCGACCCCATTTTCGGTCCTCATGCGCGGCACGCCCTATCAAGTCCGCGTCTGGGAAGCGTTGATGCGGATTCCGTCCGGTTGCGTCACCACCTACGGCGAAATGGCGGACCGAATGGGTTGCGGGCGCCAAGCCGCGCGGGCTTTTGGGGGCGCCTGCGCGTCCAACCGCATCGGCATCCTGATCCCGTGCCACCGCGTCATTCGCGATACCGGCGCCATCACCGGATACCGCTGGGGATCCGCGAAGAAACTGGCAATCCTGACCTTGGAAGCCGCGATGGCGCCGGAAATTCACGCCGCCGAATAAGCCTCAACTCTGCGTCGGAAGATGTTTGGCGTCGCGTACGAAAAGGCAAAGGACGATGGCCAACAGGTTTGCGGCGACGAGGGTCAGGAATGCCGTGTTGAAGGCATCGACCGAATAGACCCTTGCCCCCGCCTCCATCCGGCCATCCCAATTCAGGTCGAGTAGCCAACCGATCACCGGTTGAAGAAGCGCGCCGGAGAATATGATGGCGGTGTTGACGAAGGAGACGGCCGTTCCCGACGCCTCAGCCGCATTGCTTTCGCGGGCCGCCGCCAAAAGGACGACCATGCCGCCGGACACTACGCCATTGAAGAACAACAGTCCTTCGGCCAGGAACAACGGCATCGGGCGCAGGAAAATGAGAGCGGAGAAGCTGGCGGCGGAAAGGACGGCGACGGCAATGACTGGATAGCGCCGGCTGCCGACCCGATCGGACAGCCAGCCGATGGCCGGCGAACCGACGGCCCAACCGATCAGCATCAGCGATGTGGATCCAGCCGCCAGCGGTCGCGACAGGTCGTACTCGGCCATCATGTAGGGCACGCCCCACAGGGCGGCGAAAGCCAACAGCGTTGCCGACATGGTCGAGGCGGCGGCCGCCAACAACCAGGTCTGCGGCTGGCGTAACGCAGTAAACAGCCCCGTGAGCAGGTGGGGGGCGGCGCTCGAATGCGGCTCTCTCGGCTCGCCACCGCCGGGCCGGTCGCGCACCACCGTCCAACAGACGATCGCGAACACAAAAGCGAAAACGCCGGCCGCGGCCAAGGTCGAGCGCCAACCGAAGGCGCCGACCGCCCAAGCCGTCGGCGCCTGACCACCGACACCGCCGGCCATTCCGGCCATCAGGGTCATGCCGCCCATCAGGGCGAACCGTTCGACGGGAAACCAGACGGCCGCGATCTTCAGGCTGCAGACGAAAAAGAAGGCAGACCCGACCCCGATCAGAAAGCGACCCAAATAGGCCGCCTCCAGCGTTTCGGCAGCGGCGAACAGCAGGCTGCCCGCTCCTGCCAACAACCAAGCGGCGGTCATCAACCGGCGCGGCCCCCAACGGTCGACCATGACCCCGATCGGGATCTGGAGCGACGCATAAGCGTAGAAGTAAAGCGCCGATAGGTTGCCGAGCAAGGCCGCGCTGACCCCGAAATCGGCCATCAACTCGCCGACCATGACGCTCGGGCCGACCCTTTGAAAAAACGCATAGAAGAAACCGATGGCGCCGACGGACCAGACGGTCCAGGCGAGAAAACCGGGAGACTTGGTCATAGCGGAGTCTTCAGCCGCGCCCAGGTGTTATGCAAGCATCGAATTCGAGCATAGTGTTTTGACGAAACCGCACCACCCGATCTTTGCGGTGACGGGGCCACTTGCCTATATTTTCCATGTTGTCATCTGAGAGGATCACTACCATGCGTTACTATCACACCATGGTCCGCGTCTCGGACCTCGAAGAATCACTCGACTTCTACATCCGCAAGCTGGGACTGCAGGAAACCCGCCGCATCGAACGGCCGGAAGGACGTTACACCCTGGTCTTTTTGGGCGCCGACGAGAACCCAGAAGCAGAAATCGAATTGACCTACAATTGGGACCCGGAGGACTACACCGGCGGCCGCAACTTCGGACACCTGGCGTTCCATGTCGAAAACATCTACGAGAAATGCCAGCACCTGATGGACAACGGTGTGACCATCAACCGGCCCCCGCGTGACGGGCGTATGGCTTTCGTCCGTTCTCCCGACGGCATTTCGATCGAACTCCTTCAGGCCGGCGACGCATTGGAACCGGCCGAACCTTGGACATCGATGGAGAACACCGGGTCCTGGTAAGTGTCGCGTCAATCGCCGGCGGCGCGGTGGTCTCACCCCCTGCGGCGTCGGGCCCCGCGCCGGCCGCGTTTTTCGCCGCCGCTATCGGGTGCCGCATTACCGGTGGAGACCGGGCCCAGCGCCTGTTCAATGGCTGGTCGGTCCGGCGGCGTCCCGGGTTCATAACCCTTTAAAGCGGCGGCCATGGTCCGCAGGTGGCCGGGCGTCGTTCCGCAACATCCGCCGATGATTCGAGCGCCGGCGTCGCGGGCCATCCGGGCGTAATCGGCCATGATCTCGTGGCTCCCCGAGTAGACGATCTCGCCATCCCGGTATTCGGGTATGCCGCAGTTTCCCTTGGCGACGATGACCCCGCCGGTCGGAGCACCGCGTTTCAATCCGCAAACGGTATCGACCAAGGTTCCGGGGCCGACTCCGCAGTTGGCACCGAACGCGACCAGCCGTTTGGCCAGCCCGTGGGAATGGTGAATGGCATCTTTCGGTGTCAGGCCCATCATGGTCCGCCCGGCCGTGTCGAAGGTCATGGTGGCGACGACCGGAAGGCCGGTTCGTGCCGCCCCCTCGACCGCGGCACTGACTTCTTCGGCTGCCGATAGGGTCTCGATCCACAATACGTCGACGCCGCCTTCGGCAAGGGCGTCGGCCTGTTCGGCGAATGCGGCAACGCCGTCCTCGAAACTCAATTCACCGACGGGCTGAAAAATCTCACCGGTCGGCCCCATCGATCCGGCAACGACCACCGGTCGACCGGTGCCATCAGCCACATCGCGCGCAATACGGGCGCCGGCCATGTTTATGTCTCCGACCCGATCCTCGTCTCCATGCAACTTCAAACGGTAACGGTTGGCGCCGAAGGTGTTGGTCAGGATGATATCGGACCCGGCATCGACGAACCGGCGGTGGAGATCGGCGACCCGGCCGGGGTGTTCCAGGTTCCAAAGGTCGGGTGCCTCGCCACTTTGAAGCCCCATGGCCATGAAATTGGTGCCAATGGCGCCGTCGGCGAGCAGGTAGTCACGCTCCGCCAGTAAATCGCTCAACAGACCACCGGTCATCGGCCCAGGCCTTGACCCGGTTGTGACCCACCCCGCTCCCGGCGCTTGCGGGGTCGGCGTACCCCGGCTTCGATCTGGCGCGCCTTCAATCGATCCAATATGGCCAAGCGTTCCGGATCCGATGCCGTCGACCACCCGGCAATCTCGTCGCGGGTTCGCCAACAACCCTTGCAGAGACCCGAGTCTTCATCGATGACGCAGATGCTGATACAGGGTGATACGACGGGTGATTGGGCATCCAATGCGGTTATCCTCTCCGGTGGCGGGCACTGCATCGAATTAATCGCCCGCGGGCGAAGATGCAAGCGGTGAGCGGGCAATGGCCGGAAATCCGCCTATCCCCGTCCCCGGTTCGTGACGAAGATCCCGGAAACGATAATCGCCGCACCGACCCATTGCCAAAGCCCGAGCGGCTCGGCCAGGAACACCCAGCCGAGGAAGGCCGCCGAGACCACTTCCAATAACATGGTCACCGACGAGAATGCAGCCGGCAAATGGGCCAGGGCATAGGCGATCAACTCTTGCCCGCCGACATGGCTGACCAGGGCCAGCGTCAACAGGATCGTCCAGCCGTACACGGTAACGGCGAGCAGTTCCCCGTCCCAGAGGTATGCGATCGGTAGGAGAATGGCCGCCGTAACCAAGGTCGACCAGTACATGACCGCCGATGCCGTCAATCGCGCGCGCAGGCGGCTGATGGCGATGATGTAGGAGGCGAAGAAAAGCCCCGTCACGACTCCGTAGATATCACCGACCAAGCGTTCGGGATTCAGCCTCAGACTGCCGCCGATCAGGAACCCGGCACCAGCAATGGCGAGGACCATGCCGGCGACGAACAACAGTGTCGGTCGTTCGCCGAAGAGGACGAACATCCCGATGGTGACGTAGATCGGCGCCATGGTGGCAAGCAATGTGGCGTTCGCCACCGTCGTATTGACGATGGCCAGATGCCAGAAGAACAAGTCGCCCGCGAAGAACGCACCGGCCAATGCTAACACCGCAAGGTCCCGGCCTCGTGGCAGAGGGATGCCTGTGAGTTGCCGCCCATTGGGCGTTCGGTTCCGGGAATCGATAAAAGCGAGGAGCCACAGGGCCGGTAACGCCAGGAAGGCGCGGTGAAAGGCACTGGCGATGGGCCCGAGCTCGCTCAAACGGACGAACAAGGTCGAAGCTCCCGCAAAAAAAGCGCCGAAAACGAGCGCCGAAAACGCCAGGGAAAACCCGCTGCGTGTGCTCAAGGCTCAGGATCCACTCAGGGAATCGAGTCCCGAGACACTCCCGGGGTCGAGAGCGGCGCGGACGTAATCGCCGGCTTGGGCCCGATAGGCCAGCCACAGGCCCTCGAGGATTTGCACGGAAAGGGATTCGTGCCAATCGACACGCAGGTCGATCAACGGCCAGGATTGATCGGCCGCTACAATCAGCGCAGCCGAGTGAACGGTCAAATCCTCGCCGCCTTCGGCGACACCGGCGAGAAGGCCCGCTACCAAGCGTTCGCCCAAATCGCCGTCGGTGGCCTCCTCGAAACTACGGACCATGGCTTCCGATATGACTTGCGTCGGCAGGCCGCAACCACCGGCAATCACGTGTTCGCCCGCAGTAACGCAGAACGTTGGTTTGATCGCCTTACCTTGGAAGCTTGCCGTCGATCCATCGCTATCGATTACTAGGATCTGCCGGTACTCACCGTCGTTTCGGCCACCCATCAGCAGACTGAGCGCGGACTGCGCATCCAGGCCCGACTGCAGAAAGTCCAGGGCCTCGTGGCCGAGCCGAGGGTCGACGACGTTCTGAACCGCCACGGCGCCGGCACGCGAGCGTACCCAAGGGGACCGCGCGCCGATACCGATTTCCGGAGACGCAACGGCGACCCCCAGTTGACCCGTACGCCGACAGCGCCCGACAAGCGAAAACGTCATGACTTCATGGCTCCAAAACCGGTGCCTCACCGTAACCCGATCCCGCCGCCGAGACACCCGAAAACCGGGTTCTTCCATAATCCGTTTGATCCCTCGACCCCCGGATATCTTGCGCTATAGTCGTCGTCATGTTTGCACACGACACGGAACCGGACCGAACCTTGGAGCCGCTGCTGCGTCCGCACGAGGCGCCTCCATATGAAATCATCAACACCGATTCGTCGAACGATATGCTTCTCGTTTGCGACCATGCCAGCCGGAGAGTTCCGGAGAGGCTGCATGACCTCGGCTTGCCGGCTTTCGAGTACGACCGCCACATCGCCTACGACATCGGCGCCGAGAAAGTGACGCGTAACCTGTCGGAAGCCCTCGACTGCACGGCCGTTCTCGCCGGGTTTTCGCGCCTCGTGCTGGACGTCAACCGACCGCCGGGGCACCCGGAATCGATCCTCGAGGTCAGCGACGGCACGGAAATACCGGCCAACTTAGGCCTGAGCGAAGCGGAGAAAGACCAGCGCGTCGAGAACCTTCACGACCCCTATCACGATGCCATCGGCCATGCTCTGGCCCATATCTGGAACCGGGGAAGGCCGCCGGCGTTGTTCTCGGTTCACAGCTTTACCTCGCTGTTTGGCGGGACCATTCGACCGTGGGATATAGGCGTCCTCTGGAAACATGACCCGCGCTTGGCCGTTCCGCTGATGGAAAAGCTGCGCGCGATGGGATTAAACGTCGGCGACAACGAACCTTACTCAGGGCTCGATCTCGCCTACACCATCGACGTCCACGGGGGCGCGGCGGGCCTCGCCAACTGCGTCATCGAGATCAATCAAGACCAGGTCTTTACCGCGACGGGTATTGAACGATGGTCGAATATCCTCATCGAATGTGTTGGTGCGATCATGGGCGACGAACGCCTGTACCGGGTTGAGAAATATTGAGGACGCCATGACTCGTAACGATCCCACGTTCACGGTCGGCATCGAGGAGGAATATCTCCTCGTCGACCCGGAAACCTGCGAACTGGCGATCGATACACCGCCAGAGATGTTCGAGGAATTCGAGAAAAAGCTGCCGGGACTGGTCAAGCCGGAGTTCCTGCAGTCTCAAGTGGAAGTCAACACGCCCGTTTGCAGGACAGTTGCCGAAGCCGGCAGCGAACTCTCCGGCTTGCGTAAGAAAGTGGTCGAAATCGCGGCCTCTTACGATCTGGCAGTAATTGCGGCATCGACCCATCCGTTCTCCCGATGGACCTCGCAACACCATACTGACAAAGAACGTTACAATATCCTCGCCCAGGACATGCAGGCGGTCGCCAGACGACTTCTGATCTGCGGCATGCACGTCCATGTGGGCATCGACGACGACGAACTCCGCATCGACCTGCTCAATCAGATCAGCTATTTCCTTCCCCACATCCTGGCGCTCAGCACCTCGTCGCCGTTCTGGCAAGAGGAATTGACCGGCCTCAAGTCCTATCGTCTGAGCGTCTTCGACGAACTTCCGCGGACCGGCATCCCGACCTATTTCGATAGCCACGCCGAGTATCGGCGTCATGTCGCCGTTCTCGTCAAAGCCGGTCTGATCGAGGATGCCTCCAAGCTTTGGTGGGACGTGCGGCCGAGCCAGAATTTCCCGACCCTTGAGATGCGCATTTCGGATGTGTGCACGCGGATCGATGATGCCGTCTCCATCGCCGCGCTGTTTACATGCATTCTGAGAATGCTCTACAGGCTCAAAAGGGAGAACCAACGCTGGCGCCATTATTCAACGATGCTGATCGAGGAGAACCGGTGGCGGGCGCAGCGATACGGCATTGACGAAGGACTCGTCGATTTCGGCAAAGGGGAAATCGTACCGTTTCCCGACCTCCTGGACGAACTGCTGGAATTGACGGCCGAGGATGCGGCGGAACTCGGATGTCGCGATACGCTTCAACATCTAAGGACGATCCTCGACCGCGGTACCAGCGCCCACCGCCAACTCGCTATTTATGACCGGGTTATGGCGGACAGCGACGACAAGACCTTAGCCTTGAAGGAAGTCACCCGGTTCTTGATCGACGAGACCGTGCAAGGCGTATGAACGGTATTTGAGGGTTGCTTATTCGACCGTGTCGACGCGTTCGATGCTCTTTTTCAAACCGGCCAGCAGTTGACGCCCGATATCACCGCCGTCGCCGGCGACCTTGTCACGGATCACGGCCCGCATGGCATCGATGTGGCATTTGACGATCTCGACGGCCTTGTCGTCCTCGCGGCATCCCTCGCCGGTAACGTCGAACAGCATTTTCCCGAACGTCGAGATTAGAGGATAACCGAAGGTACCGCCCTGCCCACGCAATTCCAGGGCAAGCGTATGGATTTCCGAGAAGTGTGAAGCCCGCCGACCAGGCTCCAGGAGCGCTTCGGTGCACAGGTCGGAGAGTTTGGACAGGTACTCGAGCGCCCAGGTGGTGAAATCGAGTGCCGCGCGCTCAAGCTGCTTCTCCGCTTCTTCAATCAGGTTGCCTGGAACTTCGCCCTTGACGTTGGACCCGCTCAAACCACCGGCGACCCGCTCCTTGAATGAATTCGGCAACCGCCAATACCAGACATCGCTTGGCGTATCCGGTTTGACGATTTTGTCGGCATTGTAGACGATGATGACGTCTTCTTCCTTTTTTTCGCGCCGCTCGTCGCCACCCATGGGCGGCCCTTCCTTCTTACGGCGCCGGTCGGGGCCGAAGAAGTCGTGGTTGGTGACGAACTGCCGCGGATAATCGACGACTTCCAGCACCCGTTCGTAGACGGAAGAGGCGGAGAACGGTTTGGCGACGAATTCCGTCGCACCCAAATCCCGGGCCGAGTTCACGTAATCGCGGTCCGCGGCGCCACTCAACATGACGAAGGGGACTATGCGGTTCGGGCTGTCCTTCGAGGCCCGAACCCAACGCAACAAGAGGAGGCCGTTGATCGGTGTCATGACGAGATCGGAAATGATGATGTCGGGCCCCGGGTTGTTCCCGATCTTCATGGTTTTCAGATAATCGATGGCCTCTTCGCCGTTGCTGGCCGTCGAAATTCGAGAAAACTGGAAATGCCGAAGCAGGTCTTCAAATGTGTTTCGAATATACCCGTTGTCTTCAACAAGAAGAACGCTGCATCTGGAAAAGTCGTAAACCGCCACGAAGGGTAATCCCCGAACAGTTGATCAATGAATCTTATATTCCACCGGAGTCCAGGGGTGCAACCTGTCGAGACCGCAAGAAACCACGACGCGGCGCTTGCAGCGGCTTTCTCCCCCCGTTAGTTTGCCCGGCCCACATGATGAGTGGCAATGGATAGGGTTCAAGGAAAGGATCAGAGGATGGCGGAAGTCGGCGGCGTCGCGGGAGACAGGTTGCGTTCCTTTATCGAACGCATTGAACGGTTGGAAGATGAAAAGAAAGCTCTTTCCGAGGACATCCGCGAAGTTTATTCCGAGGCCAAGGGGACCGGTTTCGACGTCAAAATTATGCGCCAAATCATCAGGCTGAGGCGAATGGACGCGAGCGACCGGGCGGAAATGGAACAGATCCTCGACATCTACAAACAGGCCCTCGACATGGCCTAGTCGCGAACCGCCGTAGGTTCAAATTCGCCGGAAAGTCCGGTCGACGAAATCGGCCAGAATCTCGACGCATTCGTCACATGTCAAAACCCCTGTATCGAGCATGACATCCGGTGTTTCAGGTTCTTCGTAGGGCGCTGAAATTCCCGTGAATTCAGGGATCTGCCCGGCCCGCGCCTTTTTGTAGAGTCCCTTCGGATCCCGCTTCTCGCACACTTCCAGGCCCGGATTGAGGAACACCTCGCGAAACCCTTCACCGACAGCCGCGCGTGCCATCCGCCGGTCCTCACGATAAGGCGAGATGAAGGCGGTGACGACGATCACCCCGGCCCGCGCTAGCAGCGCTGCGACTTCGCCGACCCGGCGGATGTTCTCGCTGCGGTCCTCCGGTGAGAACCCGAGATCGGCGTTGAGACCGTGGCGCAGATTGTCGCCGTCGAGGGCGAAAGTCTGATACCCGTAACCGAACATCCGTGCCTCCAGGGTCGTCGCCAGGGTCGACTTGCCGGAACCGGACAAGCCGGTCAGCCACAAGACGCCGCCGCGATGGCCTTGGCGGGACCACCGATCGACCGGTTCGATCAGATGGCCGACACTCGGATAGATATTCGCTACGGGCTCCATTCAGGCACTCCCATGGGTCGGTCCGGGTCGGTTCGACGGTCAGATATCGGCCAACTCCGCGAGAAAATCGGAATAAATGATGCTGAGCGCCGTGTTCAGGGAATCGACGGCATCGACAACGGCGGTGCTGCCCGCGTCGTTTTCCGCAAGGAAGGTAATTGAGGTCGAGAATCTTGCCGTCCCGCGGCCGGCGCAGCCCCAGTTCCACCTCGATCAACGTGCGGCTTCCCTTATCCACGCGCACCTGTTCGAGATGTTTGATCCGGCCCGTCAGCACGTAGTCGGCCTGGGCACGCATTTCCGGTGTGACAATGCGATCCGCGACCTTCGCCGCCCGCAAGAACGACACGAGCTCGTCGCGCAGCATGACCGTCGGCGGCTTGATCCAAAAATGGTAATGGTACGCCTTCACTTGGTTGGGACTGGTGTTGTCCGAATAGACGATCGGACGTTCCGAGGTCAGCCCGTCGGCGACGAACCGATCGACCTCGACGGTACCGGGCAGCAGCTTGCCGTTGGTTGCGGTGCCCGCATAGATGGCCTGCAGGCGATAGAAGTTGTCTTCCGGAACCGGCGGCGCGGCGGCGCAACCGACGACAATCAACGCAAGCGCCAATCCCACAAGGCCCCGGATCGATTTTCCTAGACGTCCGTCCATCTTGTTTTCCCCACTCGTCTTCCCGTCTCGAATTCCCTCCGGCCTCCCCACGCGGGCCGGTGTTTTCACGGTCGCTGTTCTTGATCCTGTTGCGGTGTGCCACCGAGAAGCAAGCCCGGATTACCGCGGATTTGCCGCGAGAATTCGTTCATGTTGCGCGCCGCGCTTTCCATATTCTGGTTGATCGAATCGATGTGACGCGAGACCGATTCGACGATGTAGCGGGTTTCGGCAAGCGTTGTTTCTATGTCTGCTTTCGGATCGACGACGAGCCGGTCAAGATCTTCCAGAACTTTGTCCATGCTGGCCAAAACGTTGTCGAACTCCTTCGTCGACCTATCCATTTGGGCAAGAATCGCCTCGATCGTCTGCAAGTTCTTCGGGGAAACCACCTTCATGATCTCGCCGCTTACCGTTTCCATATTGCCGGCAAACGCCTGGATATCGTCGGCAATGACGGGAATGCGTTCGGTGATGTCTCTAACCAGATCGGTAATGTCCCGGATCATCACGTTGCCGTCGCTGGTGATCAACGCCTGGATGTCCTGCACCGTCGCCGTGACATGGCGGATCAGGGGCTTGGCGTCTGCCTCGATCAAGTTCGCCAACTGTTCCGTGAGCGAAGAGACGGCTCCGAATACGTTCGTCGCTGCATGCGAATTGACCCGTTCACCCGGACTCAGTGCCGTCGTGCTCACGCCGGCATGGATCTGCAATGCCACCGCGGAGAGCAGGTTGGGGGCGGCGATCTCGACCTGACTGTCCTCCGGAATCCGCCACCCCTCGGTGACCGTGAAATCGACGCGGAACTCCATGCGGTTGTTTCTGTCCTGCGGCGTCACACTCTCGACCTGTCCGATCGGATAACCTTCGTAAACGACCTGGGTTCCGAACTTGACCCCGGTCACGTTGTCGTAAACGGTGTAATAGCCATCGACGGTACCGGTCCGGCCGGTCAATACGGCGATCGACCCCACCAACCCGACGATCATGGCGATCACGAACAGGCCGACAATGAGATAGTTGATCTTGCTGCTTCTCATAAGGCGGCGCCCTCATCCACTTCCATGCCGGTGAGCCGGCTCAGGTATTCGTCGACATCGAGTTGTTCATCTTCCGGAACGCGGTTCAACAGATTGTAGACCCGCTCGTTGCTCGAATTCTTCACTTCCTCGACGGTTCCAATCATCAATATATGCCCACGGTCCAGTATGGTAATGCGATCCGCGATCTTGAACGCACTGTCCAGTTCGTGCGTGACGACGACGATGCTCATGCCCATAGCATCTCTCAGAGAGAGAATCAGATCGTCCAAGGCGGACGCCACCACGGGATCGAGGCCGGCCGACGGTTCGTCACAGAATAGGATTTTCGGGTCCATGACGCAGGCCCGGGCGAACGCGGCGCGCTTGATCATACCGCCGGACAGTTCGGACGGCATGAGGTCTTCGAACCCGCCCAATTCGACGACCTCGAGCTTCATGCGCGCCATGATTTCCATGGTCATGCGGTCCAGGTCGGTGTGTTCGTATAGGGGCAGCATCACGTTTTCGCCGACGGTCAGGGAACTGAACAGCGCACCGCCCTGGAAGGCCACGCCGAGCTTTTTCCTGAGGTCGAAGAACTCCGTCTGGCTCAACCCATCGATATCCTGCCCGAGGATCCGCATGGTACCCTCGGTCTTGTTTTCAAGCGCCATGAGATGACGAAGGAGCGTACTTTTCCCCGATCCGCTGCCGCCCATGATGACCATGATCTCGCCGTCACGGACTTCCATGTCGATGCCCTTAAGGATCATCCGCTCCCCGTAGTAGTGGGTGACGAGTCCTTCGACTTCGATGACAGCCGGTACGTCGGTCATCGCACGCACTCCATCAACGCGCTGCCAAGTAGACGACGATCATCGCCGTAATGATGATCGCAGAGATCGCCTGCACGACGGAGCGCGTCGTCGCTTTTCCGACACCTTCGGCGCCACCCTGAACGCCGGCGCCGTTGACGACCCCGATGACGGCGATCAACACAGCATAAATGCAGCTCTTGCCGATACCGTGCAGCACGTCGTCGGCCGATAGGATGTCGGTGATTTCGTGGAAGTAGGCGGAAAGCGAAATGCTCAACTCGGCGCGGATGTAGAGGCCGGCCAGAAACAGGCCGACAATGTTGCTCATCATGGTCAGGCAGGGAACCATAATCAGCATGGCGATCATCGGCGGCACCACCAGATAGCGGACCGGATTGATACCCATGACCTTGAGGGCGTCGATCTCCTGATTGATCTTCATGGTCCCGATGCGGGCCGCCAACGCCGAGCCAGACCGCCCGGCGACGAGGATACCGGTGATCAGCGGCGCGAATTCGCGGACAACGGCGAATGCCAGCCCAAACGTGACGTGGCTCTCGGCGCCGAAGATGCGGAGCGAGTAAATGCCTTGTATGGCCAGCGTGACGCTGATGGCACCGGCCAAGAGGGCGATGATCGGTATCGCCGTGATACCGATTTCCATCATCTGCTGAACGATCGCATTCAGTCGAACCGGCTGTTTGAGCCGGTATCCGAAGATCAACCAGTAGATACTCTCGACGACCAGTACGCCGCCCTGCCCAACCTCTTCGACTCCGGAAACGGTGAGGCGTCCGACTTTATCGGCAAATCGCGTAATCGGATTTGTGGGTCGACCCTCGGCCATATACGCCCCGTTACGTTATGGCCGCGATGCCGTCTTCAACGGTATCACAAATCTTGAAGACCTTGTCCAAACGGGCAAGCTGTAAGACCCGGAGCGCGCCATCGCTGACCGACACCAGGGCCAGATTTTGCCCGACTTTGCGCGCGCTTTGAAAACACTCGACCAATGAAGCGACACCGGACGAGTCGATGTATCCGACCTTGCTCAAATCGACAAGGATCGGTTTTTTCCGTTGAACGCATTCCAACAACACCTTGCGTGCGTCGGGAGACGTCTGCAGGTCGACGTCGCCTTCGAAAGATACGATCACCGCACCTTCTTGTTCCGTGATTTCATGTTGCATCTTCTCAAGCAATCCGTTTTACCAACCTCAACAAATTACCCTTGTCTTCGGGCGGCGACAGAAACGACACCTCGTCCATCATCTCCCGCATAAAATGGGTTCCCAATCCACCCGGGCGTAGGTCATCGAGTTCCCTTGGCTGCACCTTCGACGTGTCAATGGTATCCGCATAATCCCTTATGAGAACAACAAAATTTTCTCCGGTCCGCCTGATCGAAACCCGAATGTCCCCTTCCGGCCTGTTGTCATAAGCATGCCGGATCACGTTCTGCAAGGCCTCGTCGACGGCGATCACGACGTCATGGGTCATTTCCTCGTTGCATTCGCACATTTGCGCGGCCTGGGTGATCGCGTTCCGCACCAGTTTCAGGCGATCGGGTTGGGAGGGTATTCGGACCGAGATGAGTTCTTCCCCGCCTTCGACTTCACCGATTGAATTCGGCTCCTGCCGTGGCCGCTGCGTCGAAACCGACTCACGCGCCTGGTCATCGATCACCAACAATGTGATGTCGTCCCGCAATTTCACACCGGCGCGGTAGACACTGTCGACGACCAAAGACAATTGATCCCGGATGGCGGCACGCTGGTTGTCGCCAAGGATCTCCTTCAACCCGTCGACTTCCAGTTCGCTTCCGTCCTCGCGGTAGCCTTCCGTTACACCGTCCGTGAACACGAAAAACCGCCCGCCGTCGAGGCGCAGTTCCTCCTCCGGATAGTGGTCGCCGTCCAAAAGGAAGGGTGAAATTCCAAGCGGCGGTGCATCCGCCGGAAAACTGGAGAACGTCCCGTTGTCGTCGAGGAACAGCGGGGGTTCGTGCCCGGCATTGGCGAACCGAACGATACCCGTGCGCGGATCGAAAATGCCGCCCAACATGGTCACGAACATGCCGCGCGTTGCCGTTTCGCAAATCTCGGCGTTGATCCGTGCCAACAGGCGACCGGGTTGGTGGATCGTTTTCCCGAGACAGCGGAACAGGCTGGCCGTCTTCGCCATCAGCAGCGCCGCGTTCATGCCTTTGCCCGACACATCGCCGAGATTGAAACCGATGCGGCCGTCCTCCAACTCGAAAAAATCGAAGAAATCCCCGGACACCGTGCGCGCCGGCACATTGATGCCGAATAGCGGAAAATCGTCTTCGTCCTGATCCGGCAGCAACGAACGCTGAATCTCGGCGGCCAGTTCGAGCTCGCGGGCCAGGCGCTCCTGCTCGGCCAGAGCCTCGGCCATGCGCGCGTTAAGAATGGCGAGCCCGGCGGACGCACTCATGGTCGCCAGCAGGTGAAGGTCCTGGTCCTCGAACAGGCCGTCGCCGCCGCGCTTGTTGATCAACTCAATGGCCCCGATGCGCTCGTCCTTGACCGTCATCGGTGCACACAAGATGGATCGCGTCGTGTATCCGGTCTGCTCGTCGACCTTGCCGTAGAAGCTGGGATCGTTCTGCACGTCGCGGACGATTTCCGCCTTATCGTTCTGCACGCAACGGCCGACGATGCCCTGGTCGCTCGGCAATGTCAGGCCGGTGATCTCGGTGGCGCCGACACAGGCGTGGCAACGCAACACGGTGTCGTCGTCATCGAGCAGGAAGAGCGCGCCGCCCTCGGCCTCGACATAGTCGGTGATATGGGCAACGGCGCGTTCCAGAGACGCCTGGAGGTCCATGGACGAGGCAAAATCGCGGCCCATTTCGGATAGCAGTTCGAGCTGATCGTAGACCTCACCGTTGTCGAGCGCGGGGTCACGCTCGTTGGTGCGATAGGCGGGTTCTTGGTGTGACGTCTCGTTCATGGACAAGCCCGATCAATCGCCCAATCGAACTTTCACGTAGGATCCAGGCGCGTCCTCGATCGGCTTCAACCCGCCATCGCCCGGACGGCGGCAATCGACCTGCGAACCGGCGTGCTTTTTGACCCACTTCTGCCAATCGCTCCACCACGACCCGTCATGTTGTTTGGCCGGTTCGAACCAGGCGTCCGGATCCTTCGGTTTCTTGGTATTGGTCCAGTAGCAGTACTTGTTAGCGGCGGGTGGGTTGATGACACCGGCGATATGCCCCGATGCGGAAAGCACGAACCGGATTGGTCCCTTGAATAATCCCACCGTCCGGTAGGTCGACTTCCACGGCGCGATGTGGTCTTCCTTGGTGGCGACCATGTAGACCGGGACCTTGACCTTGCCGAGGTCGATTGGAACGCCGTCGAGTTCGATCCCGCCCGCTTTGATCAAATCGTTTTCCAGATACATCTTCCGCAAATACATGTTGTGCATCATCGCCGGCATGCGGGTCGAATCGGAGTTCCAGTAGAGCAAATCGAAGGCCAGGGGCTCGCGGCCCATCAGGTAATTATTGACGACGAACGACCAGATTAGGTCGTTGTCACGCATCATGTTGAACACCTGCGACATATGGGCGCCGTCCAGGTAGCCTTTCTTGTTCATATGCTCTTCCAGGCGGTCGAGCTGTTCCTCGTCGACGAAAACGCCAAGTTCTCCCGGTTCCTCGAAGTCGAGCATGGTCGTGAAAAAGGTGGCCGAGCTGATTCTCTTCTCACCCTTCGCAGCCAGGTAGGCCATGGTACAGGCGGTCAGCGTACCACCGATACAGTATCCGATGACGTTGACGGTATCCTCGCCGGTTGCGCTCTCGATTGCGTCGAGTGCCGCGATCAGCCCATCCAACAGGTAGTCGTCGAACCGCTTGTGGGACAGTTTCTCATCTGGGTTGACCCAGGAAATGACAAACACCGTGTGGCCCTGGTCGACGGCCCACTTGATGAACGAGTTTTTCGGTTGCAGGTCGAGAATGTAGTACTTGTTGATCCATGGCGGCACGATGAGCAGCGGTCGCTTGAAAACCTTATCCGTCGACGGCTGGTACTGCAGAAGTTGCATCAGGTCGTTCTGATAGACGACTTTCCCCGGCGTCGTCGCCACGTTCTCACCCAACGTGAAGGCGTCCGTCTTGGTCATCGATATGCGGAGCTGGCCCTCGCCTTTCTCGAGATCGGTCAACAGATGGTCCAACCCCTTGATGAGGTTGTCGCCACCCGTTTTCATCGTCGTATCCAAGACTTTCGGGTTGGTTGTCGCAAAATTCGTCGGCGACAGAGCGTCGACGATCTGGCGTGTATAGAAATCGACCTTCTTCGCCGTGTCAGGATCAACACCGTCGAAGCGTTGCACCGTGCTCTGCATCCAATTGGAGGTCAGCAAGTAGGATTGTTTGATGGTGTCGAATAGGGCATCGGAGGTCCAGGCATCGTCCTTGAATCGCCGGTCGTCCTTGGCCGGTTCGACGACCGGTTCCACCTCCTCACCCTGCAGCCGTTTCGCCGTGTTCTGCCACAGGAGCGCGTAGCTCTGCCATAGCTCAGCCTGCGCTTCCGCCACTTTGGCCGGGTCGGACATCATTTTCTGGGTCAGGTTCATGAATGCCTTGCTGACGATCATGGGGTCCGGAATCTGGAAGTCGTCATCCTTGGCCTGGCGGTCGAGGAAGGCTTGCACGATCTTCTGGCTTCGTTCAGCGAAGTCCTTGAACGCCTCCGCGTATTTCTCGGTATCGATTGGTACGTTATTTTGCGGGCCCGTATCGGCCATCTTCTTCTCCTCCTGCCCCAATCGAACACCCGGTATGCGCCGGCAAGGATAGACCGGAAAACCGGGGATTACCAAATCAACCTGCCCCATTCATCATCGCGATGAGTTGATTTTCCTCTTCACCCGGATCGCCCTTATGATCCCTACGAGTCCTGGGCACCTTGAAGGGCACCGTGATGAGAAACTGGCTCGTAAGAATCGGCCTGGCGGGCTCCGTGGTGTTTGCCGTTTGCTGCTTTACGCCTCTATTGGTTTGGATTCTCGCCGCTGCCGGATTGTCGGCTTGGGCCACAGGCTTGGACTGGGTCCTGTTGCCGCTCCTCGCAATCTCGTTTGCCATTCTGTTGATCGGCCTGTCCCGCAATCGTCGGGAGGCTGCCCAATGATCGACGGCTCCCCCGTGTTGGGGTCGACCCTGACCTGCCCTCAATGCGGGCACAGCAAGACGGAAGTCATGCCGACCGACTGCTGCCAGTATTTCTATGATTGCGAAGGCTGCGGGACGGTGTTGAAACCCCGACCCGGCGATTGTTGCGTCTACTGTTCATATGGCACCGTTGCCTGTCCGCCCGTTCAGCTGGGCGGCACGGTTAGCTGTTGTACCTAGGGCGCCGCATCACCGGCGCTCTCGGACCAAAACCCTGCTGGCCGCAGACCGAAGTTCGTTGCTACCATCGGACGGCCGATCCATGAAACCGGCGTTGGCGACAAGGCACACGAACTTCAGGCATGTCCGATCAACTGTTCAAACGCGAGAACGACGTCATCGCCGAAATCGAAACCCTGCTCGGCGACGATGCGGCCGACGCTTCGCGGTACCGATCCGAACTCAACCGGTTTCTGTCCGAATATCGTAAACTGTTGCGTGAATCCCGCCGGCTGGTGCGCATCAGCGACCGCAATGAAGAAGACCTGCGCCAGGCCCGCATGCAGGCGGAAGCGGCGACCCGGGCGAAGGCGGCGTTTCTCGCCACCATGAGTCACGAAATCCGCACGCCGATGAACGGCGTCATCGGCATGATCGACCTCATGTGGCAGACGGAACTGGCCGAAAACCAGCGGGAAATGCTGTCCACGGTACGCGATTCCGCCTTTTCGCTTCTGACCATCATCAACGACATCCTCGATTCATCCAAAATCGAAGCCGGTCGCCTCAACCTCGAGGCCATTGCATTTAGTTTGCGCGACATCATCGAGGGGGTGGCCGAGAGTATGGCGCCGAACGCCGGAAAAAAGGGGCTGCAGATGTCGGCATTCACGGCCCCGGAAATTCCGGATTCCCTGATCGGCGACCCAGTCCGCATACGCCAAATCGTCATGAATCTGGCCAGCAATGCGGTCAAATTCACGGACAGCGGCGCCGTCGCAGAAGATGAGGACCGCAACCGGATCATCATCCGGGCCGAACAGGTAGACACCGAGGGCGATACCGAAGACACAGCCAGTATCCGGATCGACGTCGTGGACCGGGGCATCGGCATGTCCCAGGAAGTCCTTGGCCAATTGTTCACGCCCTTCACGCAGGCCGACAGCTCGACCACCCGCCGCTTCGGCGGCACCGGCCTCGGACTTTCCATCTGCAAGAACTTGGCAGAGATGATGGGCGGCACCATTTCGGCTGAAAGTGCGGAAGGTGCGGGTTCGACGTTCTCTGTGGCGATACCGCTCGGCCTCGATCCCGAGTTCGATCCCACAGGCAAAGCGCGCCCCTTTGCCGGATACCATGCTCTCGTCATCGCCCAAGACGCGTTCACCCGGTCGACGGTCGGCCGCTACCTGGAAGCGCGGGGTGCGGCGACGGAAGAGACCGACAATTTGCCGGACGCCGAGTTTCAACTGCTTTCAGAGGGGATCGGCGGCAACCCGTTCGACGTCATCGTTATCGGCGATTCCTGGTTGGACGCCGCGCTCGACGCCTTATTTGACCGGTTGAATTCGCAGGCCGATTACCCTGTACCGAAAGCCGTTATCCTATCGGCATCCCCCGGTGGTGCTTTCGAACATGCCTCGTCGGAGATCCGAACCGTCCGCGCGGCACCGGTCAAACGGGCCGGGCTCCTCAATACTGTCGCAGAGGTTCTCGGACTCGACCCGGTCGAACGCCAGTTTCTGGCCGAGGTCGAGATCGCGCCGACCGGCGATCTGCCGACGGTTGAGGAGGCGGAGGCCCAAGGGCGGCTCGTCCTGGTCGCCGAAGACAACGCAACGAACCGCGATATCATCGGCCGCCAGCTGACGCTGCTGGGCGTTGCCTGCGTTATCGTCGACGACGGCGCCGAAGCCCTCACGGCACTCGAGGAGAGGGATTACGGCATGGTTTTGACCGATTGCCACATGCCCAACGTCGACGGATACGAGTTAACCCGGCGCATCCGTACGAACGAGGAGAAAGGCGAAGGGTGTATGCCGGTCGTCGCCATCACCGCGAGCGCGCTCGAAAGCGACGCCGAATTGTGCCGCCAGGCCGGAATGGACGGCTACCTGACCAAACCCCTGGAACTTCCGAAACTGAAGGCGGCTCTCGAAGAATGGCTGCCGCCGGCGCCGAATGACGGCACGTCCGCGGATACCGAACTGGCACTGGCGAGGGTCGAGCCCTCCGAAGACGGTGCGATGGAAACGGCACCCGGTCCCATCGACCCCAGCGCCCTGACCAATCTGGTCGGCGACGACCCCGAGATGCATCGGGAAATCCTCAAGGATTTCCTCGTCCCGGCCTCCGAGATCGTCGGCGAGGTGAATCGAGGGTTCGATGAAGAAAGCCCGGAATCCGTCGCCAAGGCCGCGCACAAGCTGAAATCGGCGGCCCGCAGCATCGGCGCCAATGCCTTGGCCGATCTTTGTTTGACGCTGGAAAGCGCTGGCAAAAACGGTGATTGGCCGACCATCGTGACGACGGTCCTCGAACTGAACGCCGAAAGCACAGTGGTGCTCGACTATATTTCCGCCCTATAACGGCTTTTGGTTGATGGACGACCCGATATAATCAACGGCCTTCCAAGGGAGACTCTGTTGAGCGATCACATCGATTTTTCCCGGATCACCGTCCTCGTCGTCGATGACGAGGCCTTTATGCGCGACCTCATCGTCCGCGTTTTGCGGGAAGTCGGCGTCGTCGACGTGGAAACGGCGCGCGACGGTTCGAACGCGCTGGCCATCGTCACCCGCCCTGGCTCGAGTATCGACATCATCCTCTGCGATCTCGAAATGCCGAAGATGAACGGGCTCGAGTTCGTCCGGCAACTCCGATCTTCGCACCTGGCCTCCAACCCCAAGGTCCCGGTTTTGATCGTCACCGGTCATAGCGACGAGGGCAACGTCCGCGAGGCAGTCCAATTGGGCATCAACGGGTTTCTCGTCAAGCCGATCTCAAGGAAAGCGCTCGAGCAGCGGATCAAGAAGGCTCTCAGCTCTCACGCCATCGACCCCAACAAACTGGACTGAAGGGACGGCTCGCGTTAGCCGTACCATGCCTGTTCAATCGAACAGCGCGTCGATGTCGTCCTGCGCCATGCCGCCGCCGCCTTCGTTTTGCGGGCCGTGCAGCATGTCCTTGTCCTCGCGCGCGTCATCCTTGGCGAAGGTGACGTCGCGGACATCGGCGGTTCCGGTTTCGATGCGCCAGATCTCGATCATCTTGGCCAGCCGTTCCTCGATATAGTTCAGGGCATTGACGACCTTGGTGATGCGCTGGCCGGTGAGGTCCTGGAACCCGCAGGCGGTGAGGATCTCCATGCTGTGTTCGGCCAGCCGCTCGACTTCCGGCTCGATCGTGTCCGGGTCGCCTTCCGGGATTTTGTTGCGGATGTTATTGGCAAGCTCATCAACGGCTTCGGCGCTTTCGAGGATGATGTTGGTCGCCTCCTCGGTGGCCTTGACCACCTCGCCGAGCTCCTCCGTGGCCACGGTGATCGTCGTATTGGCATCGTCGACCGGCTTTAAGGCCGCGATTTCCTGTTTGGTAATCGAGATGTGTTCGTTCATGGCGTGGATTTCCGCCATGATCTCGTTCACCGAAGTGCTTTTTTCCTCCTCGACGACGACGTCGAGTTTTTCGCACAGGCGGTCGAAATGATCCTGGAAATCGCGTTTCAGGTCGCCCTTCAGGTCGTCGATGGCGGTGATCGCATCACCGATCGAAGCGTTTTCGTTCTGACCGACCTGCCGGCGCCGTTCGGCCGAAAATACTTTCTTACTGTTCGTCAGCATGGGGAGGACCGTTCCTCCTTCTGTTACCTGTTCGACAGAGGCAGTCTTCATCAAGACCCGTCGAGACTATCACAATCCCCGATTCCGGTTCCACACGGCATATATTTCAATATGTTAACGAATATTTCGGCCGTGTTTCCCAACCTCACGCCTCGGCCTTTCCTGGCTCCGGCGCGTCATCATCAGTTACGCCGGTCTGTCCCCGGCCCGTGAACGCGCGTACCGCGGCGGCCAGCTCGCGCAAGCGGTCCTGAACGCGGCGGTTGACCGACCCTTTGGAAAAAGTGCCGGTTTCATCGGCGGCGCCGGCCTCGACGCCGGTGAGGGCCTCGATGCCTTCATCGATGGTCTCGACGGCGTGGATGTGGAACGTTCCGGCGGTGACGGCCTCGACGACGTCGTCGCGCAGCATCAGGTGCTTGATGTTGGACGCCGGTATGACCACGCCCTGCTCGCCGCTCAAGCCGCGCTCGCGGCAGATGTCGAAGAAACCCTCGATCTTCTCATTGACCCCGCCGATGGCCTGCACCTGACCCAGTTGGTTGACCGACCCGGTGACCGGCAGGCTCTGGCGGATGGGCACGCCGGAGAGCGCCGACAAGAGGGCATAGAGCTCGGCCGAAGAGGCACTATCGCCGTCGACACCGCCGTAGGACTGCTCGAACACAAGCGTGGCGCGCAGAGACAACGGCTGGTCGGCGGCATAGCGCCCGCCAAGGAACCCGGCCAGGATCAAAACGCCCTTGGAATGCAGCGGCCCGCCGAGGTCGACCTCGCGCTCGATGTCGACGACGTCGCCCTTGCCGAGGCGCACCCTGGCCGTGATCCGTGACGGCTTGCCGAAGGAAAAGCCGCCCAGCTGCAGCACTGACAGGCCGTTGACCTGGCCGACCTCGGACCCTTCGGTGTCGACCAAAAGGGTCCCGCGCAGGATCGCCTCTTGCGATTGGTCGCGCATGCGGTCGGCCCGGCGGATCTGATGGGCAATGGCTTTCTGCACGTGCTCGCCGGTGACCACGGCGCTGTCGGCATCGGCCGCCCAGTAGTCGGCCTCGGCCAGCAGGTCGGCGACCACCTCGTTGATGCAGGTGAGCTTCTCGGCGTCGTCGGCGAGCCTGGCACTGCGGTCCTCGACCCGGGCGACAGCGCTCGGGTCTAAAGGCCGCAGGCCTTCCGAGCGCGCCAGCTCGCCCAGGAAGCGGGCGTATTCCTCAGAGGCGTCCGCCGTCCGGTCCATGTCGTCCTCGAAATCGACGGCGACCTTGAAGAGCTCGGAGAACTCCGGGTCGTAGGCACTGAGCAGGTAGTAGAGCATGCGCTCGCCGATCAGGATGACCTTGACCTCGAGCGGGATCGCTTCCGGCTTCAGGGTCGCCGTGCTGGTCAGGCTCAAGGCCTGGGCCAGGCTCTCGATGCGGATTTCCCTAGATTTAATGGTCCGCTTCAACTCCTCCCAGGCGAAGGTCTGGGACAGCACCTTGACCGCATCGAGGATCAAATAGCCGCCGTTGGCCCGGTGCAGGGCGCCCGGCTTGATCAGGGTGAAATCGGTGACCAGGGTCCCGAAGTCGGCGAGGCTTTCGATGCGGCCGATCAGGTTGCCGTGGTTGGGCAGGCTCTCGTAGACGACGGGGGCACCGTCTTCGTCGCCGTGTTCGACGATGACGTTGACCCGGTAGACATGGAACGGGTCGTGGTCGAACTCGGAACCGGCTGATTTGGCGCCGAGCGCCGGAACGCCCTCCTGTTTCTCGCCGCCGAGGAAACGGTCGGCGTGTTCGACCATGTGCTCCTGGGCATCGTCGAGATATGCCAGCACGTCGGGGAAATCAGCGTATTGTTCGGTGACGTCGGTGATCAGCTGCTCGACGGTGAAGCGCGCCGTCTCCCGGTTGAGGTCGCGCTGGCGCTGGCCCTGCTCCTTGGCGATCAAGGGCATGGAGCGCATGGTCGCCTGCAGCTTGGCCTGCATGTCCTCGAGGCCTTGCTTGCGCCGCTCCTGCTCGGCCTCGGGCAAGGCGTTGAAGTCGTCGGCGCTGATGACGTCGCCGTCCTTGATCGGCGCCACGGCGAGCCCCATGGGCGTGCGGATCAGGGCCATTTGGCCGGCTTCCGCCTCCTCCTGCAGTTCGGCCACGGCGTTTTCGCGGCGCTCCTGCATTTCGGTCTCGATGGCCTCGTTGCGGGCCCGGTAGTCGTCGCTCTCGAAGGCCGCCGGCAGGGCCACCTTGAGCTCATCGACCAGTTGCCGCATGTCGGCCTCGAAGGCGCGGCCGGTCCCGGCCGGCAGGTTGAGCGCCCTCGGCTGGTGCGGGTCGTCGAAGTTGTAGACGTAGCACCAGTCGTCCGGCACCGGGTCCGACGTGGCCTGGGTTTCCAGGTACTCCCGAGCGAAGCGGTGCTTGCCGGCGCCGGGTCGGCCGAGCACGTACATGCTGTAGCCCGGCCGCTTCATGGCGATGCCGAACTCGATGGCCTCGACGGCCCGCTCCTGGCCCAGGTGGTTGGCCGGCACCGGCAGGTCGGCCGTGGTCTCGAATGAGAAGGTTTCCGGGTCGGTCCGTCGGCACAATTGGTCGGGCGTGAGCTTAGTCTTGGTCATCGTCGGAGCTTCATTTGTGACTGTTTTTCCTTGCAGACGGTTCATGGAAAAGGTTCCGCCAATCGGGTCATCGTGTCAAATTCCGTCTGGTGATTCCCGGCCGCCGGCGGCGGGTTCACCCAAATCGAAAGACACGAACCGCCCGACGGACCCGCACCTGACATGCCCGAAGACACGAGCCCTGCGAACGATCCCCGCCTTGCGTCCCCCTTCCGGGCCGGGCTGCGCGACTGCCTGGGACTGCCGGCCATCGGCCTGTTCGCCGCCTGCTGCGGCTACGGGGTCCTGGCCCGCGACACCGGCCTCGATCTCGCCGTCACCCTGGTCCTGGTCGGCGCCGTCTGGGCCATGCCGCCGTTGATGGCCTTCGTCGAGGTCTTCGCGGCGGGCGGCGGCCCGTGGCTGATCTTCGCGACGCTGGCCATCATCAATCTCCGCACCCTGCCCATGGTCGTCTCGACCATCCCGCTGATCCGCACCGGTCACGGCTTCCGTTGGACCCATGTGGTCTGGGCGCAGCTGGTGTCGCCGACCTCCTGGGTGCAGATCAACGTGGTCGGACCGGCCATGCCGGTGGCCAAACGCACGCCTTATTTCGCCGGCTTCGGCCTGCTGCTGCTGATCGGCGGGCTGGCCGGAGCGGGCATCGGCCATGCGGCGAGCGGCGGGTTGCCGCCGGCGCTCGGTTTCGGACTCCTGTTCCTGACGCCCCTGTTCGTGCTGCTGACCATGGCCACGGCGCCCAAGTTCTCGAGCCAGGCCTCGCTCATCCTCGGCTGCCTGGCCCTGCCGGCGCTGATGGCCTGGGACCCGCAGGCCGGCATGGTCATCGGCGGCATCGGCGCCGGCACCGCCGGTTTTTTCCTGGGCCGTCTCAAATCCGCAAAACATCGAGGCGGTCCTCCATCATGACCGAGTCCGTCTCCCCCTGGCTTCTCGTCGCCGTCGCCGTCCTCGCCACCTTCCTGTGGCGGGCCTTGGGCGTCGTCGTGTCGGGCCGGGTCAAGGTCGACACGCCGCTCTTCGACTGGTTCGTCTGCATCACCCAGGCCCTGGTCGGCGGCCTCATGGTCCGTGCCCTCGTCTTCCCGTCGACGGCCTTGGCTGCCGTGCCGCTGCTCGACCGCTCGCTGGCCGCCGCCGTCGGCGTCGCCGTCTTCGTCGCACTCCGGCGCAACGTGCTCATCGGCGTCCTGGCCGGCGTCGGAACCGTCATCGCCCTCGTCCTGTGGCGGGCCACCTGAAATGTCGACTTTCGTCGACTTCCGTAGACCCGTTCACGAATATCCGGTCGTCATTTCGTCGTTCGCATCTGCCACGGCCCGCGGCGACTGCTATAAAAAAGTGACGAAACGAAGCCAATCTCTCTCGTTGGTTCCCGAACACCGCTTGCATGCGTCTGCCGACCTCGCTCATTTTCACTGGGGCAAGCTCGACGGCCTCTGCCGTCGAGATGAAATAATAGGAAAATATAGCACATAATAAGGTATTTTGTCAATCCGAATGTTCGGGGTCCGGGCCGGCAGGGGGTGCGGTGGTCCGTTGCGTAGCGGGGCGAAAGGGCACTCTAAAGGCTCAATCGCAAGGGGGCACAAACCGCCGCACATCGTCATCACCGGGCCTGATCCCATCGCAAGCGCCAGCGGGTGATCCACGCTTATTGCCAAAGCGCTGGTCCGTGACAATGGCGTGGATGCCCGTGTCGAGCACGGGCATGACGAGAGTAGGGTCGGAAGCGTATCATTTCCCGGCCGACGTCGGAGGTGTCCACTGGATGCCTATCTTCCGCCCTTTGTCGCGATGCGGTCGTTGAGGTCGGGCTGCCGATATAGCTGGGTTATCCCACACTCGGACATCGGCGATAAGTATTCGTGGGGCCTATTGGAAACCTCTCAGTCAGTTTTCGTTCGCACAGCCGTATTTTTCTCGGAGAGCCAAACTGAGAGTAAGGCCTGGGCCCGACCTTAGTTTCTGAGGGTGATCCTCCATAAACTTGATCCAAACAGTCGCCAACTGATCGATGCTTGAAAGATCCTTCAAGCATCCACCCGCGAGAGCGCGAAAAAGCGTCGAAATATGTTCTTGTTTCACACCAACGTCCGCGAGAACAAATGTGGAAGTCGTCGCTGCCTCGAAATACCCGTGAACGAAATCGGAGCAGGCGACTCTGTCGTCACCCTTACACCTCTTCAACCACCAATCACTAAGGTCTCGCTCAGCTCCCCACGTTGGGCTCGCAGCCATCAGTATTATTGCTGCTGACATCAAAACTGTCTTCATTATCTCACCATATCTCTGCCACTTTAGAGCGTAGTCCGTATCCACGCTTCGCGCCAATACGATCAAATTCAGGACTCTCAATAAGCGGATGAATCTTACAGGTGCCAACCGTTTAATTGGTGAACGAACCAATGTCTGAAATGGGGGGATACTGTTGATAAACCCCTGTTGATCGGTTTCTGAGATCGTGATTCCGTTTCCCGAGTGATTCGGTGGAGGGCGGAACGATGATGGGGCGGTTGTCGGACGACCAGGGCAAGTTCTTCTACGACTT
>Ga0209561_1000088_pt1 | contig 29126 bp, 28 predicted proteins | sample WorMettrBAHAMAS2_FD_187393 | JGI IMG/M metagenome (GOLD analysis project Ga0209561, IMG submission 187393) | Marine gutless worms symbiont microbial communities from Max Planck institute for Marine Microbiology, Germany - Inanidrilus... | ecosystem: Host-associated > Annelida > Digestive system... | reverse complement strand
AATAACCCGCAACATCTCTTCCAGCCGATCGCCGGTCTCAGACAGACGTCGCATATGATCCGGAAGGTCGAAAAATCCAAGCTGTTTCATGGCATCCCCCTCGGAAAGCCATCGAATCACAAAACCGCCAAATTGGCGAGGTTAATGGGGGTGTCCACCTGGCCGAGGAAGGCTGGACCGACATCCTCTTGATCGAGAAGGGTGAGCTGACGTCCGGCTCCACCTGGCACGCGGCCGGCCAGTGCCCGAGTTTCATTGGCAGCTATAACATGGCCAAGATCCACCACTACGGGAACACGCTCTACCCGACGCTGGAGGAAAAGACCGGGCAGTACGTGAGCTGGCACGGCTGCGGCGGAATCCGCCTCGCCTTCACGCCCGAGGAGGAGGACTGGTTCCGCCACGTCGCCGCCATGGCGCCCCTGATCGGGTACCGCATGGAGGTGATCGGGCCCAACGAAATCAAGAACATCATCCCCCACCTCGACGTCACCGGGGTCAAGGCCGGCGCCTATACCCTGGACGACGGCCACGTCGACCCGGCCGGCTGCTGCAACGCTCTGGCCATCGGCGCCAAGCAGATGGGCGCCGAGATCTCGCTCAGGAACCGCGTCCTCGACATCAACCCGTTACCGAGCGGCGAATGGGAGGTGGTCAGCGAGAAGGGCACGGTGACCTGCGAGCACGTGGTCAACGCCGCCGGCTGCTATGCCCGCCAGGTCGCCCAGATGGTCGGCACCGACGTCGCCATCACCAACATGCTGCACCAGTATTTCGTCACCGACCCGATCAAGGAGTTCATCGAGTCCGATACGGAAATCCCGGTCATCCGCGACCCGTCGGCGTCCGCCTATTACCGCCAGGAACAGAAGGCCGGGTTGATCGGCATCTACGAGACCGCGGAGGAAAGCGCCCTAGAGGCCTGGGACCACCGCGGCGGTTGGCCCGAATGGGAATCGGAGAACGAGCTCTTCGACGGCGATATCGACCGCTCCCTGCCGCATCTCGAAAAGGTTCTCGAGCGCATGCCGCTCTGGGCCGAGGCCGGCATCAAGCGCATCGTCCACGGCGCCATCCCGCATACGCCCGACGCCAACCCCTTCCTCGGCCCGGCGGCCGGCAAACGGAACTACTGGATGTGCAACGGGTCCGCCATCGGCATCGCCCAGGGCGGTGGCTGCGGCAAGTACCTGGCCCAATGGATGGTGCACGGGGCGGCCGAGATCAACATGCACGAATTCGACCCCCGGCGCTTCGGAACCTGGACATCGGAAGGCTACGTGCGCGCCAAGTCCTTCGAGGACTACAACCGCATGTATGCCCTGCCCGCCCCCGGCGAGGAACTGCCCACGGGCCGGCCGATCCGCACGACGCCGCTCCATGGCAAGCTCAACGACAAAGGTTGCGTTCATACCATGGCCTTCGGATGGGAACGGCCGAAATGGTTCTCGCCCGATGGACGCGAGGAGAAATACGGTTACCGGCGCAACAACGTCTTCGAATTGGTGGCCGAAGAATGCCGCACCGTGCGCGAAAGGGTCGGGGTGCTCGATCTCTCGAGTTTTTCGAAATACGAGGTCGCGGGCGCCGGTGCCGAGGCCTTCCTCAACCGCGTTCTCGCCAACCGGGTCGCCAAGAAGACTGGCGGTGTTGTCCTGGGCCACATGCTGACCGACGGCGGGCGCATCGCCAACGAATTCACCGTGACGCGGCTTTCCGAGGATCGGTTCTATCTCCTGTCCGGCGCCGTCGCCGAGGACCACGACATGGACCTCCTGACCCAGTCGCTCACCGACGGCGAGGACGTCACCGTCGCCAACGTCACCGACGACTTCGGCGTATTGGTTCTGGCCGGGCCGCGCGCCCGTGACCTGCTGGCCAAGCTCACCGACGCCGATCTTTCCAATGAGAGCTTCCGCTGGCTGTCGGGCCGGGAGATCGATGTTGCCGGCGTGCCGGTCCGCGCGCTCCGCGTCAACTACGTCGGTGAACTGGGCTGGGAACTGCACACACCCATGGCCCACCTGGCCGAGGTCTATGACGCGCTGTGGCGGGAAGGCGAAGCCCTCGGCATCGGCGATTTCGGGGTCTATGCGGTCAACAGCCTGCGCATGGAGAAGGCCCACAAAGGCTGGGGAGTGGAACTGACCAACGAGATCACGCTGATCGAGGCCGACATGGAACGCTTCCTCAACCTAGACAAGGGCGATTTCACCGGCCGGGCGGCGACGATGCAGCGCAAGCAGGACGGGATCGCCACCCAGATCGTCTATGCCGAAGTCGATGCCGACGACGCCGATTGCGTCGGCGGCGAGACCGTCTACGGCAACGGCAAGTGCATCGGCGTCACCACGTCGGGCGGTTACGGCCACGCGGTCGGTAAGAGCTTGGTCTTCGCCTATGTGAAACCGGCGTTCGCCGAGCCCGGCGGTACCTTCGAGATCGATATTCTGGGGAACCGCCGGCGCGCCACGGTGCTGGCGGAACCGGCCTACGATCCGAAGAACGAGCGGCTGCGGGCCTGAAAATCCCGCCACAGCGGCCGTTTCTTGGCGGCGCTCTCGGGTGCCGGTTCGCGGCCCGGATAGATGATGGCGGCCGAGGACTTCAATTCGTCCTTGTAGCTCGAATGGCCGCGGCGGATGCAGGCAGCGACGTACTCGGCAGGCGTCATGCCGGCGACGGCGGCCCAGGTCTCGAGCCTCTGCCAATCCTCGCCCGGCAACGCCGTCATCAACTCGTCGAAAAATCTCATGCGCGTCTTTCCCCGCCCGACAGCATGGCGGTGAAGTTTTAACATTTGGTTGTCCGTTGACCGTCCGTTCCTATCGCACGCATGCGCGTCCGGTACCGTGACAAGATCACGGCAGTGCATCTAAGCCGTTGTTTTTCCGTATTTTAAGGAAAACGGCGGCACCCAGGCGTATAATATAATCGATGAAAGGGCGGCACACGAAAGAGGGCCCATGGTAGAAAAACAAACGTGAAGTCGGTTGCATATCAGTCGTTTCGGTGAGCCGCCCGGTGGGCGGCTCTTGTTTTGGAAAGGAGGGTACGGACATGAAAAAGACACTTGTCACGCTGGCCGCCTTTCTGATCGGCCTGAGCCTCGTACTGACAGGACTGGTCCTGATGACCGGCGGCAGCGAAGCACAGTCGACCATCTTGTGCGGCAAACGCGACGCCGTGGTCGAGGCGTTGTATAGGAACCATGGCGAGGTCGCCGTATCCCGAGGCCTGACGTCCCGCGGCACACTGATCGAGGTCTTCGCCTCGCCGAAGAGCGACAGCTTCACCATCATCAACTCCAGGCCCGACGGCATCTCCTGCCTGGTGGCGGCGGGTGAAGGGTGGCAAGCGATAAAACGACCCCCGCTCCTCTCGGCCTATTGACCGATATGCCGCGCTGAACCTTCCGGCCGTGGGTGCTCGCCCAGAGAAGACGGCGAACAGCAACCGGGGATCGTTTTCGCTTCACAGAAAATTAACCATCACCCCTTAAAACGGACCGACGAACGGAAGAACGGCCGGTGGAAAACGTCACCGGGATCGAGGTGTTCGCCTCCGAATCGGGAAGCTTCACGATCGTCAACACTAGGCCCGATGGCCTCAGCTGCCTGATCGCCGCCGGCGAGAACTGGCAGGCCATCGAATTGGAACAGGCGGAGATCAAGATCTGATCCGGTCCTGAAGGCCTGGCCCGCCACCGTGCGGGGCCGCGCGGTCCTTGACTTTGCTCATGGACTGTCCCGGGAATGCGGTGCACTATGCCGCCCATCCGGTCAGGACTCGAGCCTTTATGAACCGCATCAAACGCCGCCCCGTTCTCGCTTGGCTCATCGCCTTCGCCATCACCCTGCAGGGTCTGGCGGCGCACGCCATGGTGCTGCCGGCGCAAGATGCCGGGACCTCGCTGGAGGCGGCGCTCCGCGTCATCTGCACCGGCCACGGCATCGCCCAGCTGCCAGGCTCGGATCAGGCCCCTACCCAATCTCCGGCCGCCGATATCGAACACGACTGTTCGCTCTGCCAGTGCAGCCCGTCCGTCGCCAAGGCGCGGACGGACATGGTCTCCACCAGGGCCTTCACCTGGGTTCACCAAACACCGGTTGTTCCGGCCTCGGTGCCCGCCCAAGGGCAATCGACGCCCCGCAGCAAACCCCCGCGCGCACCGCCCGCCTCCTTCCTCTGATCCAACACCAAACCCGCACCGGGCCCGTCGCCCGGCAATCACCCCTATCTGTTCGAGGAAGGACAAACCCATGAAGATCGTTACCCGCCGGGCGGCCCTCGCCGCCTTCACGCTCACCGCCGTCGCCATCGCCGCACTGCCCGCACAAGCCGGCAGCCATGGCCATGGCAAAGGCGTCATGATCATGGAGCCCTGGGCCCGGGCCACGGCACCGACCGCCAAGAATGGCGCCGCCTACTTCGCCATCCACAACTCCGGCAAGATGGCCGACAAACTGGTCTCGGCCTCGGCCGACGTTGCCAAGAAGGTGGAGATCCACACCCACATCAACGAAGGCGGCGTCATGAAGATGCGCAAGGTCGAAGGCGGTATCGCCATCCCCGCCGGCGGCATGGCCGAACTGAAACCGGGCGGCTACCACATCATGTTCATGGGCCTCCACGCACCGCTGAAGGAAGGCGACAGCTTCCCCATGACCGTCACCTTCGAGAAGGCCGGCGCCAAGAAGCTCACGGTGAAGATCATGAAGATGGGCATGAAGAAGGGTAATGATCACATGAGGATGGATAAGAAGAAGATGAATTGAGGTAAGGCCCTTATTGGGCCCCATGTTCTCTCGTCATCGCCGGGCTTGACCCCACCGCAAGCGTCAGCGGGTGATCCACGCCCTCCGCCAGTGGACCCCCGGGTCAAGCCCGGGGGTGACGTGGAAGAGCTATGAAAAGGCTCCACCATCCGGTGGGGCTTTTCTTTTGACCGCAGCGAAAGGAGATGACCGGCGCGCGTATTGCGTGTTAACACATTCCAACAACCACTTCGAATATAAGGCGGGGGACATGTGGGAAGGGATTTGGGAAGGCCTGTGGAAGACGGTCTTCGAAAACCTGGGCGCCTTCATTGCCGGCGTGGCAGCGGTTGTTTCTGCGATCGTCGCCTATTTGGCCTATCACCACTCCGTCAAAAAGAACGATGGCAAATCGGCCACTAAGCAGTCGGTAAATTTCCACGTCCACGGCGATGTCGACACTGCGACACAGACCAATTTGAAGGCGGGTGACCAAACCAAGATTCATGTCGGCGATGTGCACCACCACCATGCGCCCGCCCAACCAACGACGACTGAACCCGCAGCCAAGAGCCCCGCTTTCCGAGCCGCGATGAACAACATGCCTTTGGGTGCCGGAGACAACTTCGTCGCCCGGGAAGCGGAACTCGCCCAAATCGACAGGGCATGGGAGAGCGAAAAAACCAACGTGCTCTCGCTGGTCGCCGGCGGCGGGGTTGGCAAGACCTCGGTGGTTCGCCACTGGCTGGCAGAGATGGCAGCCGACAATTGGCGCGGCGCCGAGAGTGTCTTCTGCTGGTCCTTCTACAGCCAGGGCACGCGCGACCTGACCGAGGCGTCGGGCGATGCGTTCCTCGACAAGGCCCTTGAATTCTTCGGCCCCGACCCGAAACCGGAGGAAAACGCCCCCATGAGCAAGGGCCAGCGACTGGCCGGAATGGTCGCTGCTGGTCGCCACGTGCTGGTGCTCGACGGGATGGAACCGCTGCAATATCCCCGGGGCCATATGGAAGGCCGGTTGAAGGACCCGGGCGTCGAAGGTCTGGCCCTCGGCAATCACGGCCTCTGCCTCGTTACGACCCGCGAAACGCCGACCGACCTCGGCGACTACGTCGGCGGGACGGCCGATGGGATCGACCTGACCAACTTCCAGCCGGCCGAGGGCGCGGCCCTGCTGCGCATGTTGGAGGTCGACGGAGAGGATGACGAACTGGAACAGGCGTCCCGCGATGTCGACGGTCACGGACTCGCCCTCACCCTGATGGGATCTTACCTGCGCGACGCTTGCGGCGGCGACGTCCGTAAACGCGGTGAGATCAATTTAATGGGTGCGGCGGCGGGCGAACACGCTGAACACGTCATGCAGGCCTACGTCAACTGGTTCGGTCCAGATTCGCCGGAGGTATCAATACTACGCCTGCTCGGCCTGTTCGACCGGCCAGCGGAAGCCGCGGCGGTGCGAGCCCTGCGCGAGGCCGCGCCGATAGACGGCTTGACGGCGCCTGTGAAGGACCTAATGGATACTGAGTGGAACATGGCGTTGTCGCACCTTCGCCGGGCTGGATTGGTGGCCGGGACTAGCGACGACGAAGGCGCGCTCGACGCTCACCCGCTGCTCCGCGAGTACTTCGCCGACAGGCTACAGGAAAACGCTCCGGCTGCATGGAAGGCCGGCAACGGCGTCCTGTTCGACCACTACAAGGACGCGACGGAAAAGTTTCCTGACACAGCTGATAGCATGGCGCCGCTCTTCGCCGCCGTCGCTCATGGCTGCCGGGCCGGTTGGTATTTGAATGCATACTGGGATGTGTTGCGCGAACGCATTGACCGTCACAGCGAACACTTCTCTGTGAAGAAGCTTGGTCTGTTCGGTCCCCGTCTTTCCGCATTGGCCGGCTTCTTTGAGCCAGAGCCACCTTGGACCCGTTTGGTGGCCGATGTGGACGACGCCAATAGACGGAGTTTCTTACTACACGAAGCTGGTTTCGGCCTCCGCGCCCAAGGGCGCCTGAAAGAGGCTATCGCGCCTCTGACGGCAGCCCTAGAGATAGCCGAGGCACCAACAAATTGGTTGGAATTCTTAGGTAACGCCGCCATCTCCGCCGGTAACCTAAGTCAGACTCGCCTTGCGATAGGGGACATTGCCGGAGCCGTTGCAGCGGCGGAAACAGCGGTTCGCCATGCCGACAATTTCGGCCAATTGGACTTGTCCGTCGTAAGACGAGGGGACTTAGCGAATGCCCGCGCCGAGGCTGGCGAAACTGAGGCTGCTCTCGTCATTTTCCGTTCAGCCGAAGATATGTTGGCGAATCGGGAGCAAGGCGACGCCGTCCTCAGTTCGGTATCTGGCTACCAGTATTGCAACTTGTTGCTAGATGACCGGTCCAACGCCGGGGAGGTGCGCGAACAAGCCGCGGAGAGGTTCGAAGCATTAGCGAAACAGGGATTCCTCCTCGACAACGCGCTCCACAATCTGATCTTGGGCAGGGCGGGTGCGTTGCTCGGCTTGACGGACGCGGGTGGAAGCCTGAACGCCGCCGTAGACGGCCTACGTCGGTTCGGGCACTTGGAGTTCATCCCTAAAGGCCTGCTAGTCCGAGCGGAAGTCCGGCGGGAGAATTAAGACTTCGCCCCCGCCGAGACCGACCTTGCCGAAGCCCTCCGCCTCGCCCGCCGCATGGGCGCGCGCCTACACCAAGCCGACGCCCACCTCGGATTCGCCCGCCTCGAGCGCGACCGGGGCGACAAGGCCGCCGCCCTGGAGTATCTGGAAAAAGCCCGCACCCTCGTCAACGACTGCGGCTACCACCGCCGCGACAAAGACCTGGCGGAGCTGGACCGGGACCTGGGCGTCGCCGGGTAAGTGCGCCTCAGATCACGCCGCCGTCGCGCAAGGCGGCGATCTCATCCTCCGAATACCCCGCCGCCGTCAGCACCTCCTCCGTGTGCTGGCCGCGGTCAGGTGTCGCCATGCCGGTCTTCGGCTCGTAGCGGTTCATGCGCAACGCTTGCCCGACCAGGTTCATGGGACCCAGGTCCGGATGTTCGACCGGGTGCTCCATGTTCACGTGCTGGACCTGCGGGTCGGCGAACATTTGATCGATCTGGTAGATGGGGCCGCAGGGGACACCGGCGGCCTCGAGGATGTCGATCCAGTCGGCCGAGGTCTTGGTGACCGTGACGGCTTCGATTTCGGCATTCAGGGCGTCGCGGTTGTCGGACCTGAGTTCGCCGGTGGCGTAGCCCGGGTTCTCGTGGATCCCGGAGGCCTCCAAGGCCTCGCAGAGGCGGTCCCACATGGCGACGCCCGTGGTCGCGATGTTGATGTGGCCGTCCGATGTCTTGAAGACGCCGGTGGGGATCGAGGTCGGGTGGTTGTTACCGGCCTGGGGCGCCACCTCGCCGGCGACGGTCCAGCGGGCCGCCTGGAAGTCGAGCATGGCGATCTGCGCCTGCAGCAAGGACGTCGTGATCCACTGCCCCTCCCCTGATTGTTCGCGTTCCAGGAGCGCGATGAGGATGCCGATGGCCGCATACATGCCGGCTGTCAGGTCGGCGATGGGAATGCCGACGCGCACCGGGCCCTGACCGGGCAGGCCGGTGATCGACATCAGGCCGCCCATGCCCTGGGCGATCTGGTCGAAGCCGGGGCGGCGCATGTAAGGGCCGTCCTGGCCGAAGCCAGAGATACTTGCCAGCACGATCCCTTTGTTGACGGCCTTGAGGTCGTCGTAGGCGATGCCGAGCCGGTCCTTGACGTCGGGACGGAAGTTCTCGACGACGACGTCGGCGCTCTCGACCAAACGCAAAAAGACGTCGCGGCCGGCCGGGTCCTTCATGTTCAGCGTGATGCCCCGCTTGTTGCGGTGGATGTTCTGGAAATCGGGACCGGTGCGCGCCCCGCCCATGCCCTTCGCCGGGTCGATGGCTTCCGGCGCCTCGATCTTGATGACGTCGGCGCCCCAGTCGGCCAGTTGGCGGACGGCGGTCGGCCCGGAGCGCACGCGGGTCAGGTCGAGCACGCGGAAACGCGATAAAGGTCCCTGGTAGTCGGTCATGGGTTTCTTGCCCCCTGTCGTCGGTCGGGCCGAGTAGCTGACCTTTCCCAGTCGTCATTGCCGGGCTTGACCCCATGGCCAGCGGGCAATCCACGCCTTTTGACAGTGGACCTCCGGGTCACGCCCGGGGGTGACGGATTGGGGGTGTCCGACCAGTCCAACCGGCTTTCACCAATCCATTGCTTTGCAGGCGAACGGTAGCACCGGGCGCGCAGTGGTCCAAGGGTTGGACCGAGGACGCGGGGGAAAAGGATTAGTGCCGGTAATAGTCCTCGGCCATCCAACCGCGCACCACCTCGACGGCTTCTTCGGGGTAGTCCTCGATCAGGCCCTGGACCTTCTTGAGCAGCGATCGTTCGATACGCCCCTCGACCCGCGCGACATCAATCTCGCCGACGGACGGGATAAAGCCGTTGGCGGACGGCGGAACGGTCGAGGCGGCTTCGGCTGGGGTCATCTCCGAACCATCCCCGTTGAGGATTTTAACGTCGGGTTATTTTACCACGTTCGCCCGACGGAGTCTTGGGCTCGCCGCTCCCAAAACGGCCGGCCGGTGCTTTAGCCGGGATCGACCGCCTGCACGGAGATGTCGACCATCAGGGTTCCGGCCACCTCTTCGAGGCAGCGGTCCATCTCATCGGCGTCCATGCCGGCCGGCACCCAAACGCGGCCCTTGGCATGGAACAGGGTTCCGCCGGCCATGGGCGCGTCGCGGATCTCGGTCTGCAGTTCCTCGACGCTGCCGCCCTTGGCGGCGATGCAGCCGGTGATGTCGCGCAGGATACCCGGACTGTCGGGACCGACCAGCTCGATCTCGATCAATTGCTCGCCCGGCGTTTTGCCCTCGCGGCTGGTGTCGACGAGAATGTGGATGCCGTCGTCCTCGAGCGCCTCGAGGGCTTGGCGGACCTCATCGACCCGGGCCTTTGGTACCTCGACGCGGGCGATCCCCGCGAACTTGTTGGCGAGGTGTGCCATGCGGCTTTCCAGCCAGTTGCCGCCGTGATCGGCGACCACGTCGGCGACGGTCTCGACCAGCCCCGTGCGGTCGCGCGCCATGAATGTCAGCATCAGGTTTTCCGTCATTGCCTGACTCCCAGTTAGTTGCTCCAGGCCCTGCTGGAAGAGACCTTATCAACGCCCGGCACGTTGGGCCAGAGGCGATAACACGTTACAGATGGTCGCCGTCGAGCGCACCTTCCGACGAACCGGCGAAGCGCGGCCGGTCGTCGTCGATGGTGACGAAGTCGGCCTTCTCGGCGGTGAAGATGTGACCGATGGTGGCGAGCCCCGTTGGCTGGTCGAGGCTGCCGGCGACGATGCCGGTGGCGTCCTGGAAGTTCGGCTCCCAAAAAAGATTCGAGCCGCACTCCCGGCAGAAGCCGCGCCGGGCGCGCTCGGAGGTGGCGTACCAGGCGAGCCCCCTGCCCTCGGTCACGGTGATTGCCGCCTTCGGCGCCTTCGAATGGGCCCCGAATGACCCGTGCAGGCGCTGGCACATGGTGCAGTGGCAGTTGACGACGCCGCGGATGGACCCGGTGATCTCGTAGCGCACGGCGCCGCAGAGGCAGCCGCCTCTATGGGTGGTGTGTTGATCGGTCATGGCGCCTCCCTATCGCCCGCCGAGGCCGACGTCGGGACGGACGCCGGGGCCGGGCACGGGTCCCAGGGTAACGCCGGGTGGTCTCAAGAAAAAGGACCCGAAGGCAGAGAGCCTTCGGGCCCGGATCGAGCCGTCGTCTTGAGGTGTGACGTCAGCGTGAAACCTGTTGCCGGTTGCCGGCGAAAAGCCCGGCGAATTCACCGTATCCCCGGCCCGCCAGTTCTTCCGCCGGGATGAACTTGAGGGAGGCCGAGTTGATGCAATAACGAAGGCCGCTCGGCGCTGGCCCGTCGTCGAAGACGTGGCCCAGGTGCGAATCGCCGATCTTGCTGCGCACTTCGGTGCGGACCATGAAGAAGCTGCGGTCCGTGTGCTCGGTGACGACACCGCCCGCGGATGGGTTGGGTGAAGCTCGGCCATCCGGTGCCGGAACGGAACTTGTCCGTCGAAGAGAACAGAGGCTCGCCGGTGACGATGTCGACGTAGATGCCGGCCTGCTTGTTGTCCCAGTATTCGTTCTGGAAGGGGCGTTCGGTGCCGTCCTCCTGGGTGACCTTGTACTGGAGCGGCGTCAGGCGATTGCGGATTTCCGTCTCCGAAGGCTTGACGTAGCGGCTTTCGGACGAGGACTTCTGGAGAGGTTTATCCATGGTCTTCTCCATCTCTTTTTCCATCGTTCCCGATTGCCCGCGGTATTTGGAGTAGTCGACCTTCAGGTCCTTGCCCCAGGCGTTCTCGACGAAGTCGGTACGGCCGGAGCCGGTGGTGTAGAGCGTGTAGCGGATCGGGTTCTTCTTATAGTAGTCCTGGTGGTAGTCCTCGGCCTGGTAGAACTCTTTGAGGTAGACGATCTCGACGGCGATCGGCTTGTCGAAACGGCCGGACGCATCGAGGTCGGCGCGGGATTTCTCGGCCAGTCGCCGCTCGGCGTCGTTGGTGACGAAGATGCCGGGACGGTACTGGGGGCCGCGGTCGTAAAATGACCCGGTGCCGTCGGTCGGATCGAAGATTCGCCAATAGGCTTGCAGCAACCCTTCGTAACTGACGACCGCCGGATCGTAGTAGACCTGAACGGCTTCCGTATGGCCGGTATAACCGCCGGCAACCTGCTTGTAGGTCGGGTCGACCTCCTCGCCGCCGGTATAGCCCGAGATCGCCTCTTTGACGCCGGGGACCTTCTCGAAGCCAGACTCAACGCACCAGAAGCAGCCGCCGGCGAAGGTCGCCACCGACAGCCCGGCCACGCTTTCGGGCCGCTTGTCCGACATGGTCTCGGCCCAGCTCAGGGTGCCGGCGCCGATGGCCAGCGTGATAATGGCGATACCGCCGAGGACGAATTTTCTCATGGTGAAACCTTCCGAATCCCTGGTTTCCTGAAATACAAGGCCCGTTGGGGCCGTCTTACGGTCCATATATGGGCTGTCGATGTCTCATGGGTATCACGAATAAATCACGATTTAATAACATCGAGACCAATAATTCGGCTGGAGTTTCGCGGCGGGTCAGGCGCGGTGGAGGGGCAATGCGAACCGGAAAACGGAACCCGGGCCGTCGTCGGCGTTGGCCGCCGAAATCGAGCCCCCTTGCATATCCATGATCCGCTTGGCGATGGCCAGGCCGAGACCAGCGTGCCGACCCGACTTGTCGGCGCTGTCAGCCCGGTAGAAAGGATCGAACAGTCGCGGAAGCTGATCGGCAGCGATACCGGGGCCACCGTCGCGGACGGAAACGGTGACATGTCCGTCCGTCGCGATCGCCGACACGGTGACCGTGCCCTTCGCCGGGGAATAGCGGATGGCGTTGTCGAGGAGGTTGTCGAGGACGCGCTCGGTCATGGCGATGTCGCCGTAGGCGAAGGGCGTGTCCGGCGCCAGATCAAGTGTCAACGTCACACCCGCTTCTTCGGCCTTCGGGCGATATTTGGCGACGGCGTCGTGGACGAGCTCAGGGAGCGCGAAAGGCTCCGGCTCGGGACGGCTTTCGCGTGCCTCCAAGCTGGCCAGTTCGAACAGTTCGCCGAGCATGTCGCCCAAGCGCCGCCCCTGGCGAAGCGCGATACGCAGGAACTCGTCGCGCTGCTCCTCACTGAGGCTGTCTCTTTTCATCTGCAGGGATTCCAGGTAACCCTGCATGGAGGCGAGCGGCGTGCGCAGGTCGTGCGAAACCTGGGCCACCATGCGGCGCCTCAGCGCGTCCTGGTCCTTCAGCATCTCGATCTGGCGGCCGATCTGTTCGGACATGCGGTCGAAGGCCAACGACAGGGCCTCGGCGGAATCGTACTCCTCGCCGCGAAGGACCACGTAGAGATAGCCTTCGGTCGTCGCCTTGCTCGTCGCCTCACCCGTCGCGTTACCTGCCGCCTTTCCCGGGATTTCCGTCACCGAGAACGCTTTCTGACCGTCATGGCTGCGCGGGTCATCGCCGAGCAGCGGATAAGGGTCCTCCATGCGCAGGAAAGCCTTGATCGGGTCCAGTGATACCGAATTGCGTTTGATCTTTTCGGGATCGGCCGAGTAGGAGAGGATCCGTCCCGTATTGTCGAGCAGGTAGATCTCGATGCTCGGGTTGATCGACATGTAGAGGCTGAAGGTTTCCTTCAGAGCGTCCTCGTCGAGCCGGCCTTCGGCGACCAGATTGCGGTCGGCCACCAGGTTTTTGGCCAGGTGGCGGTTCACCTCCTGATTGGTCTGGCGCAGGTAGTTCTCGGTCAGCACGAGATTGATGGCTGTGTAGATAGCGCCGATGGCGACCAGCAGGACCAGCAGGCCGACGGCCAATTTCGCGTACAATGTCCGCAACACCACGCGAGCGCCCTACTGCGCAAACTTGTAGCCGACGCCCCACACCGTCTGGACGTAGGCCGGATGGGCCGGGTCTTTTTCGATTTTCGCCCGGAGCCGATTGATGTGGGTATTGACCGTGTGCTCGTAGCCTTCGTAGCTGTAGCCCCAAACCTGATCGAGGAGATCGGCGCGGCTGAACACCCGGCCTGGACGGCTGGCCAGATGATAGAGCAGATCGAACTCTCTGGCGGTCAGATCGACCTCCTTTCCGTCAACCGTCACCCGGCGTTTCTCGGCGTCGACGGTCAGGCCTTGGTATTCGATCAGCGGTGCAGACGGCAGCTCGGCGTGATGGGCCGTTAGCGCGTCGACACGCCGGAGCAAGGCCTTAACCCGGGCGATCAGTTCCGGCAGGCTGAACGGCTTGGTCAGGTAGTCGTCGGCTCCCATTTCGAGCCCCAGGACTCGGTCCAGTTCCGTTGACTTTGCCGTCAGCATGAGGATCGGAATGTAGTTGCCGCCGGCGCGGATTTCGCGGCACAGGGAAAGGCCGTCGGCACCCGGCAACATGAGATCGAGGACTAGAAGGTCGAAGGCCTTGCCGCCTTCGGCACCGGTCTCGATCGCGGAAAGCGCATGGTCGCCGCGCGGTTCGACATGGACCTCGAAACCATTGTCCTTGAGATGCATGGAGATGAGCGAGGCGATATCGAGATCGTCCTCGACGACCAGGACACGGCGCTCGGAATGCGGAGAAGGAGTTGTCTGGGGTGTCGTGACCATGAGCAACTCCTTTTCCTCGGGTGATGAAAGGGACGTTGATGGGACGTCTCTCGTTGGTTTCCCGTATATTTGTCTGAATTCCGGTCGTCTGTCGCCGGTTTTTTCGTTATTGGGTCTTCTTCATCATCTCGTCTTTTTTCATCATCGTGTCTTTCTTCATTCCGTCCTTCATTTCTCCGGCCTGAACCGGTGAGAGACTCATGACGAAGGCGACGGCGGCGGCGGAGGTGAGAGCGATAGCAGTCTTGAACATGGAAATTCTCCTGAAACGATGGGTGGGCTGCGAAAGGCCTCTCTGGGGAAGCCGTTCAAAGTCGCCGACGATCAAACAGGTGCGGGTTCACGTGCCGATCACGTGTTTATAACTTTTGATAACACCACCGGCTGCGCGCAGAGGGTGCCTTCTCTATGGGACAGCCCTAAAGATGACCGGAGGATTGCAACTCACCCTCGAACGCTGCAACCGCCGCCGCCGTGCGCGACAGAAGTTCGTCACATTCGGCCTCGCTGATGGTCAATGGCGGTGCCACCATGAACCAATGGCCGAAGCAGCTGCCTGCGGTCGGTCTCGAATAGAGCATGATACCGTTTTCGAGCCCGTGGACGCGGATACGCTCGGCCGGTTGCGCGTCGTTTGGCAGCATCACCTTCGTTTCCTTGTCGGCGACCATCTCGACGGCAAGCAGCATCCCTTGCCCCCGCACGTCGCCGAGTATCGGACTCCCGTCCATGATCGTTTCCAGGCCAGTGCGAAGTCTTTCGCCCATGACGGAGGCCCGCTCGACCAGATTGAGGCGGTCAAACTCGTCGAGCACGGCCAGCCCGGCGGCGCAGGAGATGGGGTTGGCGTTGTAGGAATAGGAGAATTCGCAACCCGTCAGGGCGGCTAGTTCGTCGACCAGCACGGCCGGCGCCAACACCGCACCCAGTGGACTGTAACCGGCGCCCAAGCCTTTTGCCTTGACGATGATGTCGGGCAACGCATCCGGCCAATGATGCGCCGTGAAAAACTTTCCGCTGCGCCCGGCGCCACAGAGTATTTCGTCGAACACGAGGAAGACGCCATGACGGCTACAGATATCCCGGATGTCGCGAAAAAAACTGTCCGGCGGCACGACGGCGCCGGTCGACAGACCGCCGATCGGTTCGAGGACGAAGGCGAGCACGCTTTCGGACCCCAGTTCGACGATCTTGGCTTCGAGGGCACAGGCGCATTCAGCGGCATAGGTCTCGGCAGTATTGCCGTCGGGCGGGCGATAGCTGAGAGGTGCCGGGATCGTGTGGGCAGGTGCCGCGAAGCCGTCGAGGAACGGCGCCAAGGCGTCGTTGCCGCCGATGGCGAGCGTCCCGATGGTCGCACCGTGATAGGACGGCATCAAGGAGATGATATGCCGTCGCCCTGGCTGGCCGGTGGCGACGGCGTGCTGGCGCAGGAACTTGAGCGCGTTGTCGACCGCTTCGCTGCCGCCCGAGCACAGACTGACGCGCTCGAAACCGGGCCCTAACCGATGCCATCGGCGAAGCCATTGCCGATGGATCACTGGCGACCGACCAAAAACTGCCGCCCCAGCGGGACTTGGCCTATGCCTTAGGCCTATCCCTTGGCACGGTGACCCGAGCCTACAAGGACGCCGAGCGCCGGGGGTGGGTCGCCGGCGAGGTCGGGCGCGGCACCTACGTGCGCGCGGGCGAAGGCAGGCAATCGTCCTCCAGTCTATGGGGTCCGGCTCGGGATCCGGAAGGCCCGATCGGCTTGGTCATGAACCTGCCACCGGCCGGAATTGCCGCCACTGCGCTTGCCGAGACCTTCCGCGACCTGGGCGCAGCCGGTGATCTCGGCATGCTCCTCGATCACCAGTCGGACGGGCGCATCTCCGCCCATTTGGCATCCGCTGCGGCCTGGATCGGACGCCTTGGCGTGACGGCGACGGCCGAAGACGTGGTTCTATGCAACGGCGCTCAGCACGGCATCTTGATGGCTCTGATGGCAACGGCCCGGCCGGGTGACACGGTATTAGCCGAATCCTTGACCTACCCGCCCCTGAAACAGATGGCACATCATTTCGGTCTGACGCTGTCGGGCCTCGACATGGACGATAACGGCATCATTCCCGACTCCCTCGAAGCCGCCTGCCGGAGCACGGGAGCCAGACTCCTTTACTGCATGCCCACCCTGCACTCGCCAACCGGTGCGACCATGCCCGAGTCGAGGCGCCGGAAGATTGCGCGTATCGCCCTAAACAACGACCTCGTCATTATCGAGGACGACGTATTCGGCTTCCTGCCCGAGAACCGGCCGCCGCCGCTTGGTGTCTTCGCACCGGAACGCTCGATCCTGGTGACCAGCGTATCGAAGTCCCTGGCGCCAGGCCTGCGCATCGGCATCGTGCACGGCCCCAAGGAACACCTCGACTCCATTCGCGACGCCGTGCAGATGTCGTGCTGGATGCCGTCGCCGATTACTACCGAGATTGTACATCGGTGGATTGCCGACGGAACTGCCGAAAGGCTCAATCGATGGCTGCGCCACGAAATGACGGGTCGATGCAAGCTGGCCCAAGGCATACTTGGCGCTGCCGCCGGCGGTCAGTCTGGCCTTCGTTATCACTTATGGGTCCCTCTACCGCCGTCATGGTCGGAAGAGGCGTTCCGTGCGGCAGCCGAAATGCGCGGTGTCAAGGTGGCGACCGGCGAGACCTTCGTAGTCAAACCCGGCGCCACCCCAAAGGCTCTGCGCCTGGCCCTTGGTTATGAAATCAACCGCGAACGGCTGACCAAGGGCCTGACCGAAATCGCCGAACTCCTAGCCAGCGACGGTGCCCGCCGTCCGTCGATCGTCTGAAGACGTCAATCCACCTTGCCCCGTTCCGAAAGCCAGATGCCGCCGAGCACCAGGGCCAGGGCGGCGCCGTGGAACAGTTGGAACGGCTCGCCCAGGAACAGCACGGCCAGGATGGCGGCAAATACAGGTACCAAATTGACGAAGACACCGGCCCGGCCGGGACCGATCAGGCCGACTCCGTGGATGAACGCAATCTGGGCCAGGAACGACGGAAACACTGTGATCAATCCGACGATCAGCCAACCGAACGGCGTCGGCCACTGGAACTGGCCCAGGGCCATCTCGCCCAGGGACAGCGGCAACGATACAACGAAGGCGGCCGCCGCCATTACCGTCATCAGCCCCAAGGCCGAGACCGCCGGGCGCTTGCGCAAGCCGACCGTATAGCCGGCATAGAGGATGCAGGCGACGACCATCATCACATCGCCCCTATTGAATGCCAGCGCCGCCAACCGGGCCCCGTCGCCACCGGAGCCGACGATGACGACGCCGATCATGGTGACAGCGACGCCAAGGAACTGGCGGCCGGTGACGGCGGTGCGGTAGGCAAGGAAGGTGCCGATCAACACGAACATGGGGATCGAGCCCTGGATGATGCCGATGTTGACCGCCGTCGTGGAGTGGGCGGCGACGTAGAAGAGGGCGTTGAAAGTCGTAAAACCGGTCGCCCCCATGACAACGACGAATGGCAGGCTGCCTCGAAGCACCGACCAGTCGGCCCGAACCTGCTTGCGGGCTACGACAAGCAATAGGAGAAGAACACCGAACCAGCGCAAGCTGACGATAGCCATGGGCGACACCTCGCCGACGGCGACGCGGCCGAACACCGCGTTGGCGCCCCAGCAAAGCGCCGTGAAAGTGAGGAAAAGGTAGGCGTGCATGGCAGCCGGGGCGCCTTACTCGGCGGCCGTCGACGGCCGGTCGAGGAAAACCCGGACCGCCAGGGAGAGGAAGACGGCGGCGACGAACCTTCGCTGCCAGATCAAGAAACGGGGGTGGGACCGGAACCACCGCTTGGCGCCGCCGGCGAAGAGGCACAACCCGGCGATGACGGAGAAGTTGATGACGTTGATGACCGAGACCAGGAACAGGCTCTGCACCAGGATATCGCCGCGGCCCGGATCGAGGAACTGCGGGAACAGCACGATGTAGAACATCACTGATTTGGGGCTGAGAAGTGCGTTCAGGCAGCCTTGCGTGAAATACCGCGCGAAGCCCCGCCATCCTATATGCGGTTGGCTTGATTCCGCGCCGGGCAGGTTCAAGGAGACGCGCCCGTCATCACGGATCGCCTGCCAAGCCAGCCACAAGAGATAACCGGCCCCGCAGACACGCAGTAGATCGTAGGCCAGCGGGTTGTAGCGGAACAGGCCGGACAGCCCGGTGCCGGCCGCCGCCGCGTGAACCGTTAGCCCGAGACAGACACCAAGGGCGCTTTGGATGCCGGCCGTCGGCCCGCTGGCGATCGCGCGTGACACGCAAAACACCATGTTGGGCCCCGGTGTCAGGATGAACCCCATGACGGTGGCGAGAAAGATCGAAAGTGTCACAGCGTCGACGGGCACGGGTTGACAACCTCGCTAAGAAAAGGATGGAGACGAGAGAGCGGGACGGCTCCGGCACCGTCCGAACAGTGTATCCGTTCGCGCCCAACATCAAGGGCGGGTTCCGCCGTCCCCGTCGTGCCTTTGCCATACCCCTCGGCAGGCTTCTTGACTACACTCGCCCGACCATCATTGGAGGGCGCCCATGACCGGGGAAGGCCTTAATCGCAAACTGGCCGCGATTCTATACGCCGACGTCGCCGGTTACAGTCGGCTCACCGGCGACGACGAGGAAGGGACGCACAGGCAGCTCAGCGCCCACCTCGACGCCGTGTCGGCAGTCATCGAGGGCCATGGCGGGCGGGTCCTGCATTTTGCCGGCGACGCCGTGCTCGCCGAATTCGCCAGTGCGGTTACCGCCGTCGCTTGTGCCGTCGACGTTCAACGCGACTTGGCAACCCGCAACGAAAACCTCGTCGAGGATCGCCGGGTCCGTTTTCGCATCGGTGTCAACCTGGGTGATGTCATCGTCGACCGCGACGAACTATATGGCGACAGCGTCAACGTGGCGGCGCGGCTCGAGGCGCTCGCCGAACCCGGCGGCATCTGCATCTCGCGCAAGGTCCTCGACGAAGTCGGCGGCAAGCTCGACGTCGGCTATACGTTCGTCGGCGACAAGACGGTAAAGAACATCGACCGGCCGATCCCGGTCTACCGCGTGGACTTAATGCCGGAGCGGTCCGGCCGTGTTATCGGCGACCCAAGAAAACGATTGGCACCCTCTCGTAACCTTACGTTGGCGGGCTTTGTCGTTACCGTCGTCGTAATCGTCGGCGCCGTCACCTTTTGGGGACCCAAGAGCCCGGAACCGCCGCTGGATTCGGTCACCGGATCCGCGTTTCCGCTGCCCAAAAAACCATCGATCGCGGTTCTCCCCTTCGACAACTTGAGCGGCGATGCGGGCCAGGAATACATTGCTAACGGCATCACCGACGACATCATCACCACCCTGTCCCAGGTGCCCGGCATGTTCGTCATCGCACGGAATTCGACCTTCACCTACAAGGGCCGGGCCGTGAAGGTCCAGGACGTGGCCGCGGACCTCGGGGTCCGTTACGTTCTCGAGGGCAGCGTCCAGAAATCCGGTGACGTGGTCAGGATCCACGCTCAATTGATCGATACGTCCGACGGCAACCACCTGTGGGCGGAACGCTACGACCGGCAGCTTACCGATCTCTTCGTCCTGCAGGACGACATCACGGAACACGTCGTCACCGCCCTGCAGATCGAACTGACGGAGGGCGAACAAATGCGGGTACGCCGCCGGCACACCCGCAACCTCGAGGCCTGGAACCTGCTGACCAAGGGTGTCGAGTATTTCTACCGGCGCACCAAGGACGACAACATCGAGGCCCGCCGGCACTTCGACGACGCCATCAAGGCCGATCCCGGCTATGCCCTGGCCTGGGCATTGATCGCCTGGACCCACTGGTTCGATGCCCAATTCGGGTGGGGCGCTGAACCTAGAGAGTCCTTTGAACAGGCTCGGTTCATGGCCGAGAAAGCCCGCTCCCTAAATGAAGAATTGCCGGATGTCTATTCTTTGCTGGGAGCCATTGAGCTCCTTCGCGAACGTTACGATGACGCCGTCGCCGCCGGCGAAAAGGCTGTGGCGCTGAACCCCAACCACGCCACCAACACGGCCCTCTTGGCCGTCTTCCTGCATAACGCCGGGCGGCCCCGCGATGCCATCCGAAAGATGAAGCGCGCCATGCGGCTCAGCCCCTACTACGCGGCCTGGTTCCTCGAGCAGTTGGGGTTCAGCTACCTGGATGCGGACGAACCCGATGAGGCACTGGCGGCGCTCACCGAGTTTCTCAAACGCGAACCCACCGGTCTGCACGCCGCCCATGCGCACATCGGCCGCGCCTTCGCCTTTCACAAGCTCGGGCGTGTGGAAACAGCACGAGCCGCGGTGCGCGACGCGCTCGACGCCGATCCGACCATTTCGATCACACAATTCCGGCAGGACGGCATGAGCGGCGGCGTCAGCAACCGGGAAACGGGCTTCGCCATCCTCCGCGAACTGGGATTGCCCGAATAGCGGGCTGTCCCAGGCTCCCTGACGCCCTTGGAAAGGCGCGCGGGAGCTTTTAGGTTGGCGCCGCAACAATCAGAGCGGTCGAAGGGGGAACGATCTTGGCGCTTTACGAAAGACTCAAGAAACGTGAAGCCGAGGGCCGGCCGATCCGGATCGGATTGATCGGCGCCGGCAAGTTCGGCTCCATGTATCTTGCCCAGGTCCCCAATACGCCCGGCGTTCATCTCGTCGGTATCGCCGACCTTTCGCCGGACGTGGCTAAAGGCAATCTGGAACGGGTCGGGTGGAGCGGCGAGCGATTTGGCGCCGCCACGCTCGACGATGCACAAGCCAGCGGCACCACCCATGTCGGAGACGATGGGCAGGCCCTGGTCGAACATCCCGCCGTCGACATCGTCGTCGAATGCACGGGCAATCCCATCGCCGCCGTCAATCATTGCCTGGCCGCCTTCGACGAAGGCAAGCACGTGATCAACGTCACCGTCGAGGCCGACGCCTTTCTGGGCCCTTTGCTCGCCAAAAGGGCGGAACAAGCGGGCGTGTTGCTCAGTATGGCCTACGGCGACCAGCCGGCGCTCGCCTGCGAACTGGTCGACTGGGCGAGAACCTGCGGGTTTCCCGTCGCCGCGGCCGGGCGCGGCCACAAGTGGTTGCCGGAATATCGCCATTCAACTCCGGATACGGTGTGGAACAATTGGGGGTTGACCGCCGAACAGGCGGAACGCGGCGGCCTCAATCCGAAAATGTTCAACGCCTTCGTCGACGGCTCCAAGCCGGCCATCGAGAGCGCCGCCATCGCCAATGCCGCCGGCCTGGATGCCCCCGACGACGGCCTCGCCTTTCCGCCCGGCTCCATCGACGACATTCCGACCCTGATGCGGCCGACGGACGAGGGCGGCATCCTCGCGCGCAAAGGTCTGGTCGAGGTCGTGTCCTGCCTGAAGACGGACGGCACGCCGATCCCCTATGACATCCGCAAGGACGTCTGGGTCTGCATCGAGGCGGCGACGGATTACATCAGGAACTGCTTCGAGGAATACAAGGTCGTCACCGACCCGGACGGGCGCTACATGTGCCTCTACAAACGCTGGCACATGATCGGCCTGGAGCTCGGCCAGTCGGTCGCCTCCATCGGCCTGCGCGCCGAGGCCACCGGCGTCGCCAGGCACTTCAACGCCGACGTTGAAATCGATGAACACTCCACGGCTTACCGCCTGCGCCGGGAATTGGAAGAAATGGCCGCATAGGCGCCCCGGTTAGGCAGCGCCATCGATGTCGGGCGCTGCCGCCTCCAGCGTCGCATCTTCCGGCAAATGGACTGTGACGACGGTTCCTTCGCCGCGACGGCTTGTGATGTTCATATGCCCACCGTGCATGACGACTAGGGAATCGACGATCGACAGACCGAGACCGACCCCTTCGCGAGAAACATGCGGATGGGAATTTCCCTGTTGAAACGGGTCCGTGATGTTTGGCAGTTCCGTCTCGTCGATGCCGATTCCGGAATCTTCGACGACAAGATCATAGGACCCGTCGACCGACTTGAGACGAACCGTCAAGCGGCCGCCAACATCGTTAAATTTGACGGCATTCGACAACAGGTTGAGGACGATCTGTTTGATGGCGCGCGGATCTGCGCGGATGGGTGAGGAGCCGACGAGAAGATCGGCAGAATAGACGAGGCATTTGCGCTCGACGACCGGTTGGACGATACGCGAACATTCATCGAGCAGCGTACCGAAGTCAAATTCTTGGATATCGAGGGAGTGCTTTCCGGCCTCGATGGTCGACAGGCTGAGGATGTCGTTGATCAACTGCAGGAGATGGTGGCTGCTGTTGAGGATGTCCTCTGCATAATTCCGATACCGCGATTCACCAACCGGACCGAAATACTGGCCGCTGATGATCTCGGAAAAGCCGATGATGGCGTTCAAAGGCGTGCGCAACTCGTGGCTCATGGTGGCCAGGAACTCGGATTTCGCCTGGCTGGCCTCCTCGGCCGCAACAAGGGCGGCTTGAAGATCCTCTCCGGTCTGTTCGAGCTCGCGATTGGCCTCCTCCAGGACCTTGCCGTGGGCCGCCAGCTCCGAATCACGAAGTCTGATGGCGTCCGCCATGTTGTTCAGGGCATCGGCCAAGGTTCCCAATTCGTCACCGCCGCTCACAGTCGCCCTAGTGTCGAGATCGCCGGCCGCAATCCGTCGAACCTGGGCGATCAATGCGTGAATGGGCTGTATCACCGACAGTCGGAGACTCAGGAAAAGCACGAGGCAGAATACCAGGACCAGAACCATATAGGTGATGATGGCGGCCAGGATGGCCTCGTCGATCTCGGCGTCGATGGACTCTAAGGTCATGCACATTTCGAACGTGCCGACCTGTCGTTTGCCGACGTGGATCGGTGAGACGACTTTCAATACCCGGCCGTCTTCGCCGACGACCACTTCGTGGATCGTCTCGTCAGCTTCCATCGCCATCAGATTGTTGGGCGTGGCAATGGTACCGACCCTTTCCGAGCGGCTCGAAAACGTCGTCGCCATCCGGTCGCCATCGCGTTCATTGACGTCGATCCATAAAACGTCGGGATTGAGCCAAATGATCTTCTGCAAGCTGTCCCAGAGGCGGCGCGGTTGAGAGAAGTCCTTCTCTTCCCGAACGTGACTGTCCAGGAGCCGGGAAACGGTGATCGCCTTTTCGACGAATGCGTCGGTGATCAACGATCGGTTTGACTGGATATTGAGATAGGCGAAAGGCGGGAAGACGACACAGGATGCGATGGCGACGCTGATGATCGCTTTGGCACTCAACGTGCCGGGAAACAAGGAGCGAAAAATGCCCATCACCGCGTCAGCCCCCTTTTTGGTGGCTCAGATGTCACCTTTCGTTCCCCAGGGTTCGTCGAGACTCGGGCCCCCAGCAACCCCGACCGGTTTCGGCCTATTTTATGTATCGTCTTTTGATCGCAGTCAGTCGCCCGTCGCGTTTCATAGCGCGCAGGATCTTATCGATTTCGGCGATGAGATCCTTACTATCCATGTGAGCGACGGCACCATAAAAGTTCTGGCGCAGCGGTTCGCCGATGATCTTGATCGGCAGGTCCGTCTTGACCAGGAAATGGACGACGGCGGCATCGATCTTGCCGGCGACGAGATCGGCGATCCGTTCGTCATTGTTGGCATAGGGAACCGGAGTCATTCCCTTGAGGACATCCGTTTCCCCGGCCATCTTTTCGCCCAAGGTCCCTTTGAGAACCCCCAATCTTGCGTCGGCGATATCCGCGATCGACTTGACGGCCGTATTGTCTTTTGCGACGGCCAGGACCGTGCTGGCACTTAGGTAAGGGATACTGAAGAGCAAGGTCTTCTGGCGTTCGGGCGTGATGGTCACGGCGGAAAGCACGACGTCGACCTCGTTCTTTTTCAAGGCTTCGAACAGATTGTCGAAGGCCATGGCGCGGAATTCCGGCACCACGCCAATCCCGGCGGCGATCTCCTTGGAAATATCGATGTCGATTCCCGCCGGTTTGCCGTCCGCTCCGTAGAACTCCATGACGCCGTAGGGAATGTCGACACCGACAACCAAGCGACCACTCTTTTGAACCTCGCTCAATGGCCGGCCGCCGTCGGACCAGGAGTCCGTTGGAAAGAGGAACAAAGCCGAAATGATGAAAAGGATCCGGACCGGGAGGTACGCCCGTTTTGATAGTCTCGTCATGTCTTACCCCTCATACCCGACCGCCGCGATTTTCGCCCCCTTTACCCGGAAGACCCCCAATTTCCGGTTTCACGGCCAGTCAATCAACTTTCGAGTATATATTGGCTTGTTTGCCTATTAAATCCATTTGGGAGAAACAGTGTGTCGAAGGGATGAACCGAGGTTAACGCGATGACAGACGAAACGGTACCGAAGCCGGAAACACTGGCAGTACAAGCCCTCGGCTGGGAGGACCGGGAAACCGGGGCGGTTGTACCGCCGGTTCACCTATCGACCACCTTCGCACGGGATGCGGAGACCTACGAAACGCCTGATGGACGCACCTACATCCGCGCCGAGGGTTGGAGTCAGGAGCACGCCGAGGCCGTCATCCAGGCTCTCGAAGGCGGTGGCGCGGCCATGGTTTTCGGCTCTGGCATCGCGGCTTGCACCGCCCCTTTGCATGGCCTCAAGCAGGGAGACCGTGTGGCCATGTCGCGAGCCATCTACCACGGCATCCTGCGTTTCGCCGAGGTTTTCCTCGCGGATTGGGGGATCGGCGTCGATTACTTCGACTCCGGTGACCTCGAAGGCCTCGCCCGCGCTGTCCGACCCGGTGAGACTCGCATCGTCTGGGTCGAGACGCCGGCCAATCCGACCTGGGCCGTGACCGACATTGCAGCGGCCGCCGAGATCGCCCACAAAGCCGGCGCCATGCTCGCCGTCGATTCGACCGCCGCCACCCCGGTCCTGACCCGGCCCCTGGAACTCGGCGCCGATCTCGTCTGTCACTCGGCGACCAAGTTCCTTAACGGCCATTCCGACGTCATCGCCGGCGCCGTGGTCACCAAGGAGGACGACGAATTCTGGCAACGGATGCAGATGCACCGGCGCGTCGCCGGGCCGTTGCTCGGCAGCTTCGAGGCTTATCTCCTGGTCCGCGGCATGCGCACGTTGTTCCTGCGGGTACGCCGGCAATCGGAGAACGCCCTCACCGTCGCCCGATTCTTGGAAGCACACCCAGGCGTCGAACGCGTCCATTATCCCGGACTCGAGAGCGATCCCGGGCACGAAGCGGCAAGCCGCCAGATGCGAGGCGGCTTCGGGGGCATGCTGTCGTTCCTGGTGCCGGGTGGGCGCGACGAAGCCATCCGCACCGTGAAGCGGGCCCGAGTCTTCAAACGGGCGACTTCACTCGGCGGCGTCGAGAGCCTGATCGAACACCGCAAGACCAGCGAGAACGAGCTGACGTCGACGCCGGAAAACCTGATCCGCGTATCGGTCGGTGTCGAGGATGTCGATGACCTGATCGACGACTTCGAAACGATGTTGTCGGGCCGCTGACCAATGGTTTCGCCGCATTTTGTTCGGTTCGCAAATAAAAAGACCGGGCCGACGTATGTGGCCCGGTGAAGGAGAGAACTTGTGAATATCGTAGTTGATTATACACGATTTCCGTTCGCGTGCAGTGATCTTCGTCACAGGCATTAAAATACCGTTGATCTCTTTCGTACGATTTCGCGCTGACTCACTCGGCTAGCCAGTGTAAACAAGGGTCCGATCCGGCGCCGGGGCATACGCCGCGGGGGTAATTTGTCGATTTGGGGAGTCTCGACATGCAATTGAGCATCGTCCAAAAGGTCGGTATTGGGAACATCGGCCAGGTCATCGGCATTGTCGCTTTGTTTTTCGCCTTCTGGGGCACCAACACCAGCCCCGACTCCATCCAGCAGAAGTTCACCGAGGCGAGTTCGCGGACGTCGGCCCAGATCGACGAAATGACCAACGCCGTCGAAGGCGCGCTCGGCGAACTCGGTGCCGAGATGGAGAAGTCGGGCGCCAGCGCCGCCGCGACGAAAGCCGCCATCGACCGCGTGCGCGGTCGCATCGACGGCCTCCAGAAAAAATTCCATGATGACCAGGAAGTGGACTCCCGCGCCGTTTCGGCGATCATCGGCGACGCATCGGAGACCGGCGTGTTGACCATGGTTGGCCGCGCCTTGTGGCAGGTTCTGGTGCTCGGGTATTTCGTCTGGCTCGCCACTTTTGTACTGAAACGGCCACTCAACCAAATTGTCGCCGCAGCCAATCGCCTCGCCGACGACGATCTCAAGGTGGAAATCCCGTTCACCCAGCGGGGCGACGAGATCGGCGAAATGGCAAAAACCGTCGACGTCTTCAAGGTCAACGCGGTTGAGGCCGAACAAGTTCGGGCTGAACGCAAGGCTGAACGCGAACGCAATGAGCAGATCATCCGCGACAATATGATGAACATGGCCAACGAATTGGATACAGAGGTCCAGACCACGGTTACGGCCGTCGTTACCAAGGCCGATCAAATGGCCCAGTCCGCATCTTCCATGCTGGGCCGTATCGACGAGGTTACCGACTCCAGTGCTCAGGTTGCGTCCGTCGCCGACGACGCGTCCGGCAACGTCCAGAACGCAGCCGACGCAGCCGAACAATTGTCGTCTTCGATCGCCCAGATCGGCAGCCAGGTCTCGCAAGCCAGTCAGGTGGCGCAGAATGCCGAACGCGAGGCCCAGGCGGCAAGCGCCAAGGTCAAGAGCCTCGATCAGACGGCGCAACGCATCGGCGAAGTCGTCGCCCTGATCACCGACATCGCCGAGCAAACCAACCTGCTGGCGTTGAATGCGACCATCGAGGCGGCCCGGGCCGGTGACGCCGGCAAGGGTTTTGCCGTCGTCGCGTCCGAGGTCAAAAACCTGGCCAATCAAACGGCGACGGCGACGGACCAGATCGCGACGCAGATCGGTGAGATTCAGAATGCCACCCGCGACACGGTGACCACCATCGACGGGATCAACCGTGTCGTCGCCGAGATCAACGAAACGGCAGCGGCGATCGCCACGGCAGTCGAAGAGCAAAACGCAGCGACCCGCGAGATCGCCGGCAACGTCGAGGACGCCGCCCGCGGCACGGGAGAGGTCACGTCCAACATCAAGAACATCGCCGACTCCACCGCAGAGGCCGGTCGTATTTCCGGCGAAGTGAAAACGACGACGGAGAGCATGTCGTCGGATATCCGCGAGTTGCAGCAGAAGCTGACCATGATCGTCCGCGAATCGGTGGCCGGCAACCGGCGCGGCACCGAACGCCAGCGCGTCAATCGGCCGACCCGGGTCAAGGTCAACGGCTCGACCGAGGAAACGACGTTGAAGGACGTGTCGGCGACCGGTGCCGAGATTGAGCGGGTCGACAGCGTCAATCAGGGCAGCCATATCGAAGTCGAAGTGCCGGAACGCGGTTCCCGCACGGGTACCGTCACCCGGGTCACCGACAAGTCGACGGCGGTCAAATTCGCCGACGCATCGGCGGGCGCTTAGACCCAGCGGGCGCTCTCCCAAAATACGGGCAAAAAAACGCCGGGCCGCCGAAGGGGCCCGGTGAAGGGGAGAACTTGTGAATATCAAGGGTGACTCTACGCCCCGATCCATCGTCCCGCAGTGATCTAGATCACACCCTCGGTTTTCCCGGCAAATGGCGTCAACCGTTAAGGCCCGCTACTCCCGTCCGTTCGCCTTTCGCCATTCCCAGGGCGGCGTCACCGTCCCTTTCCACAAACCGCGCTTCGCGGCGCGTGATTTTTCTTCGATGCGATGATAACGCGCTTCCGCGCCGGGCAGGGCCAACGCCCAGCCCGTATGGATCATCTGCTGGCTGAGATCGAAACCATGGGGATCCGAACAGGACGCGACGGTCGTACCGTCCGCCGTACGCCCCTCGATGCGACAGGTAATGCTCGAAAGACCGGCTGTCAGGTCCATGAGGCCGGTGGCTGCGATGTATCCGCAATCGTATTCCCGGGATTCGCCCCGGCATGTCTGATCTCGTTCCGGTGCGTCGATACCGTAAAGGCGGACCACCGTATTTCCGACCTTGAGTAAATCCCCTTCGATGACCTTCGGCGGCCCGACGATGGAACCGCCTTGCTCGGCGCCTACCGAGATCGGCAATAAAACCTGCGACGCTGCGATCACGATGATCGCGGATCGGATAACGGATTTCACCATTCCCTCCACCGAGCGAGCAGCCAAAGGGCCGCTTCTTGGGCCGTCTGCCATCCATGGTAGCGGCCTAATCCGGAAAGTGAATACGGTCGGAACGGTTTCACACTGTTGTGACCGGTGTTGAAGCCTTTTCGGAAACTGAATGGATTATTCTCTTGGCGGTTCAATTCGATGGTGGGGCAACAATACGCCCGTCTTGGCCTGGAGAAGATGGCACAGAAACGTTTGCGGTAATGCCCTTCGCCAAAGGCCGACCAGTGAAACGGCGTTCCCTTTGCTGCAATGGAATCGTGAGCACGAGCGGATCGCAACACGAAAGGAGAGACCGATGAAACTCGTTGCCGCTGTTCTTGCCATCGGTACGCTTCTTTCGCCGGCCGGTGCGTTGGCCAAGGAGTGGACGGTCACCCAAGTCGATAAGGAATTCCAACCGTCCACCCTGACCGTGAAAGTTGGGGACACCATCACGTTCGTGAACGCCGAAACGAGAAAACGGCGTCACACCGTCTACACGGACAGCGCCGGGTTCCAGTACATCCGTATCCGCAAACAGTTACCGGGAGAGAAGGAGTCGATCGTCATCAAGAACACCGGCAGCGCGGCCATCAGGTGCGCTTTACACCCTGGAATGAAACTGACGCTAAGCGTTACGCGATAGCAGGCGCCGATTTTCGATCGCCCTCGCCCAATCCGCGGCAGCAGACGCCGCATCACCGGCAATGGCGCCCTATTCGCCGATACAGACCAGGGTCAAGTCATCGGACATCCCCATCGGGAACCAGGTTTCGACGACATCGTTGAATGGATATCGTTGATAAACTCGTCCGAAAGAGTGTTTTGGGCGTCCGCTTCTATTAAGAGCGGACGTTTATTCGCCGCCACTGGCAGATGCTGCGGCGGTTTTTGGCTTTGGTTGGCGGTTTCGCTGGTT
>Ga0209561_1000087_pt1 | contig 29241 bp, 32 predicted proteins | sample WorMettrBAHAMAS2_FD_187393 | JGI IMG/M metagenome (GOLD analysis project Ga0209561, IMG submission 187393) | Marine gutless worms symbiont microbial communities from Max Planck institute for Marine Microbiology, Germany - Inanidrilus... | ecosystem: Host-associated > Annelida > Digestive system... | reverse complement strand
AACCAGCGAAACCGCCAACCAAAGCCAAAAACCGCCGCAGCATCTGCCAGTGGCGGCGAATAAACGTCCGCTCTTAATAGAAGCGGACGCCCAAAACACTCTTTCGGACGAGTTTATCAACGATATCGAACACATACGGTCTAACAGGTTCGATGACGGCGGTTCACGCGACCTTTAACACTTCCTCCGGGCGGATCGGACCGTCGGCCGGCGTCACCAGAGACAAACCATCGCAGTCGCGCGCCGACGCGCAGGTGCTGGCCAAGGTGCGTTCTTCTTCGTAGGGCCATGGCTGCCCGCGATGCATCGTCGCTCGTTCGTCCCATACCAGGACGTCGCCCGGTTCCCAGCGATGGGCGTAAAGATATTCCGGACGGGTGCAGAACGTGATCAACTCTTCGGCGAAGGCTCGGGCATCACCCCAGTCCGTACCGCGCGCTCCATAAATATGGTTCGCGATATAGAGGGCTTTTTCCCCCGTCACCGGATTGAGCCAGACGGCGCGCCATGCTTGCCCTTGGTACCGGTTGACTTCCGGCAGTTCCAATAACCGTGGATCGGTATCCATTCGCGAGGGGAGGACTGAGTGCAGGAATACGGTTTCCTCGGCTTTATCTTTCAGCGCCTGCGGCAGGTCTTGCCAGGCGGCCCGGGTCGAGACGATTTCCGTTTCTCCCCCTTTTGATGGAACCACATAGGCGGTAATCGCGTTGACGAGTGCGGGCCTGCGCAGGAACGTGCTGTCCGTGTGCCAGTATTGGTTGGCGATCAGATTCAGGACATGCAACGATTTCGCATCCATGGTCCCTTCGCCCGATTTCTCCAGGTTCGAGAGCCTAGGCACCGGAGGCCGGGTTCGCGGCTCGGTGCCAGCGGCGTCCGCGACCCTGTCTTCCAATGGCCCGAAGAGAAGTGCAAAATCGTTGTGCAGGTCCGGATCCATCTCCTGGTTCTTGAAAAGCAGGAGCGAGTGTCTCTCATATAGTGCCCGGATTTCCGGGTAGTGCCGTTCTGCGGTAACGTTTCTGAGGTCGACCCCTTGTATCTCAACCCCGAAACGGCGGTGAAGCGGACGCGTATCCATGACGGCGATCGACCCCTTGGCTCAAATTGGCAGCGATAGCCATTTGAGGCAGGCTAAACGGCTTCGTTCTGACCGGCAATGACTTCACCCGTTCACAAATAAAACGCCACTCTCAGCTGCAGGTAGTCATCCCGCTGCAGATCGTTGGCGACCGACCCCGCCGGCGTGTTCCAGCTGAAACCGCCTTCCAGTTCCAGCTTCAGGCGGTCGGTGAGGCGCCGGTTGGCCTCCACATTGATCGAGCGCGCACCGCCGTTGAGGTCGGCGACGAAACCGACGAGCGCGTCGGTGTCCCATTCGTCGTTGAGAACCAGGCGCAGGCCGGCGAAGAGGTCGTTGTCGAAGCGCGTCGACGGCGCCCCGGCATGGCGGCCGTCGCGGTGGTATTCGGCGAGCACCCCGAGATCGGCGCCGGTATCCGTGATGCCGAAGAGGGTGTATTCGAAGCCCATGACGGCGGCGGCGAACTTGTCCTGCTGACCGGTGCGGAAGATCGATTCCAGTTTCCACAACCAGCTGCCCTTGGTCGCCTGCAGGTCGAGGCCGGTCTGATCGATGGTATCGTAGTGCGGGACCCACACCGTTTCACCGCCGGCCGAGGTGCCCTGGATAAGGCGCGGCTCGCGCCCGGTGCCGTGGAAATGGTAGAGGCCGATGTCGAAGTCGCCGACGGTGTGACTCCAGCGCAGCGCCAGGTCGAGGCGCTTGTCGCGGGCCGCCGAGTCGTAGGTGGCGGCGCGGCCGTCGACCAGGAGTCCGCTCCGCAGGCGGCCCTGGCGGCTTGGATAGCGGCGCTCGCGGAAGCCCGGCAGCAGGTAGGCGTCGACCGTGCCCCAATCACTGAGATAGGTGTAGGCCACCATCGGCTGGCCCAGCTTGTCCTCCTGGTCCGGATCGGTCAGCAGGTCGGTCTGGTTGATGACGTCGACCAGGTGGCGCGATTCGGCGACGCCCCAGAAGACCTTGCCGAGACCGGCGCGCAGTTCCCAGTCCTCGCCCACATGCAGCCACAGGGCCTCACGGAGATCGCTATGGGTGCGCTTGCCGTCGTCCGGCTCGATGCGCGCGTAGAGCACCAGGGTGAACTCGTCGTCGCCGTCGTTCCAACGCCAATTGAATTCCGGCTGCAGGGTCAGGGACGCAGACAGACGATTGTTATGCTGATCGGCGAAGGCCGGCGCCTGGAAAAAGAGGCGCGTGTCGTTGGCGGCGAACCCGGAGATTTCGGGGGCCGGCAGCAGGGTATCGTCGGACGCACCGTCGGCAAAAGTAGCCGACGCCCCGGAAAACAGGGCGCCGGCCAGGCAGGCGGACAGGAGAGAACTCTTGACCATGGCAGGGGTACCGTCGGCGAATCCGCTCACGCCGTCAACGTTGGCGCCTGAGCACCGTCTTCGAGAAATCGCGGTCCTTCAAGCCGGTCTTGAACCGGTAGTCGTCGAAAGCCAGCACCGTCGACTTGCCGGTCTGGTGGTTGACCATGACCAGCTCGTGGGACCGCCAGTACTGGTCGAGATACTGCTGGTACTTGTTGAAGTTCAGGGTCTTCAGGAGCTCGTTCTTGCGGTCATAGAACTCGACCGTGATCTGCCGGTATTCCTGTTTGTCGATCCACACCACCTGGCGCGTGTAGCCGGAGTATTCGTAGAGCGGCTTCCGTTCGACGACGAAGCACTGCAAATCGCCGCAGGCCTCGTCGCGCAGGTGCTTGTAGGCGTATTTGTCGACCTCTTGCGAAGCCAGGTCCTCGAAGGCGAACTCGCTGCCGACGAAGGGCCCGGACTTGTTGGCCGACGAGATCCGCTTGACCCGCTTGAGGGCCGGCAGGAACAGCCATTGATCGTCGGTATCGAGAATCTTGGTATGGGTCAGCATGGCCGTGCCTTTGACGTCGCGCGGGTGGTTGAAGACGATCATCGTCTTGTCGCCGCGGCCCCGGTCCGGGATCTCGAGCGTCGCCATGTCGAGCTTGCGCGTGCTCGTCTGGCCGCTCTTGTTTTTCAGGACCATGCTGAGGACCGAGGTGTGGTCGCCGAAGCCGAGGTCGCGGCGGTCCGCCTCCTCGGCGATGGCGAGGCCTTTTTCCTCAGGCGTTTCGGCCTTGGCGGCCGTCGCCGCCGTTGAAATGACCGCGGAGAGCGGTGCGACCGCGACGACACCGACGAGGACGGCCGCGGCGAGCGGCCGGCGGGCGCCTTTAGTAAGCTTCTTGGGCAACATAATCGCTCCTTCTTTGCTTGCGCTCGACCGCCATCAGCAGGGGCGGCAAGAGCACGAAATCGATGACCAGGGCGGCGGCCACGGCGAAGGCCGTCAGCAGGCCCATCTCCGCGTTGACCGTGAAATCGGACAAGGCCAGCACACCGAAGCCGGCGACGACGATGGCCGTCGTCGTCCACAGCGCCGTGCCGACGGTGTTGAAGGCGTAACGGATCGCATCCTCCGGCGTTTCGCCGCGGCTGCGCCGGGCCCGCATGTACTTGGACAGGAAATGCACGGTGGCATCGACGATGAGGCCGAGGCTGGTCGCCGTGATCACCGACGAGGCGAGGCCGACCTCGCCGACGAACAGCGACCAAGCGCCGAAGGTAACCACAGCCGGCGCCAAGTTGGGGACCATGCTCAGGAGCCCCAGTTTGATGCTGCGAAGGGCCAGGACCAGGCACAGCGAGATCAGGATCAGCGCCGTGGTCGTGCCCAGTAGCATGGAGCGGATGTTGCGCTCCGAGATGTAGGCGAACATGACCGTCGGGCTGGTGCCGATGGCATGCATGGCGGCGGGCGTATTGTCCTTGAGCCAGCTCTCGGCGCGGGCCGTGAACTCGCGCACTTCCTTGGTGCTCGAGTTCTTGAAGGTGACGGTGACCCTTGTGGCCGACTTGTCGACGTTGATCTGGTTGTTGAGATCGAGGCCGAAGGGCAGCGACATCTCGTAGAGCAGCAAGTACTGGGCGGCAAGCTCGCGGTCCGTCGGCAGCGTATAGGCCGCCGCGTCGTCGCCGTGCATGTTCTTGTTGAGCCGCTTGAAGATATCGGTGATCGAGTTCACGTGATCCGTTTCCGGCTGGGCCCTGAGCCAATCGGTGAAACCGCTCAGCTTGGCCAGGTATTCCGGATTGCTGACGCCGCCCGATTCGCCGGCTTCGACGGAGAACTCGACCTGGTAGATGCCGGTCAGGTGCTCCTGGGCGTAATCGGTGTGGGACCGGAAATCGACGTTGGGCGTGAAATACTCGACGAAACGGTCGTCCAGAACGATCCGTGGGATCATAGCGCCGAGCAGGATGACCGCACCGGCGGTGCCGACCAGGAGCACGTTCCGTTTCTCGATGACGAAGTCGGCCCAGCGTTCCATGACCGGGCGGTGGACCTCGCCTGCCGCCGTCTCGCGCACTTTGACACGCACCGGCATCACCGACATGAAGGCCGGCAGGAAGAAGATCGAATAGACCCAGGCCGCCATCACGCCCATGGCGGTGATGTTGCCGAGGTCGTGGAACGGCGGCGCGTCACTGGAGTTAAGCGTCAAGAAGCCGATGGCCGTGGTCAGGCTGGTCAGGAAGACCGGGCCGAAGTTGACACGCAGGCTCTCGACGATGGCGGCGCGCTTGTCCATGCCGCGGCGCATGGCCGCGAACATGACGACCAGGATGTGCACGCTGTCGGCGATGGCCAGCGACAGGATGATGGTCGGCGCCGTGGCCGACGGCGGGGTCAAGCGGATGCCGAGCCAACCGGCCAGGCCCATGGCCGTCGCCGCCGACAGGCCGATAACGAAAACGGTACCCAGCGTCCCGGAGAACGACCTGAGGAAACCGATCATGGCCAGGATCAGCACGCCGTACATGATCGGGATCAGGAGGCTTATGTCGTTGATGCTGGCTTCCTCGAAGGCGGCGTTCATCGGCACCATGCCGGTCAGGACCAGCTCGATGTCCGGGAATTCACCGCGCACCTCTTCGGCAAGCGTCCGGGCCGAGGCCATGACACTCGGCACCTCGCCCATTTCCTTGCGGGGCAGCGTGATGGTGACGTTGACGGCGGCAGCCCCACGATCGGCGGCGACGAGGCGGTTGAACAACAGCGGGTCGTCCATGGCGATCGAGGCGACCCGGTCACGGCCGGCTTGATCGAGAGAAGCCGTGTCCCGGGCCAGGTCCTCGACCGTCAGGTCGTCGCCGACCGCATAGGAATGCTGGAAGTTGGGAATCGAATCGACGCGCGTCGAAAAGGGCAGCTGCCAGCCGCCTTCGGTCAGTTTCGCCATGGCCTGAAGCATGGCGGGCGAGAAGGCGTCGCCGGACTTCGGCTTGAGCACGAACATGACATTGTCGTTCTTGGAATAAATGGTCTCGACGGCGTCGAAGGCGAGGAGCTGCGGATTGTCCTTGCCGAAAAATACCCGGTAATTGGTGTCGAAGGCCAAGAAGCGGCCACCCGAAGCCGCGGCGACGGCGAGGATCACGGCCAGCGCCATGACCAGCCAGCGGAACCGCAGCACCTGTTCCGCGAACCGCACCACCATTTCATCGATCCGATTTTGCATTCATCTGCCCCCAGATTGGTTCATTCGTTCCGTTGGTTCTTGCTCGTTGGTTGAAACTGGCGTAATGTAAACTGCACAGTGTAGTGCAGTAAACTACACCGTTTCGTTTACATTGCAAGACTCGTTTTTTTGACAAAATCGTGATTGACAACGAATCCACCCCCGCCGAGCCGCAAACCTCGGCCGATGACGAGGCGCCGGACAGCACCGTTTCCGAGGGCGTTTTGACCGAAGGTGCCGGGCGCCCTGACAAACGCAAGGCGATCGTCGAGGCCGCCTCGCTGACCTTTCTCGAGCGCGGTTTCGGGGACACCAGCATGGATGAGGTGGCGGCTCGGGCCAACGTCTCCAAACGCACGGTCTACAGCCACTTCGGCAGCAAGGAAGCGCTGTTCAAGGGCATCATCGAGAACCGTTGCGCCTGCATCGCCCAGCCGACGCTGGGCCGCGAGCTCGCCGATCTCGACATCGAAGCGGCGTTGGTCGCCATCGGGCTCCAGTTCATGGACATCGTGCTGTCACCGGAGGCGCGCACGGTCGAGCGCATCATCATCGGCGAATCGAACCGCTTCCCCGATCTCGGCCGCATCTTCTACGAGGCCGGACCGGCCGAGGTCAGCGCCCGCGTCTCCGCCTTCCTCGCCGAACGCTCCGATCAAGGCGATCTCGACATAGACGACCCGGACAAGGCCGCCGCCTGCTTCCTGATGATGGTCCAGGGCAAGATCTGCAAGACCGCCCAGATGGTGCCGGGCTGGGCGCCGGAGCCGAGCGACGTCGAGGACATGGTCCGTTTTGCGGTGCGGCTGTTCCTGGGTGGCGCCAAGGCCGATTAGCCGCCTATTTCCCTTTCACGTGTCGATTCGAGCCTTTGTCATCGCATTGCGGACTTCGTAACCGAATTGGTGAGACGTCTGGGTGATCCCAGGAGCTGTCAAAAGGCAGGTTCTCGGAAACCATCGCCTTGCTGATATCTAAGATTTCAGCAAGCGGACACTCGCGATTTGGCGGTTTGATCAATACGGCTGACTGTCTGCAAGTTCTTTGTTTTTCCGCTTTTCACGGTCAGCGGGTCTCGCCCTGATATCGAGCTTCTCTAGAAATCCAAGCCGAGAAATTTCGGCCATGACCCTGATCAATGGGTCTTCGGTCAGGGTTTGAGTATATCGTATCCTCTGCGGTACAGGTGAGGGAGGCAAGAGAAGGAGAGCAAAGGAGGGCTTGCCGAACACAACCCAGCAACGACCTCCGACAGCTGTTGGCGCTTTCTCCACGGCCGGGGTCTGTTCGGCAAATTAGTAAGGTAACCTCTTCAACGAGCAACTCCTTACCCGTCGCGCGCGGCGGGTTATTTTTTTGTGAATCGGATCAAGGCCGTTTTGCGGTCTTCCTTCCATCGCCAGTACCTGGCAGCGCGCATGATAAGACGAAAAGCCGTTAGTTTTTGTGGTGAATGAAATTCGAAAGCAGTTCGCAATTTGGGTTATCCCCTGAATCCGCGCCGGCGTGAATCCCGGTGGTCTGAACCTACGGAAAATCCCGAAATCCAGACTTGAGAGGGTTTGTTGCCGATCGTCGTTCTATTCTTATCGGGCAACCACAGGGTGCGTGTCTTTAGACCGGTTTGGTCTTGAGGTAGACGGCCAGTTTCTTGTCCGCGTAGATGATGTGCGCGACCCACCAACTGGTCAAAAATTTCACGAATTCCGAAGTCGATCCGGCCTCGCCCGTTTCATAGTTTTGGAAAAGAACGCCAATACGCTCTAAGAAGTCATCGTGTTCCCTCTTGTGAGCCTTGGTATTGGGGTATTCGCTGACCCGCATTTGGTCTTCCTCGAGGCGGAAATGGGAGACGGTTTCACGCATCAACTCCCGATAAGCCAAGGCGGCGGTTTGGGGTTCGGTAACGCCTTCCAAGGCATCGAGAAGCCTGTCTATCAATTCGATCACTCCCTTGTGTTCCTTGTCAAAGGTTCCATGACCGATACTGATATCGGCCGACCACTCGATTGGTCGAATCTTCTTGTCGGCGCTGTCGTCTTCGAGGTAATCAGCGATCCTCTCGTTCATCCAGAACACGACAGGTTCAATCCGCCTCTTCTGCAGGGCCGAACCGATGTGGGCCGCCAACAGGTCAGGCGAGACCGGCTTGACGAGGAATCCCTCTATCCCCAAATCCATCGCCTCGATCAGAACGTCTCGGTCGCCATGACCGGTGACTACGACCACCGGCAGGTCCTTGAAACGACTTTGACGGATGTCCTTTATGAACGCGATACCGTCCTTATGCGGCATCCACAGATCACAGAACACAATATCGATAGAATTACCGTCATTGAGCAATGCCTGCTCCGCCTCAAAACCGTCGAAGGCATTGAGAACACGCCGAAATCCAAACTTGTATAGGATTGCCTCCATCAAACGGTGGAACGGTTTTTTGTCGTCAATGACCAGAGCGGTCAAAGAGGAGTAATCGATGAACGCCGCCATTAGCAATCCTTACTCGGCGTCATCCGGCGGTCACGAACCCCGATTGCGCCACTCGGACCACTGGATGGGTTGGCCAATACAACAACGTACCACCGTCGCGAAAAGAAGGAATTGACCGAGAACATATGGACTCCCGCGGCCCGAGAGGTTGCGGCCAGGGGCGCTATACACCTGGCAAGACGAAAGCCGTCAGAAATCGGATAGTCCACCAACATTGTCTCTATGTCCGCAAACGCGTTCGCTCATTGAGCCTTTGCGCGAAGCTCCACAGGATTTGGCTCACCCAACTGTCATCCTGGCTCAATAACGCCATGAGCTCCGCATGGTTGAGCGTTCCGTCGATACCCGCACCTCTAGCCAACTCTTCCGCATTGCTATCGATGTAGGCCATCGTCCAACCGGAAAACATCCTGTTATCGACCAGATTGTCACTGATGATTTCCGCATCATGGTGTCGATTGTCTGCGCAAATGCTCTTGTACAACCGATCAAGGTCATCAGGATCGCCCTCGAGGGCCTGAATGAACACGCTGCCTGCCTTAATGAGGAGGCCGCTGATATTTCGTTCACTGTTTTTTTGTCGGCAGATCGACAAAATATCCTCGACATCGGATTTCGTCAGATCGTCTCGCGCTTCGGACATGTAGACCAACTGCCTCAATTGCATTGTGCCCCCCTCTTAATGCTCAGAATTCCGGTCACAAATGGCTGCCGCAAGGCGAGTGCTGCGATCAAATCTGGGCTCGATTGCCTTATCTAGGATGCCGAAGCTAATGGGAGAGGCCAGACGCTCTGCCTCGCTCGCTTTCAGCCCCATGACGGTCTCCTATCCTGCACCATACTGCACGCGGGCAATCAGCCGACCTTAGATGTATAGATAACGGATGGACCCAACCTGGTGGTGCTGGACGGGTGTACGAAACCGATAGCGACAAAGTCCACTTTCACGCCGAACTCCGACCCAACCGGAGCGGCACCATACGCGGTATCCATATCCTGTTCGGTTTCCTGCTGTTCGTCTTCCTGCCGACCGGCGTGATCTTCGTCGTCGTCGGCGCCTGGCCGGTTTTCGGGTTCATGGGCGCCGAATTGCTGTTGCTCTATACAGCACTGCGCATCAGCCACAAACGCGGCGGTATGGTCGAGAACATCTGGATGACGGAACGCAAGGTCACCATCGAGCGGGTCGATCACTGGGGCGGGCGCCGCCAATGGTCGTTCCAACCGCAGTGGCTGAAGGTCGAGGTGGCGGCGCGATCGGGCCGGGGTACGTGTCTCAGGGTGCGCTCCCACGGCCGGGCGGTGACCATCGGCGCCTTCTTGACCGCCGAGGAACAGGACGAAGTGGCCAATGCCCTGCGCGAAGCGCTTACCAGTTTCGGACCGCAGACCGCCTAACGCCCTGGCTTGGGCCGCTCCGCCTTCAGGAAAAGCCGAGAATGTCCCGCATGGTGTAAAACCCGTTGGCGCGGCCCGCGGTCCACAGGGTCGCCCTCAGCGCACCGGCGGCGAAGACGGCCCGCGAGGCCGCCTTGTGGGTCAATTCGATACGCTCCTGTTCGGAGGCAAACATCACCGTATGCTCGCCAACGACACCGCCGCCGCGAAGCGTCGCGAAACCGATGTCGCCGGTCGCCCGCGCGCCGGTGATGCCGTCGCGCACCCGCTGGGAAACCGTCGTGAGATCGACCTGACGCCCGGCCGCCGCTGCCTCGCCGAGGGCCAGGGCGGTTCCCGACGGCGCGTCGACCTTGTGGCGGTGATGCATCTCCAGGATCTCAATGTCGAATTCACCGCCGAGGATACCGGCGACCTGTTCGGTCAGGCCCAGGAGCAAATTGACGCCGATGGAGAAATTGGCGGCCTGGACAACGACGGTGCGTTCACCGGCGGTTCTCAATTGCGTAAAATCGTCCTCCGATAGCCCAGTCGTGCCGACGACCAGGGCGGTTCCGGTGTTGGCGGCGAGCGCCGCGTGGGCCACCGTCGCCGCCGGCGCCGTAAAGTCGATCACCGCGTCCGAGACCGCGAACAATTCGCCGGCGTCCTCAGCGATCGCTACGCCGGCCGGCTCGCAACCGGCGAGGGCCGCCGGGTCTTGACCGATGTGGGGACTGCCTGGTGGCTCCGTGCCGCCGGCCAGGGTCGCCTCGTTCGATTTCTGGATCTCCGTTACCAGCATCCGACCCATGCGGCCGGCGCATCCGACTATACCGATCCTCACCACCTTTCTCCCCCAATGGACAGCCCGCGGATGCCATCAATAAGGAACCGCCGGTCGGTTTTCCAGAAAAGAAAGCCGAGACCGCGTGAAAGCGAAACCCCCTTTCGTTAGGAGATGGTTCAATCCCCATGGCTCTCCGTGGTAACGTTACGTCATAATGACAACACCGTCATCGGAGGGGGGGAGCGACGGCCATGTTCATTCACGCCCTGAGCGAGGAGCAGAAGAAGGCGTTTTTCGATCTCGCCAACCAAATGATCCTGGCCGACGACATCGTCGCCGACGAGGAGGTCTCCTACCTGAACCGCCTCTATTGGGAAGCCGGGCTGATCGAACGGCGCGGCCCCAGCGATGACGGCGAGGAGGCGGCGCTACATGCCTTCACCGACGACAGGGCCGCTCAGCTGATCTGCATCGCCGAACTCCTGACCATCGCCATCATCGACGGCAAATACCACCACGCCGAAGACGCCTACGCCAACGCGCTGATCGGACGGTTCGAGATACCGCCCGAGGACCACGACGCCGTCAACCGGATCGCCGAACACATCGCCGGCGCCATTGCCGGGATGAAGAGCCTGACCGGCTGATCTCCGGTATGCCCATAAGAAACGGCCTCCGGAAGAGCGAGATTTCCCGAAGGCCGCTTGATGCCGGTAGGGCGACCGGCAGGTAAATCACAGATGTTTACAGATAGCGGATATGGCAGGCCAAGGATTTCTCGGCTTCCCACCGACGGTCTTCGGTGATGCCGATATCGGCCCGCAGTTCCGGCGACAGCCCGGCCAGGGCGCGGCGGCTGATCGCCTCGCACCGGGCCGCGCGCCATACCTCCAAGACATTGGTGACGACGCGCCGGATGGTGAAAACGAATCCGGGGGTCCGCCAACGAATGGCCGAAACCGGGGCGTGACGCCAATTGGCAAAGGTTGGAGCGTATGACATGGCCGGTCTCCTAAGACAGAGTAATGCTATTCCTTATGAAGGTCGCGTAAGCGCCGTTGCATATAGATTTATCTATTGTACCGAATGATCACAAACGATAGTTTCTCATCGAATGCATTAGGAAATTTAGGTCATATGAAAACCGGATTGTTGCCCCTGAATGCCTTGCGCGCCTTTGAGGCGGCGGCCCGTCACAAGAGTTTCGTCAAGGCCGCGGAAGAGCTCAATGTGACACCGGCGGCGGTCAGCCATCAGGTCAAAGGTCTCGAGGACACGCTCGGCGTGACGCTGTTCCAGCGCTTGCCCCGTGGCCTCGAAATCACAAAGCCCGGTTCCGTGGCCCGGCCGCTGTTGACCGAGGGGTTGTCGAAGATGGCCGAAGCCGTCGAGCGCATGCGCGAAACGGAGGAGGCCGGCCCGATGACGGTTAGCACCGCCGTCTCCTTCGGCGTCTGGCTGGTCCCCCGCCTCGACGAGTTCCGCGAGCTCTGTCCGGACATCGATCTTCTTCTCGACGTCTCCGACCGCGTCGTCGACTTCGACCGCGACGGCGTCGACGCTGCCATCCGTTTCGGCAACGGCAACTATCCCGGCATGTTCGTCGAGCCGCTGCCGCGCGAGCGCGAGTACCCGGTTTGCAGCCCCGAGCTGCTTGAAGGCCCGCATCCGTTGCGCACGCCGGAGGACCTGGTCCATCACCGTTTGATCCATATCGCCTGGTGGGGAGAGGAGGAGCCGTGGCCGACCCGGAAGATGTGGCTCCGCGCCGCCGGCATCGATTCCGTCGATTACAAGAAGGGACCACGCTTCAAGCAGTCCCTTACGGCGCTTCAGGTCGCCAAGTCGGGCCAGGGCGTGGCCTTGGCCAGTACCCTTCTGGCCGCCGATGACCTTAAGGCCGGGTGGCTGGTGCGCCCCTTCGATCTCAGCGTCGCCGCACCGGACGAGTTCGGGCTGTTTTTCGTCTGCCCGGAACGCGGCGTCGACAAGCCGAAGGTCGCCGCCTTTCGCCAGTGGATCAAGAAGGTGACGGAGGAGGCCTTCGCCGGTGATTGACGGCGCCTGACGGAGGGGCGCCGTCAGTCGATGCTCATCGCCAGGGTGCGGCTGATGTGGGTCATCGGCCAGCCGCTCTCGTCCCGCCAGGCATTGAAGGCCGCCTGGACCGCGGCCAGGTCGCGCTTCGATTTCGGCTCCTTGTCGACCGCACCGGCTCCGATCAAGGCGCGGGATACGTCGCCCGACAAAACGAACGAGTCCTTGCCCATGAATCGCAGGAACATCTGGCCGGTGTTGCCGCCGAGGCGCTTGCCGCGGGTCTTCAGCATGTCGAGCAGACCGCAGAAATCCTCGTCCGGCCAGCCGGCGAAACAGGCCGCCGCCGAGCCGTGTTCGCCGGCCAGTTCGAGCAGCAGGTTCGCGTTGTGCGGTACGGTGGCGATCTTCTGGCCGTTGCGGATGATGCGCTCGTCGGAAACCAGCCGGTCCATGTCTTCATCCGAGAGGTAGGCGAGGCGTTTCGGATCGAAACCCTCGAAGGCCGCCTCGAAGCCGTCCCACTTGTTGTCGATCACCTTCCAAACGAAACCGGCCTGAAAGATGCGCTTGGTCATACCGGCAAGCCAGCGGTGGTCCGGGATCTGGCGCAGTTCATCCGGCGATTTCACGTCGGGCATGAGTTCGGCCAAGGCCGCGGCACCGCCCTTGCGGGCTTCGGCGCGGGCGCGGATTTCGGCAAAAGGCGTCATCGTCCATCTCCCGGGTCCTGTTTGTCGGAAGACTGGCCCAATCGGGTGCGGCGGCAATTCACGATGGGTTGAGAGGTGCCAGGGGAATGCCGCGAACGGCCTATTCCTTCAGGTCCTCCCACAGATCCTTGACCTTGTCGAAGAAGCCATGCGACTGCGGGCTGGTCTGGTCGGTCGGGCTTTCCTTCTCGAATTCCTCGAGCAGTTCCTTCTGGCGCTTCGAGAGATTGACAGGCGTCTCGACCATGGCCTGGACGAACATGTCGCCCCGGGCCTTGGAGCGCAGGATGGTCATGCCCTTGCCCTTGAGGCGGAACTGGTGGCCGGTCGGCGTGCCGGACGGGATGGTGATGCGCGCCAGCTTTCCCTCCACCGTCGGCACCTCGATGGTGCCGCCCAAGGCGGCGCGGGTCATGGGGATCGGTACCCGGCAATAAATGTCGGCACCATCGCGCTGGAAGAAGCGGTGCGGCGCCACGGTCAGGAAAATGTAGAGATCGCCGGCGGGCGCCCCTCTCAAGCCGGCCCCGCCCTCGCCAGCCAAGCGGATGCGGGTGCCGTCCTCGACGCCGGCCGGGATGTTGACGCTGAGCTTCTTCTCCTTCTGCACGCGCCCCGATCCGGCGCAGGTGCGGCACGGGTCCTTGATGGTCTCGCCGGTGCCCTGGCAGGTCGGACAGGTCCGTTCGACCGTGAAGAAGCCCTGCTGCGAACGCACCCGGCCATGGCCGTGGCAGGTCCCGCAGGTGACCGGTTTGGCGCCGCCTTCAGCACCGGTACCATGGCAGGCCTCGCAGCCGACCGAAGTCGGCACGCGGATGTCGGTTTGCTTGCCCTCGAAGGCGTCCTCCAGGGAGATCTCCATGTTGAAGCGGAGATCGGCGCCCTTGCCGGGACGCCCGCCTCCGCCGCGGCGCGCCCCGCCCATACCGAACTCGCCGAACATCTCGTCGAAGATATCGGCGAAGCCGGAGGCGAAACCGCCGCCGAAACCGCCGGGGCCGCCGGGGCCGCCCTGCTCGAAGGCGGCGTGCCCGAAGCGGTCGTAGGCGGCGCGTTTTTCGTCGTCCTTGAGGACCTCGTAGGCCTCGTTGACTTCCTTGAATTGCTGTTCGGCCTTGGCGTCATCCGGATTGCGGTCCGGATGGTACTTCATGGCAAGCTTGCGGTAGGCCTTCTTGATGGCATCCGGGTCGGCGCCGCGGTCGACGCCGAGGGTATCGTAGTAGTCCTGCTTCGCCATGGGACGGAACCTAGCGGTTTACGAAGATGCCGGAAAGACCGGAGGCCGGCAGGCCGGGGAGCAGGGTCGCATCAACACCCGCGTCCGGCCCCGCCATGGCCGGATCAGTCTTTCTTTTCCTGGTCGGGGTCGACTTCCTCGAAGTCGGCATCGACGACCGTCGCATCGTCGCCGGGCGCCGAAGACTCCCCGGCGTCGCCGGCGGCGGTATCCATGTCGGGCATGTCGCCGCCTTCGGCCTGGGCCGCCTTGTACATGGCCTCGCCCAGCTTCATCGATACCTCGGAAAGCGCTTCCGTCTTCGCCTTGATGTCGTCGGTGTCCTCGCTTTCGAGGGATTCCTTGAGGGCGGCAACGGCGTCCTCGATCGCCTTCTTGTCGTCTTCGGGGACCTTGTCGCCATACTCCTTGAGGTTCTTCTCAGAGGCATGGATCAGCGAATCGGCGGTGTTGCGGATTTCGACCATCTCGCGGCGTTTCTTGTCGTCGTCGGCGTGCTGTTCGGCCTCGTTGACCATGCGGTCGATATCGTCGTCCGAAAGGCCGCCGGAAGCCTGGATGCGGATCTGCTGTTCCTTGCCGGTGGCCTTATCTTTGGCCGATACGTTGACGATGCCGTTGGCGTCGATGTCGAAGGTGACCTCGATCTGCGGCATGCCGCGCACGGCCGGCGGGATGCCGACCAGGTCGAACTGACCGAGGATCTTGTTGTCGGCGGCCATCTCGCGCTCGCCCTGGAAAACGCGGATGGTGACCGCGGTCTGGTTGTCCTCGGCAGTCGAGAAGACCTGGCTCTTGCGCGTCGGGATCGTCGTGTTGCGGTCGATCAGGCGCGTGAACACGCCACCCAGGGTCTCGATCCCGAGCGACAGCGGCGTCACGTCGAGAAGCAGGACGTCCTTGACATCACCCTTCAGCACGCCGCCCTGGATGGCGGCGCCGATGGCGACGACCTCGTCCGGGTTGACGCCCTTGTGGGGCTCGCGGCCGAAGAAGGAGTGCACCGTTTCCTGGTCCTTTGGCATGCGGGTCATGCCGCCGACCAGGATCACTTCGTCGATCTCGCCGGCATTGAGCCCGGCGTCCTTCAAGGCCCGCTTGCAGGGCTCGACCGTGCGCTCGATCAGGTCCTCGACGAGCGCCTCGAGTTTAGCCCGTGTCAGTTTGATGTTGAGGTGTTTGGGACCGGATTGATCGGCGGTGATGAACGGCAGGTTGACTTCCGTCTGCATGGCGCTCGATAGCTCGATCTTGGCCTTCTCGGCAGCCTCCTTGAGGCGCTGCAGGGCCAGATTATCGTCGCGCAGATCGATGGTGTTCTCTTTCTTGAATTCGTCGGCCAGGTAATCGACGATGCGGATGTCGAAGTCCTCGCCGCCGAGGAAGGTGTCGCCGTTGGTTGACTTGACCTCGAAAACGCCGTCACCGATCTCGAGAATGGAGATATCGAAAGTGCCGCCGCCGAGGTCATAGACGGCGATGGTGCCGGTTTCCTTCTTTTCGAGCCCGTAGGCGAGCGCCGCGGCGGTCGGTTCGTTGATGATCCTGAGGACCTCGAGACCGGCGATCTTGCCGGCGTCCTTGGTCGCCTGGCGCTGCGAGTCGTTGAAGTATGCGGGAACCGTGATCACGGCTTGCGTGACGTCCTCGCCGAGGTAGCTTTCCGCCGTCTCCTTCATCTTCTGCAGGATGAAGGCGCTGACCTGGCTCGGCGAATATTTCTTGCCGCCGCCCTCGACCCAGGCGTCGCCGTTGTCGCCCTTGACGATGTTGTAGGGGACCAGCTTCTGATCCTTTTTCGTGATCGGGTCGTCGAAGCGGCGCCCGATCAGGCGCTTGATGGCGAATAGGGTATTTTCCGGGTTGGTCACGGCCTGGCGCTTGGCCGGCTGGCCGACGAGGCGTTCCTCGTCCGTGAAGGCGACCATGGACGGCGTCGTCCGCGCGCCCTCGGCGTTCTCGATGACCTTGGCATCCTTGCCGTCCATGATGGCGAGGCACGAATTGGTGGTACCCAGGTCGATACCGATAACCTTGCTCATTTGATCCTCGTTGTTTGCGACAGATCCTGCGAGGCCCCAGAGGGCACCCCGTGAATCCCCTTCGGTTTTAATCCATCAACCCGGTTTCGCGGGTCGCGCGCGTTATATAGGCCGACGACTCCGATCCCGCAACACTCTCGGGCTTGGAATCAAAGGCGTTCGGGCTCATCGGGCGGGGCCTCTTAAAGCTCTTCGTCGAGTGTCGAGCCGGCTTCTCCGCCCTTTTGTTCGTAGGCGGCCTGGCCCTCGCGGACCTGGGCCTCGACGGTCGGGTCCTCGTCACCCGTGCTCTCGGCCGGCGCCTCTTTCGGACCGCCCTTGGTGACGCCGACCTTGGCGGCGCGGAGCGTGCGGTCGTGAAGCATGTATCCGACCTCCAGGACCTGGGCGACGGTACCGGCCGGGGTCTCCTTGTCCTCGATCTCGTACATCGCCTCGTGGCGCATGGGGTCGAAGCGGTGGCCCAGGGCCTCGATTGGCTTGATACCGGCGCGCTCGAAGGCACTTAACAGTTCCTTCGCCACCATCTCGACGCCAACGGCGATATTCTCCAGGTTGGCGTCCTGAGACCGGGCATCGGCGTCGATGCTGTGCAGGGCCCGGCCCATGTTGTCTGACACCCGAAGCAAATCCTCCGCGAAGTTCTTGATGGCGAACTTGGACGCGTCCGACTTGTCTCGCTGGGCGCGGCGGCGCACGTTCTCGGTCTCGGCCATGGCGCGCAGCAGCTTATCGTTGAGGTCCGAGACCTTGGCCTCGAGGATCTCGATGCGTTCCTGCGGATCGGCCTCGACCTCGATGTCTTCCTCGGTTTCGGCGTCGGCTTCCGGCGCCGCTTGGGCACCGCCTTCAGGCGGCGTCGATTGGGACGCCGGCTCCGCCCCGGCGGCCGGGGTTTCGGTGTCGGCGGCGACCGGCTCGGTCCCGTCGGCCGGGGCCTCGGTTTCGGTGGCCTCGGGTTGCTCGTTTTTCGGTTCGTTCTCAGACATGGTTCCTGTGGATTCGGTCTAAAATGGTCTCAATTCTGTGTTGCCTAGCCGATGACTCGGCCGATCAGTTTCGCCGTGTAATCAACCATCGGGATGATCCTGGCGTAGTTCATGCGCGTCGGCCCGATGATGCCGATGGCGCCGATGACCCGTTCATCGCTGTCCTTGAACGATTCGACGATCATCGAACAGCCGGCGACGTTGAACAGGTCGTTGTCGGCGCCGATGAATATCTGTACGCCTTCCGCCGTGTCCGCAAGGGACAACAGCTTCAACATCTGCTCCTTCGTTTCAAGCGTTTCGAAAAGGCCGCGGATCTGTTCGAGATCGGCGGTCCCGGAAACGTCCTCGAGAAGGTTGGACTGGCCCCGGACGATCAGCGAACCATCGCTTTCGCTGCCGACGCCGCCGGCCCAGGTGGCAAGGCCGCTCTCGACGACCTTGCGGGTCAACTTGTCGAGCCGAGCCCGGTGGTCCTCAAGCTCGGCCATGATCTCGTCGTAGGCCTGATCGATGGTGCGGCCGACCAGGCGGGCGCTCAGGAAATTCGTCGCCTGGACGAGGGTCGAGGCGGGAATGTCCTCAGGCAGGCGGAGGATGCGGTTCTCGACGACACCAGTCTCGGTGACCAGGACGACCAGGGCTCGTCCCGGATTGAGGTTGACGAATTCGATATGTTTGAGCGGACGCTCGGACTTCGGCGCAAAAACGATGCTGGCGCAGCCGCTGAGCCCGGACAATGTCGCCGTCGCATCGGCCAATAGTGAATCGACGCTGTGTGCGGTTCCCGCGCATTGCTCCTCGATGCGCTCTCTTTCCCCTTGCGGCAAGTTGCCAACCTCGAGGAATCCGTCGATGAACAAGCGCATGCCCGCCTCCGTCGGCAGGCGGCCGGCCGACGTGTGGGGCGCGAACAGGAGTCCCAGATCCTCGAGGTCGGCCATGACGTTTCGGATGGTCGCCGGAGAGACATCGATGCCCGGGCGCCTGGACAGCGTACGCGAGCCGACGGGATCGCCGGTCTTCAGGTAGCTGTCGACGATCTCTCGAAAGATCTCTCGGGAACGTTCATTGAGTTCGGAAATCATGCCGTCGTCCGTTTCCGGATGCCGCGTGCCTGGAATTTAGGCGGGCCCACCGCCGCCGTCAACGTGAAGGCAAGCCGGGCCACCATGGGCGCCGGTGAGCTCGAGCACGGCCTTTACCTTGTGACGGCGTCGGGCTAGCTTTCCGGCGCGCCGCTTGCGACGGTGCTTAAGGACTTGAGGGAGGTCGACATGAGACCATCGGGCCGGGCTGCCGACCAGATGCGGGACGTGATCTTGGAGCCGGATTTCTCCAAACATGCGGAGGGATCGTGCCTGGCGCGGTTCGGCGACACGCATGTTCTTTGCACGGCGACCGTCGAGCAAAGGGTGCCACCGTGGATGCGCGATTCGGAACGCGGCTGGATCACCGCCGAATACGGCATGCTGCCGCGCTCGACCAACACGCGCACCGACCGTGAGGCGGCGCGCGGCAAACAGTCGGGCCGCACCCAGGAGATCCAGCGCCTGATCGGGCGCAGCCTGCGCGCCGTTGCCGACCTGGAGGCCATGGGCGAGATTCAGGTGCGGGTCGATTGCGACGTCATCCAGGCCGACGGCGGCACCCGCACGGCGGCGATCACCGGCGCCTATGTGGCACTCCATCGCGCCTTCGAACGTTGCGTCACACTGGGAGTCATCGAGACGGTCCCGCTGACCGACGCCGTCGCCGCCGTATCCTGCGGCCTCTACCAGGGTGCGGCCGTACTCGACCTCGACTACGACGAGGACTCCAACGCCGGCGCCGATGCCAATTTCGTGCTGACCGGCTCCGGCGGCATCGTCGAGATCCAAGGCACGGCCGAGGACGAGCCCTTTTCGGCCGAGCAGTTCGGCCGATTGATGGACCTCGCCCGCAAGGGCGTCGACGAGTTGGTCGCCGCCCAGAAAAAGACCCTAGGGACGGACTAAAGCGGCCATGACCCGGCGCCTCCGCGACCCCATGCTGGTCATCGCCAGCCACAATCCGGGCAAGGTTCGGGAAATCGGCGATCTCCTGTCTCCCTTCGGCACCCGGGTCTTTTCCGCAGGCGAAATGAATCTGCCGGAACCCGTCGAGGACGGTGATACCTTCCGCGCCAATGCCGAGATCAAGGCCCTCGCCGCCGCCACCACGGCTGCTTTGCCGGCCCTGGCCGACGATTCGGGCCTTGTCGTTCCGGCCCTCGACGGCCAGCCCGGCATCTACTCGGCGCGCTGGGCCGGACCGGAAAAGGACTTCGCCGTCGCCATGCAGCGGGTCGAAGACGAGCTGGCTGGAAAGGAAGATCGTAGCGCCTATTTCGTCGCCGCCCTGACCCTGGCCTGGCCCGATGGCCATTGCGAAACCTTCGAGGGACGGGTCGACGGGGTCCTGGTCTGGCCGCCAAGCGGCGACAAGGGCTTCGGCTATGACCCCATGTTCCTGCCGGACGGCTACGACATCACCTTCGGCGAGTTCGAACCGGAGGCGAAACATCAAATCAGCCACCGGGCCGACGCGTTCCGGCAAATGGTTGCCGCCTGTTTCGAGGAGGGATGAGGCGCTGATGGCTGGTGTCGTCGTCAGGCAAGCCATCCCGGCAGACGCCGAAGCCATCGCCGATGTTTACTGCCGGAGCTGGCGGGAAACCTATACGGGTCTGCTGCCCGACACGCTGATCGATAACGTCGCTGACCCGGATGATGCCCGCGGGCAATGGCGAAAGCGCCTCGAACCGGGGGTCGGCAGCCATGCGACCGTTGCCGAGATTCCCCATGGACCGATCGTCGGTTTTGCCACCGGCGGTGCCATCCGCGACCTGCTGCTCGACCATGACGCGGAACTGACGGCGCTCTATCTGCTGCGCGACCACCACGGGCACGGCCTCGGGCGGCGCCTGATGACCAAGGTCATGGCCAGGCTGACCGGCGACGGCTTCCAGTCCATGGTCGCCCTGGTCCTGTCGACCAATCCGGCTGTGGCCTTCTACCGGGCCATGGGCGGCACTGAAGTCGCCCGCCAGAACCGAGCGTTCCGCGGCGTCATGGTCGATGAATTGGTCTTCGCCTGGACCCTGAATGACCGATGAACGAACCCACCGAGTCCCCCGCCACGCGTCCCGCCGCTCACCCCACCGCACGCCCCATTGCTCTTTACGTGCACTGGCCGTTCTGCCTCGCCAAATGCCCCTATTGCGACTTCAACTCCCACGTGGCCGAGACGATCGATCAGGAACGCTGGCGCCGCGCCTTGCTGGCGGAACTGACGGCCATGGCAGCGGAGGCCGGGAAGCGGCGGCTGGTCAGCATCTTTTTCGGCGGCGGCACCCCATCGCTCATGGACCCCGGCACGGTCGCCTCGGTGATCGAAACGGCGACGGCGCTGTGGACAGCGGCGGACGATCTGGAGGTGACCCTCGAGGCCAACCCGACCTCGGTCGAGGCGTCGCGGTTCGCCGGTTACGCCGCAGCCGGCGTCAACCGGTTGTCATTGGGCGTGCAGAGTTTCGACGACGCGGCCCGGGCAGTCGGTGACGGCCTGGCGAAACGAACTCGGCGAGGCCCTGGAGCGGGCCGGCGGCCATCTGTCGCTCTACCAGCTGACCATCGAGCCGGGAACGCCCTTTTTCCGGGACCGGGTCACGGCTTGCGACGACGACTTCGGGGCCGAACTCTATGAGGTCACCCGGGAGATGACGGCGGCGGCCGGTGTCCCGGCTTACGAGGTCTCCAACCATGCGCGACCGGACGAGGCCTGCCGCCACAACCTCGCCTGCTGGCTCGGCGTCGATTACGCCGGCATCGGTCCCGGCGCCCACGGCCGGCTGACCGGTGACGGAGGTACCTGGGCTTATCATCGCAAGGCCGGTCCGGAGGCCTGGCTGGACGCCGTCGAAAGGGACGGGCACGGCACCGCCAAGCGGAGGCGACTTTCCGCGGCGGCCAGGGGCGAGGAACTGCTGTTGAGCGGGCTGCGCCTGAGCGAGGGCATCGATGCAGCCGTCTTCGAGCGCCGTGCCGGCATTCCCTTGCGCTCGCTGATCGACCCGGGTGCCATGGCCCGGCTCGTCGAGGGCGGGTTTCTTATCGAGCGCGCCGGCGGTATCGCGGCGACGCCGTCCGGACTGCTGCGGCTCAACGCGGTCCTATCGGCGCTGCTCCTTCCGGTAGCCGACGACGGTCAATCCGTGTAGTCTTCCCGCCAATCACAGGATAAGGGCGCGGCGCACAGCGAGTGACGCCGTGCCAGGTGACGGGAGAGCGACGTTATGTGCCACATTTTCGCCGGCCAGGACCCGGCCAACTATGCCTTCGAGACGCGGTCCGTGCGTCTGATGGGCCATTCGACCAGCGTCCGTCTCGAAGCCAAGTTCTGGGCGATCATTGAAGAGATCGCCGCCGCCCAGGACATGTCCGTCGCCAAGTTCCTCTCACAGCTCTACGAAGAGGCGCTCGAGTTGCACGGTGACGTGCCCAATTTCGCCTCGCTGCTGCGCTGCTCGTGCCTGAATTTCCTGGAGGCCGAGTTCGATCACGCCCGGCTGGCCGAGGAAGCGAAAGCGACCGCCGCCTGACCCCCGACACCAAACCATCACCGGTTCCGCCTTAGTCGTTCCGCCGTAGTATACGGATAACACCGTTTTCCCGCTTTGTAGCGCTAGACTGGGCACCAAAGGCGCTACACGTGCGCCATAACTGTCCAGTGAACCAGCGGGAAGGAGACCGGAATGGCCAAAGCCATACACACCATGGTTAGGGTGCTCGACGAAGAGCGTTCCGTCGTGTTCTACGACAAAGCCTTCGGCCTCAAGGTCGAGGACCGGTTTCCATTCGATGGTTTTACGCTGGTCTATTTGAAGAACAAAGAGAACGATTTCGAGATCGAACTGACCGTCAATCACGATCAGACGGAGGCCTATACCCACGGATCGGGTTACGGCCATCTCGCCGTATCGGTCGACGATGTCGACAGTGAACACCGGCGCATCGATGGCCTCGGCCTGGAACCGACACCGGTCAAGGAATTCCATCGGGACGGTGCCTTGATGGCCAAGTTCTTTTTCGTCCAGGACCCGGACGGCTACAAGATCGAGGTCCTGCAACGCCACGGACGCTACACTTGAGCTCAACCGAAGGGCCCCTGAAGGCTTCGGGGCCGCCTTTTTGACAGGGAGATACAACCATGCTTTTCAAATTGGATTTCACGGTCACCTATGCTGCCGACATGTCGCAGAAGGACTTGTTCACCATCTGGGCCGAAGAAGCCGACGCGGCGCTCGGCGCCAAGGAAGCCGGGGTCGTCGTCGACCTTTGGAAGATCGTCGGCGAGCGCCGGGTGACGGCGGTGGTCGACGTCGACAGCCCCGACACCCTGGATCAGATCCTCTTCGACCTGCCGATCATGCAGAAGATGGGTCAGCATGTGGACGTCCAGGTCAAGTCGCTCCGCCGCTACGAGGACTTCGCCGCCGACGTCAAATCGCGCCTCTCGGCCTGACCGAAACCGTGGCGCCTTCGGGCGTGAAAAGTTTTTCGTCGACGTTAGTTGATGGCCGCCTGGAAGGTATCGGGCGCCCGGCTGATCACCTTGTTCTGGTTTCGCCCGACCTGGAGGATGGCGAGTCCGCGCTCTGAGGCGCCGTCGGGGCGGAACCGGAAGACGCCGTCGCGGCCCCAGTAACCGCTCGGATTGGTCAGGGCGGCGGCCGTGAAATCGGGACCGCCCTCGGTCCGCGCCAGGACGGCGACCAGGGCCGCTGCGTCGTAGGCCATGGTGACGAGCCGCGGCGGAGCGGCGCCGTAGAGGTCGCGGTACTGCTTGACGAAGGCTGTGCGTGCCGAGGGCGGCGGCGCGGCGAACCAGGCACCGACCAGCGCCGGTTCCTTGCCGAGCCCGGGGACGTCCCAATCCCCGGTACCGAGCATGCGCACCTTGGCCGGGTCGATGTCGTAGAAAGGCAGCAGTGCTGCCACCGATTGCAGACGCTCGCCGCCGTCGGCGACGAGCAGCGCCTCGAACGGCAGGTCACCCAGGGTCTGCAGGTTTTCGAGCCGCTTCAGGGCCATCTTCGAAACTTCGTCGTCCTTGGCTTCCAGCTCCGCGCGTTGCTCGAGCAGCGCCTTCCGTCGGTGGTCGTAATCGGCGAGGATACGGACCGGCTCGGTGAATTCCTGGGCATAGGGGTCGTAAAAAGCGGCCTGGACCAGCTCGGCGCCGAGTCGGGCCAAGGTGTCACGGTAAGCGTCGACGACGCGGTGTCCATAGGTGTTGTCCGGTGCCAGTGCGGCAAAGCGGCTGATCCCTTTGGTAAAGGCGAAGCGGGTCACCCGTTCGATCTGGGCGGCCGGCAGGAATCCCAAGGAGTAAACACCATTGCCGAAGACGGAGCGGTCATTGGAAAAGGTAATGACCGGAACGTTCGCCGCCCGGGCCGCCGGCGCCACGGCGACCGCCGAACGGGCGAGCAGCGGGCCCAGGATGATCGAGGCGCCGTCGCCGATGACCAGCTGGGCGGCGACAGCCGCACCCTCGGCCGTACCTTCGGTGTCGTTGGGCAACAGTTCGAGGCGCTGGTCAGCAAAATCGAACAGGGCCAGCTGCACGGCGTTGAGCATGGCGCGCCCGACCTGCGCATTGCGCCCGCTCAACGGCAGCAGCAGGCCGACCCGAACCGTGTCCGAGGTCGCCGGCGGCGGCACGGTGGAACGAAGCGGCGCCGCCGGGGCGGCGATGTCCGGGCGTCTTTCGAGATAAGGCAGAAACGACGGCAACTTCGGTGGCTCCACGGCAGTCGTTGCCGCGGCCTGTTGCGGAGCCTCGATAGCCGGCGCCCGCGTCGGCAGGCGCGGACCGGCGACGGGCGGCAGGTCGTGCGAACGGGGCGGCCGGTCGATGACCGGGGCGGGTGCGGCGGCCGGTTTCGGCGTCGAGGCGACTTGAACGCCACCTTGGTTTAGCGGAGACTGGCACCCGGCGACGGCCAGCCCGGCGACGGCCAGCCCGACACCGGTAAATGCGGCGAAACGGAAACGTCGGTTCTTGCAATATGGCCAAAAGCCGAACATCAATACCTCGTCCCGCGTCCGCTGCCGGCGACCGTCGACCGGCGGGAGCAAAGCCTAATGACGCCGCCGCCTGTAAACCTTCTGAAGATGCCAGCCTGACCGGCCTCTATATCGTCGCCACGCCCATCGGCAATCTCGCCGACATCACGCTCCGGGCCCTGAGCGTCCTGGCCGGCGTCGACCTCGTAGTGTGCGAGGATACCCGCGTGACGGGCAACCTTCTGAAGCGCCACGGCATCGAAGCGCGGCTCTTTTCCTATCATGAACACAACGCCAAGGCGGTTCGTCCTGCCCTCATGAAACGCCTGAAAGAAGGCGAAAGCATGGCGTTGGTATCGGATGCGGGGACACCATTGATATCGGATCCCGGCTATCGCCTGGTCGAGGCGGCCCGGCTCGAGGGCCTATCGGTTACCGCCCTGCCGGGACCGTCGTCCGTCGTCAACGCCCTGGTGCTCTCGGGCCTGCCCGCCGACCGGTTTCTGTTCCAGGGTTTCCTGCCGGGCAAAAGTCGGGCGCGGCGCAAGGTCCTGGCCGAATTGCGGGATGTCCCGGCGACCCTGGTCTTTATCGAATCGGCGAAGCGGCTGGCCGGTTCACTCACCGACATGGCGGCCGAATTGGGCGACCGCCAAGGCGGCGTCGTCCGCGAAATGACCAAGATGTTCGAGGAGACACGGCCCGGCTCGCTCCCGTCGCTGGCCGAATGGTACGCCGAGGACGGACCCCCGAAAGGGGAGGTCGTTGTCGTCGTCGGCCCACCGGCGAAACCGGCCGCGATCGACGACGGCGAAGTCGAGCGGCGGCTTCGCGAGGCCCTGGCCGACCTTTCCGTGAAGGACGCGGCCCAGCGAATCGCGGGCGAGACCGGACGGCCCCGCAAGCAGGTCTACCAGCTGGCGCTTGCCATCAAGAAACGAGAGACGTGAGAAAAACCAACGAGCGTCGACGCGCCTACCGGCTCGGCCTATCGGCGGAAACGGCGGCAGCCTGGTGGTTGCGGTTCAAGGGATACCGGATCCTGGCCAGGCGGTTTTCCGTTCCGGTCGGCGAGATCGACCTGATCGCCAAACGGGGTGCCACCGTCTGCTTCATCGAGGTCAAGGCGCGCCGCGACCCGGGCCGGGGTCTGACGGCGATCACGCGCCGCCAAGCGAGGCGGATCACGCGTGCCGCCGAAGCCTTCCTGCAGGCGCGGCCCGATCTCGCCGGCTGCGATATTCGTTTCGATGCCGTCGTGGTGACCGGTTTGCGGCCGCCGGTGCACCTGCCGGACGCCTGGCGGCTGGACGGCTGAGAGTCACTGGGCTCGAATGCATCTAGCTCCGTCAAAACCGGAGCGGCTTCATCAAACCTCTTTTCCAGGCGGCGGCGTGGCCTTTAATATGGCGACGTCGCCGCTGCTCACTGGAAGCCGCCGGATCAGGACACAGGACAAGATGAACATGAACAAAAAAGGCATCCCTTTCCGATCGATCGGCCTTCGGCTATGCGTCCTCGGCATGCTGCTCGCCGTTGCCTCCGGTTGTGCAAGCGCCGCCGTCGGGGCCGGTGCCGCCGTCGGTGTTGCCGCCTTCGAAGAGCGTGACCTGCAGACCGTCGCCCAGGATACGGCGACGGCCGCCAAGGTCCGGCTCAAGATGGTCGATGCCGGCGAGAAGTACGTGACCAACATCGGTATCGAGGTCTTCGAGGGCCGCGTGCTGCTGACCGGCGCCGTGCCCGACGAGTCAATGCGGGTCGTGGCCATACGCGAGGCCTGGGAGGTCGAAGGCGTCAAGGATGTCCTCAACGAGATCCAGGTCAGCGACGCCGGCTTCGTCGACATGGCCAAGGATTCCTGGGTGACGGCGCAACTGACCTCGAAACTCACGCTCGACCGAAGCATTCACGCCATCAATTACGCCATCGAAACCGTCAACGGGACCATTTACCTCATCGGTATCGCCCTCGACCAGGGCGAACTCGACCGGGTCATCGCGCATGCCCGGTCCATTGGCTACGCACGCCGGGTGATCAGCCACGTGCGCGTCAAAGAAACGGCCTCGTGAAAGCGCCGCCCGACATCCGGACCCGTTTGGTCGCCGCCGGCCAATGTGCCGACGAGGACTTCCCGCTGGCCGAAACGGCGCTCGATCTGGCCGCGGTCGACAGACCCGGCGTCAAGCTCGAACCCTATCGTCGCCACCTTGGTGAGATCGCCGCCGAGACGGCCGCCTACGTGAGCGGAAAGCGGGCCGTCGATCTCGGTCAGCGGATCGAGGCCCTGGTCCAGGTCATCGCCCGGCGCTTCGGCTATTCGGGAACGGAAGACACCTTCGACGATCCCGACGCCACCAACCTGACGCGCGTCATCGACCGCCGTATCGGCGTACCCGCCGCCCTCGGTGTCATCTACCTGACGGCACTGCGCACCCTTGGATGGCCTGCCGTCGGCATAGACTTCCCGGGGCGGTTCATGATTCGCCTTGAGCACGGCGGCGAAAGGGCCATGCTCGACCCCTTTTCCGGCGGCGACACCGTCGGGCCCAAGGAGCTTCGCGACATGCTCAAGGGCCTATCCGGGAAACATGCGGAGCTGAGCCCGGCCGATTACCAGGAAATGACCGACCGCGAGGTCCTGATGCGCTTGCAGGGCCGGGTTCGTTCGCGGCTGTTGCGCCAGGACCGTATGGAAGAAGCCGCCGAGGTCATCGAGACGATGCTCCTCTTCGCCCCCGACACGGCGCACCTGTGGCGCGAGTGTGGTTTCCTTCATGCTCGGCTTGACAATCGGCGGCGCGCCATTGCCGCCCTCGAGGAGCTCCTGAAACGGGGCGGCACCGGCGACTCGCGCTACAACGCGGCGCGCCTATTGCAGGAACTGCGCCAGCGGCTTAACTAAGGGCCGGGAACCGCGAGCTTTTCCTGATCAGCGAGGACACCGCCATGGCCTTACGGGTGGCCATCCAGATGGACCACGTCAGCACCATCGACATCGAGGGCGATAGCACCTTCGTGCTCGGTCTCGAGGCGCAACGGCGGGGCTACGAACTTTGGCACTATGAACATACGGGCCTCAGCCATCGCGACGGCCGGGTCACGGCGCGCTCCGAACCGATGGAACTGCGCCGCCAGAAGGGCGATCATTTCTCCCTCGGCGAACCGGTCGACCTCGATCTATCCGACATGGACGTGGTCCTCATGCGCCAGGACCCGCCTTTCGACATGTCCTATATCGCCGCCACCTTCCTGCTCGAACGCATCCACCCCGAGACCCTGGTCGTCAACGATCCCGTCGAGGTCCGCAATGCGCCGGAGAAGCTCTTCATGCTGCGTTTCCCGGATTTGTTGCCGCCGACCCTGATCAGTCGCGACCCCATCACCATCCGCGCGTTCCGGGCCGAACAGGGGGACATCATCATCAAACCGCTGTTCGGCAATGGGGGCGCCGAGGTCTTTCACCTGACGCCGGAGGACGAGAACCTCAACGCGCTCCTGGAAATGTTCGCCGGGATCAACAACGAGCCCCTGATGGTCCAGCGCTACCTGCCGGAGGTCCGCGACGGTGACAAGCGCATCATCCTGGTCGACGGCATCGCGGCCGGCGCCACCAACCGGGTTCCCCAGGCCGGTGAGGCGCGGTCCAACATGCATGTGGGCGGCCGGCCCGAGCCCATCGAACTGACGGCACGGGACCGGGAGATCTGCGAGGCTATCGGTCCTGAACTTCGGGAGCGTGGCCTGATCTTCGTCGGCATTGATGTCATCGGCGGGTACCTGACGGAAATCAACGTCACATCACCGACCGGCATTCAGGAAATCAACCGTTTCGACGGTGTCACCCTCGAAGCGGACATCTGGGACGCCATCGAAAAACGCCTGGCCTGACAGCCGAAGAGGCGAGGTCCCTGTCGCCGTTTATCGACAGCCAATTCATGGTTCCCAAAATACAACTTATCCGACGTAGTATATGATATAATTTCCCGTATAATAGGCGCGATCGACAGCCGGGAGGATCGTCATATGGTCGCGCGCGCTAACACCGTCGCCTTTCAAGGCATCGAAGTCGTCGAGGTCGGAGTCCAGGTGCAAATGGTTTCGGGATTGCCGGCGTTCACCCTGGTCGGCCTGCCCGATAAGGCCGTCGCCGAAAGCCGGGAGCGGGTGCGCGCCGCACTCCACGCCATGGGCCTGGCGCTGCCGCCGAAACGCATCACGGTGAACCTGTCACCGGCGGACCTGGCCAAGGAAGGCAACCATTTCGACCTGCCGATCGCCATCGGCATCCTGGCCGCCATGGACATCCTGCCCATGGACGACGTCGTCGCCCATTCGGCCCTCGGTGAACTGGCCCTGGACGGGACCCTGTTGCCCGTCGCCGGCATCCTACCGGCCGCCGTCGACGCGGCGAAACGCGACCGCAGCCTGATCTGCCCGGCGCCACAAGGCGGCGAAGCCGCCTGGGCCGGCGGGCGCGACGTCATTGCGGCACCGAACCTGGTGGCTCTGGTCAATCATTTCCGCGGCTCGCAGGTCCTCTCGGCGCCGGCCGCACCGGGGCCGCCGGCGACGGCAACGACCGGGGCCAGGCAGCCGGACCTGTCCGAGGTCAGGGGATACTGTTGATAAACTCGCCAAATGGCGGACGGTGAAAATATCTGATTTTGATTTTGCAAGAGACGGGTGGCTTCAGAAGGCGTCTGTGCGGGCCCAGGCGGCTCCAGGGCGAAAATTCGGCTTCTTTGACCGATCCCTTCGTCTCAAGAATGCATGGTGCGGCTCAGTGGGTAAGAAGTTTCAAGCCGAATTCTCCAGACCGAGTTTATCAACAGTATC
>Ga0209561_1000086_pt1 | contig 29917 bp, 22 predicted proteins | sample WorMettrBAHAMAS2_FD_187393 | JGI IMG/M metagenome (GOLD analysis project Ga0209561, IMG submission 187393) | Marine gutless worms symbiont microbial communities from Max Planck institute for Marine Microbiology, Germany - Inanidrilus... | ecosystem: Host-associated > Annelida > Digestive system... | reverse complement strand
GCATCAGCCGTTCGGCGAGCCCAGATGGGACCAGGTGGCGAGGTTGCAGAACTCGGCGGTCTCGTTCCTGTTCACGCACCAGAACTTGTTCGCCTGGCCGTGGTTCGGGGAACTCGACCGGCTGGAGAAACGTTTCGGGCGACCGTTCTTTCCCTATGTCCACTGGGTCCGGGCAACGGAGGGATGCGATCCCGCCTACTACCTGACCCACGCCGATCTCGATCGCCATGTGCCGCATCTTCGTGAACTCGCGCGACTTCGTCTCGATGGCCACCGCCATGCCCACGGCATGTTCGAAGGCCATCTCGCGAAATGGCGGAAAGCCCTCGGCGCGCCCTCCCGGTCGCCAGCGCCCCTATGCCACGCCGACGACCACGTATCGGTCGATCTCGCCGGCAATCGTTATGGCTGCCACCACTCGGTCCGCCGGAGCCTGCGGACCGGCCACCTGTTCCAGGCGGAGCCGGACACGCCCGAGACCGCAGCGGCGCTAAGGCACGCCCGTCGGTTTGTCGATACCGCCGAATGCCGGCGCTGTCCCATCAACCACTGGTGCCGGGGTAACTGTCACTTGTCGCAGACCCACGATGTCGATTGCCGGCTCGCCAAGACCAAACACGAGCTATTCGCCTGGATCGCGGAACAAGAGGGAGCATCCATTGCCGATCTACACCATCACACTGCAGGGACCCGATGGTTCGACCGAACGGGTTCTATATGACCCGCACGCGTCTCTCCTGACCCACGAAGACGGCCGGCCGGTGGATCTCTCCCCGGCCGGTTTCGTTTATGCGGACGAAAGGGCATGGGACACGGCGACGGCCGTGAGCCCCGACCAGCCCGGCCGAAAGACGCATAGCGTTCGAAAGCTCAAGGTCTCGCTCGGGTTTCGCTGCAACTACTCTTGCGCCTATTGCGGTCAGGCGAGCCAGGTCGGCCAGGAAGAACCGACCGGCCTCGCCGATGTCGGCCAGTTCCTTGCCAATCTGGGTTCCTGGTGGGATGGCGGCAGGGACGGCAAGGGCGCCGGGACCAATATTCAGTTCTGGGGCGGAGAGCCCTTCGTCTACTGGAAGAAGCTGAAACCCTTGGCCGAGGGCATCAAGACCCGGTGGCCGAACGCAGAGCTCTCCGTCATCACCAACGGCTCGGTCCTCGACGAAGAAAGGATCGACTGGCTTGATCGCCTGGATTTCGCCGTCGCGGTCTCCCACGACGGTCCCGGTCAGGCCCTGCGCGGGCCCGACCCGTTCGACGACCCGGAAAAGGCAGCGGCGATTCGTGCGCTGTTCGCCCGCCTGCATCCCAAGGGCAAGGTCTCGTTCAATGTGGTGCTGACCCGAGACCACCATAGCCTGGCCGCGGCACGCGAGTGGTTCGTCGAAACGATGGGCGACCAATCCGTGGTGGTCGGCAGCGAAGAGCTTCTGCTGCCCTACGATCCGGGCGGGCTCATGCTCTCACCGGCGACGGACGAGGAGCACAAGCAGATCCGGCTGGCGCTCCTCGGTGAGATCATGGACGGCAGCGCTCTCGCCGTCTCGACCGTCTGGATGAAACTCCAGGACTGGTTCAATTCCCTGGCCCAGGCTCGGCCCGCTTCGACGCTTGGCCAGAAGTGCGGCATGGACCGGGACGACAACATCGCGGTCGATCTCAAGGGCAACGTCTACACCTGCCAGAACACCGGCGATGCCGCCCATCGGATCGGGCACGTCGAAACCCTCGATGAGGTTCGCCTGACGACGGCGACGCACTGGTCGATGCGCGAGGAATGCCGGCGCTGCCCCGTGGTTCAGCTCTGCAAGGGCGCCTGCATGTATCTCGAAGGCGAGTACTGGCGCCGCGGCTGTGACAACAGCTTCACCTACAACCTCGCCATGCTCACGGGCGGCCTCTGGATGCTCACGGGCAAAGTCGCCGTCGCCATCGATGGTCCGATGAGACGCGATATCTGATCGGGCGGCGCGCCGCCGGCACGACCCACCGAAAATCGAAAGGAAAACCGGATGAACCGTCCAACCATGGAGGACGGGCATGTGCGCATGTCCGTGGAGGAATTCGAGGAATACCTGGAACTGGCCGCGGAGCGAGGCGCCAAACGGGCGCTGGCCGACGTCGGCCTCGTTGACGAGGAGGCCGCGAGCGACATTCGCGATCTGCGATCGCTGCTGGGCGCCGTTCGCATCGCCAGGCACACCGCCTGGCAGACCGTCGTGCGCCTCGTCACCACCGGACTGATCCTGGCGCTGATCGCCGGTATCGCCATCAAGCTCAAGCTGTTTGGAGGTCACTGATGCCGAGTTTCTCCGACAAATCGCTCTCCAGGCTCGGCATCTGTGATCCGCGTCTTCAGCGGGTGTTCCACGAGGTAATCAGGTATTTCGATTGCACCATCCTCGAGGGTCATCGGGACAAGGAACGCCAGAACCGCATGGTCGAGGAGGGTAAGAGCAAGGTCCGTTGGCCGAACGGCAAGCACAACACCGTGCCGTCCTTGGCCGTCGACGTGACGCCCTATCCGGTCGTCTGGGACGACCGAGAGCGACAGACCCTGTTCGCCGGATACGTCCTCGCGACCGCCAAGGCGATGGGTGTCGACCTTCGCTGGGGTGGTGACTGGGACAACGATACCGAGGTCCGGGACAACGGTTTCGACGACCTCGTGCACTTCGAGATCGCGGAGTAGGTCATGCTGGGCAAGATATTCGGGTCGATCGTCGGCGGAGGCGTCGTGTCCGCCGCCGAGGGCGTCGCCAACATCATCGATCAGTTCGTCGAGACCGACGACGAGAAGCGGGCGGCCGAGGTGATCAAGGCCAAGCTGATGATGAAACCCAGCCTGGCTCAGATCGAGCTCAACAAGATCGAGGCCGGCCACCGCTCGATCTTCGTCGCCGGCTGGCGGCCCTTCATCGGCTGGGTCTGCGGCTTCGCGCTCCTCTGGCACTTCATCCTGTTCGACTTGCTGACCTGGGTGACCGTCAATTACTTCCCCCATGTGACGGCGCTGCCGGAACTGACGGGCACCGAGACGTTGGTCACTGTGCTATTGTCGCTGCTGGGCCTTGGGGCGATGCGGACGGCGGAGAAGTTCGGGGGGAAGGCGCGGTAAACTGTTATCTCGGGTCCCTGAGGCACCGCTCGCCATGGCCTCTAGCGCCAGATATTCTAATCGACAACCGGATAGAATGGCCGCCCCCAATCCGCCTGCGGATTATCCATCATGATATCTACAAACACAGGCATCAAAAAGCCCAGGATGGCAGCACCGTCACGGACCTGATTGCGATTGATTGAGCTGTTCCAGGTGGAGCCACCGTGTACGAGCTGATTGCGTAGCACATACAGCCGATCAAACACGAAGCTCAGGATTCGCGCACTGTCCTGGTCTCGCAAAGCCTGAGTGAAACGCCGCGTCGATGCCGCGAACCGGTCCTCCCAGTCCTCGAAACCTTCGATTCCGTTGTGGTGCTGCCAGAACGGGTTGAAGACGTATTTGTTGTTCATCAGGAGGCGAATAGGGCCGGAAAAACTTTGCCATATGGCATCGTAGATTCGGCGGTCGGCGTCGAGTGCCACTGCTTTGTCGAAGAATCCCGCGAAAGATGCCCGCTCTCCGGGTTGGATAGCCTGAAACTCGTCCTCGTCCGCGTAGGCTGCATTGAAGGCGATCCACAGGAACAAAAATTGCGCATCCGGGTCGTCCAGCGCTGCCTCGGCTCGACCGATCCAGCTGATCGACCGATGGACGCGCAGTCCCATTGTTTCAGGGAAGCCTTCTCGTACCGACCGCTGCTTGGCCTTTAGATGAGCGTGGTCAAGGTTGTCTGGCATTTGCTGTCTCACCCTTTCCGGAACATTGCCGAATTTAATGCGGGAACGGCATCGGTCACGGCAGTGCCTCGAAGTCAGATCGCCGATAGCTGGCGGTCATCTTGCGCAGTTCCGGAGGCGTCAAGACTTCGACAGCGTCTCCCCATTGATAAAGAAACCAAGCCATTTCCAGCCAGCCAGCAGCTTGAAATCGGACGATGAGACTGCCGTCGTTTTCGTATTCGATGGTCTGGGATGGATGGAATCGAAACTCGGCAGCTCGGGCGGCGGCTTCGGGCGAAAAGCGCCACACGACTTCACCGAATTGAGACGCGTCCTGATAGGCACCAAACGCCCGGGCCGCAAAGTCGTCCAGCGAAAAGTCTCTTTGAAAGGCGAAGCTTTCGTCGAGGCAGTCGGCTTCCACGATCCTATCCATGCGGAAATTCAGGAAGTCCTCGCCGCGATCTGGTTGGCGCGCCACCAGATAGCTTCGGGGCCCCAGGAGCAGTCCGTGAGGCTCGATCGTCCGCGGTTGCGCAGCAGGGGCACCGTATACGATCCGCAGCCGAAAAGGGCCGCGCAATCCTTCGATAACCGAGTCGATGATCTTCGGCGCCAGCAGAACGCGCGGGCCGGGCCGCATGACATGGCCCAACGCCCCTAGAACGGCTTCGACATCCGCTTCGGTTCGGTACGCATCCTTTGACGGCAGGCGAGCGATCAAGCCATCCCGAAGATCATTAAGCGCGTCTGCGTGCCGTGAACGATTCTCCTCGCGTGCCGTCCGGATCGCGATCTCCAGCGCCTCGACCGTGGCTTCCGGTCGCGGCTGCAATCGCACCAGCTGGGGGTCAGCGATCCGCCAGTATCTCCGACGATCTTCGCGTTCCTCAATCGTGACGTTGGCGAAGGTTGTTTCGAGCGCATTGGTCATCCGCTGCGCAGTTCGGTGAGACACGCCGAACTCCGAGCCGATCTCTTCCAGGCAGATCCCACCGCGCCGTGCAGCGGCGATCTGGGCGAGACGCAAGAGGTCTTGGGCTTTGGCAAAGGACATTTGCAAACTATGTCAGAAATTGACACCCTCGTAAGCTATTGCTGATGTCGTGGTCTGTCGAGGCGGATTCCTCGAAGGCATGAGTGGCATGCGATGGAGTTCTGATGAGGGTCCTTGACGGTCGAATACTTCTGTCAGCCTCCGACCTGATGCGCTTCACGGGATGCGCTCACGCGACCACGCTCGACCTCGCGTACTTGCAGGGACACGGGCCGACACCACGCGAGGATAGCGATGACGCCCTGCTGCTGCAGAAACAGGGCGATGCCCATGAGGCGGCGCACCTGGAGCGCCTTAAAGCAGACGGCCAGTCAGTTGTGGAGATCGAGCGTAGTGGCCTCGCGAAGAACGCCGAAGCGACCCGTGCCGCCTTGGCGGAAGGTCCGGACGTGGTCTTTCAGGGCGCATTTATTTCCGGCAACTGGGGCGGGTGGTCGGATTTCCTGGAGCGTGTCGAGCGGCCTTCAGCGCTCGGACCGTTCAGCTACGAGGTCGCCGATACCAAGCTGAAGCGGCGGCCTCATCCCAAGCACGTCCTGCAGCTCGTGCTTTATTCCGACCTGCTGGCAGAGATCCAAGGCGAGGCCCCTGAATATGCCCATGTCGAGCTGGGCGATGGCACGCGCACCACGCTCCGGCTGGCCGACTATGCTGCCTATGCCCGCGAAGCCCGTGGGCGACTCGAAGCCTTCATTGCCGATCCAATCGAAACGCGGCCAGCGCCGTGTGCCGACTGCGGCCTTTGCCGCTGGGGCGACCACTGCGCGGAGGTCTGGAAGACCGAGGACAGCCTGTTCAACGTGGCGAACATCACCCGTGGACAGGTGAAGAAGCTTGAAGCCGCGGGCGTACATACGATGGAAAGCCTAGCTTCACGCGAGGAGCCGGTGCGCGGCATGGCCGAGCCCACGCGCAAACGCCTGGTCACCCAAGCCAGGCTGCAGCACGCACGCAAGACCGGGGAGCCGTCATGGGAGTTTCGGGAGCCCGAGCCGGGCAAGGGCTTCGACCTCTTGCCCGAGCCCCAACCAGGCGATCTCTTCTATGACATCGAGGGGGATCCTCATTTCGAAGGCGGCCTCGAGTACCTGCACGGTATCTGGTTCGACGGTCAGTTCCGCTCGTTTTGGGCACATGACCATGCCGCCGAGGCGCAGGCGCTGTCCGATCTATTGGATTTCTTCCGTGCACGGATCGCGGAATATCCATCCGCACGCATCTATCACTACGCTCCCTATGAGATCACCGCGCTGCGGCGGCTCACCACGAAGTACGGAATCGGCGAGGCTTTTCTCGACCGGCTGCTGCGCGAGCGCCGGTTCGTCGATCTGTTTGCCGTTGTGCGCGGCGCCCTGATCGGGTCAGAGGAAAACTACTCGATCAAGTCGATGGAAGCCTTCTATGGCCGGACGCGCGAAGGCGAGGTGAAAACGGCCGGCGGTTCCGTGGTCGCCTATGAGCGCTGGCGTGAAACGGGCGAGCAGCAGATCCTCCACGAGATCGAGGACCACAACCGCGTCGACTGCATCTCGACGCAGGAGCTGCGCGACTGGCTGGTCAGCATTCGGCGAGGCGGGCCATGGCCCGTTCTTGGTGTGGCCGCGGATGACAAGGAGATCGAGGAGGACGCGGAGACCCAAGCGTTGAGGTCCGAATTGGCGGCAAGCTAGCTTCCTGCCGAGCAGCAGGAGATGCTCTTTAACCTGGGGCTTTTCCACCGGCGGGAAGCCAAGCCCGCGCAATGGGCGGTGTTCGACAGTGTTGGCAAGGATGAGGACGATCTGATCGACGATCTGGAGGCTCTAGCTGGGCTCGAGGCTGTCGGTCCGGCCCAGCCGGTCAAGCGGTCGATGTCACGGACCTATCGTTTCCCGCCACAGGAGACGAAGCTGCGGGGTGGAAAGAGGGCCACGGTACCGGTTTTTGACGCTCCGCCGGCGACCGTCAGCATCGATGCGTTCGACCGGACCAAACAGGAAATTGCGGTTAAGGTCGGCAATGCCAAAGCGCATCTGCTCCGAGACCGGTTGACGCTGCACCCGGACTGGCCATTGAACACCGACGTCATCGCCGCCGCTCTTCGGGATGTCATCGCCGACCAATGTGGTCCGCAGCGTTTTGCGGCGATCTCGGATACGCTGGCCCGTGCCGCGCCTCGCCTGAAGGGTGGGCCCAGCCCGGACATCCTTGGTGGGGTTGATCCGGTCGAAGGCACCGTCGCTGCTGTCACTGCCATGGACGACACGGTCCTGCCGATTCAGGGCCCCCCCGGTACCGGCAAGACTTACGTAATTGCACGGGCGATCCTGTCATTGGTTGACGCGGGTCACCGAGTGGGCGTCGCGTCGAACAGCCACGAGGCCATTCGCAATGTGCTCACGGGCTGCCTCGCCGCGCTCGACGAAGAAGACGCGGGAGTTGGACGCAAGCGTCTGGATCTGGCGCACAAGGTGAGCGGCGATGACGACGGCTACCCCGACGGCTTCATGGGGGTAACGCGCGCGACCGCCAACGATGATCCGGCGTTGTCGTCCGCGAGTGTCGCCGGCGGGACGGCTTTCTTCTTCTCCCGGCCCGAGTTCGCGCAGACCTTCGATTGGCTCTTCGTCGACGAAGCAGGACAAGTCAGCTTGGCCAACCTGCTCGCTATGGGGCGTGCCGCCCGAAACATCGTACTGGTCGGAGATCCGCGCCAGCTTCCCCAGGTGATCCAGGGTGCCCATCCGTACCCGGCAAACCTTTCCTGCCTGGAGTGGTTGCTTGGCGATCACGCCACGATCCCACCTGATCGAGGCATCTTCCTGCCAATTTCACACCGCATGCATCCCGAAGTGTGCCGGTTTATTTCGGACCAAGTCTACGAGGGACGTCTGACCAGCCATCCCAACACGGCAACGCAGCGTGTTGGAGACACACCATTGCCCGAGGCAGGTGCGTTCTGGGTGCCTATCGTACATGAGGGAAACTCGCAGATTTCGCCCGAGGAAGTCTCCGCAGTTCGCGCGACCATCGACGAGCTTTTGCGCGGCACCTGGACAGAAAAAGACAGCACGACACGCCCCATGCGTGAAAGCGACATCATCGTGGTGGCGCCATACAACGCACAGGTCAACGCGCTGCAGGAATCTCTGCCAGCGACAATCCGGGTCGGCACCGTCGATAAGTTCCAGGGTCAGGAGGCGCCTGTCTGCCTTGTCTCGATGACTGCATCGTCAGCGGAGGAAATGCCGAGGGGGATGGAGTTCCTATTCTCGCTAAACCGCATCAACGTGGCGGTGTCGCGGGCGAAGGGGCTGGCTCTGGTATTTGGGAGCCCCCGTCTGCGGGAAGCGAAATGCGAGACGGTCGGGCAAATGCAGCTCGTGAATACACTCTGCGCATTACCGGTGATGGGGTCGGTGTCTACCGAAGCGGTGCGCAAGTAAGCGATTTTGCGGCCGGCCGCGAAGGCTCGTGTATCCGGGAGTAATTGTGTCGATCAGGTTTTGGGCGGCCTCGCGCGCGCGCGCGAGGAAGTCGAATAACGTAGATCAGGCTGGCTTGTCAATAGATATACGTTCCGAGTAAGCTCGCCGATGTGATAGGAGATGAGATGGACGCGCCTGCTGATAATAGCGAGTTGGAGGATCGGCTTCGCCGCGATCAACGGAACGCCGAAGTTGCAGTTCAATGTGCGCAGGAAGAACTGGCGCGCTTCCGGACGCCGGCGTTGGCTGGGGCCGGCATACATGGGCCAACCGATCATGATCAGGAGCGCCGTAAGTATGCGGACGCGCGGCGAGCTGCTTTGGAGGCGATCTCGGCTGATCCCTTCCAGGTCATGGTCGAGGTCTACACTGAGGTCGCAGGGGAAGATGGAGAATCCATCGAAAAAGAACAGCTCTGGTACGCTAATGCCGATTCCTCAGTGAATGAGGTATTCCGCGACGGTTCATCCCGTATTGCTGTGCTTTCCTGGACACATCCCGGCATTCAATTGGCCCTAGTTACCGATATTGGTGATTTCCGTGACGTAAAGGCGAGCGGTTTCAAACTTCGGAGCGTCGAACCGCTCGCGAAGGCCCGCTTCGATGCCGCGCTACCTCAGATATCAGCAGTCTACCAACCCGGAGGCGCAGTTCGGCCTCGTCGAGCCGCACAGCAGAAGACCGGACTCAAAGCCGTCAAGCTTGAGATGACGAAGGACCAAGTGCAGGCCTTCGTATCGCGCATGAGTGGCCTCATGGTCGTCACTGGCGCGCCGGGGTCAGGCAAGACGACCGTGGCCTTTCAGAGAATCCGATTTCTCTATGATCAGCAAGACCAGCGGGATGACACGGGTCGCTTGGTAAGATATGCGCCAAAACTGACGCGGGTCTTCCTGGCCAATACGAACCTTGCTGCTCAGGCAAAGGATCTCCTGAGCAAGCAACTAGCGATCCCTGCATCTGTTGTTGAGGGGGTCAGCGAGTTTGTCGACAGTTATGTCGATCAGATCTGGCTCTATAAGCACAACGCGCGACCTCGTCAGAAAAGGCTTTCCAGGCTGGAACGTGCAGCGAGGAGCGCCGTTGTCGGACTGTCTGACCATCACGACCTCGTGCGACTTTGGGAACTGTACGAGCACCAGGTGGCGGAACGTCTGCAGCAAGGTGTGGATGCGGAATGGGTAGGTTTAGCGAAAGGGGGAGAGGCTAACCTCGGTGCATTGGCTTCGGCTCTCCAGCACGCGGCAGAGAACGCCGCTATGGGACGTGATCCGGCCTCTTCTGCGCTATCTATGGCCGCTGTGTTTGCGAGAGTGTCGAAACCATACACCGATGCGCGGAACCGTATGCGCGCAACCGATCGCCGGCAATTTGATGAAGCGTTTCAGCAATGGCTCTACTGGGTATACGACCCGCTGTCGGCCATAGCAGCTTACTTCGGAGCAAGAGAGTCCGAGGCTGCGCACAGGATGCGGCGAGGAACTGGCGGCCGCGTGAACGAAGCCCAGATACTCGCCGATGCGCAACGTGAATGGAACGATCGCACCTATGGGCCCGAAGATGTCCCATGGATAGCTTGCCTTCTTCGCTTTGCATTACCCACCGAACTGGAGCCGCAGGCGCGATTTAGAGAGATGCCCTCCGCACTGGGTCCGGCGACAGTTGATGGGGATCGGTGGACGCACGTCGCCATCGACGAAGCTCAAGACCTTGCCGTTGCAGAGGCATCCCTGCTGGGCTCACTGGTCGATCCCGATGGCGCGCTGACCGTCTCCGCAGACTTCCGGCAGATCGTGAGTCCAGTGCAAGGGATGCGTAACGCGGAGGCACTGCATGTAGGGCGTTCCTTGCGGGGCAAGGGAGCTGAACAGATTTATCCGTTTGCCCGGAACATGAGGCAGAGCAAGCAGATCGGCAGATTTCTTCAGAGATTCTACGAGATCGCCTTTCGAGAGAGACCTACGTTCAATGTAAATGGCACTCTGCAAGACAAGAAACCGCAGCTTATCGTGGCGCCGTACCAGGATCATGCTCGCCGCATAAAGCAGCTGGTTGCAGTCCTTCGCCGATCCGATGTCGTCTCGAGTATTGCCCTTCTGCAGATCAACGAGGATCAGCAGTCTCTGAACGCTCTGCGCGATGAACTAGAGGCGATCAGTGTCCCCCTTGCGCCGATATGGGCTGCTTCTGGTGAAGGGCTGCTGACGTCCTCGGTGGAGCGGATCAAGGGTCTGGAGTTTGATGCTTGCATTGTATTGGGCCTGGAAGGCGTCGAGAGCGCTGCCCTGAACTTCACATTGAATCGAGCGTACGTCGCGCTTTCCCGCCCTGCGCGTCGCTTGGCCTTGATCTGCAGCGAGTACCCGCCGCTGCTCCGAAAATTGGACAAGTCCCTCTTCGATGTGACCCAGTCCTAATCGAAAGAAATAGAATGTCAGACACAGCCGACGCGCAGCTTTTCCCAGAACTGGAACGATACGTTCAGCAGACCGGACTCCTAGCGAATGCGAAGGGAATTCTCGCAGCACGCCTCCCGCGGATACTCGGTCAAGGGAAAACTCGTGCCGAGGGACTTGATCTACCGCCCGCTGCAATTGAGCGACAGCAGGAACTGCTCGCTCTCTCGCTTCCGGAAGACGCTTCGAGGGACCCCGGGATTCAGCGTGAGTTGGAGACTGCGCAAAAGGCCGTTGATGCACATGCAGACCAGATGCGTCATCCCGAAAACCGACGGCGCTTTGCCCTGCAGGTACTCCGCGAACTCAACGGGGTGAACACTGGGAACAAGGACAATCATTTTTTTGCCGGCCACTTCATTCTGGTGCCGGACAAAAGTGGTTTGAGTTGGTCTTGGTCGATGACCCCGCATTACGCCATGATTTCCAAGATACCGGCCGATGTTGATTACGTCGTCAAGGCCTACTCAGCATCGGAGCGCATCGTCGAAAAGTGGACGATGCCTGTCGATCGGTTCTTAGACAGGCTTTCCCTCACTTGGAGCTTGGCCCGGCACTTCAGCGAAGATGAGAATGTCCTGATTGCTGATGTAGCACGTCTGTTCAAGGTGGCGGTTCAGGATGATCGGTTCTGGAACAGTCCGGCGCGACGAAACTTTGAGGACGTCCCCGAGGCAGTCTTCATAATCAACCTGATAAACTGGCGTCGGAACCGCGATGCTACATCTGGACCCAACTTCGAACTCGTTCCTGCAACGCTAAACCAAGCACACGGTTCGAAGTCGCGCGCCTTTTTTGTTCCAGGCAACGCCGAAGGCACCGTTGTGCGGCCGATGATTTACATTCGCCGCGTAGGAAAATAATCGGGAGCAATGACTTGACTATCGCCATCTCAAAAATCGACGCCAGGCGTCTAATCAACACGCTCCTGAATTCCCCTATTGCACCTGGTCGTTACTCTCACTTCATCAATGCAGGCACCGAGCACATCATCGATGCGCTTGATCAGAATTACTTTCGCGGTGACCTCGCAGACGGCATTGGCTGCTTCAAGTACCTTGAAGGCGACTACGGGAGCGGCAAAACCCAGTTCATCAACAGCCTTGCCCAGCGCGCTGCCGAGAATGACGTCGTAACTGCTCTGGTAACGGTCGGCGCCGAATGTCCGTTCAATTCGCCCGCCGCCATCTTCCGTGCCATCATGGAGTCTTTCCAGCCCCCTGCCGACGCTGACACGGGCGATGCAAAGGGCATCGAGGTCCTGATCGACAACTGGATTGGCACCCGCATACGGCAACTTGGCGCCGAACCGGGAGACGATGTCCCTGATTTGGTGCAGCGACAGATCGAGGAACAACTCGGTGGGCTATGGAAAGGTGCTCCGGATACGCAGATGGCAGCAGCCCTTGCTGCGCTTAGCAAGCGTCTCCTGAAGACTAACTGTGGTGCTACGGAAGCCGTTGCCGATAGCGAACTCATCTCGTGGGTCAGAGGCGACAACGTCCGATCGACAGCGTTGAAGGCGACCGGGCTCTTCGAGCCGGTGCGAGATGACAACGCGTTCCGCCGATTGAAGACAGTCATCGCGTTTCTTCGAACGCGAATGGCGTATCGCGGCTTCCTCATCGCTTTTGATGAAGGCACGCGCACCTCTTCCTTCAGGAGGGGGTCGGCCAAGCAAAAGCAGGCTATCGAAAACCTTCTCACTATGATCAACCAGAACGCCGAGGGCGAGTTTGGCGGAGTGATGTTTTTGTATGCCGCCACGCCTGACTTCAGGTCCGAGGTAATCAGTACCTACCGGGCGCTCCAGGATCGCATCGGGACTATCGCCTTTTCGCGAGGCAGCCCGCTGGTGCCTCTGATCAACATCGAAGAAGCGAACTCTGAGGAGGTCATTTTCCAGATTGGTGAAAGACTGCTCTCGGTCTTTTCTAAAGCTCATGATGTTGAATGGGACGAAGGACTCCAAAAGGCGAACATGAAGGCAATCGTCGAGGCGCAGAAAGACCGCCTCTTTGAGACCCCGAAGCCTCGCTTCTTTGTCTACCAGTACTGCCGCTTTTTGAGCGGTCAACGTGATGCTCAGCGAGCAATCAGCAACGAGCAAGCCAGCGATTTTGTCAACGAAAACGAACCTCCGCTGGAGGGGGAGGTCGCGTGATCAAGGCTGGCGATCAAGTTGAACATGAGGAATTTGGCATCGGCCAGGTTCTCGCATTACTCGGCACGACGGCGACCGTTGAGTTCTTCGGCGAGCAGTTCGATGTCGACGTAGGCGAGCTTCTGCCCCGCCCAAATGGCAATAGCCCCGTGTTGGCATCCGCGCCAGTTCGCGAAGGCATCGATTTGGCATTCAGGCAATCCTTCGAGGCCGTCAATTTGGGGGTGGTGCCTGCGAACCCCGATCAGCTCATAAAGTTGACGATCGGCGGCGATAAGATCTCAGATGAGATTCGAAGCATTCTCGACGATGCCCCCCGCAGCGGTGCCTGCCGCATCTTCATGGGTTACTACGGGTCCGGCAAATCCCATCACTTGAGACTTGTGCGGGGTATCGCCCTACGTGAAGGCTGGGTTACCGCATCCATCGAACTCGACCCGAAGGCCGCCGACCCCGCCAAGCCGTTCTCCGTCTATCAAGAGCTGATCACGGGCTTGGAGTTTCCGATGCGGAGCGACGGCAGCCGCAATGAAGACTTCTTTGATCTCATAAAGGAGATCCGAGACAACTGGATCAATGTTCGATCACTGAAGTACCTGAAGGCATCTCAGTGGTTTGGGAGCGGCATTGAGGCGCTGCAATTTCTCGCTCATCGTCGCGACGATCCGGAATACGTTTCAGCAGTCAATTGGCTGGCAGGGCAGGTCAAGCTTATTAGTGCAATTCGGAAGGTCACCTGGCGCGAAGGTTTTCGGGGCAAGATCCCGACAATGCCGCAGACAAAGGACACTGGCCTGATCTACGCGTTCCACCTTGTGGTTTTGCACGAAGTGCTGCAGGCGCTTGGGTATCGCGGCCTCGCTTTGATCATCGACGAGGCCGAGCACGTCCGGACCTATTCGATCAATCGCTACCTGCGCGCCAATAACTTTTTCGACGTTCTGACGCGATGTGCGCATCCTCCGCGCAAGGACCTTCAGGGGCCTAGTTGCGACTACGACATGAGCGGGGTTCCGCCCTTCTGGCGAGAAGGTCCTCATTTTGGGTTGTTTGTAGGCCTGACAGAGGGTGAGGATACGCAAGATCTCAAGAGAAAAGCCGGAGAGATGAGCGTTCTCATCCATTCCCCGGACGAGGTTGTCCATCTCGTGCCGCCGCGTGCTGACGACTACGAAGCGTGGGCGATCCGGTTCTTGACTGAGGCGTCAAGCCATCTCGGGCTGAAGGTCGACTTGCTTTCGGATCCGGCTTTGTGTGCACAAATCGCCGCCATTCTGCGGGAGCGTTTCGAGCAGATGCCGGACACTGAGAAGTTGCTTCGGAACTGGACGAAGATGGCCGGTCTTCCGGCAGCTGTCCTGCTCAGCCAGTCGGCCGCTGTGGGTCATAACGAGTTGCTCGCGATTATTGATGGTGCGGCCAAGCAGATCTCGGGGGAGGTGATGCCCTGGGATGAGTAATAGTCGAGCCGAGTTGGCCCGCATTATGCCGGACGCCTTTCCGATCTTCTTCTCGGGGCGACAGCCCTATCCCGGCCAGGCATCAGTGATGCCCGAAATCGTTCGCGGTCTAAACGTACTGTTCGCCGCACCTACAGCGTCGGGGAAGACTGAGGCAGCTGTCGCTCCCCTGTACCAGCGGCATGTGAGTTTTCAACGCGGTGCCTTGTCCACGGTCTATGTTGCGCCCACCAAGGCGCTTGTGAACGACTTGTACGAGCGGCTAGTCACCTACTTGGGAATCAAGCAACCCGGAACGATTGCGCGCTACACTGGTGACCGTCACGAGTACTCCCGTGCAGAAGGAGCCTTCTGCGTGGTGGTGACGCCGGAAGCTCTCGACTCGCTACAGCTTAGGCATCCCAAACTTCTGCATTCGGTGCGATCGGTCGTGGTGGATGAGATCCATCTGCTCCACGGCCAGGCGCGCGGACAGCAGCTGCGGCACGTGATCTCTCGAATCCGAAGTGCAGCGAAGCCGCCGCGTTCCCAGCGGGACAATTTTCAGATCGTTGGTATGACGGCAACGCTGGACGACATGCCCGGAGTGGCTTCGCTTTGGCTGGGCGAAGACGCCAAAATATTGTCTCAGGGCACACCACGCGAGATCAATTTGGAGTTGGTTGATGTCGGGGTGGATGAGCCCGGCCACGCGGATCGTGCAAAGGCTCGGCAGCTAGCCCGATGGTTTGAGAACGCGGGCGCGGAGAAAGTGCTTGTCTTCACCAACTCTCGAAATGGTGCGCACGCCATGGCAGCGCATCTTCATCAAGAACTCGCTGGTACCAGATGGCCGGTTCATCTCCACTTCGGGGCATTGCCCGCCACACAGCGGGAGCGAGTGGAAGAACAGATGCGGACCGACCGGTTTGGTATCTGCGTAGCCACATCGACGTTGGAGATCGGCATCGACATTGGGGATATCGATGCAGTCGTGCTAGCCGAGATGCCGCGAAGCGTTAGCGGTTTTCTGCAGCGGATCGGACGGGGTAACCGTCGAACTGGCCTCTGCAGGGTAGTCGGGTTCCGAAGTTCGGAAGACGATGAGCAACTCCTGCAAGCGCTGCTGGATTGTAGTCGCCGCGGCGACCTTGACGACGTGTATGAGTACGACCGCCCATCAGTGCGATTTCAACAGGTGCTGAGCCTAGCCTGGCGAGCGACACGCGAAGATCGTTCTCTCACGGTGAAACAGTTGGCTGCGGAAGCTGGTACAGAGGAACACACTCCAGTTGTGCACGATATGCTGGCGACAGGTTGCCTTGTCGACTTTCGCGGAGCGCTCGTCCCCTCTGATCGACTAATCGATGAGGGAGATGCGGGCAGGATCCATACCGTCATTGCCGGTGGGGTCAGCAGTTCAGTTATCGATATTCGCACCGGCGATACGGCGTTCCGAGATGCCGATTCGTCGACCACGGGTGGTGCCCTGTTTCACGCCGGTGCGATGCGACGACTACTGGCTGGAGGCGACGGGACTGCCTACCTCGGCGAAAATGCGAAGAAGTCTCATCCGCTTGCTAAGATCAAAGCTACCGGGCCGGCTCTGCCAATGAGCCGTAGCATCATCTGGGCTCTCGCGCGCATCTACGGATACGATCCGGCTCGGTGGCAACTGAACGGCGGAACGCTTCTAACTTGGGGAGGACAGACGCTCAACACGCTTCTGGCTGCAGTATTTCGCCGGGCAGCCCCTGATCGCAACTTTTCACCCAGCCCGACGGCAGTGTCGGGAGATATCTTCGCCATCGAACTGTCGCTCGAAACCATCAGGGACCTGGCAAGAAGTATCGAGGCGGCAAACGACCTTCCGTTGTCAGTTGCTTCCAAATTCGTCGGCCCCAGCCGTTTCTTGGGGGAGCTCTCTGATGCTCGTTCGGCCGAAGAGAAGCGGCGCTCAGTCCCTTGGGCACTGTTACAGCGCTGGCTTGACCGAGTTGACGGCATCGACCTAGGGGGATCGATGCCGTCAGCTGCTCGAGGCTCCGAGTAAACCGTGGCATCTGGGCCAGAGAACGTTGGATTCGTGGTTCTCTCCCTCCGCCATTTCATCTAAATCGTCGATGTCGGCCGCAATCGGCCGGCAGCCTCACGCCCGCCAGAAGGTGCGGCTGAACAGCACGATCACCGTGAACAGTTCGAGGCGACCCAAAAGCATGCCGCCGATCATCAGCCACTTGGCGGCGTCGGGCAGGCTCTGGAAGGTGCTCGACGGACCGGTGACCGGGCCCAGTGCCGGGCCGACGTTGGCGATGGAGGTGGCCGCCGTCGACAGGGCGGTCAGGAAATCGAGGCCGAGCATGCCAAGGCCCAGGGCCAGGATGGCGAAGGCAAAGAACCACATGAAAAAGAAGGATAGCACCGAGACGATAACCTCGTCGGTGACCGGGCGTTTGTTGTAGAGGGGCACGAATACGCCGTGCGGCTGCAACAAGTGGTGGACCTGGGCGCGGGCCGCTGCGTAGAGGACCTGAAAACGGAACACCTTGATGCCGCAGGTGGTCGAACCGGCGCAACCGCCGATGAACATAATCAAAAAGAACAGCGGATTGGCGAAACCGCCCCAGATGCCGTAGTCGTCGGTGGCGTAACCCGTGCCGGTGATGATTGAGACGATGTTGAAGGATGCCAGTCTGAGCGCCTCGAACGGGTGTTCGTGATTGATCAGCCACAGCCATCCGGCGGCAAAAAGAATGAGGAAAGCGACCGTCGTCAGGAACCACTTGACCTGGCTGTCGGTCCACAAGGCCCCCCAATCGCCTTGCAGGGTCTTGAGATAAAGGATGAACGGCAGGGACCCGACCAGCATGCCGCCAACGGCGAGAAAGTCGATCAGCGGGTTGTTGAAGTGCCCGACCGAACCATCTGAAGTCGAGAAGCCGCCGGTGGCGATGGTCGTCATGGAATGGGCCACCGCCTCGAAACCGTTCATGCCGACCATCCAATAGGCACCGGACCAAATGAGCGTGAAAGCAACATAGATGACGGTAATCGCGGTCGTGATCTGAGCCGCGCGAGGCAGGGCCTTTTCCGATTGATCCGAACTTTCCATGCGGAACAGCTGCATGCCGCCAACCTTGAGCATGGGCAGGATCGAGATCGCCATGACGATGATGCCGATACCGCCGACCCATTGTAGGAGTGCGCGCCACATGAGGATGCCGGGCGGCGCCTTGTCGAGTCCGGTGATGATGGTCGAGCCGGTGGTGGTCAGGCCGGACATGGACTCGAAGACCGAATCCGTGAAACTGAGGTTGAGCTCCGAAAAGGCAAAGGGCAACGAGGCGAACAACACCAACGCGATCCAGCTCGTCGTCGTCATCACGAAGGCCTGACGGATGGAGAGCCGCGTGCTGTCGGCTCGACTGGTCAGTACCATGCCGACGCCGACGAACAGCGTCACCCCTGCGGCCACCGCGAAGACCTCCCAATCGGAATGACCGAGCAGGAAGTCGACTGCGGCCGGTACGCACATCACTAGTGCCAGGATCGACAACAGGGTGCCGGTAACCAGGATAATCGGGCGTGGCTCCATGCGTTCGGGGACCGTGGCGCTGTTTCGACGTCCGGCGATGATACCGGGTGGGCTAGAGAAACCCTAACCGCCAGCCGGGTCAACCGTCTACGGCATCTTCCGTGACAGAGGTTTTCGCCGCGTCGTAGCCCTGGGACCGCATAAAACGGACCGTTTCGATCATCTGGGCCGGCTCCGTGACAGGCAGCGAACAGAGCGTTCCGACGCAGACATAGGCAGCAGCCTTACCGTCGACCAGCCCTTTCCCGGACGCAGGATGACCTTTCGGCAGGTTCGTTCCCGGCTCGATGACGGTAACGGTCCGACCAGGGATGGGGGCAGCCATGACGGCGGCATGGAGGTTCCGTGTGTCGGCACTAGCCGGCGCGCCGACGATCACCACCTGGGCACCTGAGAGGAGCGTATCGGCGCTCGCCAGCACGCCGCCAAAGTAGGGTGCCGCCTGATAGGCGACGGCGAGGAAGGCCTGGACGATGCGCTCGGCCCGTTTCCCGTGGGCCGTCTCGCCGGTCAGAAGGGAGAGCTTTGCCAGATTGTCGGCCATCATGGCGTTGCCGGCCGGGCCCGGTTGGTCCTCGCCGAGGATCAGGGCGGGCAAACCGTCGCGGACGGCTAACTCGCTTTGCCGATAAGCCCCGTCGGTCTCGCTCCACAGGGCTTCGGCTTCCGCGATCCAGGTCTTCGCGTCCGTCAGGTAGGCACGGTTCTGGGTGATGTCCGAAAGCGCCGAGGCGGCTTGGGCCATGGCCGCAAAATCGTCAAGGGTGACAGCGTCGCCAACGACGCCGTCCATCCAGGCGTGGCGCAGTTTGGCGCCAACGGTCATGTTGCCGCGAACGAAGACGTAGGCGGTTTCGGCGGCCGCGATCCATTCGCTGCGCCCGAAGGCGGCGCCAGCCTCGGCAAGAGCGGCAATGGCGGCGCCGTTCCAATCGGCGAGCACCTTGTCGTCTCGCTGCGGGCGCACCCGCCGGGCCCGTTCGAGGAATAGCCGCCCGCGGGAACGCGTAAGGCTGTCGTGCAGATGGGAAAGGTCCATGCCGTGTGATTTCGCCAGGTCCTGCCAGTTCTGACCCGCGCGATTGAGGACGGTGACGCCTTCCCAATTTCCCTCCTTGGTGACGTCGTAGGCATCCCGGAAAAGTGGCGCCGCCTCACCCAGGACCCTGTCGATTTCCGCTACCGTCCACACATAGAAGCGACCTTCCTCGCCTTCCGAATCCGCATCCAGCGACGAAGCAAAGGCACCGCCGTCAAGACGCATTTCGCGCATCAGGAAGGCGACGGTCTCAGCGATCCGTTGGGCCAGTAACGGGGAGCGGGTTTCCCGCCACACGTCGGTAAGCAGATTAAGGAAGAGCGCGTTGTCCAGCAGCATCTTTTCGAAATGCGGGATCTTCCATTCCGGATCGGTGGCATATCGGGCGAAGCCGCCGCCCAAGTGGTCATAGAGGCCGCCCTGGATCATGGCCTCCAACCCCTCGGTAACGGCGGCACCAAGGTCCGGGTCGCCGGTGCGAAGGTGGATGCGCCAGAGCGCACCGAGGCCCGGCAACATGGGGTGTTTCGGTGCCGTTCCGAAACCGCCGTTGAACTGATCGATGTCAGCGAGTGCCGTTCGCGCCGCGGCGGCCAAGGCAGGGCGGGACAGATCGGCCGGGCGGCCGAGGACGGCCTGGTTGACCTGACGGAGTCTGGCCTCGACGCGAGCACCGAAGGCGTCCAGTCCGGCCCTATCTTCGCGGTAGGCCCGGGCGGCGGCCTCCACGACCTGCCGAAAGGCCGGCATGCCAAGCCGGGGTTCCGGCGGGAAGTAGCCGCCGGCGAAGAACGGTTTGCCGTCGGGGGTCAGGAACATGTTGAGCGGCCAGCCGGTTTGCGCCCCCATCAGGTCGGCGGCGCGCATCATCACCGCATCGATGTCGGGACGTTCCTCTCGGTCGACGAGAACGTTGATATAGGCATCGTTCATCACGGCCGCCGTCGCCGGGTCGGTAAAACTTTCGTCCTGCAACACGTGGCACCAATGGCAGGCGAGATAGCCGATCGACAGGAACACAGGCTTGCCTTCCTTGCGTGCCCGCTCGAAGGCATCGTCGCTCCACGGTTGCCAATGGACCGGGTCCTTGGCATGGGAGCGCAGATAAGGGCTCGATTGATCGCCCATAAGGTTGGCCGCCCGGCCCGCACCGCCGAAGGTCAGGACGAGCAGAAATACCCAAACCCCGGCCAGCAGGGCGGCGGTCCGGCATGTACCGGTAAATCGATGCTTCACGCGTTCCCGTTCCCGATTGCGATTGGCACAGGGGTTGAGATTACTACCGATCGGCGTCGGTCTGTCCAATCAACAGAAAGTCATCGGTATACCGGTGGGTCCGGTTCAGCCGAATCCAGTTTCCGTCGAGCCCGGCGTACCGATCATGGCCAGGAACTCGCGCCGGGTCGAGGCGTTCTCCCGGAACGCGCCCAGCATACGGCTGGTGACCATAGTGACACCCGGTTTGTGGGCGCCGCGCGTCGTCATGCACTGGTGCGCCGCCTCGATGACGACGGCGACCCCGTCCGGCTCAAGCACCTCATCGATGATGTTGGCGACCTGCGCCGTCATCTTCTCCTGGATCTGCAGGCGCTTGGCATAGACCTCGACGATCCGGGCCAGCTTGGAGATGCCGACGACCCGATGACTGGGCAGGTAGGCGACGTGGACCTTGCCGATGATCGGCACCATGTGGTGCTCGCAATGGGACTCGAAGCGGATGTCGCGGAGCAGGACCATTTCGTCGTAGCCGTCGACCTCCTCGAACGTACGCTCGAGAATCTCCTTGGGGTCGGCGTCGTAACCGTCGAAAAACTCCTCGTAGGAGCGCACGACGCGGTTCGGCGTGTCGGTCAGTCCCTCGCGGGTCGGATCGTCGCCGGCCCAGCGGATCAGCGTGCGCACCGCCTCTTCCGCTTCCTCGCGGGTCGGGCGTGGGGCTTTGTCTTCCGTGCTCAGGTCGACCTTTTCGACAAGATTGATGGGGTTGTCCACTGTCACTGCCGTGCTCCGTTCCGTATTCCGTTGTTCCTAACCCCTGCCCCTAGCAGATGGGTTCGATCGCACTGCCCGTCAACACCAGGGAATCCCGGTCCTAATGAAGCGCTTTGTCCTGGAACGGACTGTCGAGCGAAAATGCGGGGACGATCGCATCGAACTGACGGCCACCGTCATCGATCATCTGGTACGAGCCCGACATAAAACCCGACGGCGTGGCCAGCGGTGTGCCGCTGGTATACTCGAAGGACTGACCGGGTTCCAGGACCGGTTGGTGCCCGACCACGCCGTCGCCGCGGATTTCCTGGGTCTTGCCGGTCGAGTCCGTGATCACCCAATGGCGCGTCAGCAACTGGACGACCGCCTCGCCGTTGTTCTCCACTTCGACACGATAGGCCCAGACATAGTGGTCATCGGACGGTTCGGACTGCTTTTCCAAGTAAAAACTCTCGACTCGGACGGTGATGCCTTCGGTGGTTTCTTCGAATTGAGACATTGTTTTCCGTTTCCCGTTGCACCGGTTAGATCAGGCCCATTCGGCCGAACAGTCAATAGGTAGGTCGGCAAGACCGTGTTTCAATCCTTGATGCTGCGATCAGCCAGGCGGCAACACGGCCCGGCCGATGGTGCCGGCGTCGGTGCCGAACCAGACGACCTTGGTCTTCGCATCATAGACCATGTGGCGGATGGACCCGCCGCCCGACGGCACCGGTGTCACCGAGACGGTCTGGTTGCCCTCGGGCGAGAATCCGATGAAAAAATTGGGCCGCTCGCCGGTCTCCACGTACCAGACGCGGTCGGCACCATCGACGGCCATGGCATAAGGCCCGGAACCGCCGCCTGACAGTGCAGCCCATTCGCCGGCCTTGCCGGTCTTGGGATCGAGACGCCCGAGGCTGCCCCGCGAATAGTCCGTGTAGTAGATGCGCCCGTCGCCGGTCGCCCCGATACGCCGGGGCGCGGCATCCAATTCCGGCAACTCATGCTCGGTTAGTGTCAGGGTCTGGGGATTGACCGATGCCAGCTTGTTGGTGCCCAAGAGCGCGATCCAGGGCGTACCGTCGGGGGCGACGATAATGCCGTAGGGTCGGCTGTCCTCGGTCGGCACGGGAACCAAATCGACCTTCTTATCGGCGAGACGCAGGCGGCCGACGAAGTTGCCCCACTGCACCGTGAACCAGATGTGCTTTTCGCCCTGATCGAAGATCAACGTGTGCGGATCGCGGGCCGCACCGTCCGGCATGCCGATCTTCTCGATCCGGTCCGTCTTCGGGTCATACCGGCCGATATAACCGCGTCGGTTGCCGGCGTACCAAACGATGCCGTCGGAACCGACGATCAGGTTGTGTGGGCCGGCGCCATCACCCAGTTGGCGTTGGGTGAACTTCTTTGTCTTCGGATCGAAGCGGGCCAGGTAGCTGTTCTGTTGGCCGACGAACCAGATCGAACCGTCCGGAGCCACGCAAGGATCGCGCGGTCGGCCCCTTTCGAAAGGCACCGGCCATTCCTCGATGGTGATGGGGCTGACCGGTTCAGCCGCCGATCCCGGTGATATGAAACTCAAGAAGATGAAGAGACTGAGCACCGTCCGCATGGTTCTTACTCCCAAACGTCTTCCATCGCCCCAATCGATGGGTTATTGCGCCGCTGTCATTCGCGGGTTCCCGGTACCACCGTCAGTGTAACGCGTTTGCCTGCGCGGATGACCACCATTTCAGTCTTTTCACCGACCTTGAGGCCGGACAACAGCCCCATGAAATCGTGGATGGTCTCGATCTCGACGCCCGATAGGCCGACCAGCAGGTCACCGTTCTGGATGCCGGCGGCCTCCGCTGGTGCTCCCTTCACCGCACCCTGCAGCTTGACGCCTTTCTGGTTTTCGTCCTGGCCGTAGGCCGGGATGGTGCCGAGATAGGCGCGCAGGTGCTTGCGCTGCATGCCTCCTTTCTTGCGCTCGACCTTGACGTAGTCCGGTGCCGTCTCAGTTCGGGCCAGGGATCGGGCGATACCGGCCATTAGTTTGGTGATCCTGGCGATGCCCTCGTAGTTGAGGTCCTCGGGGCGGTCCCTCGGTGTCGAATAGTCCTCATGCGCCCCGGTGAAGGCGTTCAGGACCGGCACGCCTTTCATATAGAAAGGCGTCGAGTCTGTCGGCAGGTAAGGGGCGGCCTTGGTGCCGATGGAGAGACCGACCGGCACGTTGCGCCGTTCGATCTCACGCGACCAGATCGAGCTCGATCCGGTTCCTTGCAGGTAGGCCTTGTCGCGAAGATGCCCGATCATGTCGAGATTGAGGTAGGCGGCGACATGATCGCCGAGCCTACCGGTGCCGGCGAGTTGTTCCGTGTAGTGGCCGGACCCCAAAACGCCGATCTCCTCACCGGACCAAGCAGCAAACAGAATATCGCGCTTGGCACCGAGTTTGCCGCGGGTTTGCAGGTCCTTCAGGTACTGCGCCATCTCGAGCAAGGCGGCGACGCCAGAGGCGTTGTCGTCGGCGCCATAATGCACTTGGCCGCGCTCGTCTTCGCGGGCCAGCGACCCGGACACCTGGCCGTGGCCCAGGTGATCCACATGGGCTCCGACGACGATCACGGGGGCTTCGGTCGGGGCGCCGGTGTCGAGGCGCGCAATGACATTGCGCCCGGAGCGCTTCTCCTTTTCGACGTCAATGGTGGCGGCGATCGTGACGCCGGAGATGGCGTAGCCCGATACCTCTTTGCCGCCGTCGAGCCCTTTCTGCACCGCCGCGATGTCCTTGCCGGCCGCTTTCAGGATCGCCGCACCCAAGGTATCGCTGATGCTAAAACCGGCCAGCGAACCGCCGCCGGCCGCCGCGTCGTAACTGAGCCTGACCAACCGCTCCTTGGCCTGCGCCGTCGGTCCGGTCATGACGATAAGGCCGATAGCGCCATTGCGTTTGGCGACGCTGGCCTTGTAGGCGAGGTCGGAATAGCGGACCAGATGACGGCGCCAGGCCGTCGGCACGTCTTCGGGCTGAAATCGGAAGACCAGGACCCATTTGCCCTTAACGTCGAGGCCGGCGTAGCTGTCGTAATCCGGGATGTTATCGATGCCGGGCGCGGTGATTCCATAGCCGGCAAAAACAACATCGGCCTCGACGATGTCGCCGGTGCGCGAGAAGGCCAAGGGTCGCCAGTCCTCGCCGAGAACCGGAGCCTTGTTCTTTGCATCCATATTGACGGTGAGGGAGTTGACGCCACCCAGCTTGACACCAGCAGTGAACGGAAACTCCTGGAAATAGCTGCCGCCGTCACCAGCGGGTGCCAGACCTAACTGTTGGAAAACCGAAGCCACGTAAGCCGTCGCTTTGCGTTCACCCGCTGTGCCGGTCAAACGGCCTTCCATCTCATCAGACGCCAGTCGCACGACGTAGCGCTCGGCATCCTCGGCGCGGATGGCCGCCGCCGTGGCGCCGATATCGGCTGTGACCACCGGTTCCGCCGAAGTCTGTTGATCGAGGCCGAGCGACCGCCGCGCCCCGGCATCGTCCCTGCCGGCCATGAAAATCTGGCTGGTCTTGTCGGCGCTCCGCTTCGACGTCCAGGAGAGCTTTTGGCCATCAGGGGCGAACACCGGCAAACCGTCAAAACCGTCCGTGTAGGTGACGCGCACCGGCTCCTTGGCACCCGCCGCATCGACGATGTAGAGCTCGAAATTGGCGAAGCCTTCCTTGTTGGAGGCGAAGATCAGGTAGTCACCGGAGGGGTGGAAATAGGGTGCCCAGGACATGTGCCGCCAGCGGGTCAGCTGCCGCTTGCCGCTGCCGTCGGCATTCATGGTGAAGATCTCGGCCGATGCTCCGTCTTTCGAGAATCGCCGCCAGGTGATCCTTTTGCCATCCGAGCTGAAGAAGGGGCCGCCATCGTAGCCGGGCGCCGCGGTCAGGCGCTGAACGTCGGAACCGTCCGCCCGCATGCGGTAGATGTCCATCATGTAGGACTTGTCGTGTTCGAAAGTCTTGGCGTCTTCGGCCGTCATTTCCCCGGAATAGGCGAGGCGGTTGGAAGCAAAAACGACCCATTCCCCGTCCGGTGAATAGGCGCCCTCAGCATCGTATCCTTTCGCCTTCGTCAGGTTGGTGCGCGCGCCGGTGGTGAGGTCGTGGGCGTAGATCTCGAACTCCTCGTCGTAATTCCAGGCATAACGCCGTTTCATCCCCGAGGCGCGGAAGTCGAGTTCGGCCTGCATTTCCGATTCCGCCGCCGGATCGTCGTGGGTCGAGGCGTAAAGGGCCAGCTTGTCCGACGGGTGCACCCAGGCGCAGGTGGTCTTACCGATGCCCGGCGACAGCCGCTCCACGTCGCCCGTTTCCAAGTCCATGAGGAATATCTGGTAGAAGGGATTATCGGCGTCCCGCTCCGACTGGAAGATCAGCTTTGTGGCGTCGGCATTGAAATAGCCCTCGCCCGCCCGCTTGCCCTCGAAGGTGAGCTGGCGGACACCGGAGAGCAAGGGCTCGTCCGCTGCTCGCCCGTTCCCCGCCGCCGCTAAAACCAGCAAAAAGACGCAAACGAGGAAAGAAAGACGCATGGTTGGATCTTCCGGCTGCCGGCGGTGATTCGCTATCAGGGGAAATGTGATTGCTGCACGCCTGGGAGACAAGGGGTTTGAACAGCGGAGGGAGAGATCATGGCGGAACGGTCATTCATGATGAACCGTCCCACCAGTCCGGCTGTCAACTTCATCAACACCGTCAAATATCCGGGTCCAACCGGTTTATCGACCATAACTTGTCGGCCACACGGATCGAAGGACGGTGAAAACGGCCAGTCGCGCCCGTCGGACCGGTCGCGCGCATTCGAATTCCGGCTGTCCCAGCATGTAACGCGCATTGACGATCGTTGGCTATCGCAGCAACGAAATGACCTTCTCGATCTCTTCCTCCTTGCCGCCGGCAAAGGAAGCGAGATCGAACTCGCCGAGAACATGGTCGAGATGGGTTTCCCGGAACAGGGCGCGCAACCGATCAAGGTGTTCAGCGTTTTTGTTCCGCCGCCATTCGTCGACCAGATCGTCAATACGGGCAGAAACCGCACGGTGCTCTCGACGGTGTTTTTCCGCATCCGGATAGTCGCAAATCTCCATGATCATTTCCTCGCGCCGAAAATGATATCGGGTAAACGTCACGAGTTCCTCGATCGCGGAATTCACGTTAATGTCGTCACAGGTCGAGCGCACGATCCGGTTGATCAGCGATACGATCTTCTGATGGTCCTTGTCGATGGCGTCGACACCCGTGCGCATGGCGTCCGTCCATATGACGGTTTCGTGGTTTGATGCCAAGGGCAGTTCGATCCAGAAAGTGCTGCCGACGCCTTCCTCACTTTCGAGGCCGATATGACCACCCATACGTTCGACCAGCAGTTTGCTCACGGTCAGTCCGATCCCGGCACCCTCGCGCGCCAGCATCGGGTCGGCGCCGACACGGTGGAACATTTGAAAGACCCCTTCTCGGTCGGCCTTTGAAATTCCGGGCCCCGTATCGGCGACCGACAACCGCATAAATCCGTCCTCCGTTTCTCGGGCGCCAACGGTCACACGGCCTTCGCGGTGATTGAACTTCACGGCATTGGACAAAAGGTTGATCAGGACCTGCTTGAGCCGCCTTTGGTCGGTTCGAACGGCGACAACCGGGTGATCTTGGATTTGATTGAGGATGGGGACCATTTTCTGAACGCCGAGGGGCGATACCAAATCGATGCAGTCGCGGACAAACGGCTGAATGTCGACTTCGCCCAGTGCCAAGTCTACCTGATCGGCCTCGACCCTGGCGAGGTCGAGTATTTCGTTGACCAGATCCAGGAGATGACTACCACCTTGGAGGATTTGCTCGACGTGTTCGGCCTGCGCTGAAGACAATGGGTTTTTGGGATCGAACTGTAGCATTTGCGCGAATCCGAGTACGGCATTCAGAGGTGTCCGTAACTCGTGGCTCATGCTGGCCAGGAATTGGGATTTCACTGCATTGGCGTTTTCCGCTTCTTCCTTGGCCTCCCGCATCTGTGCTTCCGCCCGTTTGCGATCAGTGATGTCGATGAAGGTGCTTTGAATCGCCTGTTGACCGTTCCAGTCTATAACGTTGCTGACCAGTTCGAGCCAGATGCTCGATCCGTCGGAGCGCAGAAATTCCGCCTCCAACAGGTCGTCCGCCCTCCCACCCCTTTCCCTCGATTGTCTGATACTGCGCAAACGTTGACGCTCCTGGGGTGCAATGATTTTTTCCACGGTGCCGACGTCGAGCAGATCATCGATCGAATCGTATCCGCAAATCCGCGCCATCGATTGATTGACGAACAGAATTCGCCATTGACGATGGATGATCACACCCTGGATCGATCCTTCGACCAAGTTGCGGAACCGGGATTCACTTGCCTTGCGTTCCGTGATGTCGTGCATGACGGCGCTGAAATAGGTCTCGTCGCCCTGCCTCCAGGTGCCGAGCGAGAATTCGATGGGAAATTCCTCACCGTTTTTCCTGAGGCCGTGGAAATCGAGGCTCATACCCATGAAACGGGATCCGCGGCCATCGATGGCCCGGCGGAAACCCTCGAGATGACCGGCACGGTAACGTTCGGGCATGATTTCGGTTAGCGGTCGACCGATTATTTCTTGCTGGCTGTGGCCGAAGGCGCGTTCGGCGGCCGGGTTCCAGTGGACAATATTTCCTAGCCGATCGACGACGATTACCATGGCCGCCGATGAGGTATCGGTAATCGATCGGAACCGTTCTTCGCTTTCCCGCAGGCGTTTCTCTCCCGAGTGGATGCGACATACAACAAACGACGCGACAAGCCCCGACACGACGATAACGAGCGTCAAGAGCCAATACAGCTGGGTACGGCTCCACTCGTGTTGGGCCTGGCTGTCAGCGAGGAACGTAGCTGCCTTGCTGCGGGCGAACGCGATGAGGTCGTCCATGCGGGCGCTCAGCAGCTCGACGTGCTCAGCGCCCTTGCCTTTGGTAATGGCCGCCGCCTCGTCGTAGCGTCCGGCCCGCGTCAATTCGATTACTTCGGAGCGAATTGCCTTCCAATCGTTGAAAGCCGTCCGAGCCGCCTCGATCTTTGACTTGTCCCCGAGAAACCGCTCGGAAACGGTATCGAAGCGTTGATAGACCTGCCTCTCTTCGGCGGCCACGCGAGCCACGGCCCGGTCCAGGTCGGCTGCATTGCGGGCGAGGGCGACGTCCTTCATATGACGGTGCATGGAGACGATACGGTTGTTCGCCTCGAGCACCGCATTGCTGACCGTCAGCGGGTGGCGATACATCTTGGTCGTCAGCTCCGCCAACGAATCGATCACCCGGATCGACCCTGTCTGGAGGACGAACATCAAGGCGATGACCAACAGGAAACCGCCAGCCAGCAGCCAGTACGCACCTTTTTTCTGTGTCATTCCGTCTTCGCCGGATTACACGCGAGTCTTTACCGATCACCGTTTCCGGTCGGCTGGGACTGTCTATCGATTTCCGAACTTAAGCCATCGTCATTAACCGGCGACAAACAAACACATCTCACTGTGTAAATGTGTGTAAATCGACATGACGGAAACGACTGAGCGCTGCACGCGCAACCGGACCCTGGCAGCGTCGTTCGCATCTGGACGTCGCGCACGCTGCCGGATGTCGTGACTTCGGGGGATAGCCCTTGTCTAGGTGAGGGACCGTGTAAACCTCGGTGATAGGCTTTGTTGGTTACTCGGCGGCGCCAACGAGCGGTTCGATGAACTCCTGCCTGCGGTTCTGTTCGATCAACCGCTGACGTTCAGTCTCCGTGACCCGTTCGAACCATCCGTTCTCGAGCAGAGCCGAGACGGATATGGCCTATAAACGGCTGCCGTGGATCTCGGCAATCCTTACGTGCGGTGGCAGACCCTGGGCATCAACGTGGGCGACCACCTGCCAAAGGATCGGCACTGCGCCTTTCTGCACGTAGAAGTCACCGACCTCGACAGTCTTCTTTTGTTGAAACATCTCGAGCCCCCTCGCTCATAGGATTCGCTCAAAATGTAAGGGAGAAATGGTTAACAAGCGGCAAAGGACTGAACCAAGAACCCATTACGACACTTAGTATCCGAGGCGCATGAAGGTTAGGGTCGGATCGAGATCTTCGCGAAATGAGTCCGGTGTATTGGCGGCAAGATAGCGGGCCGCTTGGGCGCGGCGATCCGAGCCTGGTCGCGGAGCGGCGGGGCCGCTTTTCAGGAACGCCGATGCGTCGTCGAGGACCGGCGCCAGGCCGCTGAACAGGGGCGAGAGTGCGAGGACCATTTCCCGGTGACCGACGTCCGCGTAGACGCGGGCCTCGGCAGCGGCGCCCTCGACGGTCAGCAGGTTGGCCAAAGTTACGGAGTTTTTCGGCGAAACGAGAGAATCGTCGGCGCCGTGCAGAAGCAGCATGGGCGGCGCCTCGGCCCTGGCGAAGGTGACCGGGCGCGCCGTGGCCTCTTCGGCCGCCGGCGGGAAGATGTCGGCGACGAAATCGATCCGCGAAGGATGCATGCCGTAGGGGCCGGACAGCCCGACCACGCGGCCCAGGTCGGCGGGCGAAAGGTCTCGCCGCTCCAGGTACCGGGGATCGAGGGCGATCAACGCCGCGATATGCGCTCCCGCCGAATGGCCCATCAGGTTGAGCCGGCCCGGCGCCAAACCGAAACCGCCGCGCTCCGCCTGCAGCCAGGCGGCCGCCCGCGCCGCGTCATCATTGAATTCCGGGAACCGCACTTCCGGATAGAGCCCACTGCTGTCCGGTTTAATTTGGGTTGTCATATGAGAGCCCATTGACTGGTTGGCCTCGGGTCAGATGTATCCGGTTCCAGAAGGCGGTCGATGCGTTTTCGGTGCATGAGGTTTTGTCTGACCAG
>Ga0209561_1000084_pt1 | contig 30324 bp, 29 predicted proteins | sample WorMettrBAHAMAS2_FD_187393 | JGI IMG/M metagenome (GOLD analysis project Ga0209561, IMG submission 187393) | Marine gutless worms symbiont microbial communities from Max Planck institute for Marine Microbiology, Germany - Inanidrilus... | ecosystem: Host-associated > Annelida > Digestive system... | reverse complement strand
GGGAATTGCTCAAAAACCTGTACGATGTTCATAGCATCCCGTCCCGTGCGAGCAGTTTTGGTCCAGTGGCAGGATCAATATGGCCCTTATGACGCCGAAGGTCAAGACCTCAAACTAGGTAATTCCGAAACGAATTTTAGGAGCTTCCCATTTGTTGAGAATGACCTTCATCGGTTCCGACGGGAGCCGTCAAGAAGTGGACGCGCCGGAAGGCCTGAGCGTCATGGAGGTGGCGCACCGCAACGGTATCGATATCGAGGGCGCCTGCGAGGGATCGATGGCCTGTTCCACATGCCATGTCATCGTCGACGAGGCGTGGTTCGAAAAGCTCGATGAAGCGACCGAGGAAGAGGAAGATATGCTCGATCTGGCATTCGGATTGAGCCGCACATCGCGCCTCGGATGCCAGATCACCATGACTCCCGAGTTGGACGGTTTGGTCGTCACATTGCCGGAGCAAACCAACAACCTGATCGGCGCCTAGCCGCCGCTCAATCGTCGTCAAGGGATTGGGTTTCGTCGCCTTTCAGTCCCAGGTGCCACATCAAACCGACACACAGGCCCTTGGCCGTCGGCAAGACCACGGCCATCAACACCACGGCCAGCAGGGGCCATATGGTCAAGTGCAACCACTGTGGCAGCGCCAGGTATCTTTCGGCGAGAACAAGCAGCGGCACAACGACGTGCCCGACGACGACGATGGTGATATAGGGCGGGAAGTCATCGGCGCGGATCTCGCCCAGGGGGGCGTCGCAATGGGCGCAGGCGGGTACCACCTTCAGATAGCGGTGAAGCACGGGACGCGTGCCGCATTGCGGGCACAAACGCCGCAAGCCGCGTATCAGCATCGTCGATAGAGGCGGTTTTTGCATCCCCGGGTCGAACTTTCTATCGATCGGAGGTTTTCGGTTTACCGGGCGTTGCGCTCCGGTCCGGATCGACCGCCGTGGGTGTATCGTCACCGGCCTGGATCGGGCCGACATGTTGCGCGTCGAGAACGTCGTCGATGAGGCCGAGAAGCTGACGTGCGGCTTTTTGAATATCGCGGGCGTAGCGCCTGTACTGTAACCCGGTGGGTCCATTCTTCCAAGCAGCTCTTTCGTCAGGATCTCCGAAAACCCGATGATCGTGTTCAACGGGACACGAAGATCGTGACTGAGTTTCGCGGCATACAAAGCGCGCAATCGGTCATCGGACTGTTCGTCACGGGAAAGCCCGAGATTATGATCGGTCGAGGCGTCCGCCAACAATGCGGGTATGATCTGTTCCTCAAACTCCTGGAAACACTCGAAAACAAAATCCGACAGTATTTTTTCGAACCGGCCGGTAAAGCCGATACGGCGTTCCCGCCGATCGAGATCGCCCGGCGTCTTGAGAATGACCCCGTGCCGTTCCAAGTGATTGAGGCACGATATGACGGTTCCCTTGGATAGGCCGACGTGTTGGATGACGTCGGACGTTGTCGGCGGTTGGCTCCGGAACCAGCAGCCGCAAAGATAATAGATGACTTCCCAATAGGTCCGTTTCGAGCGGCCTTCGACGAGTTTATCGCTGAGATCGACGGCGGCTTCCTGGAACCGGTCCAGCAGGTTGCGATGCCGGTACAGTTCGTACTTGACGATATGGTTGCGGACTTCAGCGGTCGCTACCGGAGAAAGTTGGACTGCCCAGTTCGTCAACGCCGTTGCCTCGACCCGAATTCGATATCAACTTCCTGAATATGACTTATAGTGCCAAAATTCGGGAAAGAAAGCGATATAGGTTGATTTAATGTACCTTTATTCCGGATCGACATGGAACGCTCCTTGGGGTCAAGAAGTCCTTGGGATTCAAGGGTTTTTACGAAATGGTCACAGAAACCCTTAAACAATCAATAATCCTGTCACCAAAATGTGAATACGGCGCAAAGATCGAACCTCGTGAGTGATATGGCGTTTCCCTACCTGATCGATCTCGCCGCATTCGGCTGGGTGTTGGCCTGTTGGATCGGCTACACGCTATTCGCCGACCGATATGGTTGGGGACGCCGCGAGATGGCGCAGGTCATGTACGGTTACCGACTGACCTGGATGCATCGGATGCTCGCTCGCGAAAACCGCATGGCCGACGTCAATATCGTGATCGCACATATACGCAGCGGAACCCTCTTCGCATCGACCTCGATCCTCATCCTGGCCGGCATCGTCGCCATATTGGGCAGTGCCGACCGGTTGACCGTCGTCATCTCCGAACTCTCGTTTGCCGCCTATCCATCCAAGGAAGCGCTCGAACTCAAGGTCTTCGCCTTGGCCGCCATCTTCGTTTATGCGTTCTTCAAGTTCGCCTGGTGCCTGTGCCAGTTCAATTATTCCCTGATCCTTATCGGCGCCGCACCCGACCCGGCCGATGCCGACCCGGAGATGCGGGAAGATTATGCCCTGCGGGCGGCACGGGTCCTGACCCGGGCAACGAACACCTTCAACCGCGGCTTGCGCGCCTACTATTTCGGACTGGCGACATTGACCTCGTTCATCCAACCCTGGCTGTTCGCGGCGTCCGGCGTTTTCGTCATTCTCGTCCTCTATCGGCGGGATTTCCGATCGAACACGCTCGACGCCCTGGCATCCAAGGACCCGCCGCCGGCCGGTTGATAACCAGACGGTTGGCGACCGGAGCGGCGGCTGGGTCATTTTCCGAGCCATTCATCATAGGCCGAGAAGGCCCTCAAGACCCCCGGGCAGGTTTCGCCATTGACCCATTTCGGCCCGTACTTGAACCCGGTCGCGGCACGGACCGTGAATTCCTTGACTCCGTCGAACCGGTCACGCGGGTCGCGGGCCCATTTGTCGATGGCGGTGATGGCCCGACGTTCGAACCCGACTTCGGATTCCGGGCCGAGCCCACAATAAAGGGCCTTGCCGTAGAGATTGCCGAGAACACGACCCAGTTCGAAACCGGAACTCGGATCGGCGACACCACCGGTCGCCACCGACGGCGATAGGCCGTACAAGCCGGCGATGCAACTCAGGCAGAGCGCGAGAGACCGGATGTTCATAATCAAAGCCTACTTCCCCCGCCCCGCGGTGAATAGAGGTTAGGGCGTCGTCACCGCTTGCCTGGGCCCGATTCGTCCCTATATTCCCGGCCATGAACAGTTTGGACATCGATAAGGCGCCTGCCGATACACGGGTGGTCGTCGCCATGTCGGGGGGCGTCGATTCCTCGGCGACGGCGGCGTTGCTCGTCGAGCAAGGCTATGAGGTCATCGGCGTCACCCTGCAACTGTACGACCACGGTGCGGCGGTCCAACGGTTCGGCAGTTGCTGCGCCGGGCAGGACATATACGATGCCCGCCGGGTAGCCGACGCCATCGGCATTCCGCACTATGTGTTCGATTACGAGACGCTGTTCCGTGAGAGCGTTATCGATGATTTCGCCGACACCTACCTGCGCGGCGAGACGCCTATCCCCTGCGTGAAATGTAATCAGACCGTCAAGTTCCGCGACCTTTTCGGCGCCGCTAGGGACCTCGGGGCCGACGTGCTGGTCACCGGACACTACGTTCGCCGAGTGGTCGGCCCGAACGGACCCGAAATGCACCGGGCGCGGGACCCGAAGAAGGATCAAAGCTACTTCCTGTTCGCGACCACCCGTGACCAGTTGGATTTCCTCCGCTTTCCCTTGGGCGACAAGGTGAAGGCCGAGACCCGGGGCGAGGCCGAACGCCTCGGCCTTTCGATCGCCGCGAAACCGGAAAGCCAGGACATCTGTTTCGTTCCCAACGGCGATTACGCGGCCATCGTCGAAAAACTACGCCCCGGCGCCTGTGACCCCGGCGAAATCGTCGACGAAAATGGCCGCGTGCTGGCCCGACACGACGGGATCATCCGCTTCACCATCGGACAGCGCCGCGGAATCGGGGTCAGTGCACCGGAGCCTCTTTACGTGGTCCGCCTGGAGCCCGAGACTCGGCGTGTCGTCGTCGGGCCCCGGTCGGCATTGCTCAAGAACCGCATCGCCGTCACCGGGGTGAATTGGCTCGGCGACGGTGACGGGCCCGCCGACGGCAAGCCGGTTACCGTCAAGGTGCGCTCGACGACGGATCCTGTGCCGGCCCGCCTGCAAGATCTTGATGGGGACACCGTCGCCGCCATGCTCGATGAACCGCAGGCCGGTATCGCGCCGGGGCAGGCCTGCGTCTTTTATGACGGCGAGCGCGTATTGGGGGGTGGCTGGATCGCCCGCGACTAGCCGGCCAGCAGCAGTTTTCTCGATACGGACCTCAGGCGGTGAACCCGTTGCTAAAACGGCCGCCGGCTATTCGGTCTCGGCGGCCGGGACTTCCGCCATAGGCAGCACGAATTCTTCCAATTCACCGGTTTCCACCAAGGTGTCCCGCGCCTTCGCCGCCTCCTGCTGGCGGGCCCACATGTCGGCATAGAGGCCTTCGCGGGAGAGAAGATCGATATGGGTGCCGCGCTCAACGATCACGCCGTCGTTGAGGACGATGATCTCGTCGGAGTCGATGATCGTGGATAGCCGGTGCGCGATCGTCAGCGTCGTGTGGTCGGTGGAGACCTGACGCAGCGAAGACAGGATTTCCTGTTCCGTACGGCTGTCCAAAGCCGACGTCGCCTCGTCGAAGACGAGAATGTGGGGGTGTTTCAGGATCGTCCGGGCAATGGCGACGCGCTGCTTTTCTCCGCCCGAGAGCTTCAGGCCGCGTTCTCCGACTTTCGATTGGTAGCCTTCCGGCAGCGCCATGATGAAGTCGTGAATGCTGGCAAGCCTCGCCGCTTCCTCGATCTCGGAAGGCGCCGCCCCGGGACGGCCGTAGGCGATGTTGTAGTAAATCGTGTCGTTGAACAGCACGGTGTCCTGCGGAACCATGCCGATGGTTGCGCGAAGCGAGCTTTGTGCGACGTTGCGCACGCTCTGGCCGTCGATGCGGATGTCACCGGATTGGGCGTCGTAAAACCGGAACAAAAGCCGCGACACGGTCGACTTCCCGGAACCGCTCGGCCCGACGAGCGCGACCGTCTTCCCTGGTTCGACCGAAAAGGAGACGTTCTTCAGGATCGGCCGCCTCGGGTCGTAGCCGAAAGAGACGTCGTCGAAGACGATTTCGCCACCGGCGATGGCGAGTGCCGGCGCGTCGAGCTTGTCCTCGATTTCTGGATATTCGTCCAACAATCCGAACATGGCCTCCATGTCGGTCAGGGAGCGCTTGATTTCGCGGTATACGAACCCGAGAAAGTTGAGCGGCAGGAACAGCTGGATCAGGTAGGAATTGACGAGCACGAAATCACCGACGGTCATCGACCCGTCGACCACGCCGTAACCGGCCATGACCATGGCACCGGTGACGCCGGCGGCGATGACCAATCCCTGGCCGATGTTGAGAAAGGCCAGCGAAACGTTGCTTTTGACGGCGGCGTGTTCGTAACCCTTCAGGGCCTCGTCGAAGCGGCCCGATTCATGGTCTTCGTTGCCGAAGTACTTGACCGTTTCAAAGTTCAGCAGACTGTCGATGGCCTTGGTGTGGGCCTGGTTGTCGGACTCGTTCATGGCACGGCGGTATTTCAGCCGCCATTCCGTGACGATCAATGTCCAGGCGATATAGATGGCAAGCGTCACGAAGGTGACTGCGGCGAACGCGATCCCGTAGAGGTACCAGAGAATTCCGCAAACGAGGAAGATCTCGATAAGGGTGGGCACCACGTTGAACAGCATGAACCTGAGAAGGAATTCGATGCCCTTGGTCCCGCGTTCGACGGCGCGGCTGATACCGCCGGTCTTGCGATCGAGGTGAAAGCGCAATGACAATCGGTGCAAGTGCTGGAACGTCCTGAGGCCGGCTTGACGGATGGCCCGCTGGGCGACGCGTGCGAATACGGCATCGCGCAACTCGCCGAACGATTGCGCCAGAACGCGGGCGGCCCCGTATGCCAACAACAGGAAGACCGGCACGACGATCACAGCGGTCTCGGTAGATGTCAGGCTGTCGACAGCTTTCTTGTAGAAAATAGGGACGGCAACGTTTGTAACTTTGGCGAGGACGAGAAATCCGACGGCGATCACCACCCTCGCTTTTAAACCTGGAATATCCTTTGGCCACAGGTACGGCAGCAAGGTCCGGATGGTCTCAAGATCGTTCCTTGTCCGTGTCTCCCGGGTCTCCGTATCGAGTGGTCGCATTACCGTTCAATCGTTAATCACAATTACAGGGGCAATTACGACTATATATGCCAGTGAAACGCACATTTCATCTCATTCGGTTGAGTTTCTTGGAGAATTCCATGCGCAAGCAAAAGCTGTCGAACGCCGGAGCAGACCAATTTCCGTTTGTCATGCGGGAATGTGAACGCCTTTTAACAATTGGCCACTAATATATTGATCGCGATACCAAAGTGGATATCCTTCCCGGTATGAGTGGCTACGACTTTAAACACCTCAGGGTTTTGATTTGTGACGACAGCCGGCAGATTCGCTCGTTGTTGAAGACATTTCTGAGCGGGTTTGGCGTCAAGGAAATCGAAGAAGCGGCCGATACGGATACGGCCTTTGACGAGGTGAAAACCTTCGATCCCGATCTCATCATCACGGATTGGAACATGCCGCCGACGAGCGGCCTCGATTTCGTGAAAAAACTGCGTTTGAGCGAAGACTCGCCGAACCCCTATGTACCGATCATTATGCTGACCGGATTCACTGAGCTCTACCGGGTCAAGCAGACTCGCGACGCCGGGATATCGTCCTTCTTGGCAAAACCGCTGAGTGCCCAATCCCTATATAAACGTCTGGTTTCCGTGGTTGATGACCAGCGCCCCTTCGTCCGCGACGGCAAGTACTTCGGTCCCGATCGCCGAACGGGCCGCCGTGGCGGGTTCATGGGTGAAGACAGGCGCAAGATGGCCTGAGAATCGCCCTTCCAATGGCCAAACCAACGCTCATCCAACCGCCCCGGCATATCGCCGAAAAGGTGCCCAAGTCCGGCGGGCCGACGCCCGAGCAGGCGATCATGCGGGCACTCAACGCTGCCGAAGACCTTATCGAAGGGTATCAGGGGTGGGCGGTCGACGATTTGGAGGACCTGTGGCGGCGTTTCCAGGAAGTGGCCCACGAGTCCGAGTTCAACCATGAACACGTTCAACAGTTATTCGATGTGCCCCATGAAATCCGCGGGCAGGGCGGGACTTTCGGTTTCCCGCTGATCTCCGTGATCGGCGATTCGCTCTGCAAGTTCCTCGATGGCCGTTCCAGCATGAACCAGCCGGAACTCGAGGTGATCCGCGTTCATATCCTGGCCATGAAAGCGGTGTTTCGCCAGGGATTGAAGGGCGATCAGAAGAAGCTCGTTGAAGATATCGGTGAGCTGTTGCTGGCCTTGCGCAACAAGATCGACCTCAAGAACCGCTTCGGTAACTAGACCCGGCAACGTTATCAGTAGTGTGGTGGCGGCGGCTCCTGTTCCGGGTCGTCCATCCGGTCCTGCAGGCGTTCGAGCTGGTCTCTCAAGTTCTCGCAGGTCTTTTCGAGTTTCTCGATGGTGCGCCATTGCTCGGCAACCATGTCGCTGAGATCGCCGATCACGTGCTCCTGCTCAGCCGACAGGGATTCCAGACGGACCAATCGGGATTCGGTATCGCTCATCGATTGTTAATCCCTTTCCCCTAGGATCGGTGAGTTGCGGTGCGGAGAGGGGACATGGCTGGTACCATTCTGGACACCGGCAGAAAGGAAGCGACGAGGCTGTTCGCGGAGATGATTGCGACGCCTCTGCTGTGGCGGCTTGCCGTAATCCTTTTGGTGCCCGCCCTGGTCCTTACCGTACCGCTCATCGTATACGAGACAGTGCCGCAAACGGCCGGCAATCTCCACTATGAAGTCCGCGTCAACCGGTTCACCGGTGTCGCTTGCATCCTGTTCGAGGGCAACGAAATCCCGGATCCACTGCGCGAGTTTTCCTGTTGAATTTCTATCTCCGCTTCCGCGTACGGCCTATTGCCGTGAACGGGAAAAAGGCGCTACGTTCTCCTGCATCGACCGGAAATGCGAGGGATCAATGGACATCATTCGGATAATCATCGCCATCTTTCTTCCGCCGTTAGCGGCTTTCTTGACCGTCGGTATCGGTCTGCATTTCTGGCTCAACCTAATCCTCACTTTGTTCTTCTTCGTTCCCGGCATGATTCACGCCTTGTGGTTGGTCGTGAAAAACAGAGAGGAATAATCGGTACCTGGCAAACAACAGTGTCCGATTGCCCGCCCGCCATTCGCCGTTTTCTCGAGACCAGCGGTCAGCCGTTCGAGGTCGTCGCCTGCGACCCGGATCTCGCGGAAACCGCTGTGTTCGCAGAACGTTACGGCTATGCCATGGAGGACTCGGCCAATACGATCGTCGTCAAGACCAAGACCGGTGAAAGGAAATTCGCGGCCTGCCTGGTGCTGGCGACGACGCGCCTGGACGTCAACAAGACCGTGCGCAAACGGTTGGGGGCCCGCAAGGTGTCCTTCGCCGCACCCGAGGAGACCCGCGATATGACCGGGATGGAATTGGGTGGTGTCACCGTATTCGGTCTGCCGGAAACGCTTCCGCTTTGGGTCGACAGTCGGGTCATGGGCCGCGAACGAATCATCCTCGGCGGCGGCAACCGTTCATCGAAGATCATCGCGCCGCCGGCGATCCTGGAAACCCTTCCCAACATCGAGGTGATCGAGGGGCTGGCCATTGATATCGATTGATCACCGGCGCCCCGACGTTCCGAAACGGGTCACCACCTGATATCACGCGGCTGTAGGCTTACTTGGATGGGTCATCACCGCGGAAATGTTCCGTGGGCGCCGGAGTCATCGTCATGACACTACATTGGTCCGGCACGTCGAACCGATGCCAGCAACCCTTCGGTATCATCGTTACCATGCCCCGCGTCATCTCGAGAACGTGGTGCTCGCCGTCAACGATGACCGTGACGGTCGCCATGCCGTCGATGACTTGCACTAATTCGTCGCCATTGGGGTGGCGCTCCCAGGCGCTCCGGCCTTGAAAACACCCAGCGTAAATCCCCGACTCCCGGGATTGCGCAATCGTCGCGAAGGCCTTTTCGACGTCTCCGTCCGGCGTATCCGGCGTCCGGCCCAAAAGGACTTCCGTCGACATGAGGGCATCCTTGATCTTGACTGCTTGTGTCATGCGGTTCGTTCTCCTCCACTGACCGATATGATCAAGATGATGGTTGTCGGTGGACCCGACAAGGTCCCGTCGACTATGGAAACACCGTTCTGATAGAAACAACGCCGTCGTGGGAAAGTCGGATCAATCGGCCGCGGTATGTCGCCGTTTGTTGAGGATGTTGAGCAGCGTTTTCCAGGTCTTTCCCGGGGTCGCGTATTGGATGGCCACCTGTCCGTCGGCTGGAATCCGTTTGACCACACCCATAACCGACGTCGGAACCCATTTGCCGAGGGCCTGTACTTTCAGCACCACTTCGCAAGGCGCGCCGACAACCAAGCCGGGCGGGGCATCGTCGATGAGGACGCCGCTCGAAGATACATTGAGCAGGGGCCTCTCTTCCCCGTTGATGAACACCTTGACGGTCGAGAGATCAAACCGCTCACCGCGCTGCTCCGGGGACTCGTGCGACATAAGACCTCCGCCTCACTCCCATTCGATGGTGCCGGGCGGCTTCGACGTCACGTCGTAGGTCACCCGGTTGATGCCCTGAACCTCGTTGATTATACGATTTGCCGTACGGCTCAGGAAGTCATGGTCGAAATGGAAATAGTCCGCGGTCATGCCGTCGGTCGAGGTGACGGCGCGAAGTGCACAGGCGTAGTCGTAGGTCCGCGCGTCACCCATCACGCCGACCGTCTGAAACGGCAACAAGACCGCGAAGGCCTGCCAGATGGCATCGTACAATCCAGCGGTTTCGATCTCCTCGCGGTAGATCGCATCGGCTTTCCTAAGGATATCGAGCTTCTCGCGGGTGATCGGCTGACCGGGAATACGGATGGCTAAGCCCGGCCCGGGGAAGGGGTGGCGGCCGACGAAGGCGTCGGGCAGACCGAGTTCGCGGCCAAGGGCGCGGACCTCATCCTTGAAAAGCTCGCGTAACGGCTCGACCAGCTCCATGTTCATGCGTTCCGGCAGTCCGCCGACGTTGTGGTGCGACTTGATGGTGACGCTCGGGCCGCCGGTGAAGGACACGCTCTCGATGACGTCCGGATAGAGCGTGCCCTGGGCCAGGAACCGTGCATCCCCGATCTTGTTCGCCTCTTCCTCGAAGACGTCGATGAACAGCCCGCCGATGGTCTTGCGCTTCTTCTCCGGATCGGTGAGGCCCTCGAGCGCGCCGAGAAACAGGTCGGAGGCGTCCTTGTGGATCAGTGGAATGTTGTAGTGATCGCGGAACAGTGAGACCACCTGTTCGGGTTCGTCGAGCCGCATCAGGCCGTGATCGACAAACACGCAGGTCAACTGGTCGCCAATCGCCTCGTGCAGCAGAACGGCGACAACGGACGAGTCGACACCGCCCGAGAGCCCGCAGATCACTTTGCCGTCGCCGACCTGATCACGGACCTTCTGGATCGTCTCGTCCTTGAAGGCGGCCATGGTCCAGTCGCCGCCGCAGCCGCAGACCTTGTGCGTGAAGTTGGAGAGCAGGCGGGCGCCGTCGGGTGTATGAACAACCTCGGGATGGAACTGCACACCGTAGAGGCGCCGGTTGTCGTCAGCGATGGCGGCAAACGGTGCGCTGTCGGTGACGGCGACGATCTCGAAGTTGTCGGGGATGCAGTCGATGCGATCGCCGTGGCTCATCCACACCTGGTGCCGGTCACCGGTCTGCCAGACGCCGTCGAACAGGGCGCAGGAACCGGTGACGTCGACGATGGCGCGACCGAATTCACGGTGCTGGGACGGCACGACGTCGCCACCCATCTGGGCGACCATGGTCTGTTCGCCGTAACAGATGGCGAGAACCGGCAATCCCAAATCGCCGGTAAACAAACCTTCCGGTGCCCGCGGCGTCGTCGCTTCGGTCACCGAGGCCGGGCCGCCCGACAGCACAACGCCTTTCGGACCGAAGGCGCGGATCGAGTTTTCGTCGACGTTCTGGAACGGTTGGATTTCGCAATAGACGCCGGACTCGCGGACCCGGCGCGCGATCAATTGGGTCACCTGAGAGCCGAAATCGACGATCAAGATGCGATCTGCGTGGGTATCAGTCATGGCAGGACTGATACGCCATCGCATCAGGAAAGAAAAGGGGCTCGGATTATCTCCTGATCTCCGCCAGGAAGCTACCAACCTCGGCGCGAAGATGATCGGCATCGGCGGATAATTTCTCGGCGGCGGTGCGGATCTGGCCGGCCGAAACGCCGGTTTCACCCGCCGCTTCCGTTACGCTACCGATGCTTGACGAGACTTCACGGGTTCCCGCCGCCGCCTGTTCGACGTTTCGCGCGATTTCTTGGGTCGCCGCTGTTTGCTGTTCGACGGCGGCCGCGATTGAGCCCGCGATCTCGTCGATCTGTACGATCGTTTCATTGATCCGGGCGATGGCGTCGGCCGCTTCATTGGTGACCGACTGCACGTTGGCGATCTGCGAACGGATATCATCGGTTGCCTTGGCCGTCTGATTGGCCAGGTTCTTGACTTCGGAGGCGACGACAGCGAATCCCTTGCCGGCGTCGCCGGCCCGCGCCGCTTCGATGGTGGCATTGAGCGCCAGTAGGTTGGTCTGTTCGGCAATATCGGTGATCAATTCAATGACGTCGCCGATCTGCTCGACGGCGCCGACCATTTCGCGAACGGTCTTCTGGGTCTGCGATGCCTGATCAGCTGCCGCGTCGGCGACTGTCGACGACCTATGGACTTGCGACGATATCTCGGATTCCGAACTGGCCGGTTGCTCCGCAGCCGCGGCTACGGTCTGGACGTTGACGGTTGCTTCCTCTGACGCAGCGGCCACAGTCGTCGCCTGGTGGGATGTCCGTTCGGCGACTGTCGAGAGAGAACTGGCGGAGGTTTGTAGGTCCTTGGTCGCCGTGGTGACGCCTTCGATCACGTGGCCCACCGTGGTTTCGAAATCGGTGGCAATTTGCGCCATCATGCGACGTTTCTCTTCCTCGGCCTGGCGTTCGCGCTCGGCCTGTTCCGCTTCCATTTCGACCGCACGGACGGCATTGTCCTTGAACACCTGCACGGCATTGGCCATTTCGCCGATTTCGTCGTGGCGGTCCTTGGCCGGAATGTCCACTTCATGATCTCCATCGGCGAGGCGGCCCATGGTCGCGACCATGCCGCCGATGGGACCGGTCAAACCGCGCGCCAGGAAAAAGCCTGCTGCACCGACAACGATCAGCAAAATCGCGCCGGCCAGGAAAATGGCATTGCGTAACGAGACGACCGGCAGATCCACTTCGGCTATTTCGATCTCGGCGATCGTCGCCCACTTGAGGCCGAGGAACTCCGTCAACCCGAAAGCAGAAAGGACTTCGACGCCCTTGTGGTTGGCGGCCGTCATGATACCGCTTTCGCCGGCCAAGGCGCGTTTTACCGGCTCCGTTTCCACCTTCTGTTTGAGGATCGTCGGATCCTTGGAGAAACGGGAATCCGTGCGCATCAGGAAATCCGACCCGACAAGGAAGGACTCCCCTGTTTCGCCCATTCCGGCCGCGTTCTGCATAATTTCGTTGGTTCGCGCCACCGGCATCTGCGTGATGAAAGCACCCAGGAAATTGTCGCCATCGAGCATGGCGGCTCCGATGAAACTGGCCGGCGCGCCCTGGCTCGGGCCGTAGGGCTCGAAATCCGACAGCGCGACAAAACCGGGTTTTGGATTGTCGCGGATAACCTTGAACACGTCTGCCAGATTGCTGTCCTTCCACTTGCCCTCGATCAGATTGGTCGCGTAGTCATCGCCCTTGTAGGCGCTGTAGACGACGTTGCCGTTGGCATCGACCAGATACAGATCGTTGTAACCACGCCGCTCCAGGAATTTGGCCAGGATCGGGTTATATTCGGCATGGGTCTTCGAGTATTTCGAACGGCCCGATTTGAGAAGTTTGTGGCGCTCGCCTTCCGGGTGCGGGTTCTTCTCGACGAACAGTTCGCGGAGTTTGGGCAGGCCGCCCTTGGTGAACTCGAAGGTATACTGGAAGTCGAGAGCCGAGGTTACAACCATGCCGTTCTCGGCCATGTTCTGGATATCCTCCTTGATGTTGCGGAGATATCCGTTGATCTCGTGGGTACGGCTTTGTTGGACGGCGACCAATTTTTCGAATGCCGCTTGCTCCAACGCTTCCTCACCTCGAATCAGGGCGAGGACGCTTGTCGCGATGATCGATACGAGCGCTAAAGCGGCAATGGTGATAGGGAGCTTGGTTGAAATATTCATGGGGTTGTTCTCCTCGACCTACGCCTTCCGTACGGCCGAGCCGTTTACGGTATTGCGTGCAATGGACGGAAAACGCCCCCATTTTCCGTGTTGGCAATTCCTTCTTCCGATCTCCCCCGAATTCCCGAAGTCTAATGCAAATTAATTACGCTTTATAGACATGGAACATCACAGAAAATTGAGGAGCATCGAAATAAAAACTTCACTTACCCACAATTTTTGCCTGAGACGTGAACCCTCTTCGAGATGACCCGGCATCATCATCCCAGCCACAATAAAAAACCGATCGCTGCAAACTCGCCTTGATGGATGTTAACTAAAGATGGAGAAACTTCGAAACACGTTACTCTTATAAGAAATACGGTATTCCTTGGTTGCTGGCCAACTTGCGAACGGGTCATCTTTGCGACTACCTTGCTCGGGTTCTGAGCCGCGTATCGAGTTGGGAGGGCAGATGCCGTGGTTGCTGGCGAACTACCGAGAATCCGAGGATTGCGTGCGCGCCCGGTGATCGTGCCGATGGCCCGGCCGATGCGGACCGGTGGCGGCAGCGTAACGGCGGCACCGTTGGTCCTGATCGATGTCGAGACAGACGCCGGCATAACCGGGCGGGCCTATATCTTTACCTACGGCGCCTTTGCCCTGACCCCGGTCGCCGCCATGCTCGAAAGCCTGGCGGAAATGATCGAAGGCGACCCCCTGGCGCCGGTGGTCGTCGAGGAAAAACTGCGCGGCCGCCTTCGTTTGTTGGGCGCTCAGGGTATCGCCCTCATGGCCCTGGCCGGCATCGACCAGGCGTTGTGGGATGCGTCGGCCAAGTTCCATGGAGTTCCCTTGGTGACATTACTCGGCGCCGAGCCGTCGCCGCTCCGGGCCTACAATTCGAACGGTCTCGCGCTCTCCGGACCCGATGCTCTGGCCGCCGAAGCCGTGGAGTTGGCGGAACCCGGGTTCTCGGCCATCAAGCTGCGCCTCGGATATGCCGATGCCCGCGACGATCGTCGCGCCTACCAGGCCGTCCGTAAGGCTGTCGGCGACGATGTCCGGGTGATGACCGATTACAATCAATGCCTGTCGCCGGCCGAGGCGGAGGTCCGGGTGCGTATGCTGGAGGGTGAGGACATCGAATGGATCGAGGAACCGGTGCGTTTTGATGACTACGCGGGATGCGCCAGGGTCCGCAAAAAGGCGCGCCTGCCCATTCAGATCGGTGAGAACTGCTGGGGGCCTCATGACATGGAGAAGGCGCTCGACGCCGGAGCTTGCGACTTCTTCATGGCGGACGCTGGCAAGATCGGCGGCGTTACCGGATGGCTGCGGGCGCAGGGGCTTGCCGACGGATGCGGCTTGCCGCTGTCGTCCCATCTCTATCCGGAGGTCAGCGCCCATCTGCTGGTCACGGCGCCGACCCGGCACTGGCTCGAATACGTCGATTGGGCGGGGCCGGTCCTGGCCGACCCCTTGCACCCCGCCGCCGACGGTACCGTCACGGCGCCGGACCGCCCCGGTATCGGGATCGAATGGGACGAGGTGGTGGTGGGGACCTACGCCGCCTGAGCGCCCACCCGATCTGCTCGCCGAAGCAGGAACGACGGCGGTCCGCGGGGCGTTCCTTAGATTGTATTTTCACATAGCCTTCAATCTCCCTATGTTATCCTGATGACCGCCTTCGAAGGGAACGGATCACGGGAGGGGAGTGATGGCCAAAGCATTTTCCGTGCTGTCTTGGAATGTCGAACATTTCGGCGCCAAGGATAGAAGGACCAAAAAGCCCAAGAAACCGATCCAACCGATCGTCGATCTGATCGCCGCGCAAAAGGCCGATGTCGTCGCTCTCTACGAGGTCAAAAGCAACGTCGTCTTCCGGCATCTGGTCGAGACCATGCCGGACCATCGGTTTTTCATTACGGAGGGCCCGCAGGTCCAGGAAATCCTGATCGGCGTGCACAAAAATCTGCAGACATTCGCCACACAGAAGTCCGAGTTCAAGGAAAGCCAGGACAAGCTGCGCCCCGGCATGATGCTGACACCTTACGTGGACGGAGAATACTATCCGCTGCTGTTCCTGCACGTGAAAAGCATGCCCGACCCGAAAGGGTTCGGCCTCCGTGCGGCGATGACGCAGAGGGCTTTGGCGTTCCGCGATACCTTGGACAAGGCCGCGGGCGGCAAGGCCAACTACATCTTCATGGGCGACATGAACACCATGGGGTTGAAGTACGGCGACGCCCGGCGTGCCAATCGCCGCAACCCTCGGCGCAGCGTCCGGGAAGTCGACGACGTGATCGCCGGCGAACGCGAGATCGAGGAGTTGCGCACGGACGCCGGGTTCGTCGACATGACGCTCTTGGAGAAAACCTACGAGAATACCTATTGGAGCAAGAGCATCGGCGAGAGCAACCTGGATCACGTCGTCGCCGCCAACCATCTCGCGTTCAAGAGGTTTTCAGGTAAGCCGATCCGGGTGTCGGGCTGGACGGATGAGGCGACCAAGGCCGCCCGGACGGCCTGGGCCAAGGCCTACTCCGATCACGCCCTGCTCTATTTCGAGGTGCAGAAGGTATAGGGTCTTTGGCGACCGGCGGGGCGAATACCTCCGCCCCGCCTTCGAACCCTGATAATCCAAACGGGAGAGCGGTACCCTAGTCGTCTCCGCCCGCCTGGGAGACTTTGTCGGCGTAATCCTCCTTGTAGATCTCGCCGCCTTCCTCGAGGAACTTCTCCGACATCTCGGCCATGCCGCTTTCGGCATATTCGCGGACCTGGTTGGTGATTTCCATGGCGCAGAACTTGGGCCCGCACATGGAGCAGAAGTGCGCCACTTTGTGGGCCTCTTTCGGCAAGGTCTGGTCGTGGAAGTCTTTGGCGCGGTCCGGGTCGAGGCCGAGATTGAACTGGTCCTCCCAGCGGAACTCGAAGCGTGCCCGACTGAGCGCATCGTCCCGGGCACAGGCGCCGGGATGGCCCTTGGCCATGTCGGCGGCATGGGCCGCGATCTTATAGGTGATGACGCCCTCGCGGACGTCCTCCTTGTCGGGTAGGCCCAAATGCTCCTTCGGTGTCACGTAGCAGAGCATGGCGCAGCCGTACCAGCCGATCATCGCTGCCCCGATGCCGGATGTGATGTGGTCGTAGCCGGGTGCGATGTCGGTGACCAACGGGCCCAACGTGTAGAAGGGGGCCTCCGCGCAGCAGTCGAGCTGCTTCTCCATATTGACCTTGATCTTGTGCATGGGCACGTGGCCGGGCCCCTCAATGAAGACCTGGCAGCCCTTCTCCCAGGCGACATGGGCCAACTCGCCGATGCTCTCCAGTTCGGCGAACTGCGCGGCGTCGTTGGCGTCCGCCGTCGAGCCGGGCCGGAACCCGTCACCCAGGGAGAAGGCGACATCGTACTGGCGCATGATGTCGCAGAGTTCCTCGAAGTTGTCCCAGAGGAAGCTCTCCTTATGGTGCGCTAGGCACCACTTGGCCATCACCGAGCCGCCGCGCGAGACGATGCCGGTGACCCGATCCGCGGTCAGGTGGATGTGCTTGAGGCGGACGCCGGCGTGGATGGTGAAGTAATCGACGCCTTGTTCGCATTGCTCGATGATGGTGTCGCGGTAAAGCTCCCAGGTCAGGTCCTCGGCCCGCTCGACCTTTTCGAGGGCCTGGTAGATCGGCACCGTGCCGATGGGCACCGGCGAGTTGCGCAGGATCCATTCGCGGATGTTGTGGATGTTGCGCCCCGTGGACAGGTCCATGACCGTGTCCGCACCCCAGCGCGTCGCCCACACCATCTTCTCGACCTCTTCGGCGACCGAAGACGTGACCGGCGAGTTGCCGATGTTGGCGTTGATCTTGACCAGGAAATTGCGGCCGATGATCATCGGCTCCGTTTCCGGGTGGTTGATGTTGGCCGGGATCACGGCGCGGCCGCGGGCGACCTCTGAGCGCACGAACTCGGGCGTTACCCAGTCGGGGATTTCGGCGCCGAAACTCTCGGCATCCTCGCGGATCTTTTTCGCCGTCTCCGGGTCGTGCTCGCGCAGCATGTTCTCGCGGATGGCGACGAACTCCATCTCCGGCGTGATGATGCCTTCGCGGGCGTAATGGTATTGGCTGACCGCACCCCCGTTCCTGGCCCTGAGTGGCCGGCGTTTGTTGGGGAACTCGGCGACCAGCTTGTCGGCCGGGATGTTGCCGTTGTCCTCCGGCTTGACCTCGCGGCCCTCGTATTCCTCGACGTCGCCACGGCCCCGGATCCAGTCTTCGCGGATACGCGGCAGGCCGGATTCCAGATCGATGGTGATCGCCGGGTCCGTATAGGGTCCCGACGTATCATAGACCACAAGCGGCGCCTCGTTCGCCGACTCATGGAGCGCAATCTCGCGCATGGGCACGCGGATGTCCGGATGGACCTCGCCGTTCGAATAGACCTTACGGCTGGCCGGCAGAGGGCCGGTGGTGATGCTTGAGGTTTCCGGTTTGCGAATTACGTTCATCTCGGGATCTCCTTTGTCCAGCATTACGGAGATCCGGGGGGATGCGTCGGTTGTTCGGGATTGGGCGGATGCCCGGTTGTTCCGATTCCTACGCCGGCGTGACCCGGATCAGGTTCGACGGGTCACCGCGTTGCGTATTTGTCGGTACCGGCGGACTCTCAGCCCCCTAGCGGGGCGCCCCGTGGAACGTCTTCAATGTGGAGATTCCTCGCGAGCGGGTCAAGCGGTTTGCACATGGCCGCGAGGCAAAAACAGGGTGGATAGGAACCGGATGATCCCGGTTCCTATCAAAAACCCTATGTAGCCGGCTTGCCCGGCCCGTCGCGGAGTCAGTCGAGGGCGACGATATTGTCGGCGGCTTCCTTGCCGTTGCGGCCGGCCACCAGTTCGTATTCGAGCTTTTGGCCTTCGCGGAGTTCCTTGAGGCCGGCCCGCTCGACTGCGGTGATATGGACGAATGCGTCCTTGCCTCCATCGTCGGGAACGATGAACCCATAACCCTTGGTGGCGTTAAACCATTTGACGGTACCTGTCGGCATTTCAGTTTCCTATAGTCGTTACGTTATTCATGCGCGAACGCACTTAATCAGGCAGCAACAATTTCGTGGATCGACAATTCACAGGGGGGAATACTCGGTAGCTTCGTCACCCAAATCTGGCAAGCCTTGAAGTCGTGGCGCCTTGACCGCACTTTTTACTCGGTTTTTTCCGGTCGGGCAACGGTCAGGTTGATTACGGTCTTGTTTCACTAACGTTTTTTCGGCGAAACGAGTTTCACCGCGATTCCGCCGGAACGCCCATGGACCACAAGGTCCCGTTTTAGCGATGCGCGCCCTCACCACCTCTGATTGACGGAAGCTGTCACAGTGGCGGCGAACTTGACCCCGATCAGCCCGGCCGGCCCGCCACCATGTCGTAATCCCTGAACACCTCGGCGACACGGATGCGGTAGTCCGCGAAGACGTCGGTGCGGCCTTCCTCCTGGGCGAACGCATGGCCGGCATGGGCGTACCATGTTTCAACGGCGTCACGGTCCCGCCAGAAGGAGATCGACAGGAACTTTTCGTCGTCGGTCAGGCTCTGGAAACGTTCCACGGACAGGAAGCCGTCGGTCTGCTCGAGTTCATCGCGGAGCGCGGCGGCCAGTTCGAAATAGCGGTCCGTCCGGTCCGGTTTCGGGCGGACTTCGAAAATCACGGCGATCATGTCACCAAGCTCCCCTCAAAAGGTAATGATCTGGCGGATCGTGTCGCCGGCATCCAGTTTGTCGAAGGCTTCGTTGATGTTGGCCAGTTCGATACGTTCGGAAATCAGCTTATCGATCGGCAGCAAGCCGTTTTGGTAGAGACCAATCAGGCGCGGTATGTCGCGGACCGGCACACAAGACCCCATGTAACTGCCTTTGACCGTACGTTCCTCGGCGACCAGGCTGACATGCTTGAGCGCGAAGTCGTGTTCAGGGTGACTCAATCCGACGCTGACCGTGGTGCCGCCTCGCCGGGTCATCCGATAGGCGAGGTCCATGGCTTCGACGTTGCCGACGGCTTCGAAGGCATAATCGGTACCGCCGCCGGTGACATCGCGCACGTTGTCGACGCAATCGGGATCACTGGCGTTGAAGGTGTCGGTGGCGCCGAGCTGCCGGGCCAGGGCCAGTTTATGGTCGAGCGGGTCGACGGCCACAATGCGTTCGGCACCGAGCATCTTGGCAGCGAGAAGCGCGTTCAATCCGACGCCGCCGAGACCGACGATGGTCGCCGTGGCACCCGATGGCATCTCGGCCGTATTGAGGACGGCGCCGGCGCCAGTGACCACTGCGCAACTGAACAATGCCGCCTCGTGCAAAGGCAGGCTGCTATCGATCTTGATCAGCGACAATTCGGAAGCGACCGCATATTCGGCGAAACACGACACACCGACCTGGTGATCGATTGGTTGCCCGTTCCGCGACAACCGTTTGGCGCCCGACATCAAGGTGCCAGCCGAATTGGCCTCGAACCCGGGTTCGCAAAGCACGGGGCGGCCAGACATGCAGGGGGCGCAGTGACCGCATGATGGCACGAATAGGAAGACCACGTGATCGCCGGTCTTGAACTTTTGGACCCCTTCACCGACCTCGGCGACGACGCCGGCCGCCTCGTGGCCGAGGACCAAGGGGGTCACCTTCGGCCGCGAGCCGTTGACGATCGACAGATCCGAATGGCAGACGCCGGCCGCCTTCATCTCGACGAGAACCTCGCCGGGCCCCGGCGGGTCGAGGTCGACTTCGATAACCTCGACCGGTTTCGATTGGCTGTAGGGTTTCGGCCGTTCCATCTCCATGAGAACGGCGGCACGCATTTTCATTCCATTTCCTCCCCATGAAATCGAAGGCCTCGATGCCGCGGGCCGTCAGCGTTTATCCGCCAAGCCTACCGCGAGCGACGGGGGAGGGGTCAAGGGGGCTCTCGACCCGGCACGGAATTCGTCGGTTATGCAGGTCGAAACTCGGCAATGAACGCTGCGATTTCGGGTTGGATCTCGTTGCGCCAACGGCGTCCATTGAACACGCCGAAGTGGCCGACACCCGGTTGCACGTGCCGGCGCTTTCTCGATTTCGCGATGCCCGTGCAAAGGTCATGGGCGGCACTGGTCTGGCCAACACCGCAAATGTCGTCGCGCTCGCCTTCCACTGTCATTAGAGCGGTCTTCGTGATCTTCGACGGATCGACGGTCGTTCCCCGGTGGCGGAAGGTCTCGCGCGGCAAGGCGAACTCCTGGAATACCGCCTTGATGGTCTGCAGGTAAAACTCGGCGGGCAGATCCATGACGGCCATGTATTCATCGTAGAACGCTTTGTGCTGCTCGGCCGAATCGCCGTCGCTCTCGACCAGGTGATTGTAAAGGTCGACCTGGGCCTGCATGTGGCGGTCGAGGTTCATGGTCATGAACCCAGTCAACTGTAGGAAGCCGGGATAGACCTGGCGCATGAAACCGGGATGCGGGAACGGAACCCGTGACACGACAGCGTGCTCGAACCAGTTAATGTCATGGTTTGCCGCCAAGTGGATGGAAGCGGTCGGATTGACCCGGATGTCGATGGGCCCGCCCATCAAAGTCATGGTTACCGGTAGCGCCGGATCGTCTTCCGCTGCCATCAACGACACGGCGGCGAGAACCGGCACGCTCGGTTGGCAGACGGCGATGACGTGAAGATCGGGTCCCAGGTAGCGCATGAAGTCGATCATCAGGTCGATATGGTCGTCGAGATCGAAGCCTCCATAGGAAGCCGGGATCATACGAGCGTCACGCCAATCGGTGATGTAGACATCGTGCCCGGGCAGCATGGCCTGCACGGTCCCCCTGAGCAGGGTCGCATAGTGACCGGACAGAGGCGCGACGATCAGCACTTTCGGTAGGTCGACTTCGTGTCCGTCGGGCCACGACTTTCGAAAGTGGACGATGTCGCAAAATGTGGTGATCAGCTTGATTTCCGGTTGGACACCGACCGTCTGCCCGTCGACCACCGTTTCATCGATCTGCCATTCCGGTTTGCCGTAGCGCTGAGTCATGCGGTTGAAAACTTCGCAAACGGCAGCCGATGATCGGCCCGCCGGCGTGTAGGACAGCGGGTTGAGCGGGTTTGAGTTAATTTGTTGACCGATCTGACAGGCCGCTTTCCAGGGAGCCAGGGCGGCATGGGTGAGTTCGTAGGCGTGATAGAGCATCTGTCCTCGGCGGCCTTCCGGCAATTGGCAGCGTGATTTTGCCGCCGGGGAAAGGATAACAGGCTGTTTCTCATTGGAAAGGTTGAAAAACATTCCCGTTCTTGACGCCGTGGCGCATGGCGTTAGGCTTTTCAAGGGGCCCCGTTATCAGCAAGGAGAATCAAGATGTTTGGTCTGTTCGGTAAGAGCGACGAGCAAATCCAGGAACTGATCGACAACAAGCAATATGACGAATTGCCGACCGAGGTAATCGACCAGTTGGCGCAGGACTTGATCGTGACCACCGAATCGGTTCTCTCGGGGTACCGGGTCGACGAGCGCATCGACGTGATTACGGCCGAGTGTGTGTTCGGCATGAACATCTTCAAGGATTTCTTCGCCGGCGTCCGCGATATATTCGGCGGTCGGTCGAAGGCGTCGCAACAGGTGTTGCGCGACGCCCGACGCACCTGTTTGACCGAACTCCGTCGCGAAGCCCTGATCGTCGGCGCCAATGCGATTATCGCCGTCGATCTCGACTACAGCGAGATCTCGGGCGACGGCAAGTCAATGCTATTCATGGTCGCCAGCGGGACCGCGTGCCGCGTTTCACCGTCTTAGATCGGGGCCGAACGCGGCCATTGACGGGAGAGATACATGGCCGATCCGAATAGGAATACCGCCGGCGCCGATGCGGTCGAAAAGCTCGGCCAGGTGATGGGCGAGGGGATGGATCAACAGGTCGAAACCGTTTCGCGCTGGGTCGATACGGTTATCGAGTTCGGTGTCACCTACGGCTTTCAATTGATCGGCGCTCTCGTCTTTCTGGCCATCGGTCTGAAGGCGGCATCCTGGGCGGGGGGGCGCGTCGCCAAGTTGCTCGAGGCTCGCAAGATCGACGTCACGCTGGCCCGCTTTATCGGCAACGTCGTCAAGGTTGTCGGCATCGTGTTCCTGGTCATCATTACGCTCGGTAACTTCGGTATTTCCATTGCGCCGCTGATCGCCTTGGCCGGCGCTTCGGCCTTTGGGGCGACAGTCGCCATCCAGGGACCGTTGTCGAATTACGGAGCCGGGCTTTCGATCGTGCTCGCCCGTCCCTTCGCCGTCGGCAACACGATCACCGTCAACAAGGATACGTCCGGTGTCGTCGAGGACATCACGCTGGCCCATACGGTATTGGTCGGCGAGGACGGTGAGCGCATCACCATTCCCAACAAGGAAATCGTCGGTCGCGTCATCGTCAATTCGGATACCCGGCGCGTCGTCCAAACGCGGATCTGCATCGGTGACGACGCGGATTGGGAACGGGCTGTCGCGCTCCTGCGAGAGACCTTGGCAACGATCGAGGACATCAAGGACGGGCCGCCGCCGCAGGTCGGGGTGCACGACTTCACCTATGGCGGGGTTATCTTAGGGTTACGCTTTTGGGTTCCTTCAAAACGTTATTTCGAAACGCGCTACCGGGTCAACGAGACCGTCCTCAGGGCGCTCCGGGCGGCCGGTATCAATCTGCTGCCGGCCGGCGCCCTTGCGGTTTCGGCGTCTTCCTTGTCGGCCGATGACGAAGATGAGGGGGAAAATGGTCTACTCTGAACGCTCTCTGTTGCCCATGCGCGTATAGCCACCGAACCCGGTATTGACGGATTGTTAACCACCTTTGATTAACGTTTCTCTGCCGCCGTGTGGCGATTTGTGTTAGAATCTCTTTAAGGTTGTATGGCCAAAAGGGAAATCAAAAACATGTCAAACAACGACCTTTCCGGCCGGCGCATTCTTGTCGTCGAAGACTCTCCCAACATTCGGCGGGTCTTGGAACGGATACTCCTGGAATTCGGTGCCGATCAGGTCTTGACGGGATGGTTTGGCGGCGATAACCGAGGTCGAGAATCTGGGCGCCCGGATCAGCCTGATCGCATGTGATCTTGATTTGCCGCGCATGGATGGAACGGAGTTCATACGTTGGCTGCGGGCGAGTCGAAATCCCGAAATTCCCGTCCTGGCTTTCACCGGACGCGGTGATCGCGAACAAATGCACGGTGCCGTCACGGCCGGAATTGAAGGGATGTTGGTGATCCCCGTAAAGCCGGCAGTCTTGGTCCAACACGTCCAATCGGCCATGCGCGGCCGGCGTATTGAGCCGGACCGGCTCAAAAGCGCGTAGCGGATCGCAACGGTAAATTCGTGGTTCCCGAATGGCCGGGTGGTGTGCCCGTCCCGTCGACGCAACCCCGCCCGGGGACGGACGGGGTTGGCTGAGGCTCACGGTGCCGGCGATCCGCCTATCCGCTTTCCGCAGATCACACCTCAGTCGGTGGGATGCGGGCCATCCAGCGGGTGTTCGAAGTCGCCGATTTCTATCGTGTAATACATAGCGTTCTCCTATGGTCTGCCGTGCTTTCTGCACGTCTTGAGACTAGCAAATAATCCGTCCCGATCACAGCCATACAAGGGGCCAACCTATCACGCTCCGGTTACCGAAACGTAAACCGCGGCCCGGGACGGAAAGCCCCCACCGGCGAAAACCGGCGGGGGCGGGGATACCGTGCGGGGTCAATAAACGGTGACCCGGCGGTCGGGACCCCTGGGAGGCAGATTCCGGCGGCGCCGGTCGGGCCCGAAAAAGGTCGCGTTGCGTACGAACCTTCGTTGGCGGGCGACCGCCTCCCAGATGCGGTAGTAGATACGCCGGGCCGTAAACGGTTTGGCCACATATTCGGTCATGCCGCTGTCTCGGGCCGCGATCACGTGGCGCGGTTCCGTATTGGCGGTGACCATGATGACCGGTGCATAGGGCATCGGCGTATCAGGGTGTTGGCGCAGGGCGTACAAGAAAGCGATGCCGTCGAGGCCCGGTGACCAGTCGGAAAAGACCAAGTCGGCCGGGCGTTCGGTGAACATCTCGAAGGCATAGCCCGGGTCGGACGTCGCGCGGATGTCGTTAATCCCCAGGTTTCTCAGTACGTCAGCAAGAGTTAAGCGCATGATCTCCGTCTTTTCCAAGATCAGGGCACTGACCCTTTTCAGGTTGAGGCCGTACTTGTCGGCTTGCCTTCGATATTCTTGACGCCACATAGGCGCGCAGGCGTTTTCTACGTCGTCTCGCATAAGGCTTCTCCTCAATGCTTACCTTTCTGGTGCATCGAGGGTACATACGATAGCGAGTTTAAGCAGTGACGACGGTCACGCTTGATCAACCGGCGGTTATGTCTGAAGGGCCCGCAGACCGCATTCCGGACACCCCTGGTCGAGGGCCCGATCTCAAGAATCGTCGTTCTAGATCAAATGTGTAGCTATCGCGGGCGCTGGATCTGTTGGATCAGGCAGCGAAATACCCACCTTCGCGCCAGGCGGCCGTGCTCTTGCAATTCGAGCAAACCCGCTCGCCGACGTGTTGCGACGTGAAGTCGCGCGAACACATGAGGCACTTGCGTTCCTTCGATATACTTGGCCGATCCGGCTCTGGCTTGCTGGTATCGGTTTTACGCGAAGACATGCGTAGAAATCCTTCCTGATAGGTCGTTGTTTTTGTTGGCACCAACGCCACACGGCCAAACGTGCGCGTTCCGAACAGTGAATATAGCCCCACCAGCTTTTTTTTCAAGTTTTGCGGGTGCGATTTTATACGCGAAGGTATTGAAAGCATTCCAAAGTGGACCCGGATTCCGCGTCAACCGGACGGATGAGTCAGGTTCTTGTCAGACTCCGCGATATGATCAATAAGTGGGGTATTGCGCTCCCAGACGAATCAAGAACAAGATGGGAATAAACCGAGAAAAACGGCGGCGATCGGGCAATGGGCCCGCTCGGATACAGGGGTTTTCAAAATGAACATGAGCATCGTCAAACAAGTGGGCATCGGTAACGTCGGCCAGGTTATCGGGATCATCGCATTGCTGTTTGCATTCTGGGGGACCTACAACAGTTTTCACGACATCCAGCGCCAGGTTCACCACTCTGGAGAAAGGACGGCCGAGCACATCGACGAGATGTCAGGTGCGTTCCTGGGCGCGTTAGACTCCCTGAGGAAAGTTGCCGAGGCTGGCGCCGGAACCGCCGAGACTAAGGCCGCCTACGACCAGGCGGCCGAACGCGTGGCAGAGTTCCAACAGAAATTCCACGAAGATCAGACCCACGACACCGGCGCTGTCGAAACCCTTGTCGAAGGCGCTATTACCGTCGGGATCTGGACGATGGGGGCTCGCGTCATTTGGCAGCTCCTGGTTCTCGGGTATTTCATGGCTGTTGCCCAATTCAGTATGAAGCGGCCCCTCAACCGGATCATCGCCGCCGCCGGTCGCTTGGCCGACGGCGACCTGGACGTCGAGATACCCAATACCGCGAGGCGCGACGAAATTGGAAAGATGGCGCAGGCGCTCGAGCAGTGGAAGCAGAACGCCGTCGAACGCAAACAATTGCGCGAATCCCAGGAAAATGCGCAACGCGAGTCCGAGCGCGAACGGCTGCGCCACAGCTTCGGCATGGCCGACGACCTGAAGGGTATCACCAACCGCGCCGTCAACCAGGTGAAGACGGCCGCTGCGATGATGCGTTCGACCGCCAGCGAGATGCGCCAGGTCGCCGAGCGCGGCAACGAACAGGCCGGACAGGCCTCTGAAGCCGCGGCCGCGGCCTATCAAGACGTGCGGGCGACGACCGACGCCCTCGAGGCGTTGGCCCGGTCGATCAACGACATCAGCGGAGAAGTCGTCGAGAACAGCCGTATCGCCGGCGACGCCGTTTCCCAGGCCGTGGAGGCCGGGGCCTTGATCGAGGAACTGGACAAAACAGCGCAGGCCATCGGCGAGGCGGGTGAGATCATCCAGGAAATCGCCGAACAGACGAACCTACTGGCCTTGAACGCGACCATTGAGGCAGCCCGTGCCGGGGATGCCGGCAAGGGATTTGCCGTCGTCGCCAGCGAAGTCAAGAACCTGTCCCAGCAAACGGCCCATGCGACCGAAACCATCGGCGGGCAGGTGAGCGCCATTCAGAAAGCCACGTCGGACGCGGTGCGCATCCTGTCGACTCTGTCGGAAGCGGTCGGCCGCGTCGACCGCTCGGCCAATTCGGTTGCCGGCGCCATGGACGAGCAGGCCAAGACCACGTCTGAGATTTCGTCCCGTATGGTGCATGCTGCCGGCGAGGTGGAACAGGCGGTCGACGGTATCGAAGCGGTCACCGAAGAGGCCAAGAACACGCTGAAGCTGGCCGACCGGGTCGGCGAGACCTCGACCGGACTGGCCGCCGAGGTCGACAAGTTCGGTACCGACGTCGAGCGCGGCATCGATGAAACCTCGGGCCAAAAACGGGCCCATCGCCGCTATGACGTGCCGTTGCAGGCGACCGTGCATGTCGGCAACGAGACCTTCGAGGATTGTGCGGTCCGCAACCTGTCGCTCGGCGGCGCGGCGCTCGAGATCAAGGGGGCGGAAACCCGTGAAGGTGTCGATGTGCGGATTGCCATGGAAGGCATGGAGCCGATCGTCGGTCACATGGTGCGCCAGTGTCAGGACGGGGGTATCCCGGTCAAGTTCGCCGAACCGTCGGAGGAAGGCGCGGCCGCCCTGCAAAGGGTCATCGAGGAAGCGCAATACGCAGGTGCGACGGCCTGAAACAGGCCTTTCAATCTACCACTCGCTTAAGGACGGCGCAGAAGAAACCGTCCGTTCCCGTCGATGCCGGGCTCAGACGAAGGCATGGCCCGGGCGGCGGCGGCGGGCCACCGACGGTCTCGGCCCAGACCCGGTCGATGGGCAGAACCCGGAACTCGGGGTGGGCATCGACGAACCAGGCTAGCTGCTGCTCATTTTCTTCCTGCAGGAGCGAACAGGTGGCGTAGACCAGCCGTCCGCCGGTTTTGACCAGATGCGCCGCGTCCGTGAGGATGCGCCGTTGCGTCGCCTTGATTTCGTCCAGGTCCGTCGGCGTGTAGCGCCATTTGGCATCCGGATCGCGGCGCCAGGCGCCGGTCCCCGTGCACGGCACGTCGGCCAGGACGCGGTCCGCGGTCCCCTCGTTTTCGGCGATCCACGGGTCATCCTTGGCGCGCAATTGGCGGCATTCCACATGACGCGCTCCGGATCGCTTGAGGCGCGGTTGCATGCGTTCCATACGGATGTCGGACACATCGCAGGCGATCAGGCGGCCGCGTACCTTGCCGCCGATACCCATGCTCGCAGCCAGCGCCAGGGTTTTGCCGCCGGCGCCGGCGCAGAAATCGACCACCGTCATGCCTGGCTCGGCACCGGTGAGCAGCGCCACGATCTGCGATCCCTCGTCCTGGATCTCGACGAGGCCGGTCTTGAAGGCTTGCGTGCCGCCGAGGCGCGGCGTGCCGGTCAGCCTCAGTCCGATCGGCGACAGCGGTGTCGGCTGGGCCTCGATGAACTCCGAGACCAGGGCGGCTTCGGCGACCTCCGGGGTCGCCTTCAGGGTATTGACCCTGAGATCGACGGCGGCGCGCTGGTTGAGCGCCGAGATCTCCGTTTCCAGGCGCTCACCCCACAGCGTGCTCAACGACGGCTCCATCCAATCCGGGTACTCGTAGTGCACCGGTCCCGGCATCTCGTCGTGGTTCAGGGGGCGGCCATAAAGGGCGTCGGCCAGTTCGGCCTCGGCCGCGGTGAGGGCGGCCGGACAATGCCGGGCACCGGAAAACAGCTCGGCCGTCTGCTCCGGCGACGACTTGTCGGAGAGCGCCAGGTCGGCGATCAGGCGGCGACGCGTATCGGGTTCGCCGTCGAGGCCGGTGCGCTTGATCCACCAGTCGATGCGGGCGCGACGGCGGAGCAGGTTGTAGACGCGTTCCGAGATGGCCCGGCGGTCACCGGACCCGGCATAGCGCCGCCGCTTGAAGTAGGCGTCGATGACCTGATCGGCCGGACGGGTGCCGCCGCGGATCTCGTCGAGCAACTCGATAGCCGCCTCGATGCGCGCACCGGGTGTCATGTGCCTAACACGGGGTCTAACCGCATTTCGAACGGTAGCCGGGGTCTGCCATCAGGCCGACCCTAAGGTGTTTCGACGCTCAGCGCGTACCGCCATAGTTGGGCGCCTCGCGGGTGATGGTCACGTCGTGGACGTGGCTTTCGCGGAGACCCGCCGTGGTGATGCGCCGGAACTGGGTCTTGTCCCGGAGCTCGGCCACCGTGGCGCAGCCCGTATAGCCCATGGAAGCGCGGAGACCGCCGACCAACTGGTGGATGATGGTCTCTATCGGTCCCTTGTAGGGGACCCGGCCCTCGATGCCTTCCGGTACGAACTTCAGGTTGTCGGAGACCTCCTCCTGGAAGTAGCGGTCGGCCGAGCCACGGGCCATGGCGCCCAAGGATCCCATGCCGCGATAGGACTTGTAGGAGCGGCCCTGATAGAGGAACACCTCGCCGGGGCTCTCGTCGGTGCCGGCGAAAAGCGAGCCCACCATCACCGTTTCGGCGCCGGCGGCGATGGCCTTCGAGATGTCGCCCGAATACTTGATGCCGCCGTCAGCGATGAACGGGATGTCCTCGTCGTGGCAGACCGTGGCGACGTCGAGGATGGCCGAGAGCTGCGGCATGCCGACACCGGCGACCATGCGGGTCGTGCAGATGGTGCCGGGCCCGATGCCGACCTTGACGCAGTCGGCGCCGGCGTCGATCAGCGCCCGGGCGCCGTCGCCGGTGGCGATGTTGCCGCCGATGACCTGGGCCCGGTTGCTCAGCCCCTTGATCTTGGAAACCGCGTCCAAGACGCCCTGCGAGTGGCCGTGTGCGGTGTCGACGACGATGACATCGACCCCGGCCTCGAGCAGTTTCTCGGCGCGCTCGATACCGGCCTCACCGACACCGGTGGCGGCGGCGACGCGCAGCTGGCCCATCTCGTCCTTGGCGGCGTTCGGGTGCTGCTGTTCCTTCTCGATATCCTTCACCGTAATCAGGCCGACGCAGCGGTAGTCGTCGTCGACGACGAGGAGCCGTTCGATGCGGTGCTTGTGCAGGAGCTTCTTGGCGGCCTCCCGGTCCGTGCCTTCGGCGACCGTGATCAGCGGCCGCTCATCCGTATCGGCCGTCATCAGATCGCGCACCGGCGTGCGCGGGTTCTCGGCGAAGCGCACATCACGGTTGGTGAGGATGCCGATCAGTTTGTCGGTCCCCGGTTCGACCACCGGGATGCCGGAGAAGCCACGCGTCTCCTTCAGGTGCAACGCGTCGGCGAGCGTCGCCTCGGGGCCGATGGTCAATGGGTTGATGACCATGCCGCTCTCGAACTTCTTGACCCGGCGCACTTGTTCGGCCTGCTCGTCCGGCTCCAGGTTCTTGTGAATGACGCCGATGCCGCCGGCCTGGGCCATGGCGATTGCGAGGTTGGCTTCGGTGACCGTATCCATGGCCGCCGACAGTAGCGGAATACCCAAACGGATGGTCCGCGTCAGGCGAGTCGAGGTGTCGGTGTCGGCCGGGAGGACGTTCGATTCGGCGGGCACCAGGAGAACGTCGTCGAACGTTAGAGCTTCTTGGATTTCCGCCATGCCAACCTCCAGAGAACGGTCAATCGAGTTGGCGCGTCATCATACACATGCGCCGGTCCTTGCCAAGGCGGAAAGGGGGCAGGGGAGGGCATCCATCCACTTTTTCCACTCCGGCATCATTCGACCCGCGCCCTGCCGCGCCGATGTCCACAAATGTCCGATATCGTTGATAAACTCGTCCGAAAGAGTGTTTTGGGCGTCCGCTTCTATTAAGAGCGGACGTTTATTCGCCGCCACTGGCAGATGCTGCGGCGGTTTTTGGC